>OLGE01000060.1_pt1 | contig 117682 bp, 136 predicted proteins | sample 1605151 | NCBI WGS metagenome assembly OLGE01 (sample SAMEA3888912, study PRJEB22519) | human gut metagenome | biome: human gut; feature: human-associated habitat; material: faeces | place: Denmark | collected 2010
ATACAATTCTACTTTTTAAATTCTAGACAAGGATTATATATTTAAATTATCCATAGTATCTTTTATAAATATTTAACTATTTATTGGCGTGATGTTATAATTCTTTGTTATGAATTTTAATTTTTAGTTGAAATTTATTTGATTATATAATATAATTGTATTTGAATAGAAAGTATGGAAAGAGTGATACTATGCATAGTACAATTGATTTTTTAAATACACCAGTTGTAGATGTTGTTAATTCGATATTTTTAGATGCTGTTAAATTTGGGGCAAGTGATATTCACTTTGACCATACAGATAGTACATTAAAAATTAGAATTAGGGTTGATGGTATTTTAAATGATTATGCTGACATTCCTAATGAAGTTAAAAATAATGTTATTACAAGAATTAAGATATTATCTGGAATGAATATTACTGAAACAAGATTACCTCAGGATGGTGGTATTAAAACAAATCTTGGGGGAATGGATCTTGATATGCGTGTATCTTCTTTGCCTACTAAGAAGGGTGAAAAGATAGTTATAAGAATTCTTGACTATTCTAGGAGCTTAAAAGGAATTGAGTATTTATTTTTCTCTGAGGATAATTATAAAAAAATTATGAAAATGATTGGGGCTCCAAATGGAATTATATTAGTAACTGGTGCTACTGGTAGTGGTAAGAGTACAACTGTATATTCTTTCTTACAAAAATTAAATGTTAAAGGGGCTAATCTTATTACGGTAGAAGATCCGGTTGAAATGGAAATTGAAGGAATCAATCAAGTTCAAATAAATAGTGATATTGGATTAGATTTTGCTACAGTATTACGTAGTATTTTAAGACAAGACCCTAATATTATAATGATTGGAGAAATTAGAGATACAGAAACAGCTCAAATTGCTGTTAGAGCTTCTATAACTGGTCATTTAGTATTGTCTACATTACATACTAATAGTTCCTTAACTACTATAGAAAGATTACTTGATATGGAGGTTGAAAGATATTTGCTAGCTTCGGCTTTATCTGGAATTGTCAGCCAAAAGTTAGCTAGAAAATTATGTGATAAATGTAAGAAAATAAGACCTACTACTCCATTTGAAAAACAATATTTTAAAGAACTTGTAGGAGCTGATGTTAATCAGGTATATACGGCGGTTGGGTGTCCTGAATGTTCTGGTGGATATAAAGGAAGGATTGCTATTCAAGAAGTACTTTTAATATCACCAGAAATAAGAGATGCTATTAATGCATCGCTAAAAAAAGCACAATTACGTGACCTTGTATATAATGGTGAAGTAATTACATTAATACAAGATGGTTTATATAAGGTTATGGCGGGATTTACATCATTAGAAGAAATAATGAAATTGGTAGAAGCAGATGATGAATTAAATGCTAAAACTTGTTTAAGAAATAAGCTAAGATTAATTAATCAAACTGTTCCCGCTGGTGAAAATATGCAAATGAATAATCAAAATCAATAAAAAAGAAAAAGAATTGCTAACAATTCTTTTATTTTGCTTGTTTTTCTAATGCCATTTTAGCTGCTTCTTGTTCAGCGTGTTTTTTACTACTACCAATACCTTTTCCCATCACGATATCCCCTACTTTTACTTGACAGGTAAACGTTTTATTATGTGATGGTCCTGTTTCATCTATTATTTCGTACGTAACACTTTTTTTGTCTGTTTGAACTAATTCTTGTAATTTAGATTTATAATCTTGTAAAAAATCAACGTTTTTCTCAATATATGGTTCCATTACTTCAAGAATAAATTTTTTGGTAAATTCAAGTCCCTGATCTAAATACATAGCTGCTACGAAAGCTTCAAAAACATCGGCTAGAATAGTATTGTTAGGTTGTGTTTCACATCCGCCTAACTTAATATCATCCTCTAGTTTTAAATTTTTAGCATAAGTACTTAAGGCAAGTTCACATACATAGCTTGCTCTTAACTTAGTCATAACACCTTCTTCAAGGTGTCTTTCTTTATATAGGTAGTCACTTACAACAAATTCAAGTATAGCATCTCCTAAAAACTCCAGTCTTTCATAACTTACATAAGAGGGGTTTTCGTTACTATAAGATGTATGTGTAAATGCTTGATAATACAAATTTATATTCGTTGGATTAAAATTTAATCTTTTAAAAATTTTCATAAGTTATACACTTCCTTCATATTAATTATAGCAAAATAATAATTTATTGTCTATTAAAATGATTTACAAAGGGATTAATATTTGATAAAATTATTATAATGAAAAGAGGTAGAAATGAAAAAGATATTTAGTAAAATTATATTATTAGTGATATGTTTATTTATTATGACTGGTTGTAGTTTATTTAAGAGTGATGCTATGGATGATATTGAAATATATACCACTATATATCCAGTTAATTACTTAATTAAATATTTATATGGAAATAATTCGACAATTTATAGTATATATCCTAGTGAGGTTGATTTTAAAGAATATGAATTATCTGATAAGAAACTTAATGAATATGCCAAGAGTTCTTTATATGTTTTTAATAGTTTAGATGTAGATAGAGATTATTCTGTTGAAATGGTTAATATTAATACTGATTTAAAACTTATAGATGTATCTATGGGAATGAATTATGAATATGGTATTGAAGAATTATGGTTAAATCCATATAACTACTTGATGATGGCACAAAATACGAAAAATGGATTATTGCAATATGTTACTAATCCTTATTTAATTTCTAATAAGGAACATACAGGAATAAATGATAAATATGATGAATTACAATATTCATTGTCTAAGTTAGATGCTGACTATAAGGATGTATTTAGTAATGCTTCTTATAAAACAATTGTAACGTCAAATGAAGCATTAAAATCTTTAGAAAAGTATGGTATTACTGTTATTTCTTTATATGAAAATATTGTGGAAGAAACTATTAGTAATAATAATACTTTATCTGATATTGCACTTAAGTATAATATTAATTTAAGTGATATTCTTACATATAACAATATTACTAATGATAATGTAAAAGTTGGAACTAATCTTAAAATACCTGTTAAGACTATTGATTCTTCTTTAGTTAATAAAGTTAAAAAGATGATTAGTGATGGAAATGTTAAATATATATACTCTACTAGTGTGGAAAATAATAATGTTGTTAATGATTTAATTAAAAACTATAATATTGAGAATATTATTATTAATTCTATGTATAGTATAGATGGTGGTATTACTAATACTAATGAAAATTATTTTACTATTATGAATAATAATTTAGAATTATTTAAAAAAGAATTATATAAATAGAGGTGGTATTATGAGGAAAGTGATTCTATCTATTGGGATTATTTCTATTATAATTGTTACAGTGTTAAATTTTTATAAAGATGAAGTTATTAATTTTTTGGATAATATATTTTGGAATAAAGAGTATGTTATTGCAGAGGCTAATAATTATTATTTAGATAATGATTTTAAATATATTAAAAATTATACTGATGATGTTAAAAATAGACAAGAATTAATTGATTATATTTATTATGTTATTAATACTGGTAGTGATTATGCTGATGGGGAATGTCAAAAGGAATATGTAAATTGTGTTCGTGATTTAGAGAATATTGCTAAAGATAATGAAGCATTATCTATTATGAATAATTTTGTACATCCATATAATAGTTTTAAATCTATTTCTTTTACTTATGATGATAAAGGTAGGTTTTCGTTAGCTATTGAACATATATATAAAGATGAGGATATTGCTTTGCTTAATTCTATTGTAAATAATGTGAGTAAAAATATATTTACTGAAAATATGACTACTATTGAAAAAATTAAAGCTATTCATGATTATATAATTAATAATACCCAGTATGATGAATATAAAATAGATAATATTCATGATACTACATATAGATCTAATACTGCATATGGGGTACTTAAAGAAGGTTATGGTATTTGTTCTGGTTATTCTGATACTATGGCTATATTTTTAAATAGTCTTAATATTAAAAATTATAAAATTAGTAATGATAGTCATATATGGAATTTAGTATATGTTAATGGAAAATGGTTACATATAGATGTTACTTGGGATGATCCGATAAGTGATACTAATCAAAATAGAGATACATACTTTTTGATAGATACTAAGACTTTGGGTAATTTAGATGATAAAACACATAATTTTGATAAAAGTATATATAAAGAGGCTGCATAAGCCTCTTTTTGCATAGAAAAAAGTCATTTCTGACTTTAATTTTTTATACTAATAATAAACTTTATTACATTAATATAGTAATTGTTATATTGATTCTTCAAGATAAGAGATAACTTCTTCTTCTGTATTTTTAAAGTTATTAAAATCTACATTAAACCATTTAATATTCATTTTATTATTCATAAAAGTATATTGTCTTTTAGCATAGTGTCTGGAATTTTTTTTAATTAACTCTATCATAGTATTATAGTCTATTTCTTTATTTAGATAACTTATTACTTCTTTATACCCTATTCCATTTAATATAGGCTTATAAAGCATATTATTATCATAAAAATATTTTACTTCGTTAATTAATCCGTTATTAATCATAGTATCTACTCTAGAATTAATTATATCGTATAATTTTTCTCTATTGGTAGTTAATCCTATAAATATTGCATTATATAATAATTTATTACCATTATCATTTTTATTTATAGATTCATTGTTTTCTAGATAGTAATTTAATGCTCTAATTAGTCTTCTTCTATTTTTACTATCTATAACAATATCTTTGTCTAATAATAATAGTTTCTGATATATTTCTTCATTGGATAAATCATCGTAATTATTATTTATAATATTATCTTTTAGATTATAATCATATAAAGCTGCTTTAATATATAAATTAGAACCTCCAACCATAATATAAGTTTTATTATTATCTTTATCAAGTATTTTTCTTACATCTTTCTGATAATCATATATTGTATAGTCTTCGCTAACATCTTTTATATCAAGTAGATGATGTGGTATATTACATTTTTCTTCATTAGTAATTTTAGCAGTGCCAATATCTAGGTCTTTATATACTTGCATAGCATCAGCATTTATTATTTCAGCATTATATTTTTTAGCTAAAGTAATACTTAACTTTGTTTTACCTACACCAGTAGGCCCTGTAATTACAATTATTCTATTCATTACATACTCCTTTTAAACATTTTTTCCAGTTCATACTTAGTAAAATGAATGATTGTTGGTCTACCATGAGGACAATTAAATGGATTATCACACTTTCTTAAATCATTAATCAATGACTCCATAGATGGAGTGTCTATGTAAGTGTTACCTTTTATGCTCATTTTGCAACTTATCATTTTAGCTAAATTATCATTAAACTTTTCTAATGAGAAGTTCTTTTCTTTTTGAATAACTAATTCAATAATCTTTCTTATAAGTTCTTCTTCTTTTCCTTGAATAAACCACGTTGGGTGTGATATTACTCTATATGATTGTGTACCAAATTCATCAAGAGATATATTTAATTTATCAAATATATCTATATTTTCTTTTATTATGGCAAATTCATCTAGGGGAAGTTCTATTATAATGGGTATTAATGGACTTATAGTATTATTATTAGGATGTCCTAAAATATATCTATACTTCTCATAATTAATTCTTTCCTTAGCAGCATGTTGGTCTATTAAATAAAATCCATCTTCATTTTCACATACAATATATGTTCCATGTAAAAGCCCTACTGGATATAATTCTGGCAATTTTTCTTTTGGTAATTGTGTAACCATAGTGTCTTCTTCAAAATTTGTTTCATCTTTTTTATTAGAATTTATTTCATATTTATTATCTTGATTTATTATATCTTGATAATTATATGTAGGAGTATCTTCTTTAATAGTTCTTTCTATATTTAATGTTAAATTTTCATATTTATTTTTTTCTATATTAGGGTTTATTTCTTTTGTAGGTTCTACTTGTGGTATTAATAACTTTTGTTTAATTCCTTTAATTATAGTTGCTTTTATTAATTCTGTTAAGTCTTCAAAGTTACTAAATTTTATATCTAATTTTGATGGATGAATGTTTACATCTATTAATGATGGATCAGTTTCGATATATAAGACTACTATAGGGTATCTAGAATCTTCTTTATAATTAGAATATGCTTCGTTTATTATTCTATATAGAGTTACATTTTTTATTACTCTACCATTTACTAGTGTAGTAATATAATTTTTACTTGCTCTATTTAATTCTGGTAATGATATAAAACCTTTTATATTATAATCTTGATTACATCCTTCTATTGGAAACATTCTTTTTGTAACATCTAAGCCATATATAGCATTAATGACTTTTAATATATTACCTGAACCATCAGTATTTAATAAGTATTTACCATCGTTAATTAAGGTAAACTTAATATATGGATATGAAAGAGATATTTTATTAACATAATCTATAACATTAGATAATTCTGAATAAGGACTAGATAAATGTTTTAGTCTGGCTGGGGTATTATAAAATAAATTTGTTACTGTGAAACTTGTTCCATATCTTAGTTCAGAAGAACTTTCTTCAATTATCTTTCCACCTTTAATATGTATCATTGTTCCTTCGCTACTACCCTTTTGACATGTTTTTAATACCACATCTGATACAGCGGCAATAGATGGTAATGCTTCTCCTCTAAAACCTAGAGTTTCAATAGAAAATAAATCATCGTCTGTATATAGTTTACTAGTAGCGTGTCTTTGAAAACACAATTTGGCATCATTTTTATCCATTCCTATTCCGTTATCTACAACTTTTATTTCACGAAGGCCAGACTCAATTAACTCAATTTTTATTTCACTACTTTTGGCATCTATGGAATTTTCTGTTAGTTCTTTGACAATAGAAACTATTTTTTCTACAACTTCACCAGCGGCTATTTTGTTAGATAATAATTCGTCCATTACTTTTATGTTTGACATATCTCTACTCCTTTTTGATCAATATTTTGTTAACTAATTTTTATTATAACATAGTGTTCTTTTTTTGAATAGAAAAAAGACATAATTTTATGTCTTAATTACATTTTATCTACTTCATCAATTGCTAATATGTCTAATAAATTATGTATAATGTTATATACTAATGAGCATGTTGCAATATATGTATCTTTTAATTTTTTATCTTCTTCGTTTATAACGTTATAGGAATTATAAAATTTATTGAATAGATTACATAATTCATATAAATAATCTACAATATAGCTTAATGTTGCTTCGTTGTATGATGAAGTTAAAATGTTAGGTAAATCTATTACTTTTAATATTATATCTTTTATTGTGTCATTTGGGATAGAATTTATTTTAACTTCTACGGTGTCTACTTTGTTTAATAAGGATTTTATACGAACTACAGTATATAGAACATATGGACCTGTTTTTCCTTCAAGAGAAGAAAATTTTACTGGATCAAATATATAATCTGTTTTTCTATATGGAAGTAAATCTGTAAATTTTAATGTAGCTATAGTTAATTTATCTAATATTTCTTTTCTTTCTTCTCCGGTAATTTCTTCTTTTATTCTCTTATCTACTTCTTGCTTTAGCATATCTATTAGTGTAGACAATTCCATTACTCCACCATCACGTGTTTTGAATGGTTTTCCATCACTGCCGTTTATTGTACCAAAACCAAAATGATACAATTTGGTACTATCTTTAACTAGTCCTGATTTATATGCTGTTCTAAATACTTGTTCAAAATATAATGATTGTCTTTCGTCTACCACATACCATATTTCATCTGGGTCATAGTCTTTTACTCTTTGATATATAGTAGCTAAATCTCTTGTTGAGTATATAGTGGATCCATCTTTTTTTATAACAATTAATGGAGGAATATCTATTTTATCAGTTTCTTTTTTTACATCCATTACTAATGCTCCGTCTGATTCGTATAAATAAGGTTCTACTATTTTTAACATACTAGGAACATACTTCATTGAAGATAATTCCCCTTCCCATAATTCAAAGTGACAATTTAATGTATCATAAACTTCTTTTATAGTTGGAGTAGATATATCTACTATTTGTCTCCATAATTCGGTATATCCTCTATTTCCTTTGTCTATTTCAGCCGTTATTTGTCTTACTAAATCCATTCTTTTTTCATCATTTTTAGCAGCCATATTAGCTTTAGGATATATAATGCCTAAATCTTTTGCAGTTAAATCAATCTTAGGATATTCTCCAGTATAGTTTGCATCAAAGAATGGCAAGTCTGGTCTATTAATCATTATTTCTGAAATAATCATACCAGCTTGTCTTCCTAAATCTCCTAGATGTACATCTCCGATTACTTTTTTATTAAACAATTTACATAACCTTTTTAATGCTTCACCAATATTAGCACTTCTCATATGTCCTACATGTAATGCTTTGGCAGCATTTGCTCCACCATAATCGACAATAATAGTTTTATCACTTTTTTCATCTATGAAATTTTCAAAATTATTTCCTTCGTTATTAGCATAATCTATTAGGTCATCCATCTTTAATGATAAGTTAATAAACCCTGGGCCTGCTATATTTACGTTATCAAACTTATCCTTTAATGATTCGGATATTTTTTCGGCGATTTCTCTAGGATTTTTCTTATATTCTTTGGCTAGTTTCATAGCAAAGTTAACTTGAAAGTCCCCTAGTTCTTTTATAGAACATTTTTCTAACTTTACGCTATCCAATTTATAACCTAAATCATTAACTTTAGAACATATAAATTTCTCTAAACTATGTATGTAAGTCATAAGTCACCTCTTTCATATCCTTAATTATAAAATAAAACTATTAATTATTCAATTATTTTGAAACATTTTTTAAAATAATCGTTATTGATATTTACATATTATTAATTTTATTTTATATTTATAATGAAGGGAAGTATTATGATTGAGACAATTTTAAAAGAATTGGAAAAGAATAGTAAAGGTTTTAATTTTTTGTTGGAAAAGTTTGATATTAGTGAAGATGAGTTAATGAAAACAATTAACGATTTAATACATGATAAAAAAATATTTCTTAACTCTAATAACAAATATGAAATAGTTAGTGATAATTTTATCATTGCTGAACTAAGAAAGGGATTAAATGGTAGAGGATTAATTACTAATAACAATATGACTATTACTATTGAAAGCTATGATACTCATAATGCCCTTTTTGGTGATATTGTTATAGTTAAGCCTTATTCTTTAAATAAAGGAACTGTTTTAGGAATTGTAAAAAGAAGAACTAATAAAATAGTGTGCGAGGTTTGTATTAAACAAGATAAATTAATTTTAAACCCTGTTATTAAGGATACGGAATTTTCTATATCTATTCCTAAAAAATTTTTTAATGCTTTGAATTTAATCGTTGGTGATAGAGTTTGTATTGATTTAGATAATAAAGTTAGTGATGATAATACTATTTATATTAATGATATTGCAAAGATAAATAAAATGGGACACTATACTGATAGATATAGTGATGAAGTGGCTATTGCTATTAATAGAGGGTTTAATATAGACTTTAGTGAAGAAGCTATGTATGAAGCTTCTATGATACCTAAGGAAGTAACAGGAGAAGATAGAAAATTAAGATTAGATCTAAGAGACTTACCTATTATAAGTATTGACCCTGTTAATGCTAAGGACTTGGATGATGGATTTACTATTAAAAAACTTGAAAACGGAAATTTTCTTCTGGTGTCTTGTATTATGGATGTAAGTCATTATATTAGACCAGGAATGCATCTATTTCAAGAAGTTTTAGAAAGAAGTACTAGTGTATATATAGGGGAAGTTGTTATACCTATGTTACCAAGTGTTTTATCTAATGGTATTTTATCTTTAAATGAAGGTGTTGATAGATTGGTTAAAGCCTACTCTATGGAAGTTAGTCCTAATGGTGAAGTCGTTAATTATCAAATGGATTATGCTGTTATTAATTCAAAAAAGAGAATGAATTATAATGATGTTAATACTTATTATGATACAGGATGTATTTCTTATGATTACTTACCTTTTAAAGATATATTGGATACTGCTTTAGAATTTTCAAAGATTATGGACTTAAAAAGATTTAACAACGGATCTTTAGTATTTGATTCTTCTGATATGATTATTGAAAAAGATAGCAATGGAACAATTACATCTATTTATAAGAGAGATGAAGGACTGTCTGAAAGAATTATTGAAAATATTGCTCTTTTAACTGGTGAATGTCAAGCTAGAAAAGCTTTTTGTGAAGATTGGACATTTATTTATAGAATTGATGATATGCCAAATAATATTAAACTTGATAAATCTTTAAGTATTATTAAAGATATTGATAGTGATGCTTTTAAAAACAAAGAATTTTATGGTGTTAAAATCATGCAAAGTATTTTAAACAAGTATAGAGGAACCAACGAGTTTCCTGCTATATCAAATATGCTTTTAAGATGTCTTTCTATTGCTAAATACTCTACTCAAAATACTGGTCATTATGCTCTTGCAACTCCATATTATGCTCAAGTTACTTCACCGATAAGAAGACTTCCTGATTTAATTAATCAGTTGCTTATTGATATGTACTATGGATGGTATATTCCTACAGAGGAAGATTTAAAAATGTTATATAATCTAGATGATTATACTTGTGAATTTAACTATAAAGAAAGACAAGCTGATGCTTGTGAAAAAGATTATATTGATTTATGTTCTGTCAAAATGATGGCTAATTATATTGGTGTGGAATTCCAAGGAGTTATTATTGATATTGATAGAAAAGGAGCTCTTATTAAATTAGATAATGGTATTATTGTTAATACTAATCCTGTTACTTTAGAAAATTATAATACTAACCCTATAAAAAAGACAATGATTATTAATGATACAGGATATAAAATGAAATTAGCAACTTCTGTTTTGGTAAGAATTTCTTCTGTAGATATAAGTAACAAGAAAATATATGTTGATATTACTAAAGTTATAGTAAAAGAAAAAGAACAAGTTAATAAAAAAGTTCGTAAAATATAAAAGTAATCAAAAGGCCATATTTTGTAATATGGCTTTTTAGTGACAAAATATATATTTTTAGTCGTCATATTTTATTCCAAGTTTTTTTCTAACTTCAATAATTTTTTTTGATGCTAGTTTACTAGCCTCTTTAGAACCATCTTTTAAAATATTTATTAATTCTTTGCTATATCTATATTTTTTGTATTTTTCTTGAATGGGTATAATAAATTTTTCTATTTCATTAGCTAATTCTTTTTTAAAATCACCATAGTTATAATTTTTATATTTATTTTCTATTTCTTTTATTGATTTGTCAGTTATAGCAGAAAATATAGATATTAAGTTGGAAATTCCTGGTTTATTTACTTCATCAAAATATATTTGATTACTACTATCAGTTTTGGCCGACATTATTTTCTTTTTGGTTATATTTATATCATCAAGAATAAATATAGTTCCTTTGTCATTTGATGGTGCTGATTTGCTCATCTTTTCACTTGGATTTTGTAAGTTCATTATTTTTCCACCAATTTCTGGTATATAATACTCAGGTAAATTAAATGTGTGGCCATATCTTTTATTAAATCTATCTCCTAAATCTCTTGTTATTTCAATATGCTGTTTTTGATCTTTTCCTACTGGTACTATGGAAGCATCATATAAAAGAATATCTGCAGCCATTAATGTTGGATAAATTAATAAACCTAAATCTATTCCGTCTTTGCCTTGTTTTTCTTTTTTTGATTTATATTGAGTCATTCTAGACAATTCACCAATTCTGCATTGAAAAGCAATTAGAAATCCTAATACACTATGCTCATTTACATCACTTTGAACAAAAAATTTTGTATATTTGGGTTCTACACCACAGGCCATATATAAAGCTGCTAAGTCTAATATTCTGTCTTGAATGTCTTTAGGATTTTGATATGACGTAAGCCCGTGGAGGTCGGCAATAAAGATATATGAATTATAATCCTTTTGAAGTTTTACAAAATTTTTAATTGCCCCAATATAATTACCTAAAGTAAAATTTCCAGTTGGTTGAACGCCTGTTATCATTGTTTTTTTCATTTTCATCTTCCTTTCTTTAATAATTAATATAAATTAATACACCATCGTTTGGTTAATAAAATATTATTCATGTAAATCACTCCCTATAAAAATAAAAACCCCTGTCCCAAATAGGACAAGAGTTATAATCTTGCTATGCCACCTATAAAAATAGATATATTCATGTACTATCATACACGTTCCATTGATAACGGTGGAAATCCCGTATTCTTCTACTAGAAAAATTTCGAAGAATCTCTCTTTAGCCCATTCACTAATAATTCGCTATAACTTTCCATCAACCAGTTACTTTCTATAAGCTTCATATTAGTTACTATTCTAAATCAACAATTTGCTTAATTCAATTTTATTATAACATATTTTACCTAACAGGGCAATAGTTTCCAGATATAGCCCTTCTTAGTGCACTACCAAAACCTTTTCCTAAATCATACAAGGCTGTTACTGCTTTTGTTAGTGCGTTTATCATGGGAGATGTAATGCCACCTCCTTCTATTTTAAGCATTTCTTCTGTTTTTAATTCCATTTTTCTCCTTTCTTTTCTTAGTTATTACATTTTGTTGGATTAGTATATCCAGTAAAGGCACCAATAAAAAATACTACTGCTGATGCTAGACTTGCTAACAATGCCCAGCTTACTCCTCCGGATACTTTATACATTTCTTTTTCTGTTAATTCCACTTTACCTCCATTTCAAATAATCTAGGATATAATAGATTATTTTTTTATTTTCTTTTAATATTTTGACTTCTAAGACTAAATTATTTATTTTAGGTATTTCGTTATATGACAAATATACTAATAAATGGTTAATATTTTCTTGGGTTACATATAAGTTATTATCTACATTTATTATATTATAATTATACATTTTGTTGTTAATACTTAATGTATTATTATTAATAATATATTCTATATTGTTATATTCACATGGTATCTCTAATAAATAGTTATTATTATACACCACCTTTCCTAGAACTTTGTAATAAGTTTTATAATTACAAGTGAGAGATATAATAAGAAAGATAATAATATTTGTGATTATAATAAATGTTATGGAATATATGTATGGATATTTTTTTCTATCTAAGATTAAATCTAATTCTATGCTATTAAAGTTCATTAATATTCCTACTTTCTAATTTAATGATATTATTAAATAGATCTAAATTGTTTAATCTATGTGATATGATTATAAATGTTCTATCTTTATAATAATTAAATATATTATTTAATATTTGTCTTTCTAATTTAATATCTATTTCATTTAGTCCTTCATCTATTAGAACTATACTACTTGTTTTAAGTAATGATCTAGCTAAGATGATTCTTTGTCTTTGCCCACCTGATAAATTAATTCCGTTTTCTTCAAGTAATAAATTATGTCCTTCGTTACTATTTTTAATTACATCATTTACATATGTTAACTTACAAATATTTAAATATTCTATATCATTAATTTCTCTATCTAAGATAATATTATTTTTTATGGTATCTGTATATAGGACTTCATTTTGTGATATATAGGATATATTATCTCTTATGTCTTTTAATGTATAGTCATTAATATCTATATTATTGATAAATATACTTTCTCTATTTATTTCATAATATCTATATAGTAATTTTAGAATAGTACTTTTACCACTTCCTGAAGGTCCTAATAATAAAACTCTATCTCTGTGTTTAATTTTTATGTTTAATCTATTTAGAACATTATCTCTATTATTGTAACTATATGTTGTATTTTTAAATTCTATATTTCCTAATACTTTTAAATTTGTTGTTTCGTCTAACTTATCTATTTGAACATTTATTAAATTATTGATTCTTTTAATACTATTTTTTGTGTAGTAGTAATCTTTATATAGTTCTAATATACTTTTTGTAGAATTTAATAAATACATGGATATAGAATTAAAAGTAATTAAATAACCAATAGTCATATTATCTTTTAAAATATTATTCATACCAACATATGTTATGAAAAGGAGTATTAATCCTTCAAACAATTGATTATATAGTTCGTAACTATTCATAATTTTATTAAAGCTAAAATTTATATTACTAGATTTAATATATAGGTGGTTTAGTTTTTTTAAGAATGTGGTTTCTAAACTTAATCCTTTTATAGTTTCATATCCACTTATGGATTCTACTAGGAATGAATTAAGAATAGCATTGTTTTCTTGACTTACATTAGTTATTCTTTTAATGATTGGCTTGTATGTTAAGAATAATACTATGTAGACTAATACTATTAACAATAACATTATACTCATAATATAATTTATTTTTATGAGTATTATTAAACATGTTATAAATACTAGAGTATCTAAAAATATGGCTATAATAAATTTACTTATGTAATTTTTAATATAGAATAGATCGTTAACTCTACTTATCATGTCTCCTGTTGTTTTGTTTTTGTAATAGTTGAAGGGAAGATAGATTATTCTTTTTAAAGTACTTGTTATAATAGATAAATCTAATTTTTGATTTAAATAGTTTAATAAATTAAATCGTAAATAATTGACTATATTTTTTTGAAATAAAATAATTAAAAATATTATAATAATTATTAATATATTAAAATCATTAGTATATAGATTATCAATTAAAACTTGGAAATTATAACTATATATAGTAGTAAATATTGTACTTATTAGACTCAAAAGGACCAAATTTATAATTATTTTTTTATTATTATTTATACATTGTTTTATTACTTCTATAATATAATTTTTTTCACTGTATTTTGGTAATTCTTTAATTTTTTCAAAAGTCATTATGTTTTTAGTCCATATAGTATTAAAACTATTAATATCCATATTAATTAGTCCTATGGCTGGATCCATTACTAATATCTTATTATCTTTTATTTTATACACTACTACGAAGTGTAAGTAATTATTATTGTTTATCTGACATATAAATGGCTTTTCATAATCTATCAATTGCTTTACGTCATTAACTTTATAACCTTTAGCATTTAATCCTATTTCATTAGCGGCCACTTTAATATTATAGAAATTGGTTCCTAAATGATTGGTATTGGTTAATTTTAGTAATTTGTCTATTGAAATATTACCTCCATAATACTTTATAATAGAAAGTAAGCAAGATGCACCACACTCTTTATATCCTTCTTGTTTTACTATGACATCTTTTCTCATTTTCCTCCCTTCACTAGTATTATTCTTAATAGCATTTAAAATTACTTCTTTTTCCCATAATTTCCCATAATGTTATCTTGTTGTAAAAAAAAATACCTATTGGAATAGATATTTTTATAATCCTCTTTTTAAATTTATTAGTTCACTTTCTAATTCACTTAAATCATTAGGACTTAGAAAGACAAATACTGCATTATCATATTTACTTAATATATGAGCCTCATCTATATTAATATGAAATCCATTAGGTAATTCATTAATAATTATATCACTTGTTATATTGTTATAATCTTCTTGTTTTTCTCGTGATGGATGAATATCTAATATATATACGGCATCTAATTTTTTAAAAATATTAATATATTCTTTATAAAATTCTTGAGTTCTTGAATATGTATGTGGTTGAAATATGGCAATAATTTTTTTCTTTGGATATTTTTGTTTAATTGCAGATAATGTTGCTTTTATTTCTGCTGGATGGTGTGCATAGTCATCTATTACTACATTATTGTCTATCTTGGTTTCTGTAAATCTTCTTTTGGCTCCGGAGAATGTGCTTAATATTTCATTCACTTCTTTAGGATTTTGTTTTTCTAAATAACAAACGGATATAACGGCCAAAGCATCTATTAATTGATGAGTTCCAAATATAGGTAGTGAATAATGACCATATTGTTTATTTTCTACTAAAACATCAAAAGAAATACCATCTTCTTTGTATTCTATATTGGTGGCTTTTAAATTATTGTTATCATTAAGACCAAAATAGAATGATTTTTGCAAAGAAAGTTTTCTAACATTATTGTCATCACCATAACATATAACATAGTCTTTTGTTTTATCAGCTAATTCTTGATATGCACTAATAACATCAGAAATATCTTTAAAATAATCTACATGATCTAAATCAATATTAGTAATTACCGTATAATATGGATGATAAGCTAGAAAATGTCTTTGATACTCACAACTTTCTAACAAAAATAATTCATTATTAGGGTTTGCATATCCTCTGCCATCACCAATTAAATAATTAGCTCCACATAATTTTCCTAAAACTAGTGACATCATGGATGTTGTTGTTGTTTTGCCATGACAACCGGCTATACATATTGTTTTAAATTTCTTTGAAATTTCTCCAACTAATTCATTATATTCATAGATTTTTAAGCCTAATTCTCTTGCTTTTATGAGTTCTACATTATCTTCTTTAATTGAAGCCCCTTTTACAATCACATAATCTTCTTTAATATTATTTTCATCATATGTTAAGAATTTAATATCATTCTCTACTAAACCTTCTTCTGTAAAGAAATGGTTTTCAACATCACTACCTATTACATTATACCCTAAATTTTTTAAAATGATAGCAAGGGCACTCATTCCACTACCTTTAATTCCTATAAAATAATACATATTAACCTTCTTCCTTTATATAAGTATATCACATATAAAATATTTTTTTACTTAAAACATATAATTTATTATGAAAAATAAATTTATTAAGTCAACTATTATTCTTATTATTGGTGGTGGTATTACTAAATTATTAGCTATGGTTATAAAAATCGCACTGGCTAGAAGTATTGGTATTGATGGTATTGGTATATATATGATGATATTACCGACATTTAATTTATTTATTACTTTATCTACATTATCTCTATCTACTTCATTAGGTAAATTAATTGCTGAAAAAAGATCATCTAAAAAAGTTATATTTTCTTCTATTCCATTTACTATGATATATAATTTCTTTTTAATGATTATACTTATTTTTTTATCTAAATTTATTTCTAATACTCTTCTTAATAATAGTATTACTTATTATCCTATTTTGTGTATTAGTTTTACTCTTCCTATTATTGCTTTATCAGGTATATTGAAAGGATATTTTTTTGGTAAAAATAATATGTTCCCATATACTTTTGAAAATATATGTGAACAAATAGTTAGATTATTATTTATTATTTTTATTGTTCCTAAATTATTAAATATTTCCTTAATTGTAGCTATATCTTCATTAGTACTTGTAAATATATTGTCTGAAGGAATTGCTATAATAGTAATGCTATTATTTATTCCAAATAAGTCCTTAGATAAAGAAAGTTTTAAAGTAGATAAAAATATAGTTAAGGATGTACTAAATATTTCTATCCCATCTACAGGGAGTAGGCTTATTGGATCAATTTCTTATTTTCTAGAACCGATTATACTTACTTATGCTATGCTTAAAAGTGGAAGTAGTTTATCTTTGATTACTTCTGAATATGGTATTGTAACTGGTTATGTTTATGCTTTGTTATTAATTCCTTCTTTTTTTACTATGGCAATTTCTACTTCTCTATTACCTATTATTTCTAAAAATTATGCTGAAAGAAATATGCGTATAGTTAAAAAGGGACTTAGTCAAGGTATGTTATTTTCTCTTTTAATTGGATGTTTTTTTACTATACTATTTATGTTATTTCCTAATTATATTTTAAAGTTTATATATAATACAACATTAGGTAGTGACTATGTTAGGTTAATAGCACCGTTTTTTATATTTCACTATATTCAAGGACCTTTAACTACTTATTTACAAGCTATTAATAAAGCAAAATGTGCTATGTATGGAACTTTATTAGGGTCTATAATCAAGAATATCTTACTTTTTGTTTTAGCTATCTGTAATTATAAAATATGGAGTTTAATTATATCTACAATTGTTAATATTCTTATTGTTACTATTCATCATATTATATACGCTATAAAATCATTTAGAAATATATCATAATCATATTATTATTGTAAAATTTATTTAATTATGTTAGAATTATTAATGTAAGAGGTAGAGAGATGAATAACGTAAATATTAAAAATAAATTTAAACCAACGATACTATTTATAGTTTTATTTTTGTTGATGATTATATTTCCTTATATTCCACTTGAGATATTTAGAATTGATTTGGATAAACTTAGTTTTAATTATAAAGTATTATATAATTTTATGTGTGATATAGGGTTTATGATTATATTGTTTATGATATATAAAAATGAATTAATTATAAAGTTTAAAGAATACTTTAAGAATTTTATGGAAAATATAAATACTACTTTTAAATATTATTTAATTGGTTTTTTAGTAATGATAATTAGTAATATTGTTATTGTTTTGTTTTTTAAAAATGCTTCTGCTAATAATGAAGAAACTGTTAGAACATTAATAGATAAAGCTCCTTTGTATATGCTTTTTTCAGTTTCTATATATGCTCCTTTTGTGGAAGAAATAATATTTAGAAAAGGTATTAAAGATAGTGTTATGGCATTTTCTAATAACAAATTTACGAAGTATTTATTTATTTTAATTAGTGGTATTTTATTTGGGTCAATGCATGTGATTGGTTCTGTTACCTCTGTATATGATTATTTATATATTATTCCTTATTCAGCTTTAGGTATTTCCTTTGCGGCTCTTCTTTATAAAACTGATAATATATTTTCTACGATAACTATTCATTCGATTCATAATACGGCGTCTATTATTTTATATTTTATGGGAGGAATAATCTAATGAGAAAAATATATAAGGTAATTATTTATGTTATGATTATAATTATACTGACAGTTTTATATGCTAGATTTATTGGGACATCTTTTTTGAAGGTAAATGAATATCCAATATATTCGGATAGTGTTCCAAATGATTTTGATGGTATTAAAATAATTCATTTTAGTGATTTACATTATAAAAGAGCTATAACACGTGAAAAGATTGATAAAATAGTTGATGAAATTAATTTAATTAAGCCAGATATCGTGGTATTTACGGGTGATCTTATTGATAAAGATTCTATTATTGTAGAAGATGATATTAAATATTTAAAAAGTACTTTAAGTAAAATAAATGCTAAATATGCAAAGTATGCTGTTATGGGAAATCATGATTATAATAAAATAGAAACTGTAGAAAATATATATAATGATGCTGGATTCAATTATTTAAATAATAGTTATGATATTATATATGGAAAAAATAGTGGAAAAATATTTATTTCTGGAATTAGTTCTGTTAGTTATAAACAAGATGATATGACTAGTGCATTAGAGTATTTAAAAGATAATAAAGATATTGATTATAAAATTGTTTTAGTTCATGAACCTGACTTTGCTGATAGCATTATAAATGAGTATTCAGTTGACTTGATATTATCTGGTCACTCACATAATGGACAAATTAGGATTCCTTTGGTAGGAGCTTTATATACACCAGAAAACGCTAAAAAATATTATGATGAATATTATAGTATAAATAATACTGATTTATATATATCAAGTGGTATTGGTGTTTCTAAATACAATTATCGTTTATTTAATCATCCTTCATTTAATTTATATAGAATATATAAGGAGAAGACTTCTTAGTAATTTAAAAGAATAAATTTTGCATTTATTCTTTTATTTTGTAAAAAAGATTTATTAGTCTTCTAAATTTAAATAACTTTTAAGTTTTGCATAAGAAATATTTTCTAGCATTTCATCAATTAAATCATCTAATAGTGCTTCTTCTGGCATATTTTACTCTCCTTTTATTAAAGCATAACATATTCATTTAATGCAGTCTATCTATTCGACAAAACTAGCTATTTAATTAACATTACCTCTATTTGTATCTACGAGAATTATGTCATCCCCTATTTTAGTTATTTGATTCCATGATACTATGAATTCTTCTCTGGTAAATTTTCTGTTTTTTCTATCTTCTAAAACTAATGATTTTATTTTCCCATCATTACTTACTATTACATCTATTATCATGCCTAGTATTCTTCCATTAGTTACATTAATTATTTTTTTCGTTTGTAGTTCTGATAATCTCATTATATCACCTAGTATAATTATACTATTTTACTAGTTTTTTTATGTTATTAATGGCACTCTTTTCTATTCTTGATATTTGGGCTTGACTTATTCCTAATTCATTAGCTATTTCCATTTGTGTTTTTCCGATAATAAATCTTTCTTTAAGTATTTCTAATTCTCTTTTCTTTAAGTGTTCCATCGCTTTAGATAGGGCTAATTTTAATTCCATAGAATATTCATCTTCTTTTATAGATAATTGATCACATAATAAAATTGTATCTCCACCATCATTATAAATTGGTTCATACATACTTACTGGTTCACGTAAAGAATTTAGAGCATTAGCTATTTCATATTCTTCTACACCAAGTATTTTAGCAACTTCTGAATCTTTTGGTTCAATACCATTTTGAGTCATTAATTCTTCTTTTAATTTTAAAGTTTTATATGCTATATCTTTAACACTTCTTGATATTCTTAAGGAAGAATTATCTCTAATATATCTTTTAATTTCACCGCTTATCATAGGGCAAGCATAAGTCGATAGAGTTACGCCATATGAAGGATCAAAATTATCTATAGCTTTAACTAAACCTAAACACCCTACTTGAAACAAATCATCTAGATTATCAACCTTATTATTAAATTTTTTTATGATGCTTAATACTAATTTTAAATTTCCTTTAATTAAGTCATCTCTTGCAAATGGATCTCCTTCTTTCATTTTTTTAAATAAGCATAAATTTTCTTCATTTGATAATGCTTTTAATGATGAAGTGTTAATTCCTGATATGTCTACTTTATATTTTGCCATATTAAAACTCCTTTCATCACTATATTGTGACAAAAGAAGTTTTTTTAAACAGATTTAATGATTATTATATTTTTTATATATGAATTCCCACATATTCTTTGAGTGCTTAAATCTTGTTTCAACAACTTCATTTAATACAACTTTATCAAATTTATTAAAATACTTTTCAAATTGTGATTCATCAAATAATCTAACATTTCTTCCATTACTCGATAATAATATTTTTCTATTTCTGTTACATAATCTTTTATAAATTCATATGCACTTGTTGAATTGACGCTTCCAATAAATAGTCCATTTGGTTTTAATATTCTATGAATTTCGTTTAGTAAGTTTTGTGTATCTTTTTCATTGAAAAAATGGATAGAAAGATTTGCAAAAACTATATCAAATTCGTTATCATTAAATTTTAATTTATCAGTCATATCTTGCAAAACTGTTTTTACTTTTTGAATTTTTACTTGATAAATAATCTAATGCTTTCTTTGAAATATCTGTTGCTACGACATCATATTCTTTTTCTATGAAATAGTTAGTATATTGTCCTATTCCACATCCTAAATCTAATACCTTTTTATAGTCAGTATTTATAATTATATTTTCATATTTTTTAATCCATAATTCTTCAATATTTTCCAAATTGTCTTCTTTTAAATGTTTTCCCCAATATACTTTATCCCAATAATTTTCACTCATAGTGCATCTCTTTTTATAATTTTATCATTTATATAATTTGTTGTCTATTATTTTATTAAACTTATTTCTTTATTTGTTTTATGTTCTTTTTCTATTTCTTTTAAACTTTTTTCTGGCGTTGGTAATTTTTCTGGCATTGTTCCACCATTCTTTTTTATTACTTCTCTAATATTCTTTCCAATATTATAATGTGTTTTATTAGCATTATTTCCTCCTTGAATATTATCTTTTTTTAATTTTGATTCTGTTTGAGTAATTCTAAATAAATTCGCAGCAAGTTCTTCACTTCCCATATTATCAAGAATATCTTCTCTATATCGTAATTTCTTTCTTTTAGCAATATCATTTGCGGTTTCACCATTATACAACCCTTTATAACCAGCATTATGAAATTTGTCAAAATTCTTAACTCCTGCATTTCTAGCCGCAATATTTAAAGAATAGTTTCCTTTTCTTGTTAAATCTCTTTGATAAAATCTTTTTTCTTCTTCAGTAAGTTCACCATATTCTTTTTCGCTTAGTTCTTGTTTTCTTGTTTGAGTGGCAAAATAAGTTTGTGCTAAAGCAATTACCTCTTTTCTAGGATCACCATTTTGGGCAATAAGGTAACACGCATATCTTGATAGCATATAATCGCTAGTTTCTCTTTTTGTGTTTGAACCTATGTCAACCATTTTGCCAACGTTGGCAAAATGGTCATCAACACTTATATTTGAATTATTACATGCAATTTTTGATTTATTAATTACATTTTCAAATCTTCTCCATTGTTTATATTCTAAAATCCTTTGTAATTCTCTTGCTAACCAATACTCATTACCATTATCATCTATGTGCTTAATGTTTTCAAAAAGCATATTATTATCTTCTAATTTATTCATTTATTTCCTCCTTATATATTTTTTTATGAATTTAAATTTGTTTAATACGTTTGGTTTTATTATCTTATAAAGTTATATTTTTATTTTTGAATATTTTCATTAATTTTAATTGCATCACCTCTTTATATTGAAAAAGGGTGCACTATGTCTAAACACAGTACACCCGAATAAATATATTTTTCTTACCTAAAAATATAAGTTATCGACTAAATTGTTCCATCAACTTTTATGGTAAGTAGTTGATAATTTGATTATATCATTTATACATTTTATTGTCTATGATTTTATTAATTTAGAGATTATTTTGATTAATATTCAATTTTTTTCAAAATTTTATATTTCTTTATTTTTATACAAATCCTTATATATCAATATTTTACAACAAAATCCGACATATTTTAGACCAGCCGAGTGTTATTGGGCAAGCATAAGTCGATAGAGTTACGCCATATGAAGGATCAAAATTATCTATAGCTTTAACTAAACCTAAACACCCTACTTGAAACAAATCATCTAGATTATCAACCTTATTATTAAATTTTTTTATGATGCTTAATACTAATTTTAAATTTCCTTTAATTAAGTCATCTCTTGCAAAAGGATCACCATTTTTTAATTTTAAAAATAATTGATTATTTTCTTCGTTTGTTAGTACTTTTAAATTGCTGGTATTTATTCCTGATATATCTACTTTGTATTTAGCCAAAATAAATCTCCTTTCGTATTTATATTGATACAAAAAGAGTTGTTTTAAACATTTAGTTAGTTATTTTTAAAGTTTTTATTATCATAAACCCATTTGATTCTGACTTTTCTTTTTGCTATATCATTTGCAGTTTCACCATTATATAATCCCTTATACCAGCGTTATGAAATTTATCAAAATTTTTAACTTCTACTTCTTTAGCTGTTTGATTTAATGAATAATTACCTTTTTTAGTTAAATTTCTTTGATAAAATCTTTTTTCTTCTTCAGTTAAATTAGTATACTCTTTTTCTGTAATTTCCATGGAAATAAATTAAGTTTATTGAAAAAAAACAAACTTAACTCAAAAAGAAGTCGCTACTTTTTTAGGAATAGCGACATCAACTTATCATTATATGAACTCGGAAGTATATTAATAGCAACTACATACATTTATAAATTAGCAAAAAAATTTAATTATTCAATAGATAAATTATTATTATTATAATTCAACATATCCACTAGGTAAGCATAAAAAACCACTATCATCCATTTCTACTAAAAGTAATTTGTTATTTTTTACGATCAAGCCAGAAACTCTAAATTTAAAATTATAATCATTTTAAATTGACCTAAATTTTGACTATTCAATTTTGGATTGATTGATTACTTTCTTCGTTTGCTAGTACCTTTAAACTGTTAGTATTTACTCTTATTCATTAAGTGCTTTTTTTACTTTTTTTAGTATCTTTTTCTTTTGTTTTTTTGTTCCGAATAACATTATTATAATTAGTATTACAAAAAGAATAATTATTTCTATTGTAGTTATTTTGTCTTCATTTTGATTTGAATTAAAATTTTCTTTGGCTTCTTCATCCCACACGCCAATATTTTTGTTACTAGCAATTTCTTGTAGTTCTTGTAATTTAGTGGTATATTTGTAATCTCCATATAGATAGGCTACTTTAGCATAACCACCTTCTATTAAACTTTCTTGTAATAGTTTATCATCTATAAATACCCATGCTAATAGTCTATCATATTTATCTAATTTATCGCTATTATCATCAAATTCTAGTTCTATCTTATTGGCTTTTTTTAAGACGTTACATGTGTAGTCACTAGCTTCTTTGCCATAATATTCTTCTTCTTTCTTAGGATGAACTGACTCTGGAGTGTCTACGGCAAGTAGTCTTACTGTTTTAATCTCATTGTTATATATAATTTTAAAGGTATCTCCATCTGTACAACTAGAAAATTCTACTTTTTCTTTAGCATATACTGGAGTAAACATTATGAATAGTATTATAAATAAACTTATTTTTTTCATATCTATACTTCTTCCTTTAATTCGGTATGTTTTGATTTAGATTTTAAAAGACAATTTACAAAATCTTTATTTCTTGCAAGTATTTCTCTTATTTCTCTTTTTTCTTGTCCTTGATATATTCTTTTGTCTGAACTTACTCCATAGTAGTCAAGATTCATACTATTAGATATATATAATGATCTATATAAATGATATTTTTGAGTAACTACTATGGCAGAATTAATGTTATATTCTTCTTTTGCTCTATAAATACTATCATAAGTAGATAATCCTAAGGAATCAATATAGATATCATCAATAGGTATTCCTTTATCTAATAAGTAATTTTTCATAACTGTTACTTCATCATAATCATCATTTTCATGGTCTCCTGACACTAGTATTTTGTTAGATCTGCCTTTGTTATATAATTCTATAGCAGTTGTTAATCTATCTTCTAACATAGGGCTAGGTCTATTGTTTTTTATACCTGCTCCAAGTACAATTATATAATCAGCTTGAATATTTTTATTATTAATCTGGTTTTTCGTTGATAATATAACATAGTAGTTTATGCTTATAATAATCGACAAAAGCAATATAATTATTATTAATAATGTCTTTATTGTTTTTTTCATAATACCTCCAGATGTAATAGAAAAAGTTATAATAAATATTTTGTTATTATAACCTAATTAACGCTTTCATTGTTTAACATTTTAGTTATTAAATTTTTAGCATTTGTAATGGTATCTTCATATGGTATCATTATCCATAGATTTTGTCCAGGATATGAATATGTTTCTCCCATTGAACCATAACCATCTAGTTGGATAGTTTTAATGGTATAATTTTTTAAATCATTTATTTCGTATTTAATATAATTTGTTATTTCTTTGGTATCCATATTTGTGGCAAATTTTCCATCTAATGCTGATAAAATATTAGTGTATTCAGTTAATAATGTTGTTGTGCTTGTTAATTTGTTAAAAATGGCAATAATTACTTGTTGTTGATTTCTTCCACGATGTCTATCACCATCTGCATATGAATGTCTTTCTCTTGAAAAAGCAAGAGCACATTTGCCATCTAAGTTATTATATCCTTCTTTTATTTTACAAGTACCTATATTAACATTTTGATCAGCATACACTTCAACGCCACCAATTTCATTGACTAAATCAACGACAGTTGTGAAGTTAACCTTGACATAGTAATTAATATCTGTATCAAGAATGTCTTCGATGGTTTCTACGGCCATATTGATACCATAATAACTGGCATGAGTTAATTTATCTTTATAACCGGTTGTCCCGTGAAGTTGGACGTAATAATCTCTTGGAATTGAAGTGAGCAATATTTCGTTGGTATTTGGATTTATCGTAGCTACTATGTTAACATCATTTCTTGATGTCTTATTTATATCACCATAGGTATCAATACCACTAATTAAAACGTTAAAAGGTGTATTTTTTATTGATACTCTTTTTGTAATATCTTCAATTTCCTTTTTTATTTCTATTGTTTTGATAATTCTAATATTATTATTAAAATTTTCATCATCTTCTTCATATTTATTTTTAATTATATCACTAATTAAAATAGCATCTACTTCTTGATTATATAAACTTTCTTTTAATTTTTCTATATCTATTTCAGTAATATAGTCTAAAGACAACTTCAAACTATTTATAACTTTTTCATCAGTTTTTTCATAATAAGCAAGCTTTTTTTCATATAAATCAGATGGCTCTTGATATATAGATGTATCTAAGACAACAATATAATAGTTTGTTACTTCTTCTTTTATAATAGAAATATTTTCAAAAAGATTTATCGTTTTATTTAGATAATATATTCCGAAAGAATAAGCTATTATAATAATTATAGAAACTATTATAAAAAATACTTTAATAAATTTTAAAAATTTATTTTTAAAATTATAAATAAGAAAGAAATTTAAAATGATACCAAGAATAGTTAAAATAACGATTAACATTGTAAAATAGTTATTGGGAATAATATCTAATATCTTAATAATTACTATAAGAGATACTGTCATTAATAAAAGGAGTATACCCAAAATTATACCTAGGATACTTACTTTTTTCTTTTTGTTTTCTTTTTTATCCATTTTATCACCTACTCTTCGTTATGTATAAGAGAATTAGCATTATTATTAATATTTTCAAAATATGTTATACCTGCTATTTTGATTATCTTCTTTTTTATCTTATCAAAGTTATCAATTACAAAAGTCTTTTTTATGTGATGAATATCTGTGCCTAAATAATCTACATATTTATTTTTTAACATATATTTAATTAATTTTTCTGCAGACTTACCATAATAACCAAGAATACTAACATAATTACATTGAAACATAACATCCATTTCTCTTAAGTTATCAATTAATTTATAATTTTTTTGAAAATATTCATATCTTTCAGGATGAGCAATTATGGGAATATATCCCTTTAAATTAATTTCATAAATAATATCTTCTAAATTTAAAATTTGATTATGAAAAGGAAGTTCAATTAAAAGATATTTAGTATTGTTTAAACTGACTATTTCTTCTCTTTCTAAAAGTTCAAGAATATTATTACAAACAAATATTTCGTTACCAAGATAAATATTTATTTCTATATTTTGTTTTTTTATTTCTTCTTTTAATTCTGAGAATCTTTCTAGCTTAATTTGATTATTTGCAGAATATTCACTTCCTTTAATATAGTGTGGGGTTAATATAACATTGGTAAATCCAATACTCTTTAATTCTTTTAAAAGAATAATACTTTCTTCGATAGAATAACTACCATCATCAATATTAAATAATATATGAGAATGTACATCTGTCATAAAACACCTACTATTCATAATAATTGGAGTATTTTCCTCGTTTTGTTTGATTAACACGATTAACAACTACACCGGCAATATTAGCATCTATTTTTTCTAGAGCTTTTTTTGCTTCCATTAATTCGTCAATTTTTGTGTAACCTACTGCTGTAACTAGCACTACCCTATCTACTAGTAAAGCCATAATTAAGGAGTCAGGAAGACCATTTATTGGTACACCGTCAAAAATAATACGACTAAAATTTTCTCTTAAGAAATTGATAACTCTTTTTGTATTAGTAGAATTTAATAATTCGCTAGGATTAGGAGGAACGGTTCCTCTTGGAATAACATATAAATTAGGAATGGGTGTTTTTTTGATAAAATCCGCACAATTCACAACACTTTGACTGGCTAAAAGATTAGAAAATCCTTTATCATTTGACACACCAAATATTTTATGAATTCTTCCTAAACGAAGATCACAATCAATTAATAATGTTGTTTCGTCTGTTTGAGCAAAAGCAGTGGCAAGATTACTACTGATAAAGCTTTTACCTTCACCAGGAATAGAACTAGTAACAAGTATAACTTGAGATTCCTCATCAGATGAAGTAAACATTAAATTAGTTCTAATAGTCCTAATATCTTCACTAATATTAGATTTAGGTTTATTATGAATTACTAATTCTTCTTTCACTTTCTTTTACCTCCTTTTTTGTACTCTTCAACGCCACCAAGAATTGGCAATTTAATTTTCTGTTCTACTTGTTCTACAGATTTAATAGTTCTATCAAAATAGAATATTATAAAGAGAATTGATAAAGCAATAATTATACCAATAAAGAAATAAATAATTACTTGTTTAGGAATATTTATATTATATGGTTCATTAGCTTCATTAGCTTCATCTAAAACATTAACATTATTCATATTATATAATTTAACAACTTCCTTTGAAAAGAAATTAGCTGTAACATTAGCTACATTCTTAGCTTCAATAGGATTACTATCTGCTACTGTTATTTTTATTATTTCTGTATTATTAACAGATGAAACAGAAATTTTATTACTCAACTCTTCATAAGTTTCTTCTAAATCAAGTTCAGCAATTACTTGCTCTAAAACTCTTCTTGATTTAACTATTTCAGCATAAGTATCTACTAAATTTTTGTTTAACGTAATATCACTTTGTGTAATTGTTTGACTAGCTGTTGTTTCATTTCCACCAAGTATGATAGTCGTATATGACTTATACATAGGTTTTTGAATAAATAGACCATAAATACAACCAAGTAAACAAATAACTACTGTTATAGTAATTAATAACCCTATCTTCTTTTTTATAAATTCAAATAACTCTTTTAAATCTATTTCTTCCATATCACACCTCTACTTTATAAGTATATCATAATTTTAATCTTTTTTGAATAGTATTTTTATCAATTTAAAAAGATATCTTTTTAGATACCTTTATTATTTGTCTATAAGATTTTCAATAATTATAAATGTTAAATATGTAAAACCATTAAAAAGTATAAAAAATAATATAATTAGACTTATTGACATTATAAATTGATACATATTAGTCACCTTATTAATATTATGCTTTTTCTAACATAAAAAATGTAGAATTTTAATAAAATACTAATTAATTTTTTCTATATTATCTAAATAAAACTTATCTGTATATTTAATATATTTATGATATGCTAGATTTCTTACAATAAAACAAAGTGGTATATTATACTTCTTGTTTATTTCAATACTTGTTTTCTTAATATCACTACTATTTATAAGTTGACTCCATAAATCTTCATCTATCATTTGATTTAAAGCAAATTTATCAGCTTTATTTTCTAATTCTATATCTTCATCTATAATATATTTTCTTTTAGATTTATTATAATTTTGTTTTAAATGTCCTATCTCATGATACATAGCAAAATACAAAGAAGCTTTATCATTAAATAACTTTGTTAAATATATAGCAGGCTTATCATTTTTAACTTTAGAACATCCCCTTACTTTAGTTCCAGATAAGGAATCTTCAATAACAAAATAGAAACCATATTTATTAAAAGTACTTTGTAATCTTTGATAGTTAAATGGTTTATTTCTTTCTTCTTTAAGATAATCTAAAATAATATTAAAATTATTCATTTCAAAATTATTTACAGTTTGCTTTAGTGCTAATTCATTACATCTAGATATCCATAATAAAGTTTTTATTTTATCTGCATCATCTTTCTTTTTATACATAATATTTGCCAAAATATTATCCATAGCCTTAAAATTTCTTACTTTTAGAAATGCTAATAAATCAAGTGCTAATCGATATGTATCATCTTTGTTTTTAAATTCTACCCAATGTTTTTTAGATAACTCATTTATATTAAATTGCTTTAAAAAATCAGATAAATTATCTCCATACTCTTTATTTAAATATATTTTCATCTTTTTCTCATTTTCCATATTAACTATCAAACTAATATCAATATCAGTTATTAAACTAATAGCTACCATTAGTTCTTCAGACATATCAATATTTTTATTTAAAATTTCATTTAAATGTTTAGGTGTAATATCTAAACTTTCAGCAAATTCTACTTGCGATATATTATGATATTCAAGATAGTCTTTTAAAACTGATCCAAATCCAGTAATCATTTTATCCCTCCTTATAATGATCATTATTAATATTAACAAATTCAATTTCTGTTATTTCAATTAAATTATATGGATAAGTTGCTATTGGTTTCATAATAAGTCTTATTTTATTATTTAATCTTGCAGTATAATATTCTTTTAAGTTACCGCTCTTTTTTTCAATATAATATAATTTAGATATTGGATTTGTTATTAAAGTATGCATATTTTCACAATTATAAATAATACTTTTAATATTTTCAATTTTTCAGCTTCACGATGTAAATTTTTACTAATTATAATTTTCTTATAATCCTTTTGATATTGCTTTGATTCAATTATATTAATACTTTCACCTTCTTGCTATACATATATTAACATATTAGGTTAATATAGTCAATTACTTTTTTAAAAAAGATAGTGTTTCCAAAGTGGGGAGATTTGGAAGGTAAAATCTTATAAAATAAAACCAACTCCTTTGGAGTTGGTTTTATTTTGAAGTATAATGTTATTATGAGAGAAAATATAATTAAAACTTATACTAGTAAATATTTACTGTTTAAAGATTATCCTAAAACTAAATCTTTTTCTATTAGAGATATTTTTATTGAACATTGGAATGATTTTTGTATTTATGCCGACAAGAATAATCTTAACATTAGAGATATTGTCTATTATGAGGTATCAAAAATGATGAAATGTAGAACTAAACAACTTGGTTATTCTTTATATGAATGCCCTAATTGTCATAATATTCATATTCAATATCATTCCTACAAATCTAAATTTTGTACTTCTTGTGGTAATAAATATTCTAAAGAATGTGTTATTTCTATTACATCTAAACTTTACAATTGTAATCATAGACATCTTGTTTTTACAATTCATGACGCTTTATGGAATCTTTTTCACATCGATATAAATAGACTTAACTTATTATTTGAAGCTGTTAATATCACACTTTCTTCTTGGTTTAAAGAAAAGTTGTAAACATGGTTTTAAACCAGGATTTATTTTGGTTTTACATACTTTTGGAAGAGATGATAAATGGAATCCGCATATTCATGCTTTAATGGCAGAATTAGGCGTTAGTGACAATAATTGTAAGAAAATAGATTTTATTCCGTTTGATATGTTAAGAAAGCGCTTTCAAAAAGTCCTTTTAGATTTATTAGAGATAAAAATTGGTAAGGATTAATTTAGAAAAATTAAAAATAAAGTTTATAAAACATCTAAAAATGGATTCTATGTTAGAGTAAAGAAGAATGAAAATCTTGGTACCAGACAAAATGTTGAATATGTTTTAAGATATTGTGGTAGACCAGCCTTTGCTGCATCAAAAATATTAAATATAGATGGAGAATATATAACATTCTGGTATCAAAGACATGAAGATGATTTATTCGTAGTTGAAACAATACATATATTTGAATTTATCAAAAGAATTATCATACATATCCCAGAATATCAATTTAAAACAATAAGATATTATGGATTTTATAGTAAGAAAAGCAAATTTCATGATAAAATGATTATGTTGGTACACCCAATGAAGATTGAATTTGCAAGAAAGTTAAATAAATGGTTCTTACTAAGTATGAAAACATTCAAAGATTCACCATTAATTTGTAGTAAATGTAAAACTGTCATGCAATTTCAATATTTCTGTACCTGAAGGAGGAAATGATGAAAAAGAATGGCAAATTTATTGAATATATATGCCCTAAATGTAAAACTAAAGAAAACATCCCTACAGAAGTCGTAGAAATGTTAGACGAAGCAGATTGTATTGGTGTTGATCTTAGTGAACCACCAAAATTCAATTGTGAAAAATGTCCTGGAAAAATGGTTCCAATTTACTACAAAAGTGTTCATGGAAGAACATATGAATATAGAGAAAAATAATATGTTAAAAAGGATTTCCCCTATTCTTTATTTAGTCGTGTCAGAAAAATATCTGACACGACTTTTTCTTTTGTCCTTAAAAGGAGCACTTTCCTATTTAATGAAAAAGAGATGACATATTGTCATCTCAACTGTTGTGAAAAATTTTTGAAAATGTCCCTAATAAAAAAACAAATATATTTATATATAAATTTAAAAAAGTATTAAATATGGAGCTTTAATACTTTATGATTACTAGAGATAATATGTATATAACTATCAGAAGTAATACTACTTCTTTCATAATAACATTTATCTGTTAATTTATCTTTTAAATAATGTAATAATTTTATTTTTTCTTCAATATCTTGATCATGAATATTACCATAAATACCTACAGTTATATTATTTTTTTTACTATTGTGAAGGGTTTCCCAATTTCTAATATTACCTTTAGAATAGGGATTATGAGTAATAAATCTTTTTATATTACATTTACTAATATCAATTGGTTTATTACCACGAATAAGAATGGGATAACTTCTTTCTACCCATAGAGCACCTTCTACTAAAAGTTCAGGCTTTTCTCTTTTAATATTTTTAGTAAAGGGGGTTATCATTAATATTTGTAATTAATGTATTTACTTCACCCTTCCCTACTCCTGCTATTATTTCTTGATTATTATTTAATTTTAATAATGAAGAAATAAATGATAAATAATCTAGACCGATAGTTTTTCTTTCTTCAACCCAATGAGCAAATTCACTAATAAAATATTCTGAATTAAGATTAATATTAGAAGATTTTAAACCCTTAGCTGATAAGAATGATTTTACTAACTTATCATAATAAATAACATTATAATGATTTTGATTATTCATATTGTTCATCTCATTAAATTTATTAACCTTTTATATTTTAGTACAATAGTTTAGGGATGTCATCTAACATGAAAAAAGATTCTAATTATTTTTTTAGAATCTTAGTATTAATTAATTTATATAGATATACTCCAGTAATAGATCCAATACTATCTATTAGGATGTCTCTTAATTGACAGGCTCTGCCTGGTACGAATAGTTGATGGATTTCATCGCTAGTAGCATATATTATACATAATATAATAGATATTAGATATAAATTATTAATATTATTTTTAGTAAACATATTTGCTACTAATAAACCTAATATAAGATATTCAGTGAAATGTGCTAGTTTTCTAATAATAAAACTTAATAATTCAATATTTTCTATTTTAAATATATTTGTAATTATGTTTACAATAAAATTAGATTGGTTAGTTGATTCAGTAGCATCAAAGGATGACATTAGAAATATTAAGAACATCCAGAGGAGCATGAGGATTGTTGATGATTTATTTTTCATTAGACTTTACAAACTTTCTATAAATTGGGTATAATCTTTGTCTTATTTCCAAATCTAAAATTATCTTTTTTATATAGTTTTTATGGATTTTCTTAATACTGTTGTTCATATTTGCCAATTTTGACATAACTTCGTTGTATTTTAATGGCAGTGCAGCATTAATACTTTGTTGATTTTTAAAATAATCTTCTATATTTTCTTTGTTTAAAGATATTTTCTTTTGTTTTACTAATTCTTTTAAAACTTTCTCTCCTGCATTTGTATTAACTATAACCATGCTGATACCAAATTTATTATCTTTAAATTTATTTCCCCAGTAATCACCAATTCTTATATCGGCACAACTGCTTTTTCTGTAATTGCAACTATAGCAACATTTGTTATATATCGTTCCACTAGTAAAAAAGTCATAGAATAGTTTTTTGTTTATTAATTTTTTATTTATAGTTAGTTTTGTCGAACATTTCCAACCATATTTTTTGTTTCTAAATTTTATATTATTAATTTTTTTAATATTATCTATTGTTCTAGTCCATAGATTATAACTAGGAATGCCATGACATATTAAGTCTACTAAAATAAAGTTGTCTCTTTTTTTAATAATGCTTAAATAATTGTTTATTGATGCTATTTGACATGGCGTTCCAATAATTATTCCTTTTTTTAATTTTTTGATTTCTTTAAATGCATCAACTGTGTAACTTTGAAGATATTTAGAACCAGATAATTTTTCAATATCTTGGCTATTTTTAATAAGTATATGCTCGGCTATATTTTTTTTATAATTATAGGTGCATCCAATAATTGGCAAATTATTATCTATTGCATATTGCGATATTTCATATCCTATGCCACCAGAAGAAGAATTTAATAATACTTCTTTATTATTTGAACTTGCACTATATAAATTCATTTCTTTGATATTTTCTAATTTATTTTGACATTGGGCACATACTTTTTTGCATAAACCGCAATTTATACATTTTTTTTTGTCTATTTTGTATTCAAAAAAACCATTTTTATTAGTGACAATGCTTATTGCGTTGGTTGGACATACTGAGGCACACATACCACAACCTGTACAATTGTTAGTAATATAATTAGTCCTTTGTGCATCATTGCTATTTGTTTTGTTTATAGCTTCTTTTAAGTATTTTAAACTTTCTTTTTTTAATTCTTCAACTTTTTTATTTATTTTTTGATAGTTTATTTCATTATTTAATATATGATCTAAATTTTTGCAATATAATCTATCTGTTAAATTTAATACTTTTAATGTATTATATATTCTTGAGTTTTGTGAAAGATGATTATCTTTAAATCTTTTTAGAATGATAAATTGAACATTATATATAATTGAAAAGAGCATGCCATGATAAGAATCAGTTAAAACGTAAGAAGCTTCTTTAATTAATTTGACAAATTCACTAGGGCCACAATTATCTGCAAAATCAATTTTTGAATTGAGTGATTTATAATTAGTTGGAATTATTTTTAACTCAATATTTAATTGATTACTAATTTTTTTAGCTAATTTATAATATTCTTTATTGTTTCCTAGAAAATAACATAGTATATATTTGTTATTATTTGGCTTTTCATTTGCAAAATTTAAGTATTTATCCCATTCTGTACAATCTAAAAGCAAGGTTGGGTCTAAAACAATCTTTACATCTTTTTGGATTAGATTTTTAATAATTTTTTTTCCTGCTTCCTCTCTTACAGAAAGTGAAGAAAATTCATTCAATAACTGCTTTATTTCATTTTCTATGTATTTACTTTTTATAGTAGACACTCCGAAACTTGGTGCATATGCTATTTTTTTTGATTTATCATCTACAAAATCAAGATAATAGCGACTATCATAAACTGTTGGTGACCAAATTTGATCACTTCCACAAACTATTTTATCCATTTCTTGAGCAATTTTTTTTAGTTCAATATGGCTATCTGCTATATCAGTGAATTTTAGTTTATTATTTCGATATTCTTCAAATTTTTTATTGTTATTTTCAATTGTACATTTATATTTTTTCTTTTTTTCTTTTTCTAAAATATTGTTGTTCATATAAGAAAAATTCATATCAAATATGTTTGTTTTTCTTATACGTGGAATATAATTAATTACTAGTGGATTATATCCCATATCAGAAATTATTTTTGATAAAGCTGATACTTGCAGCAATGTTCCATAATTGTTATATGTAAACCATGTCATGATTCCTATTTTTTTCATTTTTTACAACTTCTTTCATTAAAAATTTTTTTTATAATAAATTTTATTTCATTATAATATAGAATAATCAATATCATAATACTAATTAAATTGCTTATTAGTGAAATTATTTTAGAATAATTTATTATTATTATTAAACTATCAATAATTAAAATTATATATGCAGTAATATCTTTTTTGAAATTTATTTTTAGAGTTATATATTTTTTCATAAATTTTAATCTAATAAACCAAATTAATAGATATGATAAAAATGTAGCAAATGCTGCGCCGGTTGCACCTAATATTGGTATTAAAATAAAGTTTAAAAGAATATTTATGATTGCTCCAATTATAGTTGATTTTGCATACATTTTAGAATCTTTATAAGCTGCATATATAGAACCTAAAAAACCCGATAATGCTCCGAATAATATTGCAAGAAGTAAAAATGGTACATATTGCCATGCAGTATAGAATTCTTTTGCAAACAGAATCTTAGAAATAACCTTTAAAAACAACAAAAGAAAACAAACACTAAAAACTAATATAATATTATAATATTTATACATATTTTCAAAAAATATAGAAGACTTTTTATCTTTATATTCTTTTATAGCAGAAATTTGCCACGCTTGAGCAAACACATTTTGAATCATTTCTAATATACTAGGAATTTTATATGATATTGAATATATTCCAGTAGTCTCAATATTACAAAATAGTAATAAAACGTATTTATCAGAAGCATTGTTTATCCACCAACTGATAGAATTTGCTATAAATGGCTTGCTGTAATTTATCATATCTTTAGATATATTTGGTTCATTGACATCATGATACATCTTATTATCTTTTTTAATTATAATAGCAAATGAAATAATAGCGATTATATCACTTATTATTAATGACAGATAATATCCAATAACACCCGTATTAAAGTATAATAGAAGGAGTAAATTAAGGCAAACTAGAATAATTACTCTTATAATACTTATTAATCCTAACTCTTTAACTTTCTCTATTCCTCTTAAATAATATGCTAATATATTATTAATTGCTAGGACTATATAGTATGACAAAAATATTATAACATATTTAATGCTTATACCAAGGAACATTGCAATTATAGATAGTATATTTAGTATGATAAAACCAATTAAAACTACTCTAAAAGCAGTTATTAATACTTGCTTTTTATTAGTAATTTTTTCCATTGTGTATCTAATTACTGCTTCAGTAATACATAAAGTAAAAATTGGTATTGCAAGATTAATTGTTGTAGAAATAATATCAATAATACCATATTCTGAAGAAGATAACACATTAGTATAAAGTGGTATCATTAAGAATAGTATTATTTTGGTTACTAAATTACTAATACCAAAAATGCCAATATTTTTTAACAATTCTTTGTATTTGTTTATCATTGTACACCCTCTTGCTATTTAATTTTTAATATTCTTTTAATTTTTTTAAAACAACTAGGCCCAAATATTCTGTGAAATGGTTTAGTTATCTTACTAATGATAACTTTTCTTTTGGGAACCCAACTTTTTGCATACCAATGAATACTGTGCGTATTTTTTGTTTTTTTTAATTTACCAGTAGAATCTTCTAATGGATTAAAATATTCTGTTGGATATATAGTAATATTATTAATTGTTTGAATTTTATTTTTTAAATCAAAACCATTTTTAAGAAAAATTTTACTATTTATTTCTGGGCATGGTATTAAATTTAATTTTCCATCTTGCGTAACAAAATCCCTATCTTTATAATCATCTAATAGTTGTTTTACTATTTGTGATTTTTTTGTGGCTCCGAAACCAAGCCCTGTATTTAAATATCCTTCTTTTTCTAAACCAAAAAATGCTTCATTTTTTATTATGTCTTTATAATTTTTTATTACTTCAACATCTACATCAAAATATATACCGCCATAATTATATATTACATATAATCTTGCTACATCAGCAACATAGGCATATTTCCTATTTTTATAGGCCTCAGAAGTATATTTGTTGTAGTTAATGTTAAAATTATTTTCGTTCCATTCGATTATTTCAAAATCAGGAAAATATTTTTTCCATGAATCTATACATTTTTTTGCTTCTTTAGGTAAAGGCTTACCACCAAACCAACAGTAATGGATCTTCTTTTCAATCATAGTTATATCTCCTTTTATTAAATAGATTTATTAATAATAATGGTAAGATTAATCCAAAAAATCCTTGTAAAAAAATCTGTGCATTATAAATAACTGGAATACATGACAACTTTACAATTATTACATAATAAATAAATTTATCAAAATAATTTTTTTTATTTTTAATTTCTCTTTCATATTTTAGTGCTAAAAAAGTAAATATTACTGAAATAATTGGTGCAAATAATTTACCTACAAAGAAAATAGATTGCCCTAATGAAGGTACTATTTGACTATTGTATTTGTCATTAATATAACTACAAAAAACTGTTGTGCTAGTTTCCATGTTAACAAAGAAAGTCTTAAATAAAGGTATACTTCTTAATACATCTCCTAGAATAATTTTAAAAGGATTTGAAACTTCAAGTTTTAATGATACAGCAACGTTATAAACACCTGTGAAATATACTTGCAATGTATTAGCAATATTATAAGATATTTCTTGAAAATTACCATTTGCAATTTTTTCATTAAAAAGTCCAAAAAAGAAAATAAAACAAATTGTAAATCCTAATATGTAGTATATACTTTTTTTATATTTAGGATAAAACTCTGTTAGCATTAAAAAATAAATTAATGCAAAATATATATTTTGAGCTAATGTATCATCACTTATTAGCGCACCTATTAAAATTATAATTATAGAAACTAAAAAACTGATAATATTTTTATCTTTTGTCTTATTTTTTCTTTTAATATACAGCAAGATAGAAAAGATAATGACTTCTTTTAATACCTTAATACACCAACTTACTAGATAAAAAATTAATTTAGGAGTTGAATTTAATGATAAATTATATTTTATTTGCCATTGAATCAGTTTAGAATTTGATAATATACCAATTTTAAAACTATTAAGAATTTGCGGATATAATATACAAAAGACAAAACAAATTAACATTAAGATTATTAATATATATTTTAATGATTTTGTAATATTAAATTCATCATTTAAATTTTTATTTTTTTGTTCTAAATTATTTATTGGATACCTCTTTTTTTTATTATATAAAATTAAAATCATAAATACAAATATAAATTCATAAATCATAAATAAAACTGCATTATCATATGGTAAAGAGGAATCTTTGTAATCGAAATAATTGCCAAAACACATAAATATAGGGGTTAAAACCATACGAATAAAATAAGAAATTATTATAATAAATGTTCCTAAGTATAAATCATTTTTTTTATTAACTAAAGAAAATAACAATACCCCAATAAAGAAAAATAAAGGAAGTAAACATAAAAAAGAACAATTTGAATAATCATTAGTTAAAAATACAACGATAAAAGATATAAATGATAATGAAATCAAACTAAAATACATTATTTTTTTAATCTTACCATCAATCATTATTTATAATCTCCTTATATTTTTTAATGGTATTATCAGCAACATTAGCCCATAGAAAATTATTTTTAGAATATTTCAAAGAGTTGAGTCCCATTAATTTAAAATTATCAGCGTTTTCTTTGATTATACATTCAATAACATGTGAAAAATCATTACTATTGGAACAACAAAAACCACATTTTTCTTTATCAGCTATTTTGCTAAATGTAGTTCCTTCGCTAACTATTATTGGCATTCCAAATGTCATCGCCTCCATGATACCTAAAGGTTGTCCTTCAAGTCTTGACATTTGTATAAAAAAATCGTGTTTCAAAATTATTTCTCTTTTTTCTTTTCCGAATATTGGACCATTGACATTTACAATATCATTAATCTTTTTTTCGTCCACCATTTTTTGAATTTTTTCTATTCCATCGTTTCCTGAACCATATAAAGACAAAGTAATATTGTTTTTTTTCATAATGTCATATGCTTTTTCACAACTATCTAGCAAAATGTCTATTCCTTTGTGATAAATAGCATATCTTCCAACATAAATTAATTTAATACCATTATTGGAAAATTTTTCTTTTATTTTATTACTTTTATTTATTCCATTTCCTAATACAAACGAGTTATGATTAAATTTTTTTGACATATTGAGTTCATTATCCGATAAGTATTGAATATAATTTGATTTATAGATAAATTTATTAAAAATAAATAAATTTGCAAAATGTTTTTTTAGTGGTTTGATTTTTTGTGCATCAGTTGTTAAAGAACCATGTGGAATAATTATATAAGGAATATTATTTTCTAAAATTTTTTTATAAATTTTTATGTACTGAAAAAAATAAATGCCATGAAAAATCACTAAATCAGGATGATTAAATGGTTTTGGTAATTTATCAAAGTTTTTAATTTTGTCTAGATAAAAAACATTTTTTTCTCTTTTTAATCTTTCAATTCTAGTTTTGTTGCAATTTAATAGAGCTACATTTTCATGTTTTTTTTGGTTAATAAAATGGTCAGGAACAACATTTGAAATACCACTGGTTTTATTATTAGTAATTGAGCAAATATGTAATAAATTCATATCATTACCCTCTTTCTATTATTTTTTTAATTTTATTATATGTTATTTTTCTATCAAATTTTTCTTCTGCTAATTTTCTATTATTTTTTCCCATTTTTTTTCTCAATTTTGTATCATTAATTAATATTTCAATTTTATCAGCAATATCTTTTGGATCATTTATACAATTTATTCCTAATTCATAATCTTTTACAAGAGTTCTATATTCTAAGCATTCTTGAGTATTAATAACAGGGAGCCCAGCACTTGCATAATCTCCCACTTTATTAATTATACTTTGTGCAGCGTTTTTCATAATAGGGTTTATAGCTATATCACAGTTTCTTAGTTCTTGTACCATTTTTTCATATGGAAGTCTCCCACTAAAATCACATTTAACATTTAATTTTTTTGCTTCTAACTCAAACATTTCTTTTAATGGACCATCTCCCATTATTTTAAATAATATGTTGTTTATACCTTTATCATTTAAAATTTTAATAGCCCTAATAGTATCTAATAAATTATAACTATGCCCTAATGTTCCAATATATACAACTATAATGTCTTCTTTATTTTTTCTACTTATAGTTGATATTTTATCAAATTTTTCTAAATCTGTGCCAAGAAATACACTTAATTTATTATTGTATTTTTTGTTTACTTGACTTGCTCTATTTGCATATGTTTCGGAAACAGCAATAATATCATCAGCATTTTTGTAGATATAATTAGCTTTTAATGTTAGTGGCAAAAAAACTATATCTTTAATGATAGGAATTTTAAATACCATTTTAAATGCTTCAGGCCACAAATCTTGTACATCTATTATAAATCTTATATTGTTATTTTTGGCATATTTTGCTGCTTCTTTTGCTAAATCTAAAGATGGAACAGCACAATATATTAAATCAGGTTTATCAATTTTTTTTAAATATTTTTTTAGATTAATTGATAATATTTTATGACTATAAAATCTTTTAATAGAAACATTTTTTTTATACCCTGGTTCATCTAATAAAGTTATTTTGTATGACACTTTACTTAATTCTTCAGGACTATATTCTCTTTTTGATTTTGTACTATGTCTAAAATTAGATGTGACTAATTCTAATTGATTTTTTTTATGGTCTAACATATTCAAAATATATGTAAATCTACTATTTCCACCTTCAAAAGGAAATGAAACGAAGTTTGCAATCATTAATATTTTCATAATTAATTCTCCTTTCTATATGCCGGAAAATAGTCTGATTCTTTAGAAACTCCTTTTTTGTTACATAATTCATTATAAATTTCTATATTCCATGTCTTTTTACCTAAGTAAAAATCAAATCTTGTATTTTTAGCAAATTGTTTTTTAAATAAATATAAACTATCATCTTCATTTGAACTTCTTCCACCACCGTGATGAATTAATTCATATCCATTTTCTTTTCCCCATTTTGTTATTGCATATCTTAATATGTATGCTGGAGATAAATGTAAATATTCTTTTAATGTTCCAGATAGGTGTATATGAATTACTTTATTCCACAAAAAATATAAGCCTGCGGCTATAGTTCTATTTTCATATATGACTTCAACAAGAATTGTATTATTGCCAAAATATTTTTTTATCATTTCAAAATACGAATCATCAAAATAATAATAATCAGTTGCTTCGTTTCTTTCCATTGTGGAATAATAACAATCCTTGAAAGTTGATAAATCTTTAGGGTTTAGAGTAATCCTATAACTCATACCTAAAGCTAATTTTTTTCTTATATTTTGCTTACAACTTTTAGAAAATTCACTTGCTACTGGATCGTCATATTCTTTTAAATTAGTTCCTAATGTATGTCTATTATATGTTACTTCATAAATAGTTTTAAAATCTAATGCATTGTTTGCTAACGGATGAAATCTTATAAATTCAGCTACAATATAATTTTTCTTGCAATATTTACTAAAGTTTTCTTCATATTCTAATAAAAGTGTATCCTTATCACCACTAATTTTTTCAATAACAGGACCACCATATCCATATGGTGTAACAATGTCATAATATTTATGATTATCAATTTCAATTGGTATTTCTCTTTTTATAAATTGGTTGGTTATTATTCCATTAGATGTTTTTAACTTATAAATAACAACTTTTCCATTTTCGATTTTTTCATATAATTTCCCATAATTTCTATCAAAATAAATATCATTCATATTTACACCTCGAAACTATTTTTAAAAAAGTATCAATATAATTAATAATCTCTTCTTTATTATACCTTTGATCACATACTAAAGATAATTCTGAATAATATATTATATCTGAAATGTTAGTAGTAATATATTTAGATTTTGGCCAATGTGTTGGTAAATAGATACTATTATCAATAAGTTTTTCTTTTAATTTATTTATATTTACATTTTTTAATATTACCGGAACAAACAATGGACAATCAGATTTTTCATATTCACATAATAATTCTACATTAGGATTTTCCTTTATCTTATCTATGATTATTTTAGCATTATTTTTTCTTATTTTTTTTATTTGTTCGATGTTAGTTTTATTTAATATATTTAAGGATTCATTATCCATTAATTTTATACTGCAATCTTTAAACATATTATTAGTAACATCAAATAAATATAAATACTTTTTTTTGCATTCTATTTTTTCTATTATATAATTTCTTTTTAAATTCATTGCTTTTTTTCTTAACAGAACAAGTTTAGAGTTAGTCTGATAATTTTCTTTATTTAAAAGAAATTTATTATTTAAGGATATTGCAACACCACCTGTATATATAGGTATCCATTTTCTAATACTAGCTACAATATAATCTGAATATTTACAGTAAGAGTTATCACATAGTAATCTATGTGTAATGTCTTCAATAACAATTATATTTTTATTATTAAATTCTTTTATGTAAATGTCCATATTTGTACTAGTAAATCCAAAATATGACATTGCAAAAAATACATCACACTTTATATTAGTATCTATATTATATTTTAATTTGCCATTTTGAATAAAAATATTATAAAACAATATTTTATACTTATTTTCTAAAAAAGGAATTATCATTGATTCACAGCAATAGCTTGGCATATAAACAATACCTTCGCTAATATTAATATTTTTTAATATAAAATTTATAGCTGTTCGACCACTTATGGTATACAAAGTATTATCATTATTTTTAAAATTATTTAATAATTCACTATTTTGAATAATATTATAAAACTCACTACCTATTTCCTTCATTATACTCTTCTTTCAAAATAGAATATAAATTTAATGAATTATACTTTCCTTTTTTATATATGGCATTTCTTTTTGTTCCTTCCAAAACAAAACCACAAGATTTAAATAGTGAATTAGAAGAAATATTATAATCTAATACCTCAGCACAAATTCTATTTACATTTAATTCATTAAAGCAATATTCAATAAGTGTTTTTATTGTATCTTTTCCTATACCTATTTTACAATAATCTTTTAATACTTTTATACTTAATGTTACTGATTTATTTTTCCAATCAATATCATGTATAATAGCACAGCCAACAGTTTTGCCATTATAAGAAATTGCATATCTTATGTTTAAATCATTTTTTAAATTTTCAAACCATCTTTCTTGTTCAACCATTGAGATTGGCTTAGACCATCCTACAACCATATTTGACATATCTGGGTCATTAATCATAAAATGTAATATTTCCATATCGTCTTTTTCTAATGGTTTTAATAATACTTTTTTTCCTAATAAATTCATTTTAACACCATCAATTCTTTATTATTTTATTACTCCTATATTTATTGAAATCAACTATATTACCAGTACCTCTTATTATAATATCTTCTCTTGCAAACACCTTTTTAATAGTTTTTAAAATAATTTTAGTATCATTTATAAATGTGATATTATTAACATATTCTATATCTTTTTTTAATCTTTTATCCCAATCCAAATTATTTCTGCCATTTACTTGAGCAAGCCCTGTTAAACCTGGTCTTACATCATGACGATGATGTTCTTCTTCTGTATAATATGGTAAGTATTCTACTAAAAGGGGTCTTGGACCTACAAGTGACATATCTCCTTTTAAGATATTGATAAATTCTGGTATTTCATCAAGAGAAGTTTTTCTTAAAAATTTACCTAATTTAGTTAGTCTTAATTCATCTGGTAAGAGATTACCATCTTCATCTTTTTTATTGGTCATAGTTCTAAATTTATACATGGTAAATATTTTTTCATTTTTTCCTGGTCTTTTTTGTCTAAAGATAGCAGGTTGACCAATAAATATCAAGATGAGGATACCTACTATTAAAAATATTGGTAATGTTATAATGATAGCTATTAATGACAGTATTATATCAAGTATTCTTTTTATATATTTTTTATACATAATATTTTCTCCATTAATTTATTCAAAACATTTTTTTATTATTTCAATTATTATATCTTGTTGTTTTTTTGTCATTTTATTATCACTTGGTAAACATACACCTCTATTGAAAATATCATTTCCTATATCTAAAGGTTGTCCATCTTTTCCATAATATCCACCATTAATATAAGCATTTGTTTTAGATCTTCCATTGCCTTCTCTTGTTATGAATGGATTCATTCTATAAATTGGTTGCATGTGCATAGGTTTCCATATTGGTCTTCCTTCTACATTGTATTTTGCTAATGTTTCTAATATTTCTGTAGGGCTACTTTTACCTTTTTCACTAATGTATAGTGCATCTTGTTCCCCTCTTACTTGTTTACTCATTGCATTTTCATCAATAATTAAACAACTTAACCAAAAATTTGGCTCACTGTTTTTCTTATCATATGGATTCATTTTAAGTGGTAAATCTTTAAATCCTTCTTTATATCTAGAATATATTTCTTTTTTACTTCTTATATGTTCTTCTAGAAATGGATATTGTCCTCTTACCACTCCAGCAACTACATTACTCATTCGATAATTATAGCCTAATTCTTCATGTTGATACCAAGAGGCATTTTCTCTAGATTGTGTAGCCCATTTTTTAGTTTTTTCAGCAGCTTCTTTATCGTCTGTTAGTAACATTCCTCCAGAAGAACCTGTTATTATTTTATTTCCATTAAATGAGATACAACTATAATTTCCAAATGTTCCAGTTTGTTTTCCCTTATAAGTTGCTCCTAATGATTCAGCTGCATCTTCTATTAGAATAGCTTTATTTTTATCACATATTTTTTTGATCTCATCAATTTTACCTGGAGTTCCATATAAATGAGCTAACACTACTATTTTTACTTCTGGATAAATTTCAAAGGCTTTTTCTAATGCTACTGGATCCATATTCCATGTATCATATTCTGTATCAATAAATACTGGAATTCCTCCCTCATAAACGATTGGATTAGCTGTAGCAGCAAATGTCATATCAGAACAGAAAACATAATCCCCTTTTTTAACACCAGCTAATTTAATAGCCAAATGCAAAGCAGCGGTTCCTGAAGATAGAGCCACAGAATATTTACATCCTATTTTTTTACAAGTAATACTTTCTATTTGATTAATATTTTCTCCTATTGTACTCATCCAATTAGTATCATAGGCTTCTTTCATATATTTTAATTCTTCTCCATCATGCATTGTTGGAGAACTTAACCATATTTTTTCTTTAAATGGCATAATTTTTTTATTTTTCATTTTGATTACTTCCTTTATCTATTGTATATGTATCTACAATTGTAGCTACTTTTTCTTTAATATCATTATTATTTTTATATGATGCAGTAATGAGTTTGTCTAGTTTTTTAAAGAACTTTGCATCATCCATTTCAATTGGTTTACCTATATGAATAAGTTTATTAGGAGTGGCTTTTAGTCCTTCTTCTTCCATAAGTAATTCTTCATATAGTTTTTCTCCAGGTCTTAATCCTGTTATTTTTATAGGAATATCAATGTTAGGTTCATATCCTTTATATCTAATTAATTTTTTTGCTAAATCATATATTTTTACAGGTTCTCCCATATCTAAAACAAATATTTCGCCACCTTCAGCATAACAAAAGGCTTGCAAAATTAATGAAACTGCTTCTGGAATAGTCATAAAGTATCTTGTGATATTTTTATGAGTTACCGTTACTGGTCCTCCATTTTCTATTTGCTTTAAAAATAATGGAATTACTGATCCATTAGAACCTAGCACATTACCAAATCTAACAGCCACATAATCAGTTTTAGATTTTTTATCATAAGCTTGAATTATCATTTCGCAAACTCTTTTGGTTGCTCCCATGACATTTGTTGGTCTTACTGCTTTATCAGATGAAATTAGCACAAATTTTTTAACTTTATACTTATCTGAAATCTTTACAGTGTTAAGTGTTCCAAGACAATTATTTTTAATTGCTTCATTTGGACTATTTTCCATTAATGGCACGTGTTTATGTGCAGCAGCATGGAAAACATATTCAGGTTTATATTCTTTAAAAACATTTTCCAATCTATCATAGTCTCTAACTGACCCAATTATTGTTTTTAAATTTAAGTGGGGATAAACTCTTTTTAATTCTTGCTCTATTTCATAAGCGTTATTCTCATAAATATCAAAGATAATTAATTCTTTAGGCTTACATTTAGCTATTTGCCTGCATAATTCACTACCGATTGAACCGCCACCACCAGTTACAATAATTTTTTTGTCTTTTAATGATGAAGAAATTTCATTAATATTAACAACAATTTCTTTTCTTCCTAAAAAGTCTTCATATGATAGAGGTCTTACTTTTTTCATTGTTGGTTTGCCTACTAACTCACTTAGACTGGGCAATGTTTTGATTTCACATTTTGTTTTTTGACACTCATCAATTATTAGATTTAACTTTTCTCTATTTATTGACGGCATAGCAATAATAATTTCTTCAATATTATATTTATCAACATTTTCTTTTATTTCTTTTCTCGAGCCTACAACAGGAATATTTTTAATATAACTACCTATTTTATTTTTATCATCATCAATAATACAACAAATTTTATTTTTAAAATTAGTTTTATTATTATATATTTCCGTTATTAGCATTCTTCCCGCTTCACCAGCTCCAATTATCATTGTATTAGTTAATCCATTTTTTTCTCGATAGTAGTCTCTCATTGTTCTAGCAATACGATATGAATATCTTATTGATGAAATAAAAACATATAACAGAATCAACTTTATTAAGTAATAACTTCTTGGCATATTTATATTAATTATTTGTTTATAAATAAATTCAATTAATTCATAGCTAGAACATGCCAATATAATATTAATTAGTTCTGTTATTGAAGCATATGACCACATACTTTTATATATTTTGAATATTGAAAATATGGCAACAATAATAATACTATCAATTAAAAGATAATTATAAATATAGTCAATATATATATTTGGTATGTCATGAAAATCAAATCTCAAACCTATCGCCAAAAAAGAACACATCGTTATAGCTAGTATATCTAATACTATAAACATTGCAATTCTTATTCTTTTTTGTGTTATTATGTTTTTAATTTTTGTCATTTGAATACTCCCTACCTACTCCATTATTTTTTCTTTCTTGTTAGAATTAATCCAAATAATAAGATTGTTGAAAAAATAATAACTAAAATTATCCATTTCCCTTTATAAGTATTCTTTTCTTTAAAATCACTATCATCTATTTCTACATCAGAGATATCTTTTAAAATATTTACTTTAATGATATAGTCTATTTTATTACCCTTATCATCAGTAATAGTTATATTTATTTTATTATCTTCTAATGTAGCAATTTCTTGATTAGATATTTCTACTTTATATGATTTATTAATAGCTACTGGTTCTAAATCTAATTTTTCTATGTCATTATTAATAGTTATTGTATATTCAAAGATATCTTTTTGAATATTTATTTTTACAAGGTCTGATTTAATTTCTTTTAAGACATTTTTATCAAATTCTTTTGTTTCTTCCTGTTCATCTTCTTTTGGTGTTTCTATTTCATTTGTTTCTGTATTAGTCTCTCTGTTTAATACTGTAACATTTATATTTTGACTAGTAAGTTTTATAGTTTCTCCTGATTCAGTATATCCTATGGCACTATGTATATTAACAGTTCCGGCATTATCTTTTGGATCATCTACAACATTAATATTTATATTTCCTAAAATAATATTGCCATTAATTGGTTCTGAAAAAATTATTTTATGTTTTATACCATTAGGATTAGAATCTGTATAATTAGGATTAACTATAAAACTTGCTGGTATATCATAAGTTGTATATACTAAAGTGAATTCTACGCTAGTAAGCATTTCTTCACTATTAGTAGACAATTCTATACTTTTTCTATCTGATTTAGGAATCTCAATATTATTTTCGCTAACTGTTAAAGCTAATACACCAGTAGTTAACATAAAAAATGTAACTATTAAACAGATAAACTTTAAAAAATGTTTCACATTATCACTCTACCTATTATGTACTACCTATTTTGGTAGTATTTTACCTTAAGTTAATTATAGCAAAAATGTAGATATATGTCTACTATAAATGGAATATAACGTAAAAAATATGTAAATTATTTTGGTAAAAAAAACAGGTATAAAAACCTGTTAGTAATCTTCTCTATCTCTAATAAATGGAGGAATATCTAATTCATTATCTTCATCAGATGTATCTTTATACATTTCATCTCTATTAGTAGAATTAAAACTATGATATAATGGTTCGCTTGGTTGTTCAAATCCAGTGGCTATAACTGTAATTATTACTTCATCGTTTAAATTTTCATTTATAACGGCTCCAAATATTGTATTTATATCGGTATTAGCAGCTGATCTTATTACTTCAGCAGCTTCTTCCACTTCAAATAATGTAAGTGATGAACCTCCTGTTACATTTATGATGGCATCTGTAGCACCATTTATTGATGTTTCTAATAGTGGACTAGATACGGCTTGTTTAGCAGCTTCAACAGCTCTATTTTCACCTGAACCTACACCTATACCTATTAATGCATTTCCTCTATCTTTCATTACAGCTTTGACGTCAGCAAAATCTAGGTTTACTAAACCTGTGATTGCAATTAAGTCAGATATTGATTGAACACCTCTATGTAATATGTTATCAACTTCACGGAATGCTTCAAGCATTGGTGTTGACTTATCAATTAATTCTCTTAATCTATCATTAGGTATTACGATTAGGGTATCTACATGTTTTTTTAATTCATCCAAGCCAGCAATAGCTTGTTCCATTCTTTTCTTTCCTTCAAAGCTAAATGGTTTTGTAACTATACCTACGGTTAGGGCTCCTAAGTCTTGAGCTACTTCGGCAATTATTGGTGATGCACCTGTTCCAGTTCCACCGCCCATTCCACAAGTAACAAAGACCATATCGGCTCCTTTTAATGCATCTTCTATTTCAGCTTTGCTTTCTAGTGCTGCTTCTCTTCCTATTTCAGGATTTGCACCAGCACCTAATCCATCAGTTAGTTCACTTCCTAACTGTATTTTTGTTGGAGCTAATGAATCGTTTAGGACTTGTAAATCAGTATTGGCAACGATAAAATCAACACCTTTTAGTCCTGAATTTATCATACGGTTAACAGCATTGCATCCCCCACCACCAATACCAATTACTTTGATTTTAGCCAACTGATTCATTTCCAAACCAAACATATTATTCATTATTTTTCCTCCTTATTTTTACCAAAATTTTTAAACATTCCAGCTATACCCACTTTATCTCTTCTTGTTTTTGATTCAGGAGTTAACAATAACTCTTCATCCAAAGGACTAATCATAGAATAATCTTTTCCTCTTATAGTCATCTTTTCTATAAAATACTTTATACTACCAAAAGCACTTATATACTTATTATCTCTTATGCCAATATCCTTCATTAAGTATATTATAACATCTTTCCCAAGAATTTCATATACTAAATTTTTAAAATATTTCATTTCTGTTGTTCCACCAGTAATAATTATGTATTCAATATTCTTCTTAGTTAGTAACAATATCTGCTTCTTAGCATAATTAAGTATCTCTGTAAGTCTACTCATAACTACTTCTGTAACTTCTAATTGGCCTATCTTAATTAATTTTTCATCATTATTTTTTATTTCATAAGTATCAGTCAAGGTAACAAATCTTTTATGAGCAAAAGAAAATTTTTCTTTTATTGTTCTGGCATCAATTACATTAATACCGAATACATAAGCAATATCTTTCTCAACGTTATGTCCACCTATCTGTAATACCTCAGTATTCATTAATTTACCTTTATTAAATACAGATACATTAGTTATGTCATGACCTATATTAATAATAGCACCAACTTTATTTTTGATATTATCCCTTTTTACTTCACTATAATCAGATAACCCTGATAAAGTAATATCTACAACCTCTAGACCGGCACTTTCCATAACACTTACCACAGAAAAAATATTCTTCTTAGGTACTGTTATCATTATTCCTTTTATTTCTAGAGTATTTGCTTTTAGACCAATAGGATATTCTACACTATCACTCTCATTAATTACAAATTCTAAAGGTAGTACTGTTACCAATTCATAATCACTATCTATTTTACCATATACTGAAGACTTAATAACTTTATTTATGTCTTCAGTAGTTATTTCTTCATTAATTTCTATTTTATTAGTAACATACATAAACTTAGCATTATAACTTGGTACATTAACAATGACTTTTTTTATTTGAAATCCTAAGTCATTACTAACTACTTTTATTCCATCCTTTATTGAATTTACCATTAAATTAGAGTCTATTATTAACCCTTTTCTTATTCCTTTTGACTTTATAGAAGAGGAATGCAAAATATGCAATTTTTCTTTATACAATTCTGCTACGACAAATTTAATAGTATCTGATCCAATATCAATACTAGTATATATTTTTTTCATGATATCGACTCTCCTAAAATGATACAATTTAATTATACAATAACTAGATTGATAAATCAATAAAATATTTTGGTAAAAATGTAGTATTACAATTGATGTGAAACATTTCTGTAGTAAAAAAGTGATTTAAGTCGATAATATTGAATTACAAATCAATTTATACGAAAGAACCTGAATTATAGCTGACATTATAATATCCAAATAAATTTTCTAAATTAATATTTATAAAATTTATTTATTAATTATATTCTCTAACTTATTTATTCTACTAATCAACAAAGTACATATCTTATTAATTCTTCTATCTGTCATTCTAGTTGTACTTTGATATTTATGCAATAATTCATCAAATTCGTCTACTACGCCATCAAGTTTAGATAAATCAATTCTTTTTATATCTTTAATATCAATCCAATTTAAATTATTAACATTTCTTATTATTCCAAAATTATTTAGATGCCTATCTTCATTTAATATTAAATAATCAAGTATAAACATATTTTCTAATTTTTCTCTAACATTATTAATACCTTTATTTTCTAAAATTTTAATATATTCTTCATAAACATTTTCTTTTTTTTGAATTTCATATAATATTTGATGTGCTGGAATAAGTTCTGTATCTGTATTGATAAAACATTCACATTTAGATACTACTTTTCCATTAATGACTTCAATAGTATATTTTATATGGTTAAATCCTAATCTTTCACATATCATACTAGCTAGTACTTCATTAAAAGGTTGCATTACTTCATTTTTATATCCACCTTTTAATAAATATCTTTTGTTATTTTCAATTATCCATGTTTTCTTTAATCTCCCATCAGTGGTATTATTCGGTGATATTAGACTAATTTTTGTACTACTATCTACTCCACTACTAAATGTAGCATTGGTAAACTTTGAATCTTTAAAATCATGTTCAAAGAAATTTATATCTTTATATTCAATATTTGAATCAGCTGGTTTTACCCAATATTGGTCCGACAATGACAATCCGAATGCCTTATCTAATAATTCTTCAGGAGATGAAATATTCAACTTGACAAGTAATAAATCTAAATCATCTTTCCATGAAGGAATACTTCTTCCTTTAAACCAATTTGTAAGTACTGGCGTAATATTTTTATCGTATTATAACTATTGAATAAGATTAATGGAGCATAATCTATATTTTTTATTTCATATAAGTAAAAACTTTTAATACATCGTTATATTCTGCAACCAATACTTCTGTATTCTTATTCATTAAAATACATTTCATATAACAAATATTAATCATTACATCAATTATTTGCTAATATTTTTTTATTCTTTTTGTATATGTATTAAATTGGGATATTATATAAAAAGAAATAATCTTAATAGACTATTTCTTAGTATGATGATACATTTATTTTAACTTTTTTATTATCATATAAACTAGAACTTGCTTGAACTACTGTCCTAATTCCACTTATTACTTTTCCATTTTTGCCAATTACTCTACCCATATCATCTTCTTGTATTAATACCTCTATTTGTACAGTATTTTCTTCTTCTGTATCAAATTCTTTTACCGATACTGTTTCTGGATCAGCAACTAATCTTTTTATAATTGCTTCAGTTAATTCTACTAAATTCATTATTTACCCATCTTTGATTCATGGAATTTTTTCATAATTCCAGCATCACTCAATAAATTTTTAACAGTATCCGTAGGTATTGCTCCGTTATTTAGCCATTTTAAAGCTAACTCCTCGTTAATTTTAATTTCGGCTGGTGTTGTTAATGGATTATAAGTTCCAATTTGTTCAACAAATCTTCCGTCTCTAGGACTTCTTGAATCAGCAACTACTAAACGGTAAAATGGTGCTTTCTTTGCTCCCATTCTTGTTAATCTAATTTTTGTAGCCATAATTTCCTCCTTACATAGTTAAAATTCTAACATAATTATATTGTTGTGTCAACCTTTTTATGTTACACTTATATATTTTTTAAAATTAATTTCTTATTTTTCATTATCTTTTTTATTATTATAAATTCTTCTTAATGTTTTAGCAAATTTTACTCGTTCTATATTTCTATATAAATCTGTATTTTGTGAATATTCAACTATTTGATTTGATATAATTCTTCCCTTTTCTTTTGGTTTTGCAATCTCATAGGCTGATTTTTGCATTCCTGTCATTTCAAAACACCATCTAGATTCTATAATAGTTTTATAAAATTCATTTAATCCAAATGGATTAGCATAATATTGTTGTTTTCTTACATTGTATAAAACTTTTAATAATATATTAGCAGATAATGGTTTGTTAAAATATTCCACTAATGGTATTAATTCTTCAATAACTTCATCTGTATTTACTTCTAATAATGATTTAATTATTCCTTGTCTATATAAAATATATCTTGTTTTATCTATAAGTTGTTTGTTATAAACTAAACTTGACATATAATTTATCGATTTTATCATCTCTTCTGGTACTTTTTCTAATCCCTCCTTAATAATTTCTTCAAACTTATATGCTATATCATCAGAAAAGCAAGGAAAAACCCTATCAATTAATCTTCCTTTGTCCATTAAATCCATTGCTGGTTTTGTCATAGCAAAATATCTATATGAAAATAAATAAGAATTGTCATTTTCACTTTCTTTGCTATCCCATGTAGGATCAAAATAATAAACACCATCATATGACACTTTACTTTTGTAATAGGTTTTGCTATAATTAAGTGGTAAGAAAAATTATGTCCTCGTAGCTCAGCGGATAGAGCACTCGCCTCCTAAGCAAGTGGTCGGTGGTTCAAGTCCACTCGGGGACGCCATTTTATGTAATTAATGAATTGATTTTTAAGAGTCAGTTTTTAAATAGAAAAAACAAAAGATTCAAAAATTAGATAATTTGAATCTTTTTTATTATTAAATATTTTCTAAATCTAAGTTCATTATAAAATTATATGCTTCAGAGCATTCTTGCTTTGAGAGACCTGTTTCATTAACTAAATACTTTATTGCTTCATTCTTATTTTTAAATTGGAATAAATTTAAATACTAATAATTAAGATTGTGTAAAAAAGTGTGTCCTAAAACTTGACATAAATCCAATTTATCATTTAAACTACACTCTTAAGGAAAAAGAAAAAGGTAGAAATGTTGATATAAATGTTGCGAACATGAATGAATATAAAAAGTTTAAACGAGAACAAGAAAAATATAAAAAACAACTTAAAGAATTAAATAATAAAACAGATGAATTACAAAATAAATCTAATCATATTAATGATATTATTGATAATTTGAAACCTACTATCACTAATAAAAATAACTTTACTATTTCTAACGAAAATATAGATAAGACTAAAAAATATATAGAACAAACCAATGATACTACTTCTAATTTGAGAGAGGCAAATGATATAAATATTGTCTTACAAAAATATGAGGATGATTTAAGAGAACACTCTAACGAAATTAGGAATTTGAAAAAGAAAATAAAAACTCGTGATGATAGAATTGAAGAATTAGAATATGACTTGAATGATGCTAACGAAACTATTGATGAATTAGAAGATAAGGTATCAGAATTGCAAAAAATAGTTGATTACTTTAAAGAGTTATGGAAAAAGTTTATTGAATTTTTACAAAACAAATTCTTCTCTAATGATAAATATGATGACTTCATTGATGATCTATATGATGAAAATATACTTGATGAAAATGATATTGATATTATTCAAAATAATTCAAAAAATAAAAATAAAGATGATTTTGAGAGATGATAAATCATCTTTATTATTGTTAATCAATGTGTAAAAAGATTTACTTTCCATTTAAAACCGATAAAAGGGTAATAAGTTCTTTTTGAATGTTATAAATATCTTCATAAAGAAAATCCAACATTTCAGATTCAGTTAATTTGGAATTATTATTACTATCATAATCCTTAACAGTTAATATTGATGGTAAATGAAGTCCATGTTCTTCAAGTTTTACTAATTCAGCAATTATCATTAATTCATTACTAATTTGATTTCTTTTTTCATTTATAGATAAATTAGAAAATGCTTTTTTAAATTCTTCACTCATTATCTATTCATACCTCCAATAGAGTTATCTTGAGTTGCTTCCGGAAACATTTTTTGCATTTCCTTTATGATTAACTCGTTGCATTGCATTAAATTGTTTTCTTCTAACCGAATCATCTAATTGTCTTTGCTTTTTTCGTTCTTCAACAAATAATTCTTTTGATTTTTCATCATTTACAGTTGGTTGTACCCCTTTTATTATTTGCTCTAGTTTGTCAAAGTAATCGATACCATATGCACCTGCTTGAACTAACATATCTTTATTTTTCATCAATTCATTAATAACTTTTGGTACTTGCTCAGTAAATATTGGATGATCTTGTCCAGTTAATTCTTTATACCTAGCATTTAATTTTGCAGCAGACATTGGATCATTAAATGGGTGATGGGCAACACCATCAATTAATACAGGTTTGCCATTGTAATAATTTAGTAATGAAGAAATATCTTCTAAACTAGCTTCTTGTGGATTCAATATTATGTCGGTTGTTCTATTTAAAATATGATTATGATTTCCTATTGACATATTATTGTTTTTTAATTGTTCATAAACTGTTGGATTACCATTTACACTTATACCTTGACCATCCTTAATTTGCTTTTCTAAAATTTGTTCTTGTGCTTTCAAAAATGTTGGATGATCTTGTCCTGTTAATTCCTTATACCTAGCATTTAGAGATGCACCTTGCAATGCATTTGGCCTAAAATGATATTGCATTCCATCAATTAAAACGGAATCTTGATCATAGTGGTCTAATATATCTGTAACATCTTCTAGACTAGCTTTAGACATATCAGATTTTATTTTATTAAATTTATCAATATAACTGTCTTTTTTATTTGGAAGAATACTAATGCCAAGACCTTCTCCGGTTAAATTGTTTTTTAATCTTTGATATATTGTTGGTTTTCCATCAACGCTTATACCATCCCCAGATTTTATTATTTCATCAAGAATTTTACCTTGTGCTTTCAAAAATGTTGGATGATCTTGTCCTGTTAATTCCTTATACCTAGCATTTAGAGATGCACCTTGCAATGCATTTGGCCTAAAATGATATTGCATTCCATCAATTAAAACGGAATCTTGATCATAGTGGTCTAATATATCTGTAACATCTTCTAGACTAGCTTTAGACATATCAGATTTTATTTTATTAAATTTATCAATATAACTGTCTTTTTTATTTGGAAGAATACTAATGCCAAGACCTTCTCCGGTTAAATTGTTTTTTAATCTTTGATATATTGTTGGTTTTCCATCAACGCTTATACCATCCCCAGATTTTATTATTTCATCAAGAACTTTACCTTGTTCATTTACAAATATTGGGTGATCTTGTCCTGTTAATTCCTTATACCTAGCATTTAAACAAGCTGCATCAAGTGGATTAATATTATAATGATAATTTACACCATCTACCATTATTGATCCTTGATTATAGTGATCTAAAATATTTTTGACATCTTCTAAACTAGCTTGAGACATGTCATATTTTATTTCTTGAAATTTTTTATAAAAATCTATACTTTGTTCATTAATGTTATTCATATACTACCTCCATATATATTGTACCAAATTTCTAACGAAAAGTCATTAGTTTTGAGTAAAATTCTATTTACATTACAGAAACTTCCTCACTACTACGAACTTATCCGACTGCCTAATATTTATTTGACATTCTCCGTTTTATTGTTGTTTGCCATACTTGTATTACTACAAGAAATATTAGGCTCTCCCCAGTTGATAAAGTAATCACTATGTGAAATATGATTGGCTCTATTGACCCCGTAAAAGCTTGAATAATCTCACCTTAACGATTATTTAAATATTGCATTCCGTGGCAATTAGCACGCCTGCCTTTTAATTGGTAACATTTCGGGCTGAATTGCCTTTTAACCATACTTTCTCGCTGTTTACGCTTTACTCATAACATTACTGTCATAAGTGCAAAACTCGCTACTGGTGGTTTGGTTAGACCTTAGCCAGACGGGATTTCCACCCGTTAGATTTCTTACCCTTTGTTGGGCGCACAATTACTATTTGTCTTTCCATTAATATTATAACATAAAAAGTACTAAATAAATTTAGTACATTCCTTGTATTTTTTTAATATCAGCATTAGATAAACTATCTAAGCGCCAATTGTTATTTTTATCTTTTGTTACACCTAATTCTAAGGTATAGGTAACTTTATCTTTAGCTTTTTCTAATAAATCTAATTTGGCATCATCATAACTTTCTTTAGTATATTTAGTACTATCATATGTTAAATCTGATATACTTTTTTTATAATCTATTACTTCTATTTGTACTGTTACGATAGCATGATCACCATCTATTTTTTCATTTTTTATTTCATAAGTTAAGTTTCTATATTGATCTTCTAATAATTTTTTATATTTTTCTACTTGTGTATCAGTTAAATTTTGTTCTTTTAATACTTCATTAATATCAGACTTAATGTCATTATCTAATGTTTGATACTTTGAAAATAAATCTTCTACTTTTGAAGTTGGGGTATTAGACATGGTGCATCCCATTAGTAAAAATACTGCTAAGGCTACTACTACATATTTTAGTTTTTTCATATTATCACCATTAGTAATATATGCCAAAAAAAGTAAATTATACCTAAAAATTATAGTTATTTAATATATTAATTATCATATCTTTATCAAAGCCATTATTATATAAATTATTATATATTTTAGATTTTAAGATATTACCAGAATATTTTCTATTACTTTTAATCATTTTATTTATTTGTTTATCTACCTTATCTATAAGTATTTCTTCATCTATATCATTTATATATTTATCTATTATTTCATTATCAATATTATATTTATTTAATTCTTGTCTTATTCTATATGGACCATAGGAAGTAAAATTTATTTTGTCTTTAATAAAAGCTTTAGTAAATACTTCATCATTTATTAAATTATTTTTAGTTAATTTATCAATTATATCTGCAGTATTGTCTATATTTAATTTTTTTAAATAATCTATTATTTCTTTTTTACTTCTTAATCTAACACTAATATATTTAACACATTTGTTATAAATATTTGCATTATCATTTTCTTTTAATATTTTATTTAATAAAGTATTATCTATTTCTTTTTTATATAATAAATTATTATTTATTATAACATCTGAGTTTATTTTTAGAATAGTACCATCACTTAAATATATTTTATATTGTCCATTATTTATTGATTCATATTTTTCGATTTTCATATTGCCTCTATTTTTTATATTCAATTAATTCATTACCCTTTACTAAGTATCCAGGATTACCAATTTCTAATAATGGTTTATCTATCATACTATCACTATAAGTTTTTCCTACTTCATAGTTTGGATAAATACTTTTGAATAATGTTATTTTATTTTCTCCTCTAGAATGAATTCCTTTTATTTTGTTTTCTTTAAAATCATATTCTGTTGCTATTAGATTTTTAATTTTTAATCTATTACATATTTCTCTTATTAAAAATTCATAATTAGCTGTTATAATAACATCATTTTCTTCTTTTTGTTCTATATACCATTTTTTTATTTTATGTTCATTTTCATTCCAAAAATCTTTTACATATTTATCTAAATCTTTAACATCTTTTAAGAAATAAAACAATTTATCTTTTATATCTCTAGTAGTTCCTTTTTTAAATAATATTTTTATTCCTGTAGGAATACTTTTTAATACATTAGGAAATACCAAAAAGGGTCTTCTTCTTAACATATATTTATAGAAGTCATACCCACTATCTCCATCATATATTGTTTTATCAAAATCATAAATATTTACTTTCATTATTATACCTCTATTTAAGTATATAACAATAAATAAATTTTAACAACAAAATTTTTTATTAATATAAATTAATCTAGATTATAAATCCAACTGATTTTCTTTGTTATTACTTCAAAGGCTAATTGTGGTGCTATGTTAACTACAATTCCTATATTTTTTCCTTTATATTTTTTTAAATATCATCATTCTTATTCTTTTGTCTTGTATTCTAGGTACATTTGGAAATGCTATATTTGCACTATCATTACTATTATTAATTTAATTCTTTTCTAAATGTTTTTCTATTGCATTAGTTATTTTTAGCAATCTCTATTGACAATTGCTAATTTTGTGCTATAATTATAAATAGTTAAAGGAGGGATAAGATATGAATCCAGAATATGAAGAATCATTGAAAGATGTTTTAAAGAAGTATGGTCGTGATATTACTGAATCTGTTCGCAATGGTAAAGTTGATCCTGTAATTGGAAGGGATGAAGAGATTAGAAATATTACTAGAATTTTATCTAGAAAAACTAAGAATAATCCTGTTCTTATTGGTGAACCTGGTGTTGGTAAGACGGCTATTGTTGAAGGACTTGCAATGCGTATTATTAAGGGTGATGTACCTACTAGTTTAAAAGATAAAAAGATTTGGGAACTGGATATGGGTGCTTTGGTGGCTGGTGCCAAATACCGTGGTGAGTTTGAAGAGAGACTTAAGGCAGTATTAAAGGAAATTAAAGAATCTAATGGCGAAATAATTATGTTTATCGATGAGATACACATGATTGTAGGCGCTGGTGCTGTCGAAGGGGCTATGGATGCTGGTAATATGCTTAAGCCAATGCTTGCACGTGGTGAGATACATTGTATAGGAGCTACAACTTTAAATGAATATAGGAAATATATTGAAAAGGATGGTGCACTTGAAAGAAGATTTCAAAAAGTACAGGTATCTGAACCTACAGTAATGGACACTATTACTATTCTAAGAGGGCTTAAATCTAGATTTGAAGTGTTTCATGGTGTAAATATTAAAGATAAGGCTTTAGTAGCTGCTGCAACATTATCTGATAGATATATTACAAATAGATTTTTACCTGATAAAGCTATAGATTTAATTGATGAAGCATGTGCTACGATTAAGGTACAAATGGAATCTGTACCTGTAGAATTAGATAATTTAAATAGAAGTATTATGCAACTTGAAATTGAAAAAGAAGCTTTAAAAAAGGAAAAAGATGATATTTCTAAAAATAGAGTTATTGAGATAGATAATAATCTTGCTGAACTTAAAAATAAAGCTAATGATCTTAATAATAAATGGGATATGGAGAAAAAGCAGAATGCTTTAATTAGTAAGAAAAAGGAAGAATTAGATAGAGCACAATTTGAACTTGAAAGAGCAGAAAATAATTATGATTTAGAAACTTCTGCTAAATTGCGTCATGGTGTTATACCTGCTCTTCAAAAAGAACTTGATACTTTGCAAAAAGAAAATGTTTCTGATATATTGAGTGATACTGTTGATGAAGAGAGTGTTGCTCAAATTATATCTAGGTGGACAAATATTCCTGTTAGTAAGTTGGTTGGTTCTGAAAAAGATAAACTTTTAAATTTGGAAAGTAATATGAAAAAAAGGGTTATGGGTCAAGATAAGGCACTACATTTAGTTAGTGATGCTATAAAGAGAGCTAGAGCTGGTATTAAAGATCCAAATAGACCAATTGGTTCATTTATCTTCTTGGGACCTACTGGTGTTGGTAAGACAGAAGTTGCTAGAACGCTTGCTTATGAATTATTTGATAATGAAAAACATATGATTAGAATTGATATGTCTGAATATATGGAAAGTCATTCTGTAGCAAGACTTATTGGTTCTCCTCCAGGATATGTTGGATATGATGATGGAGGACAGTTAACTGAAGCGGTTAGAAGAAACCCTTATAGTATTGTTTTATTTGATGAAATAGAAAAAGCTCATAAAGATGTCTTTAATATATTACTTCAAATACTTGATGATGGTAGAATTACTGATAGTCAAGGTAGAACAGTAGATTTTAAAAATACTATTATTATAATGACTTCTAATTTAGGTAGTGAATATATTCTAGAAAATAATAGTAATTCAGATGAAATGGTTATGCAAGAATTAAAACATACTTTTAGACCAGAATTTTTAAATAGAATAGATGAAATTATAATATTTAATTCATTATCTAAAGATGTTGTTTATACTATTCTTGATAAATTAATTCATGATATTGAATTAAGGCTTCAAGATAAAAGAATTAAAATTAATCTTACAGACAATGCTAGAAAGTATATAATTGATAATTCTTATAATGAAATTTATGGTGCTAGACCAATTAAAAGATATGTCAGTAGGAATGTTGAAACTATGATAGCAAATATGATTATTGAAGATAAGATTATGTATAATAGTACAATTACTATTGATGTAGAAAATGATAAATTAAAAATCACCAATTAAGGTGATTTTTTTGTTATATAAAAAGATAAGTATTAAACTTACCTTATACTAATTCTAAGATAACAAGTAATGCGTTATCTCCTTTTCTTTCTTTATATTTAGTGATTCTAGTATATCCACCATTTCTTTCTTTATAACGAGGTGCTAATTCATTAAATACTTTATTAACACATTCTTTATCATTATGTAAGAAAGCTAAGGCTAATCTACGAGATACTAAAGAACCGTTTTTTCCATATGTAACCATTTTATCAAAGCTTTTTCTAACTTCTTTTGCTCTTGTTTCAGTAGTTATTATTCTTTCGTTTAATATTAATTGCTTTGTTAAAGTTGCTAACATACTTCTTCTTTGTTTAGTATTTCTACCTAATTTTCTGTATGCCATTATTTTCCTCCTTAATTAGTCTTCATTTTTGAAGTTTAGACCCATTTCTTTTACTTTATCAATAACTTCTTTTAATGATTTCTTTCCTAGATTTCTAATTTTCATCATTTCATTTTCTGTCTTATCAACTAAATCACGAAGTGTAAGAATTCCTGCTCTTTTTAAACAGTTATATGCTCTTACTGAGAAATCTAGGTCATCTATTGAAGTTTCTAATATTTTTAAGCTAGGATCTTCTACTTTTGAAGTCATTAATCCTGTTTCATCTGCTATTTCATTTAATTCTGCTAATATTTGGAAATGTTCAATTAATATTCTACTTGCTAATGAGATAGCTTCTTCTGGAGTAATAGAACCGTTTGTCCATACTTCTAATATTAATTTATCATAGTTATTGTTTTGACCTACTCTCGCACTTTCAACTTCATAGTTAATTCTTTCAATTGGTGAATATAAACTATCTACAGCTATAACATTCATTTTGTTATTTTTGAATGTTTCTTTGTTTTCTTCACTTCTAGTATATCCTCTACCATTTGCAATAGTCATTTCCATATTGAATGAACCACCTTCAGCTAGTGTAGCAATTACTTGTTCTGGATTAAATATTTCTATATCAGCATCTTTTTCAATGTCACCTGCAGTAACAACACATGGTCCTACGGCTGATACTCTAAGTATTTTATCATAATCATCTGAATGATTTTTTAATACTATGCTTTTTACATTTAAAACGATAGCTGTTACATCTTCAATTACTCCATCTAGTTTTTGAAACTCATGTGCTACTCCATCTATTTTAATACTTGTAATAGCATCTCCAGGTAAACTTGATAACATTACTCTTCTTAAAGCATTACCTAGAGTTGTTCCAAATCCTCTTTCTAATGGTTCAATTTCAAATTTTCCATAAAAATTATCTTTTTGATATTCTTTTACTTTATATTCTGGTTTTTCAAATTTTAACACAATTATTTCTCCCTTCTTTTTATGGACGGCGTCTTTTTGGTGGACGGCATCCGTTATGTGGAATTGGTGTTACATCAGTAATTGTTTTTACTTCTAATCCAACAGTAGCTAAAGATCTGATGGCTGTTTCTCTTCCAGCACCTAATCCTTTTACAAATACATCAACTGTTCTCATTCCCATATCGTAAGCAACTTTTGCTGCTTTTTCTGCAGCCATTCCTGCAGCGTATGGAGTTGATTTTTTACTTCCTTTAATTCCTAGTGTTCCAGCAGAAGCCCAACTTATAACATTACCATCTAAGTCAGTTACAGTGATTATTGTATTATTAAATGTTGATTGAATGTGGACTTGGCCAGTAGGAACAGTTTTTTTAACTTTTCTTTTTCTAGCATTATATGATCCCATATAAAATCCTCCTTATTAACTATTTTTTCTTATTAGCTACAACTTTACCTTTACCTTTACGAGTTCTAGCATTTCTGTTTGTTCTTTGACCTCTAACTGGTAAATTCTTTTTATGTCTAGTTCCTTCGTATGAGTTGATTTCCATTTTTGTTTTGATATTCATGTTAACTTCTCTTCTTAAGTCACCTTCAACTGGATATTTTTCAACTTCTTTTCTTATTCTAGATATTTCTTCTTCAGTTAAGTCTTTAGCTTTTTTGTTTTTATCGACATTTGCATCTTTAAGAATTGTATTTGATAAACTTCTTCCAATACCATAAATGTAAGTTAATGCAATTTCGACTCTTTTTTCATTTGGTATATCAATACCTTTAATTCTTGCCATTCTTTCCTCCTAAATTAACCTTGTTTTTGCTTGTGTTTTGGATTTTCACAAATTATCATTACTTTTCCTTTACGCTTAATTACTTTACATTTGGCGCAGATAGGTTTTACTGAAGCTTTTACTTTCATAATTTATCCTCCTATTTTACTTTTTATTATAAGTAATTCGCCCATGTGTTAAATCATATGGTGATAATTCTACAACCACTGTATCGCCTGGTAAGATACGTATATTATTTACACGCATTTTACCAGAAACATGAGCTTCAATAATGTGGCCGCCTTCGAGTTCAACTTTAAATGAACCACCCCTCAATAGTTCTACTACTTTTCCTTGGGCTTCTATTATATCATTTTTACTCAAAATTATCATCTCCTGTTAAAATTTTATAACCATCTTTGGTTATGACAATACTATGTTCAAAGTGAGCAGAAGGTTTATTGTCTCTTGTTACTATAGTCCAATCATCCTCTAATATATATATTTTAGGTGTTCCTAAATTTAGCATAGGTTCAACGGCTATAGTCATTCCTTCTGTTAATAGTGGTCCTGTACCTTTTTTTCCATAGTTAGGTACATCTGGGCTTTCGTGTAGTTTACTTCCTACTCCATGCCCTACTAATTCTTTTACTATTCCTAAATTATGCTTTTTTGCATAACATTCAATAGCATTTGATATGTCACCTATATGATTACCTGGTTTAGCTTGTTTTAATCCTTCATATAAGGCTTTTTCTGTATGTTCTAATAAATAACTTACTTCCTTGCTAACATTTCCAACAGGATAAGACCAAGCTGAATCACCATGATATCCATGATAACATGCTCCAATATCTATTCCAATTATATCACCATTTTTTAATTTTCTATTAGATGGTATACCATGTACTACTTCTTCATTTATAGAAGTACATATTGTTCCAGGAAAACCATTATAATTAAGAAATGATGGTGTTGCATCTTTACTTATTATAAAGTCATATGCTAACTTATCTAATTCTTTAGTGGTTATTCCCGGTTTTATATATGGTTTTAAATATTGGTGAGTTTGGTAAACTATATTACCAGCTATTTTCATAAGTGATATTTCATAATCTGATTTTATATTAATCATTTTCTAATATCTCCTTAATTTTTTTATAATCTGACTTTGGAGTAGAATTATCATCTATTTTTATAGTTCTTAATACTCCTAAATCATTATAATAATCTATTAGTTCTTTAGTTTTATTTAGATAAGTATCAAATCTATTTAAGAAAGATTCTTCATTATCATCACTTCTTTTTACTAAAGTACTATTGCAGTAATCACATATCCCAATATTTTTGGGTTTAGAATTTTCAATTATCTCATTAAAGGAAGCTCCACATTTAGGACAAGTTATTCTTCCTAATGCTCTATTTAGGGCTAACTTTTTATCTATATCTAAGTATATTACTACTCCTAGATCTTGATTTAATTCTTTTAATATTTCTTCTAATATTTTGGCTTGAGATATGTTTCTAGGATATCCATCTAAAATAAATCCGTTTTTACAGGTAGATAACTTATTTTTTAGAATTGATTCTAAAATGGAATCACTTACTAAATTACCTTTATCCATATCTTCTTTTATTTGGATACCTATTTCTGTATTCTTTTCTATTTCTTCTCTTAATAAATCTCCGGTTGCGATATGAGGAATATTATATTCCTTACTAATAAACTTAGCTTGTGTCCCCTTACCTGCAGCTGGTGGGGAAATAAATATAATATTCTTCAATTTATCTACCGCCTTTATAATTTCTATTTATTAAACTACTTTCTAGTTGATTATAAGTTTCTAATGCTACCCCAATTACAATTAATATTCCTGTTCCACCAATACTTGCACTAGCTGGTAATCCTATATCTATAAAACTTGAAAATATTATAGGAAGTCCTGCTATTATAGCAATACTGATAGCTCCGACAAAAGTAATTCTACCTAAAATCATACTTATATAATCTTTGGTTTCTTTTCCTGGTCTTATACCTGGAATATATCCTCCTTGTTTATTAAGGTTTTTAGATAACTCTTCTGGGTTTATTTGTAGGAATGTGTAGAAATAACAGAATACTATTATAAATATAATGTATAATGTAAATCCTACGGGTGTTTTATAATCTATGTACTTAGTTACAAATTTAGCAAATGGTTTATCTGGACTCATAAGTCCTGCTATAAATGCTGGTATTGTAAATAATACTGAAGATAGTATTACCGGCATAACACTTGCTGAATTTAATTTAAATGGAATATAATTTTGTCTATTTCCATATGCACTTGTTGTTTGATTAGCATATTGAATTGGTATTCTTCTTTCTGATTTTTCAATATATACTATACCTACAATGATAACGATATAGAATAATACAAATAATGCAAAAGATAATATTCCAATAAATAATGAACCAGTTCTTTCAAGAATTAGTGCTTGGAATGTTTCGATAAACATGTTCGGTATTGTTGCAATTATACCTGCCATAATTAATAAACTTATTCCATTACCTATTCCTTTTTGTGTTATTTGGTCTCCTAACCATAACAAGAAAGCTGTACCTGCAGTTAATATTAATGCTGTTTTTAGATAAGTTAGAGCTCCAGCTCCTTTAATGAAGGCAAATGACATTGCAAATCCTTGTAGAAATGCTAAGGCAATACCTAAATATCTATTTATTTGATTAATTTTTTGTCTACCGGCAGGTCCTGAATCTTTTAATTCGGTAAAATATGGTATTATATCCATTTGCAATATTCCAGTGATAATGGAAGCTGATATATAAGGCATTACTCCAAGTGCAAATATAGAAAAATTCTTTAATGCACCACCAGTAATTGAGTTATATAATTCCCATATACCAAGTCCTGATAATGCTCCTTGTGTTCCTGGTACTGGAATAGTTGTACCTATTATAAATACAAATAAACAACCTAACGTAAATAATATTCTTTTTCTTATATCTTTATTTTTTTTATTAAACAAAAGCTTTAATGATTTAAACATTAGATCACCTCTGTTGTTCCACCAATAGCTTCTATTTTTTCTTTTGCAGTCGTTGAGAACTTGTTAGCTTTTACATTTAGCTTTTTAGTAAGTGTTCCGTGTCCTAACACTTTAATACCATCTAATTGTTTTTTTATTATACCATTTTCTATTAATAATTCTGGTGTAACTTCTGTTCCATCAGCAAACTTTTCTAAGTCTGATAAATTAATTACTGCGTAATTAGTTCTAAAATTATAGTTGTTGAATCCTCTTTTTGATAGTCTTCTGAATAATGGTAATTGTCCACCTTCAAATCCTAATCTTACGCCTCCACCACTTCTAGCGTTTTGTCCTTTTTCACCTTTACCACTTGTTTTACCGTTACCTGAACCAGGTCCACGGCCTACTCTTTTTCTAGATTTTGAATTTGTAGAAAATTCATTATATCTTAATTCATTTAATTTCATTATCCTAAAATCTCCTCTACTGAGCGTCCTCTTAATTTTGCAACGTGGCTTGGTGATTTTTGATTTGCTAAGCATTTTAAAGTGGCTCTAGCCATGTTAATTTTTGTACTTGAACCTAAATTCTTAGATAATACATCTTTAACACCTGCTAATTCAAGTACATCTCTAACTGGTCCACCAGCTATAACTCCAGTACCTTCAGCAGCTGGTTTTAACATAACTCTAACAGCTCCTTCTTTTACTATAATTTCATGTGAAATTGTACGATTATCTATTAATTCAACATTTACTAAATTTTTAGTTGCTGATTGTGTAGCTTTCTTTACTGCATCTGGCATTTCTTTGGCTTTTCCTGTTCCTATGCCAACTTTGCCTTTTCTATTTCCAACTACAACGGTAGCTGAAAAACGAAATTGACGTCCACCTTTAACTACTTTAGTTACTCTGTTAATACAAATAACTTTATCTTCTAAATCACTTTTTGGTTTATCAAAAGTTCTTTTTGGTCTTCTGTTATTTTTTTTGTCATTTTTCTTGAACTTTGTAACTTTTTCAGTATTAACTTGTGATTCGTTTTTATTTTCGTCCATAACATCCTCCTTATTAGAATTCTAGTCCGCTTTCGCGTGCTGCATCAGCAAGTGCTTTAACACGTCCATGATATAGGTATCCACCTCTATCAAATACTACTTGCGTAATTTTTGCTTTTTTTGCTCTTTTTGCAATCTCTTGTCCGATGATTTTGGCTGCTTCAATATTTCCTCCATTAGCAATCTTTAGATCTTTTTCTAATGTAGAAGCACTTACTAAAGTAACGCCTTTTTCATCATCGATGATTTGAGCTGTAATATTTGCGTTTGATCTGAAGACATTAAGTCTAGGTCTTTCAGCAGTTCCTGAAAGTGTTTTTCTTATTCTTTTATGTCTTTCTAAACGCATCTCATTTCTTGAAACTTTCTTTATCATAAGAATCTCCTTCACTTATTATTTAGATGCTTTTTTTCCTTCTTTACGACGAACATATTCACCTTTATATCGGATTCCTTTTCCTTTATATGGTTCTGGTTCTCTTACTTTACGGATATTAGCAGCAAATTCACCAACCAAACATTTATCAGCTCCACATACTTCTATTTCTGTGTTACTAATTGAATTTACAGTTAATCCCTTAGGAATTTCCATCTTTACTGGATGTGAATAACCAGCTTGGATAGTAATTGTGTTTCCTTGTACATTGAAACGATATCCTACACCGATACATTCAAGTCCTTTTTTGTATCCTTCACTAACTCCTGTTAACATATTTGCTATGTTAGCATTAGTTGTTCCATGCATTTGGTTAGTAAATTTATCATCTTTTAATTTTTCTACTGTTAATTCAGTCCCATTTACATTAACTTGTATTGTTTTAATTAAATCTAAGTTTAATGTACCTTTAGGACCAGATACAGTTACAACATTATTTTCTACTGAAACATTAACATTACTTGGTATAGTTAAAACTCTTTTTCCAATACGACTCATAGTTCACCTTCTACCATATGTAAGCAATTACTTCTCCACCAACATTATTTTTACGAGCTAATTTATCAGTCATAACTCCTTTTGGTGTAGAGATTATTGCAATTCCTAAACCATTTAATACTTTAGGTATTTCTGTGGCCCCAGCATAAACTCTAAGACCTGGTTTTGAAATTCTTTTTAATCCAGTAATTACTCTTTCTTTGTTTTCAGCATATTTTAAAGTTAATGTTAATGTATTGTCTTTTACATTGAATCCTTCAATAAATCCTTCATTTTCTAAGATCTTAGCTATTTCTACTTTCATCTTTGAAGTAGGCATAGATACTTCTTTATTACGCATTTGATTTGCATTACGAATTCTTGTAAGCATATCAGCAATTGGATCTGTCATCTGATTCCCTCCTTCTTTATTTCTAGTTAACTAGATTTCAAGTCTTACCAACTTGATTTTTTTACGCCTGGTATTTGTCCTTTATAAGCTAATTCTCTAAAACAAATACGGCAAATTCCAAATTTTTTCATTACAGCATGTGGACGTCCACATATTGAACAACGAGTATATTTTCTTACTTCAAATTTTGGTTCTCTTTGTGATTTAACAATCATTGATTTTTTTGCCATTGTTTCCTCCTTATTTCCTAAAAGGAACTCCAAGTTCTTTTAATAGTTCAAAAGCTTCTTCATTAGTTTTAGCGGTAGTTACGATTACTATATCCATACCTCTTACTTTTTCAACTTCATCAAAATTGATTTCAGGGAATATTAATTGTTCTTTAATACCAATTGTATAATTTCCTCTTCCATCAAAACTCTTTGAAGATAGTCCTCTAAAGTCTCTAACACGAGGAAGACCGATTGATATTAATTTATCAAGAAATTCATACATTCTTTCTCCTCTTAGAGTTACTTTACAACCAATTTTGTGTCCTTCTCTTACTTTAAAGGCTGCAATTGATTTTTTTGCTTTTGTTTCTATTGGTTTTAAACCAGTAATCTTTGCTAAATCAGAAACGGCTGCTTCTAGGTTTTTTGAATTTGCTAGTGCATCTCCTACTCCCATATTAACAACGATTTTTTCAATTTTTGGAACTAACATAACTGTTTTGTAGTTATATTTTTCCATTAAACTTGGAACAACTTCTTTCTTATATTTTTCTTCTAGGCGGTTCATTGTCCACCCTCCTTCCAAATTAGTCTATCTTTTCATTAGATTTTTTTGAAATTCTAATCTTTTTACCTTTTTCATCGATTACTTTTTTAATCTTTGTAGGTTTTTTTGTTTTAGGATCAATTATCATTACATTAGATGCATGAATAGGTGCTTCTTGTTCTATAATTTCACCAGTTCCATTATTATTTTTAGGTTTTAAATGTTTCTTACGTAAATTTACACCTTCAATGATAACTTTTTCATCTAATACTTTAGTAATTGTACCTTCTTTACCTTTATTACTTCCGGCGATTACTACTACTTTATCACCTTTTTTTAGTTTCATGTTATCCTCCTTTTAATAGGCTTATAGCACTTCTTTAGCCAAACTTACGATTTTTGTAAATCCTTTATCTCTAAGTTCACGTGCCACAGGACCCAAAACACGAGTTCCAACAGGAGTTTTATCTTCTTTAATTATAATGCAAGCATTATCATCAAATTTAATATAACTTCCGTCATCTCTTCTTACTCCGAATTTACTCCTAACAACTACGGCTTTTACAACTTTACCTTTTTTAATATTACCATTAGGAGTAGCTTTCTTTACAGTTCCAACAACGATATCACCGATATTGGCTGTTTTTACTTTACTTCCACCAAGAACTCTTATTACTAATAGTTCACGAGCTCCTGAGTTATCCGCAACTTTTAAGCGTGTTTCTTGTTGTACCATATTTTTTTCCTCCTTCCAAACTAAAGGATAATAGCTTTCTCAATAATTTCAGCTAATTCGTATCTTTTAGTTTTTGATAATGGTCTAGTTGCAACTAGACGAACCTTATCTCCTACTTTTGCAGTATTATTTTCGTCATGAGCTGTATATTTTTTAGAATATTTAACTCTTTTATTGTATAATGGATCTTTTTTGTAAGTTTCAACTTTAACTGTTATTGTTTTGTCTGCTTTATCACTTACGACAACACCAATTAATTCACGTTTCTTTTTCTCTTGCATATTCTTACTCCTTACCATCCAATTCTCTTTCTTTAAGAATAGTTTTCATTCTAGCAACTTGCTTTCTTAATTCTCTAATTCTTGATGGCTTTTCTAAAGACCCTGTTGCTTGTTTCATTCTTAAATTGAATAATTCTTCTTTACTCTCATTTATTTTTGTATTAATTTCTTCAGTGGATAACTTTCTAATTTCATTAGCTTTCATTATTTTTCACCACTTTCTTTCTTAACAAATTTTGTTTTAATAGGTAATTTATGTGAGGCAAGTCTTAGAGCTTCTCTTGCAACTTCTTCACTTACATCAGCTATTTCAAACATAATTTTGCCTTCTTTTACAACTGCAACCCAAACTTCTGGATTACCTTTACCTTTACCTTGTCTTGTTTCTAAAGGTTTTTTAGTTAAGGATAAGTTAGGGAAAATATTGATCCAAACTTTTCCTCCTCTTTTCATATATCTAGTCATAGCTATACGAGCTGCTTCGATTTGATTTGCTGTAATCCAAGCACCTTCCTTTGCCATTAATCCATATTCACCAAAATGTAATTCTGTATTACCTTTTGCTTTTCCATCATATCTGATACGGAAAGTTTTTCTATGTTTAGTTCTTTTTGGCATCAACATGAGAATTACCTCCCTTTTTGTCTTCTAGGATTTCTCCTTTGTATATCCAAACTTTAACACCAATTTTACCATATGTAGTGTCAGCTTCTGATGTAGCATAATCGATGTTCGCTCTTAATGTATGTAATGGGATTGTTCCTTCTGAATAACCTTCTCCACGAGCAATATCTGCTCCACCTAAACGACCAGATACTAAAGTTTTGATACCTTTTGCTCCAGCTTTCATTGTGTTTCTGATTGCTTTCTTTTGAGCCACTCTGAATGATACACGATTTTCAATAGCATGTGCTATACTGTCTGCTACTAATTGTGCTACCATATCAGGATTTTTAATTTCAACGACAGAAATTTGAATATTTTCATTAACTAGTTTAGATACTTCTTTTTTTACTTTTTCTATTTCAGTACCACTTTGACCAATAATTAAGCCTGGTCTTGATGAATAAATAAATACTTCTGTTCTTTTTGAATTTCTTTCAATAATAATTTGACTAATTCCTGCACTCTTATATTTTTTAAATAAGAATTTACGAATCTTAACATCATTATTTAGATACTTAGAAAAATCTTTATTATTTGCATACCAAACTGATTCCCAGTCTTTATTGATACCTACTCTAAGTCCTACTGGACTAACTTTTTGTCCCATTAAGACCCTCCTTTACTTAATCTGTTATATTTTCACTTACAACTATTGTAATGTGACTTGTTTTATGATCTTTTCTTCCTACATGACCTCTTGAATCCATTTTAGCCCTTTTAATTACTAACCCTTCATCAACATAGCATTCTTTAACGAAAAGATTTTCTTCTTTTAAATTTAAATTATTTACTGCATTGCTTGTAGCAGATTTTAAAACTTTTTCAATAACTCTAGCTGCCTTTTGAGGTTGATTGTATAGGATTGCATATGCATCACTTACTTTTTTACCTCTAATTAAATTAATTATTAATCTTGTTTTTCTTGGAGCTATTCTAACTGTTTTTGCTACTGCTTTAGCTTCTTTATCTTTCATTATAGTCCTCCTTATTATAAGTTACTATTTCACTTTGTTAGCGCCGTGTCCACCGAATTTACGAGTTAAAGCAAATTCTCCAAGTTTATGTCCTACCATATCTTCAGTAACATATACAGGAATAAATTCTTTTCCGTTATGTACTGCAAATGTATGTCCAATAAAAGCAGGATAGATAGTAGAACGACGAGACCAAGTTTTAATAACTTCTTTTTTTCCTGTTTCATTAAGTTTTTCTACTTTTTTCAATAATCTTTCAAAGACATATGGTCCTTTTTTTAAGCTTCTTGCCATTTATTATCTTCCTTTCCTTATTTTCCATTACGACGAGTAACAATATATTTTGTTGATTGTTTCTTGTTCTTTCTTGTCTTGTAGCCAAGTGCTGGTTTTCCCCAAGGTGTCATTGGACCACTTCTACCAATTGGTGCACGGCCTTCTCCACCACCATGTGGGTGATCATTAGGGTTCATAACAGAACCACGAACTGTAGGTCTGATTCCTTTATATCTTGTTCTTCCGGCTTTACCGATTTTTACTAAGTTATAATCTTCATTTCCTACTACTCCGATTGTAGCTCTACAAGTTCCTAAAATTTTTCTTGTTTCACCACTTGATAATCTAATTAAGACATATTTGTCTTCTCTACCTAGTATTTGAGCACTTGCTCCGGCACTTCTTGCTATTTGTGCACCTTTACCAGGTTTCATTTCTATATTGTGAATTGTAGTACCTACAGGTATATTCATAATTGGCATTGCATTTCCAACTTTGATATCTACCATTTCACCAGATTCTACAACATTACCAACTTCTAATCCTTTTGGTGCAATGATGTATTTCTTTTCTCCATCTTTATAGTTTAATAAAGCAATATTTGCACTTCTGTTTGGATCGTATTCAATACTTGCAACTAAAGCTGGAATTCCATCTTTGTTTCTTTTGAAGTCAATAAGACGATATTTTCTTTTAACTCCTCCACCACGATGTCTTACAGTTATTTTACCTTGATTGTTACGACCATCAGTTTTATTTAACTTAACTACTAGACTTTTTTCAGGAGTTGTTTTAGTAATTTCATCGCTTTTTAAGACACTTCTTTGTCTTGTACCATTAGTTATTGGTTTGTATACTCTAATTGCCATTTTATTTCCTCCTTTTTCTAGTCAAAATTAATTGATTGTCCTTCAGCTAATTTAACAATAGCTCTTTTATATTTGTTAGTCATACCTGTATATTTTCCGACTCTTTTTTTCTTAGGATGTGAGTTAGAAGTAGTAATTGACATAACTTTTACTTTAAAAATGCTTTCAATAGCTTGTTTAATTTCTGTTTTATTTGCTTTAGGTGATACCTTAAATGCATATTTATTTTCGTTTGCTAAAGAAGCAGTTTTTTCTGTGATAATTGGTGCATAAATAATATCATATTTCTTATTCACGAGTAAGCACCTCCTCTAAAGTTTGTAATGCATCCATAGTTATTACTAATTTGTCTGCATTCATTACATCATAAGTATTAACTTCAGTTGGTAATACTATTTTTACATTTCCTAAGTTTCTTGCTGATAAACATACATTGTCTGTTAATTCATTAACTATCAATAGTAATTTATAATCTGCAATATTTAGGGTATTTAAGATATTTAGCATATCTTTTGTTTTATTAGTTTCCATGCTAATATTTTCTAATAAGATTATATCTTTATCTTTAACTTTATATGATAAAGCTGATTTTAAAGCTAATCTTCTTTCTTTTTTGTTCATTTTCTTTGAATAATCTCTTGGTTTTGGCCCATGAGCTATTCCACCATGGCGCCATTGTACAGCTCTGATACTACCTTGTCTTGCGTTACCAGTTCCTTTTTGTCTCCATGGTTTTCTTCCACCACCAGATACTTCACTTCTTGTCTTTGTTGAATGAGTACCTTGTCTTTGAGATGCGTTATATAAAACTACAGCATCATATATTACACTATCATTTGGTTCAATACCAAAAACGTTATCATTTAATTTTGTATCCTTGACTTTTTCGCCTTTTAAATTAAGTATATCTAATTTAGACATTATTTCCTCCTCTTTCATCACAATATTTATTTACTTTAGGCTATTCAGCTACTTCGTTGTCTGTTTGTGATGACGAATCTTCATTAGTTTCTTCTCTGTCAATATTATCAATATTATTTGCTTCGATCATTTCATCTGTTATTTCTTCATGAACTTCATCAGCTAAATAACAAACTAATTCATCAACTTCGTTAATACGACCATTATTTTTAACAGCAGATTTTATTAATACTAATGAATTTTTTGGTCCAGGAACATTTCCTTTAATTAAGATAACATTGTTTTCTAAATCTATATTGATAACTTCTAGATTTTGGATAGTGACTTTTTCATGACCCATATGTCCAGGCATTTTCTTTCCTGGAATAACTCTCATTGGAAGAAGTGTTCCTAATGATCCAACACCACGATGATATTGGCTACCGTGTCCCATTGGTCCACGTGATTGATTCCAACGTTTAATAACACCTTGGAATCCTTTACCTTTAGAAGTGCCGGTTACATCAACCATTTCTCCTACAGTAAATATACTAGCGTCGATTACTTGACCTAGTTGATAATCACTAATATTAACACCTCTAAATTCTTTTAAGAAGCGCTTAGGTGTTGTATTAGCTTTTTTTAGATGACCAGTTGCTGGTTTGTTACTTAACTTTTCTCTTTTATCAAAAGCTGCAAGTTGTATTGCTTCATAACCATCTTTTTCTTTAGTCTTTATTTGGCTAACAACATTTGGTTCAACTTCAATTACAGTTACTGGTGTAATTTTTCCGTTTGTAGCAAACACACTAGTCATCCCGATCTTGCGACCTAAGATTCCTTTCATTTTTTCCTCCTATTACATTGTTTTGATTTGTACTTCAACTCCACTAGGTAAATCAAGATGTTGTAGTGCATCTATTGTTTCCTTACTTGGATTGTTGATGTCAATTAATCTTTTGTGAGTTCTCATCTCAAATTGTTCTCTTGAGTCTTTGTACTTATGAACAGCTCTTAAGATTGTGTACTTTTGAATTTCTGTTGGAAGTGGTACTGGTCCACTTATTTCTCCACCAGTTCTTTTGACAGTATCTACTATCTTAGCACATGCTTTGTCCAAAGTTCTGTGTTCGTAAGCTTTAAGTTTAACTCTCAACTTTGTGTTTGACATTTTTTATCCTCCCTTCGCCTATATCTAGTATAGACTTGCTCCTTGCAAATTACCTGATTACCTAGTTTTATTTAAACAACTCTACCGGGCGTATCAGCAACTTTGCATATCTAAGCCAGCCACACACTTCATAAGTATACTAGAAAATTATATGAAAATCAACCTTTTTTTTTCACTTTTTTTACTTTTTTATAACAAAAAAAAATACAAGCTAGTCAAACTTGTATTAATCCATATCTTCTATTTCTTTAATGACTCTCTTTTTTTCTTTTTTAAACTTTTTCATCATTTTATCAAAGTTTCCATTTTTTACTTGTTGGTATGCTAATACGCTACCGGCTCCTAAAGCCATAAAAGAAACGGCACTTCTTACTTTCATTAATCAATCACCCAATAATATTATTGGCAATTATGAGAAATATATACTTATTTCTTTTTCTTAAATGATAAATCTTCTAGTATATTTGATAAAATATTATCAAATAATTCTTTATCTTCTAGGTAATACTCTTCAAAGTGTTCTTGATATTTTTCCATTTCTTTTTTAGAAGTTCTTTTTATCATGTCAGAGTATCTCGAATAATCTGCTCTACCAACTTGATCGTGTTTTTTGAATATTCCTAATATCAAAAAGTTATTATCTTTTAATTTATACATAACTATTCTGAATTTATTTTTTTTAAATTTACATAGTCCTGTTACATATCCTGATAAACAACCATTATTAAATGGTTCAAACCCAATAATAGTTTCTCCTTTTAAAAAACTATTAAAAGAATCTAATACATTGTATATTTCTTTATTTTTATATATTTTTAATAAAGGTTCTAATTCTTTTATAAATATACTTTTGTTATTACCATCAACGAAGAAAACAATTTTTTTATAGTCTTCACTAACTGGTTCTTTTGTGCGATTATTTAACATTGTTTCAAATATTTTTAATTCTGTTAATATTCTATTTAATTCTTCTTTTAACACTGATGCAATATCTTGATATTCTTCACTATCTTTTTTTAATATTAAATTTATGTCTTCTGTAATAAGACTTCTTATAATAAATATTTCTTGATAATATGAATTAATAATATTTTTATATATAGTTAATTTATTTTCATCTGTCAAATTACTATCTTGTTCTATTTCATTAATGATTTCTGGAGCACTTATACCTTGTTTTAATTTTTCTTTATATCCTTGCAAATAAAAATTCAAATTTTTATCATCAGTTACTTCTGGTGCTTCTATGGAAAATATTTGTTTAAGTTCTTGGTAGGTGTAAGCACTATTTTCTGTTTCATTATTTATAACATTATTATCTAATAATTCTATTAAACTTAGTATATCTTTAGATTTTAATTGCTTATCATTGCTAAATATATTTTTAAGAAAATAAAGGTATTTTATATCTATTTTTTTCTTTTTATTTATAGAATTAATAATTATATTTAATTTATAATAATAACATTTTTCATAAATAAGTTCTTTCTTTTGTCTATTTGTAGATAATTTTAGACCATTTATCATGTCAAATAGTATTTTATGATATTCTTTTATATTATTAATATAATATTCTTTATAATAATTATCATCATCTTTTTCTAATAAATAATTACATTCAATAATATTATTAATAATATCTTTTATTGATTTATTATCTATTTTGCTTAATAAAGACTTTATAGTCTCTATATTTTCCTCTAAATACATGCAAGCTTTAGTAGTGTCTTTTCTTAGTATATGAACATAATAGTTTATATATTTAAACAAATCAAATATTTTATTTTTATACTGAATATTTTTATCTAATTCATCTAATTTTATTTTAGCATTATTCATATAATTATTTAATAATTCTAATATTCTTTCCATTATTGACTCCTTTGGTAATCATATTTCTTTATTAGCATTTCTTTCAATGTTGTTTTTCTATTATTTACATAATCATTGTTAACTCCATATATGAAAGCTTCTCTAGATCCAATTAGAATTAGTTTTGATTTGGCTCTAGTAACAGCAGTATATATAAGTTTATTATATAACATTCTTTTGAAAGAATTAACAAAAGGTATAATTACCATATTAAATTCTCCACCTTGACTTTTATGAACACTAATGGCATAGCCATGTGTAATATTGATAAATTTATCTGGCGAGAATGATACTATGTTTCCATCAAAATCTACGATAATTTCATTTTTTTTATTGCCATTTTTTTCTTTATTAGTAATATTTATGATATAGCCTAAATCTCCATTAGATATAGAATTATCACTATCATTTACTAATTCCAATATCTTATCTCCTTCACGATATATTTTATTACCTACAATTAGTTCATTTTTATCATTACTTTTTGGATTAAATATTTCTTGGAGCATCTTGTTTAGATTATCTATTCCATTTTGACTTTTATACATAGGAGCTAGAACTTGAATATCTTTTTCTCTATAGCCTTTTTCTAATGCTTTAAGGATTATATCTTTAATAGAAGTTAAAACGTAGTCGTTATCAACTTCAATAAAATTATAGTCTTCTTTTTTTGTAAGAAAATTATCAGATAATTCTTTATTTTTTATTTCATGAGCTAGGTTAATAATATAATTGCCATCTTTTTGCCTATATAGATTATTAAGCTTAATAACATCTAATACTTCACTATCTATCATATCTTTAAGTACTTGTCCTTGTGATACACTAGGCAATTGGTAATAATCACCGATAAAAATAAACTTAGAATCTAATCTTGTTCCTTTTAATAAGGAAAACATAAGCATTGTATCTATCATACTTGCCTCGTCTACGATTATATATTCTTCTTTGCATACATTTATTTCATTATGTGAAAATGTATTGTTATCTTTATCCCATCCTAGATATTTATGTATTGTATATGCAGGTATATTACATACTTCTATGAGTTTTCGACTTGCTCTTCCTGTTGGTGCCAATAGTGCAATATTCTGGGGACTAATATGACAAGTATCTACAAGCATTCTGATTATTCCTTTGATAATAGTAGTTTTACCTGTTCCTGGTCCTCCAGTTGTTATGGTAAAGTTATTATTTAAAGAATTTATAATGGCATTCTTTTGTGATTCATCATAAGTTATTCCTATTTTTTGTTCTAATTCTTTTATCTTTTCTTTTAGTTTTGGTAATTTTCGTCTTTCCATATTATTAAGTCTATATATTCTATCTGCAATATATTCTTCTGCATCATATAATTCTTTTAAATAATACTTTTCTTTTTTTATAACAACTCTTTTTTGCTTGCTTAATTTAAGCAAATAATATTCTAAGTCTTCAGATTTTAAATCAGGTAGGTATTTTATAATAGAACTATATATTTCTTGAAAAAAGGAATATGTATCACCTTGTTCAAAAGTTATTTCATTTAATAAGTATATGATAAGTGCTTCTATCCTTCTTTCATCATATAAATCATATTTGTTGTTTATTGCTATCGTATCAATCTCTTTAAAATTTAAATTTATATTATCAATTAAATCATAAATATTATTATCAATAATACGAATAACTTTATCTTTATATTTATTTAAAAGCATTAATGAATCTTTGGTATTAAATCCCATTCTATTTAATTCTAAAACTATATTAGAGGTACTTTGATATTCTTTTAAAATATTATTAATTTTATTAATTCTTTCAATACCTAATCTTGGTATTTCTAATAGTTTCTCTTTATTATTTAGAATTACATCTATAGTGTCTTCTCCAAAAGATCCTACTATTTTTTTGGCAGTTTTTTCACCGATTGGAAATAGATCACTAGATAAGAAATCTACCAATTCATCTTTTTTTTCAGGTAATACTATTTCAAAACTATCGACTTGAAATTGATAACCATATTTATTATGTGTAGTAAATGTTCCGTTTAACTGATAGATTGTTTTTTCATTAAACTCTGGCAACACACCTGTGAAAGTTTCAATCTTCCCTACTTCTTCATCACTTTCTTTTATTTTTATTAAACCTACAGTGTATCCATTAGAATTATTTCTATAGATAATTTTAGATATTGTTCCTTTAATATATGACATTGTGTTGCCTCCTTCAAAAGAATTATAACAAAATATATTTTACTAAAAAATATAAAAAATGTCTATAATAAAGATTGGGGTTTGCAAATACAAATTACTTTCTTTTTTTATCCATAATTCACATCCTTTAATATTCTTTGATTTATATTTTGATTTGATTATAGTAAATATTAGTATTTTTGCAAATAGTTAATCTACAAAGTATTTGTCTTTTTATTAAATTGGGATTTTTACTATTTCTTTTATTATTAACAGACTTAATTTTCGATAATTGATACATACTTTTTATTTGATCATTTCAATAATATTATTCGTACTTTTTTAAAATTACTTGTTATTTTATAAATTTTTATTATTTTTTAAATTATTGTTGTGTAAATAATATTAATTTTATTTTGAATAAGTAGAATTTTATCATATAATAGTATTAAAGGAAGTGATTTTATGTGTGGAATTATAGGATATATAGGTAAAAATGATGCCACTAAGAAAATAATTAATACATTAGAGAGATTAGAATATAGGGGATATGATTCGGCTGGTATTGCCTATTACGATGGTAATATTACTATTGAGAAGGCTGTTGGTAAGATAAATAATTTGAAGGTAAAGATTAGAGATAATGAAGCAAATATGGGTATTGGTCACACTAGATGGGCTACACATGGTGGTGTTACTGAGAATAATGCACATCCTTTTTGTCAAGGAAAATTTACAATTGTTCATAATGGAATTATAGAGAATTATGGAATTATCAAAAATGATCTTGTAAAAAAGGGTTATACTTTTAATAGTGAAACTGATAGTGAAGTTATTGCTGCTTTACTTGATGATATATATAAAGATAATGGTAATACTTTAGATACTATTTTTAGGGTATCTAACATTCTTGAGGGAAGTTATGCTGTTTTGATAATCAATAGTGATGAATTAGATAAAATTTATTGTATTAGAAAGGATAGTCCTTTGATTATTGGAATTGGAGATGATGAAAACTTTATAGTGTCTGATATGTCTGCTGTGAAAAATTATACTGATAGATATTATTTGTTAGATAACTATGATATTGGGATAGTTACTAAGGATGATGTTAAGATATATAACAATAATAAATTGTTAAATAAGAGTGTTTATACTTTTGATTATAAAACTGATGAATATGATAAGCAGGGATTTTCTCATTATATGTTAAAGGAAATTAATGAAGAAGAACAATTATTTAGGACTAATATGTTAGATACCCTTGATAGTATTCCTTCTATTAAAGAATATGATAAGATATATATTGTTGGTTGTGGTAGTGCCTACTATGCGGGACTTGTTGGAGCATATTTTATTGAAAAGTATGCTGATAAAGAAGTAATTACTTGTCTTGCTAGTGAGTTTAGATATAAAAAATTATTTTTAAAAGAGAATGATTTGGTGATTTTTATTAGCCAATCCGGCGAGACAGCTGATACGTTAGCCTCACTTAGAATTGCACGTGACTTAGGTGCTAAAACTTTAGCAATAGTTAATGCCCTTGGTAGTTCTATTGCGAGGGAAGCTCATGAAACAATATATACTAATTGTGGAATTGAAGTAGCTGTGGCTACGACAAAGGTCTATGCTATGCAAGTCTATATCCTTGGACTATTGGCCATTAAAAATAGTAATGAGGATTATCAAAAACTATTACCATATTATAAGAATTTATCTAAACAGATTCATGATATTATCAAGGGTGAACAATATTTAGAAGTTGCTAACCAGATATATGATAAAGATAATATATTCTTTTTAGGAAGAAATATAGATTATGCTATTTCTCTTGAAGGTAGTTTAAAGTTAAAAGAAATATCTTATATTCATTCAGAGGCTTATCCTGCTGGTGAACTTAAACATGGTACTATTTCCCTTATTAGTGATAATACCATAGTTATTTCTATTATTACTAATGATAATATTAAAAATAAAACTATTAGTAATATAAAGGAAGTTGTGGCAAGAGGTGCTTATTCTATTATTATTGCTCGTGATGACTTAGAAATAGATAAGGATACTTATGATATTTTAATAAAAATTCCTAAAAGCATTCCTTTACTTGACCCTATTCTTACTGTTGTTATGCTTCAGCTTATTTCTTATCATGTGGCTAAATTAAGAAAAACAGACATTGATAAACCAAGAAATTTGGCTAAGTCTGTTACAGTGGAATAAATTTATCTTTTCCTTGTTAATGGCGGTTCTGGAACAATTCCTAGTCGTCCATACAAGGACGTTCTTATGGAAGAAAGGACATTTTTATGAGGGTTATTAACTATAAATTCGTTATAGCCTTCTTTTTTTAGCATTTCAATAGTATCTTTCTTATATGAATTCATGACATCATCTGAATAGAAAAAATGAAATATATGATTATTTAAGTCTAATTTTATTGCTCCACGCTCTATTATTAAATAATCTACTGGTGAATTGTTAAAAATACTTTTATCATATTCTTCTTGACAGTTATACTTTATGTAACTTAATGCTCTTATGCAATGTCTTTCTCCAAAGCAATCTAATATTATACCATCTGGTAATATAAAACCTTTTTTTGGTAATTCCATAAATACACATCCTTTAATACTAATATATAATCAATAATTAATAATATACATTTTGTTATTATACTATATAATTATATTTAATACAATATTTTGTGTTATACTTATATTGGGTGAAATATTATGTTTAAGTATACATTAGATAATAAAAGATATCATACTTTAAATTATTTTTATAAAAATAAATTTGGTATTAAAGTATTTAAAGTTAGTTTAAATGGTGGATTTAGTTGTCCTAATTTAGATGGACGTATTGGATATGGAGGATGTATTTATTGTTCTAAAAGTGGAAGTGGTGAATTTGGTGGTGACAAGGAAGATAGTTTAGAAGAACAGTTTTTGAAGATGAAAGAAGTGGTTAATAAAAAACATATTCCTTGTAAATATATTGGATACTTTCAAGCTAGAACAAATACTTATGCGAGTTTGGATGTTTTAAAAGAAAAGTACGAATGTATTTTGAAACAGGATGATGTTATTGGTCTTAATATTGCTACTAGGTGTGATGCTATTAGTGATGATTGTTTGGATTATCTTGAAGAACTTAGTAAGAGAACTTTTTTAACTATTGAATTGGGATTACAAACTATTCATGAAAAGACTTCTGTTCTTATAAATAGATGTCATAGTTTACAACAATTTGAGGATATGGTTATTAAACTCAGGAAGAGAAATATTAATGTTTGTGTGCACATAATTAATGGGTTACCTTATGAAACAGAAGAAATGATGTTAGATACTGTTAGATATTTAAATAAGTTAGATATACAGGGTATTAAAATTCATATGTTATATATTATAAAAGATACGGTTATTGATACGATGTATAAAAAAGAAAGGTTTAAAATTTTGTCTAAAGAAGAATATATTGATATTATTATAAAACAATTAGAGTTATTAAGACCAGAGATTGTTATTAATAGGATTACATCAGATCCTGATAAGGAAACCTTAGTAGAGCCTAGGTGGTTAGTTGATAAATGTCAATTATTGAATGATATAGATAAGGAAATGAAAAGAAGGAATACATATCAAGGTATTAAACTATGATATGTATTTTTTTAGTGCATTATTTATTAATTAGTGATATAATATAGTGCCATGAGGAGGAATTATGAGTAAATGCTGTGCTAGTTGTACTTATTTAGATCCATGTACTGCTAATAGTTATGGTAAATACTATTGTGAAAAAAAAGGAGACAGATATTATGGTGATGATCCAAGTTGTGGTTCATATTGCGAAGCTTATTCTAGAAGTAGTAGTGCTATTGATAATATGATAGATAATTCTAGGACACATAGAAATAGTGGTTGTTATATAACTACTGTAATGTGTAATATTCTTGGGTTTGATAATAACAATTATTATTTAAATACATTGAGAAAATTTAGAAATGATTATTTACAAAAAAACAAGAAATATTTACCTATTCTTGTTAATTATGATAAGATTGGACCTAAAATTGCTTATTGTTTAAGTAATAGTGAATATAGTGAAGAAATGGCTACTCTTTTATTTAATTATTATATAGAGAAAGCTGTTAGTGCTATTGAATATGAAAAGTATGAGGAAGCTGTTAGAATTTATTATAATATGACTAGAGATTTAATGGAATATTATGGAATTAATAGTAATATTAATAAATGTTCTGTTGCTTTAGCAAATCCTAGTAAATCTGGTCATGGATATTATGTACGAAAAGAAGTTAAGATTAAAACTTTAACTTGTACAGGATATAGAAAAAAATACCATTAATCTGGTATTTTTTTTACTAGTTCTTTAAATTGAAGACCTCTGTCTGCAAAGTTTTTGAACAAATCAAATGAAGCACTTGCTGGTGAGAATAATACAACATCACCTTTGTTAGATACTTCTTTGGCTTTATTTACTACTTCTTCTAGGGTATTTAAAACGTGTATTTCTATATTTTCATTAGTTTTTTCTTTAGTAACAGCATTTAATATTTTATCTTTGGTGCTTCCAAATAGTATTAATTGTTTAACATGTTCTAATATTGGCTTAGCTAGAGGTGTATAATCTAAATTTTTATCATATCCTCCTGCTATTAATACTATGGGTTCTGTAAATGAATTTAATCCGGCAATTGTTCTTGTTGGACTAGATGATACGGAGTCGTTATACCATTTTACACCATTAATTTCTCTTACGAATTCTATTCTGTGTTCTACTCCACTAAATTTTTTTATTACTTCTATTGATTTGTCTAAATCTATTAGATCTATTATAGCTGTTAAGCAAGCACAGATATTTTCGTAATTATGTACTCCTCTTATGTGTAAATCTTTAGTATTAATTATTAATTTATCTTTATAATATATGTTACTATTTGAAACGTAGAAATAATTAGTTTTTTGGTATCTGCTAAAATATCTTATTTCTCTAGTTGAAGTTAAATTACTTGTAATTTCATTGTCTTTATTTAAAACTAAAATACCATTGCTATTTTTATATATACAAGTTTTAGCATCAATATATTCTTGATAGTCTTTGTGATAATCTAAATGATTAGGAGAAATATTGGTTATAACTGAAATAGATGGTGATACGCGCATATTCATTAATTGAAAACTAGATAGTTCTAATACTACTATGTCATCTTTAGTCATGTCTTTTATTTTAGTGAACAATGGTACTCCTATATTACCTCCAAGAAAAACATGATAATTGTTAGCTTCTAGTACTTTACTTATTAATGTTGTAGTAGTAGTTTTTCCATCAGATCCTGTTATACCAATTACTTTAGCAGGTGTTAGTCTAATAACTTCTTCTACTTCTGTTGTAATATACGCTCCCCTATTTGCTTCTTCTACTAATTCTTTTGTAGTAGGTAGGCAACTTGGTGATCGGAAAATTATATCAAAACCTTTTAAGTGAGTTAAATAATCACTTCCAGTGAATACTTTAAAATTATATTTAGACATATCAATTGTTATTTCTTTTTTATCAAATATAGTGACATTAGCTGATAAGTCTTTTAAATAGTCAAGTAAAGGAATATTACTTACACCTACCCCAATAACAGCTATCTTTTTCTTTTTTAATTCCAGATTAAATTCTTCTAATTTATTCATTATTATTCTCCTAACATTTCATTTATAACTTTCATAATCATTATTTTTCCATATTCGTAGGTTAAACTTCCTTGAAAGTATGCCATGTATGGTGGTCTTATTGGTCCATCACAAGACATTTCTATTGAAGAACCTTGGGTAAATGAACCACTTGCCATAATTATCTTATCATCATATCCAGGCATATCAGTAGGTATTGGGACGTAGTTAGCATCAATTGCTGAAGATGATTGTACAATTTGGCAAAATTTTATTAATTTTTCTGGGTCGTTAAAAGTAATATTTAAAACAATATCTGCTTTTGTTTCGTTATACTTTGGATCAACTTCATAACCATAGCAAGACATTATATAACTAAGTAAAGTTGATACTTTTAAACTATTCATAACTACTGAAGGTGCTAAATATAATCCTTTTAAGAAGTTTCTATTTTGTTCCATTGATGGTCCTACTTCTTTTCCTTGACCAGGAACATTTAATCTTTCAGCACATAGTTTTACTAAACGTTTATCTCCAACAATATATGCTCCATTTGATGCTATTCCACCACCTAAATTTTTTATAAGAGATCCTACGGCGATATTTGCTCCTACTTCTATTGGTTCTTTGGTAGATACAAATTCACAGTAACAATTATCAACCATGATAATGACGTTTTTATCTATTTTTCTTATAAATTTAATAACATTTTCTAATTTATCTATATCAATACTTTTTCTTGTAGAATATCCTTTACTTCTTTGAATGTGTATTAATTTTACTTTGTTGTTAATTAAGAATTTTTCAATTTTATTATAGTCAAAATCATTATTAATTAAATCTATTTCATTATATTGAACATGGTAAGATATTAGGGAACTTTCGTTATGTTTTATACCTATTACTTCATCTAATGTATCATAAGGTTTGCCTGTTATAGATAACATTATGTCACCTGGTCTTAACATTGCATTTAAAGCTATGGTAAGAGCATGTGTTCCTGATATGAATTGACTTCTTACTAGCGCATCTTCTGCAGAGAATATTGTAGCATAAACTTCTTCAATGGCATCCCTTCCTAGATCATTATATCCGTAGCCAGTAGAAGAATAGAAATGACTTTCACTAATGTTATGCTTATGAAATGCATTTAATACTTTATTGCTATTCAGCATACAAATACGTTCTAATTCTTTATATACTTGACTACATTTATCTTCATATTTATTTATTATACTTAAATTAATTTTATCCATAGTTTATCATCCTTTATATCTATTCTATAACAACTTCCACTTTCAAAATTATTAATTATTTCAGAAATAGTATTAATTAATTCATTTATTTCAATAAGTCTTGTTTGTCCTATTCTTTTTAATTCATTATCTAAAAATGTTTTATCTATTTCTCTTGTGCTTCTAGTATTTATCCAATTGGGAACTATACATAAATATTTATTACTTTTATCTATTAATGACATTGCTTTATTTAAAGTAATAATACCACTTTTTGATACGGCATAATCTATATTATATTCGTTATAAGTATCTATTCCATCTGTAGAAGACATATTAATTATTAAACTATTATTAAGATATATTTTAGAATATTTACATATTAGATAAGCACTTCCTATATTAACATCTATTATATTTATAAAGTCTTTTTTAGTTTTTTCTGTAATTATATTATCATTGTATGTTGCTACTAGATTAATAACTATATCTATATTTCCATATTTATCTATAATATTCTTAAATAAATTATTAATTTCTTCTTCTATATTAGCAGATACTTTATACATAGAAACTTCTGTTTTTTGTTTGATACTATTATATAGGTTTAATACTTCTTTGTAAGAATTATTATATGTAAGCACTACTATATAACCTAAGTTTGAATAATAATTAGCATAATACTCTCCTATATCTGAAGAAGCACCTAAAATTAATACAATTTTATTAATGTTTTTCATATATATCACAATTAAATATTATCATAAATTACTTTATTAGTAAAGAATATATTATTGTAGAAACTTGTTTAGTTTATCTAAAGATTCTTCGGCTGTTTTTAATATTTTTCTCATATCTATTGTATCATTGTTGCTATTTATATGATTTTTCCAGTCTCTATTAAAATGAGAAGATCCACTAGTACACAATGTTTGTGCTACTAGCATGAGCCAATTGCCTAAAGCATTTTGCTCTGTGCTCGATAAATTATCTATTAATATATACCCTAGAATAAAAGCTAGTAATGTATCCGTTTTTGCTTCTTCTTTTTCTTTCATATTATATGATATGTATTATTTCTTAGCTTGTTTTAAATTAAGTACATATTTGTGTTTATTTTGGACAAACTAATTATGGAGGTATTATGAAAAAAAATTGTGAAATAAATAAAGCTATTAAATGTGATGTTAGATCTTGTAAGCATAATGATTGTGATTATTGTACTTTAGAGAAAGTTAGTATTACTTGTAATTGTGATAATGATGATTGTATGTGTAAAGAAGAAACAATATGTGATAGTTTTAGAGAAAAATAAAGAACTTAAGCAAGTTCTTTTATTATTTCATTAAGTTTTGTTATAAATTCATTATATATTTCTTGAAGTCTTTCTTGAGTTTTTGCTTCAAAGCGTAGTGTTATACATGGTGTTGTATTAGAGGCTCTTACTAGAGCAGAAGAACAATCTGGGAATTTTACTTTTACGCCATCTATTGTTAACATTTGATAATTCATACTTTTGGCATACTCTTTTATTTTGTCTACAATTATAAATTTGCTTGTATCAGTTACTTCAATTTTTATTTCTGGGGTATTATAATACTTATTTATTCCTTCTGATAGGCTACTTAGATTTTTATCAGTATTACTTAATAATTCTATTAATCTTATGCCATTATATATTCCATCATCGTATCCTTTAAATCTATCTCTAAAACATATATGACCAGATAATTCTCCTCCTAAGGGGATATTTAATTCGGCTATTTTGGCTCTAGTATATGTGCCTCCTGTTCTATAACATATTGGTTCTACTCCTAATTTAAGTAATTCGTCTTCTAAGGCTTTAGAACATTTTACATCAAATAGACATTTACGATTACTTACTCTGTCACAAATATCACGCCACATTATTATCATGTATTCTTCAATAGGAATAATTCTTCCTTTTTCGTCAACGAATCCTACTCTATCTCCGTCACCATCAAAGGCTATACCAATATCGGCTTGATAATTGACTACTTCTTGTCTTAAGTCATTTAAATTTTCTGAAACGGCTGGATCTGGTTGGTGATTTGGAAAATTGCCATCTGATATATTATATATTCCTTTTTTTTCTATATTTAACTTATTAAATATTTTATCTGCAATTATGGATGTTGTTCCATTACCACAGTCATATATTACTTTAATTTTTCTGTCTCCTAGTCTAATATCATCAAGAATCATTTTGATATATTCATCTTCAATATTTATATTTTCTATTGTTCCTCTTTTATCTGCTTTTTTAGCTTTGCCAGTTAATATCATTTCATATAATTCTGTAACATCTTTTCCATAAGCGTTATGTATGCCATTGTATGAAAATTTAAATCCGTTATATTCTTTAGGATTGTGACTTGCTGTTATCATCATACTGGCATTTACGTATAGATAATTAGCAGCAAAATAACACATTGGAGTAGTCACTAGTCCAATATTTTTAACATTTACTCCGGCATCTAGTAATCCATTTGCCATGTAATTTGCTAAAGACATAGAAGATACTCTATTATCATATCCTAAAACAGTTGTGTCTTTTCCTTTTTCTTTTAATCTTGTTCCATAAGCAAGTCCTACGTAATATGCTACTGTTTCATTTAATTCACTTGGGTATATTCCTCTTATATCATATTCTCTAAATATATTTTTATTTAAATTCATACTTTACCTCTCTTTCATTTTCTTGGATGAAATAATTCATAATTTTCTATCAGTTTTTCATCTGAAACATTAGTGTATATTTGCGTTGTAGAAATATTTGAGTGTCCTAGCATTAATTGTATGCTTCTTAAATCAGCTCCATTATTTAATAAATGGGTAGCAAAGGAATGTCTTAACATATGGGGTGTAATATTTTTTTCTATACCTTTTTCTTTGGCAATATTTTTAAGTATTAATAAGAAACCTTGTCTTGTTAAGGGTTTACCATGATTATTTAAAAATAGATTATCACAAATAGTTCTTTTTTGTAGAGAGTGTCTATATTCTGTTAAATATAATTTTACGTATTTGGAAGCAACACTACCTATAGGAACTATTCTTTCTTTGTTTCCTTTACCATAACATCTAACAATATTACTTTCTAAATCAATATTATTGCTAGTTAAACTTACTAATTCTGATACTCTTAATCCTGTTGCATACATTAATTCTAACATAGCTTTGTTTCTATAATCATATGGCGTATTTAATTTTATATCTAGTAATTTATCTACTTCATAAATAGATAATATTGTTGGTAATTTTTTATAAAAACTTGGTCTTTCTATGTTTACCTCTAATATATATATATCTTCATTATCTAAATAGTTATAGAATGATTTTATAGAAGATATTTTTCTAGCTACTGAATATACACTATACTTATCTTTACTTAAATATTTAAGATAATTATATATATCATTATTAGTAGTTTGATTATAATCTTTTTTTATATATTCTAAATATTTATATATATCTAAAATATAAGATATAACACTATTATCTGATAGTTGTTTAACAGTATATAAATATACTTCATATTTTTTTAATATATCAATATTATTTTGACTAATATTCTTTAATTCCATACTTCTACCCTATATAATTGTACCACTTTCTATTGATTATTGCAAACAACTTTGATTTAGTCTATAATATTTCTATGAAGGTGAAGTGATAATATGAATGAACCATTAGCTATAAAAATGAGACCTAAGAATTTGAATGATATTATTGGACAAAGTCATTTAATTGGTGAAGGTAAAATACTTACTAATTTGGTTAATAATAAGAAGTTATTTTCTATGATTTTATATGGTAAACCTGGGATTGGTAAAACAAGTATTGCAAATGCTTTAGTAAATGAATTAAATGTTAAATATCGTTTTTTAAATGCTGTTATTAATAATAAAAAAGACTTTGATATAGTTGTAGAAGAAGCTAAATTATCTAATGGTATTGTTCTTCTTATGGATGAAATACATAGACTAAATAAGGATAAACAGGATTTATTGTTACCTTTTTTGGAAAATGGTTTAATTACTTTGATTGGTATGACTACTTCTAATCCTTATCATAGTATTAATCCTGCTATTAGGAGTAGATGTCAAATTTTTGAATTAAAGGAGTTATCTCATGATGATATAGTTAAGGCTATAAAAAAAGTATGCAAAGAAAATATACTTAGTAATTTATCTATTGATGATGATACGATTAAATATATAGCTACTATGTCTGGTAATGATTTAAGATATGCTTATAATCTTTTGGAAGTTGCTTACTATTCTACAGCTGATGGTGTTGTTAATATAGATATTATTAAAAGTATAAATAATAAGCCTAATATTTTTCATGATAAAGATGGGGATGGCTACTACGATTTGCTTAGTGCTTTACAGAAATCTATAAGAGGTAGTGATGTTAATGCTTCTGTATACTATATGGCTAGACTTTTGGAAGGAGGAGACTTAGAGAGTATATGTAGACGTCTTTCAGTAATTGTATATGAGGATATAGGACTAGCTAATCCTAGTATGGGACCTAGAGTAGATGCTGCCATTAATAGTGCTTTAAGATTGGGATTTCCTGAAGCTGGTATTCCACTTGCTGAAATAGTTATTGAGCTTGCTTTATCTCCAAAATCAAATTCAGCGTATTTAGCTTTGAATAGTGCTCTTAATGATATACATTTGGGTAATACTGGTAATGTTCCTAATCATATTAAAACTAATTCTCAATTATATAAATATCCTCATAATTATAAAAACAGTTATGTTAAACAACAATATTTACCTGATAATATTAAAGATAGACAATATTATATTCCAAAAAATAATAAGAATGAAAGAATGTTAAAAGAAGTTATGGATAAATTAAAAGAACTATGATCTAGTTCTTTTAATCATAATAATGTTTTCCTATTATTTTTGTATTTCCATCTTCAACTCTTACAAATGAATTATTAGGTAATAATACTAATGGCATATATTTACTTATTTCTTGTACTTCTTGTATAAGTAAGGCATTATCAAAATCCATATGTGGAAATATATTTATATCTACTAATCCCAATCCTTCATAATCCTTTAATTCATAATTTTCATATTCATCTTTATACATGACTCTCTTTGATTGATTCATAGAACCAGCACTTACTCCTATTACTATCTTAACTTTTTTTATATCTTCAATAATCTCATATTCAAGAATATACTCCATCTGTAAATAAGGACTACCACCCATTAAAAAAACATAGTCCGTTTCTTCTAAATATTCTTTAGCTTTTTCTTTTGAAACTCTAATATCAATTAAAAATGTTTTATTGAATACAATACCTATTCTTTTAAAAAGATCTATAAATCTTTCATAATTGTTTTGTGATTTAGAAACATCATTAAATATACTTGCTATAAAAACAATGTTGCTTCCGCTTTTAATATCTTTTTTTAAGTAATTGGTTTGAATCTTAGTAAATCCTTTTTTCTTGTCTATTCCACTAAACAAATAATTAATCATAATAATTCCTCGCTATTTTAATACTTTATAAATCTATATGTAGTTTATATCAAGTGATATTATTTTAATCATAATAATGTATTCCACTTCTTTCAAAACGTAATCTTGTTCTTACTTTAGAGTAAACATTATCTATTTCCATAAAATATTCTTCTTTGGGTGGTTCTTCTGTTTTGTTTAAATATTTAAACAATTTTTGAAATTCATCATATCTCTTTGGTTCATTAATTTCTAAATAGTTAAGTAATGTGTGTGCTTTCTTTGTTAGTATTGCTCCATTATCTATAATGTATAGTCCACCTTTTCTTTCTTCTTTGATGTGATGAAATGTATATGGATTATGTCTAGTTAGTCTAACATCCATCCAATCTATACCATTTGGTTGGTATATTTCTATCATTTGTTTTAAAACACCTTTCATAGCAACTTATCCCCCTAGAGTTATTTTATCATAGTATTAATGTATTTTCAAGTTGTTTACTTATACATTATTAATGCAGAAAAGCAATATATTTGATCTTCTGATGTCATTGAAGTGGAAACACAATATTTAATATCAATAATATCTGGATTATCATTTTCAATAAATTTTTTTATATCATCTTCTAAATCTTTTTCATGTGATTCATCAAATATTTTTATTTTCATATATTAATTATAAATTATTTATTTTGATTATTTTGTTGTTATTTGTTCATTTATTCTTATTAATCTATTATATTTACTTATTCTTTCACTTCTTGACATAGAACCTGTTTTGATTTGTCCTAATCCAAGTCCTACGGCAAAATCAGCAATATAATTATCTTCTGTTTCTCCACTACGATGGGAAATAATTGTTTTATAGCCATTCTCTTGAGCTAATTTAATTGTTTCTAATGTTTCTGTTACTGTTCCTATTTGATTTAGTTTTAATAATATAGCATTGGCCATTTTTAATTCAATTCCTTTTTGTAGTAATTTTTTATTGGTTACAAAAAGATCATCTCCTACTAATTGAAGTTTGTCTCCAAGTCTTTTTGTTAATTTTTGCCATCCAATATAATCATCTTGATCAAGGCCATCTTCTATAGAAATGATTGGATATTTATTGATTAAGTCTTCATAATAGTCTATCATTTCATCACTTGTCATTTTTTTGTCTTCTAAATTATAGTATCCATCTTTGTAAAATTCTGAGGCAGCAACATCTAATCCTATAAATATATCACTACCTAATTTATAACCTGCTTTTTCTATTGCTTCTTGTATTAAATCTAATGCTTCTTTGGTGTTATCTATACTAGGAGCAAACCCTCCTTCATCACCTACTCCACAACTTAATCCTTTTTCTTTTAATATTTTTTGTAGGGAATGAAATACTTCTGCTCCCATTCTTAAATTATCAAGATATTCTTCTTTTGAAGGGATAATCATAAATTCTTGAAATTCTAGTTTATTTTCGGCGTGTGCTCCACCATTTAAAATATTCATCATACATCTTGGTAATGTTTTTTTATTTCCAAGATAGGCATATAATTCTTCTTTTTTAAATTTGGCTCCTACTTTTAATACAGCAAGTGACACTCCTAACATAGCATTTGCTCCAAGGTTTGTTTTGGATTCTGTTCCATCTAATTCTATCATTGTTTGGTCAATTAATTTTTGATTTAAAGCATCCATACCTTTTAATTTAGGAAATATTTTTTCATTTACATTTTTAACAGCTTGTAATACTCCTTTTCCGTTATATCTTTTTGGGTCATTATCTCTTAATTCTAATGCTTCATGTACTCCGGTTGAGGCTCCACTTGGAACAGAAGCAGTGGCTGTTATACCGCTTTCTAATGTTACATCTACTTCAACGGTTGGATTTCCTCTTGAATCAATAATTTCTCTTGCGTGAATATTTCTTATTTTACTCATTATTTTTCTCCTTTTACTGTTATTTTATTTATACTTATTGGATATAATCCATTTAACTTAGATAATATTTTTGTTGATGATGGTGATAATTTTGTTATTCCACCAGTAATAATTATGGTGTAATATTTAGTTTTAATCTTTCCTCTAGTGTTTTTTGCAAAAAGTCTTTTATCTGGTGATATTAATCCATAATTATTTTTTATTATTTTATCTAATATTCTAGGAATTAATCCATTATGCATATGACCCGATAATACTAAATCATATTCTTTTGATTTTTCTACTACTTTTTTTTCACTTAATAATATTGGTGAATGAATTAAAGCTACTTTATATTTTTTCTTTGGTAAATTAGTAACTAAGTTAAAATTATTTTGTAATGTTTCTAATAAGGCATCTTCATCTTCATGTTTCTCTATGTTATAGTAGTAATTAGTAGGTAAAGTAAAGCCACTTATAAAAACGTTTTCATCTTCATAACTTTGATTATTTAAAACATAGATATTATTTATATCATTTAATTTATTAAAAAACTTATAATCTTCTTCTAGGATGATATCGTGATTACCCAAAGAGATAAAAACTTTTGCAATATTTCCTAAGCTATTTAACCAACTAACTAATAATTTTATTTTTTCTTTGTTTTTAGTTATTTTTGGTCTATCTAATAAATCTCCAGTTATAAATATATAGTCTGAATGTGCATCTTCAATAGCATATTTTATATATTCTAATTTTTTCGCACTTGTTGTTTCATTATAGTGAATATCTCCGATATGGATAAAAGTTATATCTTTTTTTAATTTTTTAGAAGATAATATATCTTTAACTATTTCTATATTTTTCATTTAACACTACCAAACCTACGATCTCTTTTGGTATACTCTAATAAGGCTTTATCAAATTCTTCTTGATTAAAGTCTGGAAAGTAACATTTTGGAAAATATAATTCTGCATAAGATAATTGCCATAACATAAAGTTGCTTATTCTTACTTCTCCACTTGTTCTAATTAATAGATCTATATCTGGTAATTTGTTATATAAATAACTATTGATAACTTCTTCATCTACTTCCTTTAAGTTATCTTTAATTATATGATTTACAGCATCTACTATTTCACTTCTTCCACCATAATTTAGACAAATATTTAATATTCCTTTAGTGTTATTTTTAGTAGATTTAGAAAGATATTCCATAGCTTCTATGACATCTTTTTTTAATGGTTCTTTTCTTCCAGAAAATACTACTTTTATATTCTCTTTATTAAAAAATGTAGTATCTTTTTTGAATCCTTTAATAAATAAATTCATTAAAAAGTCAACTTCTTCTTTTGGTCTATTGAAATTCTCAGTTGAAAAAGCAAATACACTTAATACTTTAACGCCACTATCTAATATATATTTAGCAGTAGTTTTTAAAGTCTTATATCCTGCTTCATGTCCTTTGCTTCTGTTTAATCCTCTTTCTTTAGCCCATCTTCCATTGCCATCCATAATAATTCCTACATGGCATGGTATTTTTATGTTATCTAATTTCATCTTACCACCTTTACTGATTATACTATAAAATATATGCTTTGTAAATTAATATATACTAGTTCTTTTCTCTTACTAAAATTTTTGATAACTCATAGTTTGATTCAGAACACTTGAATATTTTATTTTCTTCTATAGATAATAGTTTTATTTCTATATTATCTATTTTTCTTTTATTTAAAGATATATTTATTTCAAGAAAACTAGGCTTATCAAGAATATTTTTAGTTGGGAAATCGTTACTTAATGTAGGAACAGAAATAGATAGAATTGGTGAAAAAGATACTTTCACAAAGTGACTATGTCCTAATAAAGCTAAGCTACAACCATGGGTTTTAAATGGATATTTATTTTTTATGTTATGATATAGTAAGATACTATCATCTTGAACTTTGATTATACCTGTTTCATAGTTTATTGGGACAATATCCCATCTAGCATTAGAAATCATTTTCTTAACGTCTATTCCTTCATATTTTAGAAAATGGCCTTCATGATTGCCTAAAATACCTATATTTAATATTTTTTCATCATAAGGATATTTTTTTATAAATTCTTGTATTTGATAAATACTTGTGTAATTACTTTTTCTGGCATATATTCCTTCTAGAATATCTCCACAAAATAAGATAATATGAATATTATTTTTTATGGCATAATCATATACTAAGTTTATATATTTATAGTTAGATAAATCACTTCCAAAATGTGTATCAGAGATAACTATACATTTAAAACTATTATTTATATCTTGTATTTTTAATGATAATAAGTCTTCAATAAAATCATTTTTTAAATTATATATTATTGTACCACTATAACTATAATTTGCTTTAATATCATATCCTATTTCTTGTAATTTTCTTAATCTATAATGTAATTGTTTTCTAGTTAAATTTAAAATACAGCATATTTCTTCTATAGAGGTATTTTCAGAAATTAATTTTAATATTAATTTATTAGTTTCTGTCATATTATTACCTCCCTATAATTATAATAACATATTTTTTCATTAAATAGAAAAAAAAGATGAAATAATTCATCTCTTTAGTGTGTAGTGTTACAATTGATGTGATACATTTCTATATAAAAAAAGTGACTCAAGTTGTATAATATTGTGTTGCAAACAAAATTTTATACGAAAGGACTTGAATCACAATGAATATTATAAAAGAAAATAATGAAAAAATCAAAAGATATTTGCCTCATGAATTAAAAACTAGAGAAAATGCTGTTAAAACTTATAGAAATGGAAATTCAATAGATTATGTATGTAGAAAATATCATATTTCTAGAATGTCACTATATAGATGGAATAAAATGTATGATGGTACTAAAGAATCTCTTACTGATAAATCACATAAACCCATGTCTAACCATCCAAATGCTCATACTAATGAAGAAATTAAATGGATAGAAGATTTAATTAAAAGACATAAAAATGATAATATCACACTTTGTGAATTTTGGTATAAATTACGTATTAATAAAGGATATAAAAGACATATTGGAAGTTTATATAGAGTTATGAGAAAACTTGGCTATTATAAGCAAATAAATATTAATAGAACTTCTAAATATGTCCCTAAAAAATATAATACCCCTAAGCAAATTGGAATCAAATGGCAAATTGATGTTAAATTTGTTCCTATAGTTTGTCAAAGTGAGAAAATACCATGTGATAAAAGGTTTTATCAATATACATGTATTGATGAAGCATCAAGAGAAAGATTCTTATTTTGGTATGATGAACATACTCCAGCAAATACTGTTGATTTTGTTAAAAGATGCATTACTTATTATGAATATAAACCATTAGAAATTCAAACAGACAATGGTATGGAATTTACTTGGAATACAGATAAAATGAAAAAATTACATCCACTTGGAGAATTATGTTTAGAACTAGATATTGACCATCATAAAATAAGACCAAGAACTCCAAGGCATAATGGAAAAGTCGAAAGAAGCCATCGTAATGATAATGAAAGATTTTATAATAATTTAGTTTTTGATTCTCTAGAAGATTTAAGAAATAAAAGTAAAAAATATTTAGAAAGGTCAAATAAAATACCAATGGCTACATTAAATTATAAAACACCATTAGAAAAAAGACATGAATTAATTGTTTCTTTGTTAGTCAATTATAATACATTCATTTCTTTAGTCAATGCAAAATAAATTTAGCTAAAGCTAATCATTGACTAAATTCATTTCTGTATTATATAAACTATAACAAAGAAAAAAGGCCCAATATTAATTGAGTCATTTTTATAGAAAATTTTGTATCACATCATTTACAAATGTACAAGATGAAATAATTCATCTCTTTAGTGATTTTTATCTAACATATTAAGTAAATTTATTTTAAATATATCTTTTTCAGCATGATTTGGAGATATCATTACACCTTTATATGCTGTTAGTTCTTTTTGGTGTCCTTCACTTAAAATATCATCAGATGCTTCAATAGAATCTAACATAACTATTTTTTGATTTTTATAAACGGTGTAATGTAATATAATATCACCATGTACTTTTTTAAACATAATATCTGTTGGTAATGATAATTCATATTTTGTTATTCCTAATTTATTATCTTCATTTGTTATTACTCCGATAAAATTACCGTCTCTTAATGAAGGATAATATTCAAATAGTAATTTTTTATATGCTAACATATTATATTTTTTTACAGAACGTTCTCTTTTTCTAAATTCATTTTCATTTAGATATTCAATTAAATAATTATTCATATAATCCCCCTTTTTCCTAGGTAGCTTTATATGTTAGCATATTTTTGTTCGTGTGTCAACCTTTTTTTGATACTATTTATATGAGAAAAAGGAAGATAAACTCCCTAATTCTCTGCTTCCTTTAACATATTAGTAATAAATATACCATATCCTTTTTTAGTGTCATCTACAAGAACATAATTTACAGCTCCAACAATATTATCATTTTGTATTATAGGACTACCGGACATTCCTTGTACTATACCACCGGTTTTTTCTAGGAGACTCTGATCTGTTACTTCAAATAAGATATTTTTGGTATCTGCATTAGCATTTACATTAAGTATTTTTATTTCATATTCAGAAACAACATCTTTTTCTGTTACAGTAAGTATTTTAGCTGGTCCTACATATACTTCATTATTTTGAGCTACTTTATATAGTTTATTTTGATTTATTTCATCAGTATATATTCCAAATATCCCTTTGTGAGTGTTTTCTTTAACAGAACCATATATTGTACTTGAATCATTTCTAGCATTTTTCTCACCAGGTTTGCCATCTGTAGATTTAATTATTCCAGTAACTTCAGAATAATAAATCACTCCACTATCAATATCAAATTTGCTTTTGGTGGTTTTTTCTAGTATTTCATGTCCTAAAGCTCCAAATATTTTTGTCTCTGGGTCTATAAAAGTTAATGTTCCTACTCCTTTAATATTATCTTTTACATATAATCCTGTCTTATAGGTATTTCCTTCTTTAAAAAGTGTTACTTCTGTATTATATCTTTTATTATCTCTTTCATAAGTAACATTAATTTTTTTACTTGATAAATTATTCATTACATTTTGCAGATCGTTAATACTCTTTATTTCTTTATTGTTAATACTTATTAGTTTATCACCTATTCTTAAAAGAGAAGTATTTAGAATATTTTTACCATTAACATCGTAACTACCTACGATAATGACATGATCTGAGTTTAAACTTATACCTATATTTTGTCCACTAGCTATAATATAGTCAGAATATGCACATGTAATTAAAGGAAAACAAAATAGAAAAATAAAGGAAAGCAAATATTTTTTTTTCATAGTCTCTCATCTCCTTTAAGACTACATTTTTAGTATATATCAATATTTAATATTTATAAGAAGTAAAATTAGGTAAATAATGTTGAACATTATTTTTATATATAAGAAATATTGCGGTAAAACAATTATAAAAACATATAATTTATTATGAATAATATTACATATGCATTTATTTTAACATCTATAGCTGGTGCTTCAACATTAATTGGTTTATTACCTATTTTCTTTAAAGTTAAAAATGAAAATAAACTTATTTCTATGTCGTGTTCTTTTGCTAGTGGAATAATTATAAGTATTTCTATGTTTGATTTAATGCCTGAAAGTATACATTATATTAGAGAAAGATTTAGTTTTATACCTACTATTATTATAGTTATTACATCTATTTTTATAGGTATTATATTATCAATGATATTAGATCATTATGTAGAAGAAAAAAGTAGTAATAATTCGTTATATAAAGTAGGACTTTTGTCTATGATAGCTATTATTTTACATAATATTCCTGAAGATTGCATTTGTCATGTATCATACTAGAAATATAATATTGGTTTAAAATAAAAACTACCAAGATAATTTATATTATTATTTTGGTAGTTTATTTAATTTTTATAAGTATTATTTAAATTCATCAAGCATAATTTGTTTTATTTTATCTATATCTGGGAAAAATAAATTTGTTCCTTGTTTTTTTAGCGCTAATAATGAATTAAAATTTTCTAATATTTCATCCTTTAAATTGTCAGCAACTCTAACAGGAGCACCATTTATTGTATGTGGATGGTCGATATATTTTTCTAGTGTTGGAAATGCATTTTGCAATAATATAACTGATTTTTTATTTGCAATTTCACTTATCATTATAGATTTGCAACTCCCATACTTTTTAATCTTTTTATCTATTATTGGTTGATATTTAGAAATTTTACTACTCAAAGGAATAAACCATAATATATCTTTATCTTTAATTGTAAAGTATGTTGGTCTAGCTTTTCCATTTTCATGATTTATCATTAATCCTTTATCATTTATTTTATCAAAAAAATCATCTTTAATGTGATAAATATATCCTGTCTGTACTTTCATTTAGCATCAACTCCTTATGTATACAATTTTATCATAAAACAAAAGAAAACTCCATTATATTAACAGAGTTTTCAAACATTTTCCTTCGGGATCATTTATAACTCGCACCACCCGTAAGCGACTAACATTTCGCGATTGGAATCATTTATAACCCGCACCATCCATAAGCGGCTAAACATTTTCATATTATTGCACTCTTTCAAACGCAATAATAATATACTATATTTTATGCTAAAAGTCAATGCTTTGTCATAAAATTGGCAAATTTTCATTTGCATTAATATTATATGACATTATTGTTTTTTTATCACTTATATATTATTTTTATATATAAGAAATATTGTGGTAAAACAATTATAAAAACATATAATTTATTATGAATAATATTACATATGCGTTTATTTTAACGTCTATAGCTGGTGCTTCAACATTAATTGGTTTATTACCTATTTTCTTTAAAGTTAAAAATGAAAATAAACTTATTTCTATGTCGTGTTCTTTTGCTAGTGGAATAATTATAAGTATTTCTATGTTTGATTTAATGCCTGAAAGTATACATTATATTAGAGAAAGATTTAGTTTTATACCTACTATTATTATAGTTATTACATCTATTTTTATAGGTATTATATTATCAATGATATTAGATCATTATGTAGAAGAAAAAAGTAGTAATAATTCGTTATATAAAGTAGGACTTTTGTCTATGATAGCTATTATTTTACATAATATTCCTGAGGGTATTGTTACTTTTATAGTTTCTTCTAAGGATATTTCTTTAGGTATTCCATTAACTTTAGCTATTGCTATGCATAATATACCAGAAGGAATAAGTATAGGAATTCCTATTTACTATTCACAAAAGAGTTCTTCTAAAGCATTTTGGTATACTTTTATTTCTGCTATATCAGAGCCATTTGGAGCTTTAATTACTTATCTATTTTTAAAAAATATTATTACTAATACTTCATTAGGTATATTATTTGCAATTATTGCTGGTATTATGTTACAAATATCTACTTGTAAATTATTACCAACTTCATTAAACTATAATTATAAAAAATCTAGTGTTATTTCTTTTATTGTTGGTTTTATATTTATGTTTATTATTTTATTCTTCAATTAGAGAACCTATTTTTTTAAACACAGATTTAATTATTTTTCTTGAAGTTTTATTTATATTATTTGATAAATTGTTAATACTATTAGTAAATTTATTACTATAGTCTTTTTCTTTTTCATAGTATTTTTTTATATCTATATCTTTATTATTTTTTACATCCTCTTCAAATTCTTTTATTTTATCATTTGTTAGTATTGTCTTACTTTGCATGTTATATTCATAATATCCAGTAGAAGAAATAATATACATTATTGTAAATGTTACAAGTAACATTAATATTACTAATTTAAATATATTCTTTTTCATATTATTCCTTTATATACCTTTGTAATATATCACATAGTGCATTTATTGTATTTAATACTTCTTCTATATTATTATCTATCCCTCCAATTTCTATTAATATAACATTTTCATTAACATCTTGATTATAAATACCATCTACTCCTTCTCCACTTTTCTTTAGTACTCCTCTTGATAATCCCGGGTAAAGTTTATTAGATATATCATTTAACTTATTAGTAAAATCCAGATTTTTTTGATATTTGTTATGTTCTAGACCTACGACAAATAGTATTCTAGCATAATTTTGATTTGATATTTTTACAGTACTTATTTCTCTATTAACTGAATCTCTATGAATATCTATAAAATATTTTAGTGAAGGATAAGTATTTTTTTTATCAAGTAAAAATATTCTGCTTGCTTTATATGAATTATTATATGACCAATTATTTAAGGTAATAAATTCTGTTAAATTTGTATCTTCTACGATGGTTGATAATCCTCTTTCATTTAATTTTTCTTTTAATAAATAAGAAGCCATTAAGACATTGGGGGTTATTCCATATATTTCTAAATTATAATTATTATAATTTTCTAATTGATGAGAATTATATAAATATATTAAAGGATTCTGTTCATCTATTTTATTGGGATCACTTATATATGAACTTATTTCTTTTAATTTATCTATGTCATAAAATTCATCATCATCTTTATTTTGGTTACTACTACTATTAAGGATTGTTCCGTTAAATAATGATACTGGATTAGTAAAATCTATTTTTAATATATAATTAACTGTTTTATTTATAACATTAGTAAATTTATAATCTTTAGTAAAATTAGCATTTCCATTATTTAATAAAAATATTATAAATTCTTCATTAGTAATCATTTTGTTATTTTTCATAGAATAATAAAATGTTAAAGATAAAGATAGATAAATAATTACTAAAATTAAAAATATTTTTAATTTGTTTTTTTTCTTGTTTTTTGGTCCTTTTAATTTCATTGATGGCATTATATCACCTATTTATATTATATTAGGTTAATAATGAGTTATTTGTCGATGTAAGGAATTATTTAAGGCAGAAGATATTAAATTAGATAATTTATCTATCAAAAAATCTATTTCGGTAGAAGTTACAATGAGATTGGCATTTATTGATGTTAAAACTTCTTCCATTAGTCTTTTTTTAGTATTATTATCTAAACTACCTACTAAACCTAGTAAATTGTTTTTTTCTTCTTGACTTAAGTCTCTATCTTTAATTTTATCTTTATATCTATTATTTCTTTTTATAATTAATTTGTTTGTTTCTTTATTATCTTTTATATAGGATAAATGTTTAAATAAATAGTTTAAGGTATCATTTACTATTATGGAAGAAGATACAACGGTCGGTACTCCTATAGCTATAACAGGTATGCCTAATGTTTTTTTACTTAATTCTTTTCTATTATTTCCTACTCCACTACCTGGGTGTATTCCTGTATCTGTTATTTGAATAGTCTTGTTAATTCTGTCAATCGAAGAAGATGCTAGTGAATCTATAGCTATTACAAATTTGGGTTTAACAGCGTTTATTAATGACACTATTACATCTTTAGTTTCTATTCCTGTTTGTCCTAATACAGATGGTGTAAATCCGGATACAATACGAAATCCTTCTTTAACATTAGCATTAATTAAAAAGAGATGTCTTGTAATTACAATATGGTCAAGAACTTTTACTCCTAGGCTATCTGCTGTGGATAATCTATTACCTAATCCTATAACTAAACATTCATCACTATCTTTAATATTATTTTTTTTAAATAGTTCTTTTAGTTCTTTTTCTAATAATTTGCCTACTTTTTCTCGATCTTCATAGTTGGTTATGTCTTCAAATGTTATTGTAATATAATTTCCATTCTTACTTACTTTGTTTATGGTAACATTATCATACTTAATTATTTTACCTTTAATACTTGCATCATCTATTATTAAATCTGTTCTTAAATGATATTTTGATAGATTAATTCTATTTTTCATAGTACCTCCCTATATATTTTTAACAAATTTATTATTTTTATTTGCAATTTAAGATAATTTTTGGTAAAATGGTATGTAGTCATTGGAAGGAGAGAAATTTATGGCAAATGTTAAGAATGCAAAAAAGAAAATTAAACAAATAGAAAAAACTACTTTAAACCATCAACAATTAAAATCTACTTGCAAGAATGCAATTAGAAATACAGACAAGGCTTGTTTTGCTGGTAATAAAGAAGATGCATCTAAGTATTTGAAATTAGCTATTAAAAGTTTAGATAATGCTAAATCTAAAGGATTAATACATAAAAATAAAGTTGATAGGGTTAAATCTCGTTTAACTAAAAAAGTTAATAAATTATTAGAAGAAAAATAATCACATAGTTAGTGATTATTTTTTAGTATATCGTTAATTATATAACTTGATATTAGAATACCTGATGAAGCTGGTACAAAGGCTATACTAGAGACTTTATTACTTTTTATTGGTGGTTCAATGGAAGAAACTACCATTATTTTTTCTTTTATATGATTAGATATAACATATTTTCTTATTATTTTAGCTAATGGATCATAAGATGTTTTTCTTATATCAGTAATAGTTAACTTACTAGGATCAAATTTATTACCTGTTCCCATACTTGAGATTAACTTGATATTATTTTTTATAGAATAATCTATTAATAATTCTTTAGTTTTAACAGTATCACATGCATCTGCTATATAATCTATTTTATAATTATCTAAAACATTTATATTACTTCTTTCTAGAAACATATCTAATATAGTAACATTACATTTAGGATTAATAGAATTGATTCTTTTTTTAAATTCAAGAGTTTTTTTATTTCCAATATTTTCTCTTGTGGATATAATTTGTCTATTGAGATTACTTAAGCTTATAGTGTCATAATCTACTAATATAATATTTTCTATTCCACTTCTTATAAGAGTTTCTACAACATATCCTCCTACTCCTCCTAAACCTACAACAAGGACTGTTTTACTCTTTATTAATTCTAAATTATCATTTCCAATTAAACTTATTGTTCTTGCAAACATTATACCTCCTATATACAGAAAAAGATAATTATAAAATTATCTTTTGAAATATCTTGGTTACCCAAAGAACCGATACTAAAGAGATAAAACCCGCGCCTAATCACACAGGTGGGTAATCACCACAAAGTAATTAGGATTCTTACTTATAGTAAGCTTTCAACACATACTTCGTTTTAGATTCCCTAAATATATCTTTGTCGGTTTTAAATATAGTTATCTAATCCTTCAGGTATTTTAATTATATCACATACCAATAACTTATTCAATATTTTTATATTTATTTTCTACCATTCCTACCTTTTTTATTATTTGTTTGTATTACGTATAAATTTGTTGGATTGTGGAGATCTATATAATTGATACCGCTCAAATTTAAGTCATCTGGTTTTTCTTTTATATTTATTACTCTTTCTAGTCTTTCATATAAATCCTCAAAATTATTATTTAAAGGTTCTGATTGAAAATTTTTCCATAAAGTAGTAAATAATTTTGATATTTTTTGATCATCTTGGTATTTAATGATCTTCTCTTTTAAAGAATTAATTTTCGTATATCTTTTGGCATATATATTAAATATATTTAATATATTCTTATGTAAATTTTCAATAATTTTATTAAGTGATGTTTCTCTAAATTGTTTATTTTTAGCTTCATTAATAGCTATTTCTTTTGCTTGATTTATATATTTAATTAAAATATTATATCCTATATAATTTTCATATTGTTGTGTCTCTAAATTTACTTTTCTTTTAAATATACTTTCTTTACTATATTTATCTTTTATACTTAAAAGTTGGGACAAAAAAGCACTTAATGGTTTTGTATAATCAATTTTTTCCGGTATTTTATCAATGTAGTTTGATTTACAAAAACAATTTACTAAATCTTTCTTTATAGTTATAATGTTATCAATAGTTATATTATAATTATAGTCAACATCAATTTTATTAGTATTTTTTTGTATATAAGCAATACCTTCTCGAATTTCTTTTCTTATTTCTTCAAAATATTTTCTTAAGTTTATCATATTTAATTTAGAAATATCTTCCCAAGTTATATTAAAAATTTTATCTAAATCGTCTATTTTTTCCTTTTTATATGTTTCAATATTAAATTTAGGTTTTTCTTTGCCTAGATTATTCTTTAAAATATCATATGCTTCGTTTATTCTTTTCATCATTTCTTCTGATTCTTTTTGTTCTTCTAGAGACGCATTCTGCTTATAATCCGGATGATATTTTTTAGAAAGTGCTCTATATGTTTGTTTTAATTCTTCTATACTATAACCATCTTTTAATTCAAATAAATTTAATGCATTTATATAACTCATTTTATTCTCCTTTTAATAACTAATAGCATTTCTTTCTTTACTATATTTATACTTTATATATTTTTCATCTTTATATACAGAGAAGTATATATATTCTTTATCACTATTAATATTTAAACTATTTCTTTCATTAGAATTAGTATAACTATACTCTGTATCTATTTTCATTATTAATTTACTATCAAGGTTCTCATTTAAAATATCTATTTTATTATTATAAATAGCTACTATATAATTATCTATATAATACATATAATCATATTTTATATCATTTAATTCTTGTTCTTTTTCATTAATAAGAAAATATTTATCATTTAATTCTACTATGAATTTTTTAGAATTAATTATATTAATACTATTATAAAATGGTTCTATTTTACTACCATCTTCTAAATTAACTATTCCCCATTTATTGAGAGTATTAACAGTTAGTACATTATCTTTATATTCTTTAATATCATCATAGATAGAAGACAAGATAGTATTACCATCAATATTTATTATACCTTTTTTATTATCCTTAGTAACAATAAATAATTCATCTGATATTTTCATATATTCACTATATTCTTCATTAATAATATTACCGTCAATATAGTTATATAATAATTCTTTATTATTTATTGCTAGTATGGCTATTTTATCATTAATTATTTCTATTATTCTAGGGCAATTATTACTACATACTAATTTGGAATAATACTTAGTAATATTTTCTTCTGTAGTACATAAAGAACCACTACAATTATAAAAACGTACATATCTATTTAGGTCTGCTGATTCCCACTTTACTTTATATTCTATAACTAACCATAATATAATTATGAGTATTACATATAAACCAGTAATCCATATTATCTTGTATAGTTTTTCTTTCTTAAATTTATGTTTTTTAGTTTTATCCACTTTTTATTCTTCCTCTCTTCAATTATATAAACTATTTTATCATAACAATGTTCTAAATATTCTGTTATATAAGTATTGGTAACTATTAGTAGAACAATTAATGCTATAGATAACCAACTATAATTAGATACGAATAATAATTCACTATATTTAAATAATGTAAAATAGAATACTAAAGAACATAGTACTAGAAGTAATTTTCTTAAAAATGTTAATGGTTTACTTACTTTATATAATAGTCTTAAATTAATATATCCAGTTACAGCAACGATTACTATTCTGTATTTATCAAAATCTAGTTTAAATATACTATAAAACATGATAATAAACAATGTATTTAAGAATACAGCTATTCCACTAGGTAGTGCATTTCTAAATACTTTTACTAGGAATCCTTTTTTTACTTTATTATAGTTAGGTTCTAGTGCCAAGAAAAATGATGGAATTCCTACACATATAGCACTTATTAAGCTTAATTGAATAGGATAGAAAGGATATTCATGAGATAGAATTATTGATAGAATAGATAATAGAAAGGAATATGTTGTTTTTACAAGGTACATACTAGAGACTCTTTCTATATTATTAACTACTCTTCTACCTTCATTTACTATTTTAGGTAATACACTAAAATCAGAATCTGTTAAAACGACTTCTGAGACACTTCTGGCAGCACTTGCGCCAGAAGCAAGGGCTATTCCACAGTCTGCTTCTTTTAAAGCAAGTATATCATTAACACCATCTCCTATCATACCAACTTTAGCATTTTCTTGTAAGCATGATATAATCTGTCTTTTTTGAACTGGTGTTACTCTACCAAATATTTTTGTATCTTTCACTATTTTTTTAAATTCTTCCATATTTTCTGGTAAGTCATTACCTGATATATATTTATCATAACCATCCATTTCTAATTGTTTTACAATATTAGATACTGTTTCAGGATTATCACCTGATATTATTCTAATATCTACATCTTGTTCTTTAAAATATTTTAATGTTTCTTTAGCACTTGGTCTAACATTGTCTTTAATTATTATGAAGCCTATAACCTTACTGGTAGATTTGTTGACATCGTCATCACATTTTGCTAGAGTAAGTATTCTATATCCCATACTGATATGTTTATCTAGATATTCACTATAATCACTTGTTTTATAGTCTGTTATATATTCTAAGGCTCCAAGAGCAAACGTTCCAACATCAAATTTTACTTTAGAATATTTTCTTGCTGAAGAAAATGGTAATCTATCAATAATTTTCATATCATTTCTTCTTTTATAATAATTTAATAATGCTCTATCTGTTACATTGGTTTCATCTACTAACATATTAGATACTATTTTATCCATATCATATCTTTTATCTATTTCTATTGTTTCTACTACTTTCATAGTACCATCTGTAATAGTACCTGTTTTATCCAAACATAATATATCAACACATGCTAATTCTTCAATACCACTTAATTTTTGAATAATTACTTTTTTCTTAGCCATTTTAATAACGCCTACAGTTAGAGCTATTGATGTTAGTAAGACTAATCCTTCTGGTATCATACCTATAATACCTGCTACAGTGGATAAGATAGATTCAGAATAAGTTTGTCCACTATAGAAGTATTGTGATATAAATAACATTATACCTGTAGGAATAATTAAAAATGTAACTACTTTTAATATAGCATTAACATTTTTCATTAAATAAGAGGAATTATCTTTTGTTCTACTAGCTTCTTTTATTAAATTATTAGCATATGTATCTCTATTTATTGATGAGACTTTAGCATAAACATTACCACTAGTTATAATTGAACCAGAAATAAGTTTATCACCAGGTTTCTTTTTAATAGAATCACTTTCTCCGGTTATAATAGATTCATCTACTTCACACATCTCGGATTTAATAACAGTAGCATCTACGACCATATTATCTCCTTGTTTTAAGTATAATAAATCATCTAATAATATTTCTTCTGGTTCTATTTCTTTTAAAATACCTTCTCTTATTACTTTTACTTTGCTCTTTGTTCCTATAGATAATTTATCTATAATTTTTTTGGCTTTTATTTCTTGAAAAATACTTATTAGAGTATTAAATATTATTGTAAATACAAATGTAGTATTAATAAGTGAGCCAGTAGTTAATACTAATACTAATAAAGTTAAATTTAATATATTAAATAAAGTAATAGTGTTACTTAGAATAATTTGTTTAACTGTTCTTGAATTTTTTATATTCTCATTGTTAACCATTCCGTTATTCTGTCTATATTCTATTTCCTGTTTATTAAGTCCATCCATAACTACTCCTTACTAAAATTAGGACATATTGTCCTAATTTTTATTTATAGAAATATCCATATCCTTCTTGTGGGAATGCTAATATATTTCTAGGATTGATTGAATAATAATTAAATCCATAATCATGCCATTCTGGTGTAACGCCAAAATGTAAGTGTGTTCCTGATGTGCAGTTATCATATCCACCATGTGATGAAGATGTTGACCATCCACCTACGGTTCCTATTACTGTTTTGGTTGTTACAACGGTGTTTACATCAATACCATTAGCTATACTTAATAGATGTAAGTATGATGTTGAATATCTTTTACCATTGACTATATGTCTAATATAAACCATATTACCACCACAACTTCCTCGACGTATTATAGAGTATACTACTCCATCAGCAGCCGGATATACTGGTGTACCTTCTGGAATACAAGACAAATCTATTCCGTAGTGATAATCATTTACAATACGACCATTTAGGTAATAGCTTCTAGAACCATAATTAGAAGTTACACAGCCCATATATATTGGGTATGTCCATCCTGTTGCATTTATAGATCCTGTACAAGAACTTAATTCTTGATTAAGTTTACAGCCCATTTTTTCATAGGAATTAATTAATTTTTTAATACTTTCAATATCTTCTTCTAATGATGATCCTTCTTCAGTGTATGACTTCAAATTATAATTCAACTTATTAACTTTATTATTAAGTACTTTAATATCAGCTTCTAATTGGATATTCTTTTCTTTTAAGGTTTTTTCTTTTAATTCTAAATCTTTAATAAGTTGTTCTAATTCATCAATCAATGAAGAATTATAATTTGTTAATTGTTTAACAACAGCATATCTATATATAAGATCAGTATAACTATCAGCTTCAAATAAGTATTCTAGGTAAACGTTTTCGCCAGAAGAAAGTTGTAAAAATTTTAACATTTCATCTGTTTCTTTTCCCTTTTCTTTAATCTTTACTTTGCTCTCATCTATACTAATTTCAGCTTCTCTAATTTCTATCTTGGCATTTTCTACAGTCTTTGTCATATTGTATATTTCACCATTTAAAGTGTTAATTTCCTTTTGGGTTAAAGCTTTATTGTTTTTATTCGTAGCTAACTCACTTTGTAAATTAGCTAATTCATTTTTTAAATCCTGTAATGTTTTAGCACTTACACTACATGGTATAATCATCATTATAATCATACTAATAATTATTAGTTTCTTTTTCATAGTCTCACCTAAGATAATTATATTAATTTTATAAAGCATTGTCAATTAATTAAACTAATTTAGTTCTTAAAATATTCCTATATGTAAAGAAAAACAACTAAAACATTTAGTTATTTTTTAATATCTTTATAATAATGTTGTTCTTCTAATTTTATAACTATATCTTCTAATTCTTCTATATAATCATTTTCTAAAATATCATCTATTTCTTTTAATAATGATTCAATATCAGAATAATTTCTATAATCAATATCATACTTTAGCAATAATTCTATTTCATATTTACTAAGAAGTATTCCGTTACCGTTATCTATATTCATAAAACTATCTAAGTCTATTATATAATTATCCATTTTTCTTGGCATCAAACTTCTTTCTTAATTCTGTATTTAGAATTTTCTTTCTAAGTCTAATACTCTTTGGTGTTACTTCTACTAATTCATCAGAATTAATATAATATATAGCATATTCAAGAGAAATAGGTCTTGGTCTTTTTAATACTACAGTATGATCACTTCCTGCTGCTCTTGTATTTGTAAGTTGTTTTCCCTTTACAACGTTAACGGCTAAATCATTTTCTCTATTACATTCTCCTACGATCATCCCTTCATATACTTCTGTACCAGGTTCAATAAACATTACACCGCGATCTTCAAGATTACCGATTGAGTAGGCTGTGGACTTACCATTTTCCATAGATACTAAAACGCCTAATTTTCTTTCTCCAACAGATAAATTTTCTACTGGAAGATATTCGCTAAATGAATGATTTATAATTCCATATCCTTTAGTTAATGTCATAAAATCTGTAGCAAATCCAATTAAGCCACGAGATGGTATAGTATAATTTAGTCTTACTAATTCATTAAAGTTTGTCATATTTTCCATTTTGGCACCACGAAGTCCTAAAGCTTCTATTACACCACCAACACAATCAGATGGAACTTCTAATTGAAGACTTTCATATGGTTCGCATTTTACACCATCTATTTCTTTTATAATTACTTCTGGTTTAGATACTTGTAGTTCATAACCTTCTCTTCTTAAATTTTCAATTAAAATAGATAAATGTAATTCACCACGTCCAGATACTATCCAAGAATCTTTTTCAAAATTTTCTACCCTTAGGCTTATATCTCTTTGAGTCTCTTTAAATAATCTTTCTTCGATCTTTCTGGCTGTTATAAATTCACCTTCCATACCAGCAAAAGGACTATCATTAGTCATAAATGTCATTTTTAAAGTAGGTTCATCTATTCTTAATTTAGGTAGTGCTTGTTCCTTTCCAATATTACATACTGTTTCACCTACTGATATATCTGGCATACCGGCTATAGCTACAATATCTCCGGCATGTGCTTCCTTAACTTCAATCCTTTTTAATCCTAGATATCCGAATAATTTTTGAATTCTAAATTGTTTAATACTTCCATCTAATCTTACACAAGATACCATTTCATTTTCTTTAATTAATCCGGATTTAACTTTACCTATGCCTATTCTTCCTACAAATTCGTTATAGTCAAGTAAGGCTGGTTGAAATTGAAGTGGGGCATCTACTACGGCATTAGGAGCAGGTATTTCGTTTATTATTAAATCAAATAAGCCATCATAGCTTTCTTGTTGTGTAGATATATCTGGATCAAGACTACAAGTACCATTTAAAGCAGAAACATAGGCTGTTTTAAAATCTAATTGATTATCATTAGCACCAAGTTCAATAAATAAATCTATTACTTCATCTACTACTTCATTTACTCTAGAAGTAGGTTTATCCACTTTATTAATGACAACGATTGGTTTAACATTTGCTTCTAGAGCTTTTTTTAAAACAAATCTGGTTTGAGGCATTGTACCTTCATAAGAATCTACAACAAGTAAAACACCTTCAACCATATTCATAATTCTTTCAACTTCTCCACCAAAGTCAGCATGTCCTGGTGTATCTAGTATATTAATTCTATAACCATTATAATTAATAGCTGTAGGTTTAGCTAATATTGTTATACCTCTTTCTCTTTCTATATCGTTAGAGTCCATTGCTCTATCATTAATAGCTTCATTGTCTCTAAATGTTCCAGATTTTTGTAATAATTGATCTACTAAAGTTGTTTTACCGTGGTCAACATGAGCAATTATAGCTATATTTCTTATCTTATCATTCATAAATACTACCCTCTTTCTTCACACAATGATTAATTATATGACAAAAAAATAAAAAAAACAATAATTTTTATGCAATTATTGTTTTTATATATATTATCTTCTAAAATTACTTGGTGCACCAGAATCGTTTTTTGTTAATGAGTTATTCTTTAATTTCATTACAAAATTATTCATCAATGTATTAGTTATATCTGAAATATTTTCTATTTGAAACATGCCATTATCACTAACAGTTTTTATTAACCCAGCTGATTCCGGATGAAACTGAACAGCTGTAATATATCCGTCATAAGTCTCAGCCATCTCTATTACTTTTTCATCACTATACGCCGTTACATAAAGAACTTGTTGACCGTTGAAGTAATTTTGAGGATTTTTTTCATCAAAAACAACATGAAACGAATGATAACTATTTACTTCTAATACATTTCCTAAATATGATAATTGACTATTTTTATTTATATTTATTTTATGAATTGTTCCACTATGTAATGGTCGTATTTTTTCATCAAGAGGAATACATTTTCCACCAAAGGCTGCTAATATTGTTTGCATCCCTAAACATATCCCAAATATTGGTAATTTGTTTTTGTAAGCATCTTGTATTAATTTTATTTCTGGCAAATAAAATTCATTACCACCAGTTAATAATAATCCATCACAACTAAGTACTTTGTTTTTCATTTTTTCATAACTATTATTAGGTATTATTGGTCCAACGCCATCAAAATACTCTTTATATGAGTAATCAAATATTGGAGTTAAATATATTAATTCTACATCTATGTTATAACATTCTAACATATTAATTATCTTTTGAGGAACACAAAACATTGGTGTACCACTCTTCGTCTTATCAGGCTGTAATAATACAGCAACTTTATAATTTTCCATTACTTATACCTCTTTGCTTTTAAATTTTATAAATTAATTAACAAATATTTTATTAAATATAGTTTCTACAAAATCATTATCGTTCATTTTATTTTCTAAATACTTGTTGAAATTATTTTTATTGATTTCATTACTAACTATGTCATCGTAATTAGGATATAGTTCTTCAATTTGTTTTCGATTTACTTTATATGACTTGCCACTAAAGTTAAAAGTAAGTTTCTCTACATTATCAGCCAGGATCATTTATTATTCGCACCATCCAGAAGCGAAAAACATTTTCACACTTTTCAGTGCAATATAAATATACTACATTTTTATGAAAATGTCTCAAATAAAAAGAATTGAAACTTTATATTTTAATCCTTTTAATAATTACTTATTATTAATTGTAGCTTGTAGCACAATCTCATTCAGGATGAATAAGAAATATAGTAAGACTAAAATTGACTTATATTTACTTATTCTATTTCATCTAACATTTTCTTTTTTAAACTATCTATATCAGTAAAAAATAAATTAGTTCCTCTTTTCTTTAATCCAATCATATTTTTAAATAAACTTTTAATTTCATTTTGTAAATCGGTTGGAACATTTAATGGAACACCATCTACAGTATGTACATGATCTATATATTTTTCTAATGTTGGAAATGCATTTTGAAGTAATATTGCAGCATCTTCGTCAGCTATTTTCCTAATTATAATTGTATTACAAAAACCATATCGTTCTATCTTCTTATTAATTATTTTCTTATATTTATCTACTTTAGAACTTATTGGTATAAACCATAAAATATCTTTATCTTTAATAGTAAAATAAGTTGGTCTTTTTTTACCTTTCTCATGATTTTGCATTAAACTATCATCATCTACAACATCGAAATATTCATCTTTAATATGATATAAATAACCTGTCTTTATTTCCATGTGCATCATCTCCATATATAATATATCACAAATAAAAAGAAAACTCCATCATCTGATGAAGTTATTCTACATTTTCAACCAGGATCATTTATTAGTCGCACCACCTGGAAGCGAAAAACATTGTCGCCTGGAATCATTTATTATTCGCACCATCCAGAAGCGAAAAACATTTTCACACTTTTCAGTGCAATATAAATATACTACATTTTTATGAAAATGTCAATTAGTATATCCATTATTAGTATACTCCAATTATTTTATAATATTATTCATTTTAAATGTTATTTATAGAAATATTGAAATTACTTTTGTTCAGAGCCTTCATTTTTCTTTTTAAATACTGGCTTTCCATCTTCAAAAACTAAATAAGTATTATAAAACTTGTCATAATATTCTTTAAAGATAAAATAACCAGTGTCACTTGCTTGTCCGCTTGCTATTATTGACTCAAAAGTAGAAATAGGCACCCATTTTGCTGCTTGTACTTCATCATCCTGTAATTTCAATTCATCCACATTAACATTAGATTTTAGCAGAAAAACCTCAACATAATCATTAACTCTTGCGTATGAACCAATAAATTTTAAATCTTTTTTGTCCGCTTTTATTCCAAGTTCTTCTTCTAATTCACGTAAAGTTCCAGTAATAGCATCATCACCAGCAATTGCACCTCCTGATGTTGTTTCCCACATATTTGGACACTTTTTTGCTGTTGCTAATCTTTGTTGAATTAATAATTCATCTTTATCATTAATAATCCAAACAAAACAAGATAATCTAAACTCGCCATCTGAAAGTTCTTTTCTGCCTTTTGTATAATTTAATTTTTCATGTTTATCATTATAGATATCAACCAATTCCATTATTTATGCCTCCTCATTATTTTTTTAACAGAATTTATTATTCTTTCCTCACTATTTTTTTGCCATAGTTTATTTATATCTTTATCTAATGGTATTATATCATCTCTTTCTAAATAATTCAATACACCGTTCGGATTTGATTATTAGTATACTCCAATTATTTTATAATATTATACTTTTTCAAATCAATTATTTGTAGTTTTTGTACTATATAAACGCATTGCAATGATTTTTCACCTAATTCCAACAAATCATATTCTGTATTGTCAAGAATAATCTTAGATATTTTTACATATAATTCATTTTTCTTAAAAAAAGTAGTTTTCAATTTTTCTAGATGTTTTATTACATTACGAACCGAATATAGGAACTATTTGCAATAAAATTACAAAAAAGGCCATTATTTCTTAAATCTTTTATAATTTTCTATTCATTTTCATTTTGATACATAATAATTTGATATTTTAAATTGTTAATTTTCTCTTGATAGTCTGACTCTTTTTGAATATATTCATCTATTTTTTGTTGTAATTCATCTATTCTACTTTCGTAAGAGTTAATCATATTTTGCGTCTGAACTTCAACATTAGTATAATCCTTATAATTTTTCTTTAATATTTCAATGTTTTCCTTTGCAGTATATATCTTAACATTTTGAACTTCATTGTTTATTGAAATAATTTTTTTATCATTAAGATTATTTATTACTTCTTTGGCTAATTTTATAGGATTATCACAGTTTGACCACATATGTATTACCGATTCTGACGAATTAGAGTGATTAATATTACAATATTTATTTATAGTATATTCTATTTTAATATTATCATTATCAGATTCAATATATTCCACTACCGGATATGTGCCAAATACTAAATCATTTCGCATATCAAGTTCCATATATTCTGTTTTTAAAATATCTTGGTCATTTTCAATATATTCAAAATTTAATGTACCTACTAAAATCAAACCAACACCACTTCCAAATGCAATAAGCGAGATAATAAATGACCATATCATTTTCTTTTTATTATTTTTTCTATTAAAGACAAAGTTTAATAAAAGTAATATTAGTATTACATTTATAATTGCAGCAGATAGTATTGCTATTAACACCCCCAAAAAACACACCTGTTTTAATGATTAAAAATGAAATTATAAATGTACAAAATAAACATACTAAAGTTCCAAAAAGTATTAATGAAAAACCTAAGGTAAAGAACTTAATAATTCCTACTATTACTTTAAATATTCCATTTATAAACTTATATTCACTATGTTTTGGATCTATCACGACACCATTCTTAATACAACAAACTTTTTAGAGTGAATACGATTTAACATATATAATAAGAAAAGTTTTGTAAGTGAATAGGATTTAAAGGCACAAAAATAAGAGCCTTTCGGCTCCTATTATCTTTACCCTATAAATTGTAATTTGTTATTATTTATTTCTTTTAACAAGTATTACTCCAATTACCGTTATAACAACAATCATAAATGGAGCTACTTTAAAATATACCCACTCAAATGAATGCCATATAGTTCCAATAACTGCCCATTCTGGATTACTATAATCCCAATTTTGATACGGACTACCTAACACAGCTAATAAGATAAATAATAAAATCAAACAAACATCAGTTATTATCAAAGTATTAACAAATATATTTCTTTTTTGCTTTTGTTTTTTGGATAATTGTTCATTAATGACCTCTAGTTTCTCTGATATTACCTTTAAGTCGTTTTTTTCTTGTTCATCAATGTTCTCTCCAAGAATTGTACTAACTGGTGTTTCAAATACCTCCGATATAGATATTAACATTTCTGCATCTGGAACAGATAATCCTTGTTCCCATTTCGATACTGTTTGTCTTACAACATTTAATTTAACGCTTAATTCTTCTTGAGAAAGTCCTTTATTTTTTCTTAATGTTTTCAAATTATCTTTTAACATTTATAATTCCTCCTTTCGTTAAATAAATTGTATGACAAATACCCTGTTGCTACAAGCAATGCATTTTAACATATCCATAAGGTACAGATATTTCAATGCTTTTAGCTAATCGACAAATTGTAATTTAGCGAATAGTAACTTAATTTTCTTTTTTATTAAACATATGGCG
>OLGE01000061.1_pt1 | contig 117651 bp, 91 predicted proteins | sample 1605151 | NCBI WGS metagenome assembly OLGE01 (sample SAMEA3888912, study PRJEB22519) | human gut metagenome | biome: human gut; feature: human-associated habitat; material: faeces | place: Denmark | collected 2010
TTCCTGCCAACGTGAAGCATTGGCATGGTGCCGCAAAAGACAGCTGGTTTGCCCATCTCGCCTTTGAAATACCTGGCGAGGACACATCCAACGAGTGGCAGGAACCAGTTGACGACAAGGAGTATGACAAACTGAAATAACATAATATAGAGCAACTTATTTATGACATCACTTCAGGAAAGGATGTTCGCACTACGGGACAAGGAATATGCCGAATTCCAGTCCAAACTGACACCGGGCGTGCCTGTGGAGAGTTTCATAGGCATTCGTGTGCCTGTGCTTCGCAAGTTCGCAAAAGAGTTTGCAAAGGAGGCAGAATGTGAGGATTTCCTTCATCAGCTTCCTCACGAATACTACGATGAGAATATGCTTCATGCACTTCTCATTTCCGAGGTAAAGGACTACGAGGAATGCATTCGTCTTACAGACACCTTCCTGCCTTTCGTGGATAATTGGGCAGTCTGCGACATCATGTCCCCAAAGGTGTTTGTCAAACACAAGAAGGAGCTATTGGCGAAGATTAAAACTTGGAGTAACTCGTCACACGTTTACACCTGCCGCTTTGGAATAGAGACACTTATGTCCCATTACCTTGACAAAGACTTCAAGTCAGAATACCTTCGGATTCCGGCATCTGCAATAAGCGGAGAATACTACGTAAAAATGATGGTTGCTTGGTTCTTCGCCACGGCTCTAGCCAAGCAATGGGATGCAACGATTCCTTACATTGAAAATAAGAAACTTGCCCCTTGGACGCACAACAAGACCATCCAGAAGGCCATCGAGAGTTACAGAATCACGCCCGAGCAGAAGGCCTACCTGAGAACACTGAAGATAAAATAACTGAGGTCAATGCTTGATTCCAAAGTATACAAGCAACGCCGCGTAATTATCCTGAGCAGTCAGGCAGGTATCTCTCAAATAGCCAGGAATATCAGGCCAATTCTGAAGACCCCTGTAATAAAAATACTTAAGGTCATCAGTTATGATGAACGGCACTATCCCACTGGACAGGCATTCTTTGAACATGATAAGCCGTCCAGTTCTTCCATTCCCATCCTGAAACGGATGAATTGACTCGAACTGCTTGTGAAAGTCAATGATATCGTCCAATGTCTTCTTCTTTTTGGAGTTATAAGACTTGAGCAGTACGCTCAACATAGAATGTACCTTCTCTGGTGGACAAGTCTGATTTCCTCCGACCTCATTGGGAAGTTTCTTATACTCCCCGACATTGAACCAGGATTTTCGACTGTCAGAAGTTCCGGTCTTCAAGATACGGTGTATTTCCTTAATCATTCCTTCCGTAAGTTTATCCTGCGCGTGATCTATGATATAATCAATACAACGGAAATGATTCACTGTCTCCACGATGTCATCAACATTGACAGATTCATCAGAAATGCCGATGGTGTTCGTCTCATAAATATATCTGGTCTGTTCATGTGACAATCGACTCCCCTCGATATGATTGGAATTATACGTAAGATCAATCTGCGTACGATGGTAAATTCCACCTTTAAGACGGCTCGACTTTTCCTCCCTGAGTCTCGACAGAAGAGGGAACTCTTTTCGGAGCTTGGACTTTTTTCTGTCCGGCAAAGAAGCATCCTCCGGAACATTCCATGTCTTTCCAGTCAAGAAAGCGCCCTCCATCTTTCCAGAAGAGCACCAATTCCGGACAGTCCTTTCGGAAACACCATTCTTTCCTGCAAATTCAGCAATAGAAATATAACCCATATTATCGGCAAATATTTTTGTTCAATGTCAATGCAAATTTAATGAATTTTGCCGATATCGGCAAGTTTCAGGCATTCCAAGCTCTCAAACATTGCGAATCGTCTGCACCAAGCGAGATTCAGCGCTCGGCGGAACTAAACAAGCGACTCCATAGAACAGTTTCCGAATTTCGGAAAAATTGACATAAGAGACTGTCTCAGCTTTTATTCTGGTAAAAATTTTGCAGTGTGTTCCGCGGTTTGACAAACAGTTTTTTCAAATGAACAGATTTACAAAATTACTCGCAATAGCGGGACTAACATTTATTCCTATGGTATCTTGTAACAATATTTCCGAATCGCAGAAGGCTGATATAGTCCTGGAGAACATCTTCGCCCGCAAATCTGTGCGCAAATTCACATCAGAACCGGTTTCTGACAAGCAGGTGGAGACATTGCTGAGAGCGGCGATGGCAGCCCCTAGCGCAATGAATAAGCAGCCGTGGAGATTTGTAGTGGTGAACGACAAGGAGAAGCTGGCTTCGATGGCAGAATCGCTCCCTTATGCAAGGCTGGATACTGCACCATTGGCGATTGTTGTCTGCGGAGATCTTTCTGATTATAAGAAATTCTGGGTAGATGACTGCTCTGCTGCAACAGAGAATTTGCTTTTGGCCGCTGAAGCAATGGGACTCGGTGCAGTCTGGACAGCAGCGTCTGACGATGAGCGTTCCGCAATCGTGAAAAATGCACTGGAACTTCCTGAAAACATCCACCCTCTCTGCATAGTCCCCGTAGGACACCCTGATGGTGAATTCCAGCCGAAAGACAAATGGGACCCTTCGAAGATTCACTACAACAAGTGGTAGTTCCCGCATTGACAATTTCTATCGGCAAACATTTCATCCATTTGCCGAATTAAGTAACCTTCAAATTTGAAGGTTACTAAGACAATAAATCTTGCCGATACCGGCAAGATTTATTGTCTTTATGGATATCAAGCCATATCAGACAAACACGATGCAGACAGGCTTGTCGAGTACTATGGTTCGACCTGTATCAGACAGGAGACCGGTCCTGACGTTCCGCTTGAAAATCTGGATGCAGCCACTGTCACGGCAAGCGACCAGGAGGAACTTTCCGTTAGGAGTGATATTGAAGTTCCTTGGATGAATACCCGTGTTCCGGTAACCGATTTTGGCCAAGGTTCCGTCAGCATTGACCTTAAATATCGCGATTCCGTCATTCTGGAGCCTGTTGCTGGCATATAGGAACCGCCCGTCGGGAGAAAAATGGATGTCAGCGCTGCCCCTGGCATTGACAGTATCAGCGCAAACGGTCTGGACGACTCTGTCGGATTCCGTATCAATGACAGCAATACTTCCCGAAAGCTCACCTATGACGTACGCCTTGTCTTCACCATCATTAAGGACTATGTGCCTCGGCCCGAAATCCGATGGCAGCTGAATTCGTCTGCACTGCCTGGTGGCCACATCGTATCTTGCCACGACATCGGCACTGAACTCTGAGACATACAGTTCCGTTCCGGCAGCATTGAAAAGAGCGCAATGGGCATGCGGAAGATTCTGACGGGTACTGTCCGGACCGCCGAGACCTGTCCTGTAGAGGAAATCATGAGGCTTCAGGGCACCATCGTCTCCGACAGGAAATTCCGTGACATTGCCGGAAGAGTAGTTGGCAGTCATCATGACTTTTCCATTCGTCGAGATATAGCACGGGCCTTTTCCGTCAGTCAGCTCATTGCCAATCAATTGCATCGCACCGGTCTTTCTGTCGAGTGACAATGTAGCTGCAGATGCAGTACTGTCTGCGACCTCACGCACCGCATAGACATACCTCCCGTCAGCAGACAATGTCAGATAAGACGGATTCCTCATCTCTGCCAGACCGACAGCACCGGGAGCCTCCGCAAACCTGTCTTCACCTTTACCTGTGACCAGAACGCCCTTCTCCTGATCAAAAAAGTAACTGTAAACTCCCCTGCTGGCGCAATCATCGGTGTACGTCCCCACAACCATCGTCAGAGGCTTGCTGCCGCATCCCACCATCATAAATGAGGTCAATGCTGCCAGGCCGCAAGTCCAAAAATCAAATTTCCTTTCACTCATATTCATCTGTTTCTATACGTTTACGTTTACTTGCCCCAGACTTTTTCGGAAATCCTTTTTATCAATTTCAGTTTTTCCCATTGCTCATCCGGAGTCAGTTTGTTTCCGATAGCGCAGGACGCGAAACCGCATTGAGGAGAAAGCGAAAGCCGTTCAAGCGGAATGTATTCCGAGGCCTCTTGAATGCGCCTGATGACAGTGTCTTCGTCCTCGAGTACAGGGCTCTTCGTTGTAATCAGGCCAAGCACTACATGTTTGTTTGCGCTTACTTTAGCCAATGGCCCGAATCCTCCGGAACGTTCGTCATCATATTCGAGATAGAGGACATCTACATTTTCCCGCGCAAAAACCCAATCAGCCACAGAGTCATAGGCACCACTGTTGAACCATGTGGAGTGATAGTTGCCGCGGCATATGTGCGAGGCTATAACCAAGTCTTCAGGATGGCCTTCGATAGCAAGATTGTTTACTGTAAGGAACTGATCTTTAATCGTATCCAGATCCTTACCGACTCTCTCATACCTTTGCTTTGCCGCTTCTCCAACAATTGCACCCCATGTACAGTCATCCAGTTGCAGATAGCGGCCGCCTGCAGCATAGTACTGACGGATAAAGTCCTGATATACCGAAGCGATGTCGTAAATCAGTTCTTCCATATCCGGATAAATGGAGCGGGTTCCCAAATAGTTAAGGGGAACGATAAGCTGCTGGAGGAACTGGGCAGGGGCAGGGATGGTCAGTTTTGCGATGTGTTCGGCATCTTCGTGACGCTTAAGTTTCTTGTATGCTTCTATGAATGGATGTGGCTGTGCAAACAGTTTCCCCGTAAGAAACACATTGTCAAGCCGCGCAGTTTCCCCGTTGAAAGCGACATCACCTCCCTTTTCGTGAGCTGTGCCACCCAGTCCCCAGAAAAAATCGAGGTGCCAGAATGTTCTGTTGAATTCGCCGTCTGTGATAAGCGTATATCCCAATTCCTTCTGTTTCTCTACCAGCTGGGCGACAAGCTCGTCCCTATTGCCGTCCGAAAGGTCTGCCGGACGCAGGAAACTTCCCACAAAGTCCGCTCTCTGCGGAACTTGAATTCCATTAATGGTCTTTCTCATAATATCTATATTGTTTGTTCGTTGTCTGACACAAATATATCCGGTTTTATCCGATTTGCAAAGTATGTCATGCAATTCATCGTTATCCTACAAGGAACCCTTCAGTATTATTCTTTTCTGATGGCAGCAATGGCCATGCGCAAAGCCCCGTAGGAGATCTTTGAATCGAAATATTCGTAGATCGGTTTCAATGCCTTCTCATCTGGATGTCCTGCGAGGTATGCTTCGATCTTCTCCAACGTATCCACATCGATAAAATCATGGACATCGATATCTCCGGAAGCCACGTACCGAGCCAGATGTCCCTCTATCGTAACAGGATTCAGCCCGCGCTTTTCAGCAATCTGAGCTATCGTATATCCTTGATTATAAAGCCAATAAGAATATTCCACAGTTGTAAGCTTATTGCCTTCATCGTCGCGCAGCTCCTCCTTCTTCACCTTTTTCGGCGCATCAGAAACGACATCCCGGATATCCGCTTCACTTGCTTCGGAGACGGTCTCACCTTGCTCGAAATCATCATCCTCCAGATGACTTTGGACAATACCGATAATCTCCTCTCCATAAGCATTGACCTTCGCCGGCCCGACTCCCGGCACCTTAAGGAGTTCTGTCAATGTCGTAGGTCGAAGATGGGCAATCCCAGCCAAGGCGGCATTGGAAAAAACCACAAACGCAGGCTTGTCAATTTCGTTTGCCCGCTCGTATCTCCAAGACCTCAGTTCACGTGCAAGGGCCGTATCGGGGATTTTCGCAGGCACTGCCGGTTTTTCCGCATCGGACTCTTCAGTATTTATCCTTTCCGCATTGACCTTTTTGGCATTGACCTTTACCTCAGAGCCAACGGCTTCAGACTCAGGCTTTTTCTCGTATTCGAAATACTCATAGCAAGAGGAGAAGGCAAGCTCCTGGACAGGACAATAGATGTAGTTCATATACGCATCCACAGCCTTGTCTTTCATGAAAACAGACGCCGATACCGGCGAACTCAGGACGAGCCCCTCCAAAGTGCGGCAACGGCTGAGCGCCACGTATGCCTGCCCCGGAGAAAAAGCAGCATGTACGTCAATGATAGCCTTGTCGAATGTAAGTCCCTGGCTCTTGTGTACGGTTATAGCCCATGCAGCCTTCAGCGGATATTGCTTAAATCGTCCTATCTGCTTGGATGATATCTCTTTAGTCTCATCATCGAACTGATAGCGGATATTCTGCCACTCCATCGGCTCGACCTCAATCGTCTTCCCCGATTCAGCCAGCCTTACGGCAATGCAGTTCTTGTCAATGCTTCTGACCTCTCCCAGTGTGCCATTTATGAAACGACGCTCCGGGTCATTCTTGATGAACATCACCTGGGCGCCCTTTTTCAATGTCAGACTATTTGCTGTAGGATAAGACTCCTCAGGGAACGTGCCTGTCACGGCGGCCTCGAATATAAACGGGTGACTGTCAAGCTTTGCCATTTCAGTAGCATTGATATAATCCACCTGCCGGTTGTGCGTCATCAGCCTGATATAGCCGTCTTCCGGCCTGGGCGAAAAGTCCGGAATATAGCGCGTATTGAGGTCGGATATATCCTGATTTGTCAGCGTGCATTCTCTGGCGTGATTCAGGATATTGATGAAATGCCCGTCAGTCTGGCGATAGACGGTCTTAAGTTCTATACAGCTGTATTTCATGCTTTTAAGTGCAGTACTGCTGAAGAAATACAACGTCTTGTAATACTGTCTCAGAAGCTCATCCTCTCCGCCGTGGGCAATCGGAGGAAGCTGCTGCAAATCCCCGATCATGAGAAGCTGCACTCCTCCGAATGGCTTGCTGTTGCGCCGGATACGCCTGAGTTCCACATCAATGTGGTCCATCAGATCTGCCCTTACCATAGACACCTCATCGATTATCAGCAGCTGGAGATTGCGGATAAGTTCGAGTTTCGACTTTTGGATCCTGAAATCAGATTTCGGTTCAATGACGTCCTTGACGAATGGTCCGAGGCCGAACTGGAAGAAAGAATGGATGGTCATCGCCCCGGCATTGACAGCAGCTATTCCGGTAGGTGCCAGCACAATGCATTTCTTTTTCGTATGGCGCACGACATCACGGAGGAACGTGGTCTTACCCGTCCCCGCCTTGCCAGTAAGAAACAGACTCATATCCGTCTTCTCAACAATGAATCTGGCAACATTCAATTCAAAATTTCCACTTTCCATTTTTCAATATCCGACAAGTTATCCGGTTCCAAACAAAGTTAATGGATTTGCTCAAATTCGCAAAGGACTACGCAGCCTAAGCCATGGCTTTCCCGATTTTTGTGCTATCTTTGCCGCCGCATGACACGTCACCTCAAATATAAAAGCGCATTTGCGCTTGTGTTGTTTGCATTCTTTTTTGCATCGACCAATCTCTTCCCCCACGTCCATGAGGGACCGGAGGGACGTATCGTACACTCACATCCCTGGAGCGGAAAAGCCCACAGTCACAGTGACTCCGAGATCCAGCTCCTGCAGATTATCTCTGCGAACATCTATCTGGATAGCGGTCATGTCAACTTCGTCACGGCGGAAAGTCCGAGTTTCCCGGTCATTCCAGTCCTGACATTGCCGGAAGTCGTCCAGACTGTATTCCATCATGTCCTCGGGCTGAGGGCTCCTCCTGTGTCGTTATAATCAAACTCTTTCCAAACCATTTTGAACCATGAAATGCATATCCTGTTTCAGGCTATGTATATGTTAATTATACACAAACGATACAGAATTAATGAAATCTATACATATTTTGGCCACCCTCATAGTGGCCACACTTGCCGTGTGCTTCAGCGGACAGACAATTGCCCAGAACAAACAATCCGACGCGAGCATCGCAGGTCATATCATTGACGCGAAAACAGGCGAACACCTCCCCTATGTCACAGTAATGGTCGGAGGCACACAAATCGGCATACAGACCTCATCTTCAGGACATTATGTCCTCAGAAACCTACCACTCGGCAAGCACGACATCATAGCGTCTTTCGTGGGATACAAAGACGCGACAGTTTCACTCGACATCGAGGCCGGAAAGTCCTACGAAGTGAATTTCAACCTCGAAGAGGAATCTCTCTCGCTTGACGGAGTCGTAGTAAGCGCCACCAGGAACCGCACATCGAGGAAGATGGCACCAACCCTTGTCAATGTCATTGACAGCCGCATTTTCGCCACCACTTCCTCTCCTACTCTGGCCGAAGGACTCACGTTCCAGCCGGGAGTCAGGATCGAGAACGACTGCCAGAACTGCGGATTCACGCAGGCAAGAATCAACGGACTCGACGGACATTATTCGCAGATTCTCATTGACTCCAGACCTATTTTTTCCGCCCTTGCGGGCGTGTACGGATTGGAGCAGATACCCGCATCAATGATAGACCGTGTGGAAGTGGTGCGTGGAGGCGGTTCTGCCCTGTTCGGAGCTTCTGCAATCGGAGGAACGATCAATATCATCACAAAAGAAGCCATGAGTTCCAGTGCAGGAATCAGCCACGAGCTCACCTCCATCGGCATGAGCGGTGCCTTGGACAACAATACCAGCATGAATGCGTCCATGGTCACAGATAACGGAAGAGGCGGACTGTTCGTATTCGGACAACGACGTTCTAGAGACGGCTATGACGCTGACAACGACGGGTTTACAGAAATCCCTACCCTGAATACCATAACTGTCGGCACCAGAGGACATCTCCGGATTAATCCCTTCTCGAAACTTAAATTCGAGTATCATGGCGTCAAGGAATTCAGACGCGGAGGTGACCGTCTGGACAGGCCAGCACATGAGGCACTTATTGCTGAGCAGACCGAACACATAAACAACAGCGGTTCAATCAGTTATGACGGACAGAGCCAGGATGGCAAGCATATCTGGAATACTTATGTTTCCGCACAGCACATCCGCAGGAACAGTTACTACGGAACCGGAATGGACCCGAATGCGTATGGAAAGACGACTGACTTCACTGCAGTCGGCGGAGGTCAGTATTCGTACAAGTTCGACCATCTGTTCTTCATGCCGGCACAACTCACGGCAGGACTGGAGTACAATTTCGACAATCTGAATGACATCTCACTCGGATATGACCATAAAACTGCCCAGAAGATAAATATCATAGGTTCTTACCTCCAGAACGAATGGAAAAACGAGCACTGGGGTCTTCTCGGAGGTGTCCGTATCGACAAGCATAATCTCATCCGCAAACCGATATTCTCGCCAAGGGTCAATATCCGCTACAGCCCGTTCCGTGACCTGAGTTTCCGTGCAATCTATGCCAAAGGTTTCCGTGCGCCACAAGCTTTCGATGAAGATTTACATGTCGCAGTTGCCGGAGGAGACCGCATAAGAATCAAGCTTGCCGACAATCTTAAGGAAGAAAAGTCCCACTCGTTCAGCACCTCGGCAGACTGGTATCTCTCCCTGGACAACGTCTCCATAAATCTCATGGCGGAGGGTTTCTTCACCATCCTGAAGGACACCTACTCGCTGAAAAAGACAGGCAACAAGACCGACGACGGAAAGAGCACAATCATGGAGCGGTACAATGGCTCCGGCGCAAAAGTCTATGGATGCACAGTGGAAGGCAAGCTGGCAGTTTCCAAGATTTTCAGCCTGCAAGGAGGCCTGACGATACAGCGAAGCCGTTATGATGAGGCTCAGGCATGGAGCGATGACAAGAATGTGGCTCCCGTCAGTAAGATGTTCCGTTCTCCGGACATCTATGGATACATGGTAACATGCTACTCACCATTCAAGAATTTCGACATTGACCTGTCCGGAACCTATACCGGGTCAATGCTTACCCAGCATCTTAAGGGAAGCGGAACCGATGTGGATGTAGCTGTCAACACCCCGTCCTTCTGGGATATGAGCTGCAAGATAAGTTATGAATTCAATGTCATGAAATCATGCCGTATCAATCTCCACGCCGGTGTCAAGAACATTTTCAATGCCTATCAGAAAGACTTTGACAAGGGAAAATTGCGTGACTCCGGATACATCTACGGTCCGTCACTTCCACGTTCATTGGTCATCGGAATGGGACTGAGTTTCTAAATCTGCCCACCGGGTAATCAAAAGCCCCGTCAGAAGTAATTTGTGCTTTTGACGGGGCTCATTACGTGTAAGTCTTGTAAAACTATAAATCCTGTACGCAGCGGAGTGAATAGCGGCTGTTGTCTCTGGTACTCAGGCCGACACCTATCTGGATGGCATAATCTTTTACGCCATAGCCGCTTGCATTGTCGCCGGAATTGAACAGTGCGTCAGTCCAATAGTAACCGCATTGCCCGACTTCGCGGAACTCTCCGAACCAGCAGCCGCCCGCAGCAGGGAGGAAAATCTGAGGGACGTTCTCAGCATATTTGTTCATTCCGGAATACCAACGCCCGCTGACGCCGTTGTGCGAAGTCCAGGCGGAGCCGTAGTAAAACAATTTCTCCATTTCCTTTGAAGTCGCGGGACGCCATCCGTCAGGACATGCCGTCTCGCGTTCTTTCCAGTTGTAATAACTTCCGAGCGGGCTGGACGGATCACCGCAATTGTTTACAGCCCATTTGATGCCATTGATGACCGCATATTCCTTGACGGTTTTCTGGACCAATGCAAGTGTCTTGGTTTCAGCATAGTCATAAGTGAATGTGATCTCAGCTACCCTATCTTCCGCTGTAGCATTTTCCGGAATTTGCAGTCTGATGCCTCCTCTCTCTTGTTCAAGGATAATCTCAAACCATTCCTGTTCCGTTTCAGCATTGAATTCCTCCCCGTCGATGGGGTTAAGTATTTCACATGGCACAAATATCTCCTGAGCTTGACAGTCAACGGATTCCGAAAGTCTCGAAAGGACAATCTCCGGGCGCAGATACCCTTGAGTCAATGTATATGTCAATGGTGCCATATCTCCATAGCCGACGGTAATCTCTGCCGTGCGGGATTCTTTTCTGGAATCATTCCGGGAAACGGAAAGAGTAACATAAGACTCTCCCAGTGTTCCAATCTTTATCCAATCAGCGTCAGCCGTGACAGAAACCGACGAGCCATTGTCCAGGATTACCTTATATCCGAGTTGAACATCCTGGGCACTGTAATCGACTGTGCCCGACTCTGACAGCAACCAGATATAACCAGCCGAGTTTTCCTTACTGCAAAACACTGACATTGACATAATTGTCAATGTTGCCACTAATTTAACAATTATCCTTTTCATCATTGATTTAATTTATAGAGGTCAAGTAATTTCTGCCGAATCGCAATTCCCTTAAGTAAGCGTTAAAAAATAAGTTGGTAAAGATTTGTAAAGGATTTTCGAGGGTAAATTCCTTTTCGAAGAAGGAGTGTACTGGACGTACGCGACTGATGAGGCAGAAATTTAGACCGAAAAGACTCGCAAAGATTACCAAGTTATTTTTTAAGGATTACTAAATCAATGACGAAGATACGTTCCCGGCACATCATTTCCACTATTTTAAATGAAACATAGTGAAAAACCGTATGTTTCCGGCAGATCAGATGCCGAGGGACTCACTCTGCGATACTCCATTCTGATCTCCGACACATCCGTTTGCAACACGTCACGACTGACAAAACACGTTTGCGGGACGGCGCCACAGGCATCCGTGTAACGCATTGGTAATCAAGTACCATTCTTTTTCAGCGTGGATTACCTGAGATTTTTTAGCCGATAATCCACACCTCATTCCTTAATACATTGTAAACCAATATATTACTAAAACATATGTGGCACCGTCCCGACAAGCCACAACTCCGGAGACGATTTCAAACCAAAACACAAAGTTCATTCATGCTACCTATACCAACTATGAAAGCCAGAACCTATGTCAATGCTACTTGGGCATATTCAATTCTCAGCGGTGAATTAACAATACAGATTTGATTTGGACAAGTCGTAAGTTCTGCATATCTTAGCAAATACTGCAATCGAATTCCTATAGATTGCTTATTTATTAAGAATCGGACCAAACCAACACCAATTGATAATAGTTTTTATCTATGCGCAAGATATTACTTCTATTTTTGGCAGTCATGAGTTTGACATCATGTGCGACAACAGCTCATTTTTATCAGATTGCAACTATAGCCTCCACACAAATTAGGATCTCAGACGAGGAAAAATTCCGTTATAATAATAGTGGCATTGACATTGAGTATAATTTTTGGTCAGAATATGGCAAATTCGGATTCATCGTCACAAACGACACTGATAATGATATTTTCATTGATCTGTCACGCTCATTCTTCATTGTTAATGGGCTGACATTTGATTACTATCAGAACCGTACATACAAATCCGAAATGACTTGCGCACCCAAATCAACGATTGAAACTAAAGAGAAAGAAGGAGTGTGGATCCCATCTCATACATCACGTCATTTCTGTGAATTTTCATTACTTGATGCTCCTTATAGAGAATGCGGACTACCACGATACCCTTCCAGGAAAGACAATGCCAGCGTCGACTTTACAAACAACACTACGCCATACGCATTCGAGAATCGCATAATGGTAGTTAATAAAGGACAAGAGAGATATCTCATCAACTCTTTTTATATTCAGGCCATAACTAACATCGCTGAATCAGAAGCAGTTGGATATGAACCATTGCGCGATTGTTCTGGGAATAAGACGGGAGAAACCATTAAAATATTTAAACAGCAGGCAAACAATCGTTTCTATATCAAATATGACAAAGATGGACATAATCCCAGCATTTCAGACGATAAGATAAATAATTCTTACCAAACGAAAGAGAATATGACATCTCGAAGAAGTTTTAACTTTAGAGACGGCATTTACGGAAAGTAATCCATAAGCGCCATAAGAATATCATTGGTCAAATATCTCCATTATGATTATTATAGCAATTCTCACAATCCTTGTTGTTATACTACGACGTCCTAAAATCCAGGGCAGAATCGGAGAAATCTTTATGGCGCTTTTTCTGAAAAGCCTTCCCAAAGACAGCTATAGAGTCATCAATGATTTACTTCTGACGTGGAATGGTCATAGTACACAGATTGACCACGTGATCATCTCGATTTATGGAATATTCGTAATAGAAACAAAATTCTACAAAGGCTGGATATCAGGAGGCGAAAACAGCGAATTCTGGACTCAGAACATTTATGGGCACAGATACAAATTACGCAATCCAATATACCAGAACCAAGGTCACATAATGGCATTGAAATCTATTCTTAAGGAGCATGAAAACCTGCAGTTTATATCTATTGTTGCTTTCTCTCGACGCGCGAGACTTCGCGTTAAAACAGAATCTACCGTAATATACTTTCACCAAGTACCGCGAATTATCAGGCGCGCCAAAATCAGAGTTCTCTCTGAAGAACAAGTGCAATGTATTTATTCATTTCTACTCGCCAATAATGCCGAAAAGAGAGAGTCTAGAAAACACCACATATCAAATGTCAAACAGAATGTAATCAGACGCAACATCGCCGTATCAAATGGCTATTGTCCAAGATGCGGAGGGACATTGACACTCCGGAGAGGCAAATATGGCAAGTTCTATGGCTGTTCAAATTATCCACGTTGTAAATATACCACAGATAATCTATAGGATAATATTATGCCCTTCCGCAAAAATGGTCTCAGGAACAATGTAGCTCATCCTCCGCGCACTCATATTCGTCGAGGGCTGCGGACATCAGTTCACGACCTTCGGCGGCGATTTCCTCGCCTTTGGCATAATCGGGTATTGCTCCGTAGGTGTCGAAGGTCATCTTAACTACGATGTCCGGTTTATAGAGTTGGATGGCCTGGCGCGCTATGGTGTGGTTCATCAGCGAGAAGGTCCTTGTCAATATCGAATAATAGTTGTCGCTTGTCGGTATATTTTCGTCATTGACCTCATCCTCGAGTTGTCTCGTCTTCTTGCCGATTTCGACTATCCCCTTATAGGCTTTCTGCGCTTCATCGCCTATCATCCGGACTCTATCCAGAAGCGACACGCCCTTTTTCATCGCCAAATCTCCAATCGCATCTAATGCGCCTGACTTCAGTTCAATGTCTTCGGCGCGGACATCCTCAAGTTCTTTGAGATAGCTTGCAATCTTCTCTGAATCAATGTGATTCACATCAAATGCCACCAGAATGTCGTGCCCATTGCGCACTGCCCGACTAAGCGGCATGGTATTGACGACGCCCCCGTCTATCAGCGTATGATAGCCGTACTTGACGGGACGGAAAAGTGACGGAATGGAAATCGAGGCCCTTATGGCATCGAACAATCTTCCCTTGCTGAACACGACTTCCTCGCCAGTATAGAGGTCCGTTGCCACAGCACGGTAAGGTATCCGCAGGTCCTCGATATTGACCTCCGGAACGACTTTCTTTATCTCATCTATCACCTTTTCTCCCTTCATGAGATAGCTTTTGCTGATCGAAACGTCCAGCAGAGAGAGCAATTTGGCATTGTCAAGGTCAAAGAGCCATTCCTTGAACCCGTCCAGCCCGCCTGCCGCGTAAACGCCGCCTACCAGCGAGCCTATCGAGCACCCCGTTACTGAAGTAATATTGTATCCCCTGCTTTCCAATTCTTCAATGGCCCCGATATAGGCAAATCCTCTCGGGCCGCCACTTGAAAGCACTAAAGCAACATCCTTGTTCATCTTCACAAAAAGTTAATAATCATTTATACCAATGTACTCTTACAAATTATTTCAGGTGTCGGGACGGCGCCACAGGCATCCGTGTAACGCATTGGTAATCAAGTACCATTCTTTTTCAGCGTGGATTACCTGAGATTTTTTAGCCGATAATCCACACCTCATTTTTTAACACACTGTAAACTAACATGTTACCAAAATTAATGTGGCGCCGTCCCGACACAGGCCGAACGTTCCATTCCAAGCAGTTTAATCTTCCTGTCGACTCCTCCGGCATAACCGGTCATACTGCCGTCTGCGCCAACGACCCTATGGCAAGGTATGATGAGAGAAATGGGATTATGACCGACTGCACTGCCCACGGCTCGGGCTGACATCCTCGGATACCCTTTCTGTTCGGCAATGCGGGCAGCAATTTCACCATAAGTCATTGTCTTTCCGAAAGGAATAGTCAGCAGGATTTCCCAGACAGCCTTCCGGAAAGGAGTCGAATTCAATGTCAATGCCGGTGTAAAACCCGGGTCATGCCCGCTGAAGTAAATGTCAAGCCACTGCCTTACCTGCACAAAGACAGGAACATCTTCCTCCTCAATCTCATCATCAATGTTACCCGCAAAATACTTCTGCCCATCAAACCACAGTCCTGTCAAGGCGTCGCCATCACTGGCAAGAGTAATCCCGCCTAGACAAGAATTATAGTGCTGAATGTAAATCATGTTTCCCGTCCATCAATAATAATGTATGAAGTAAGCATAAAGTTATACCAAATATTTCAGCGCGACAAGTCATTCAGATTATTTGCGAGACTATAAGCCAAAGCGACACGGCAATCATTATTCCTGCAACCACTTTCTGGTATAGCTTCTTGTTAACATTCCTGATGAAACGCATGGTGATAAAGTTCCCGAGTATCATCGCACAACCGATTCCGCAGCCGCTCAGGAAAATACTGTCACTCCACCGCCGAAACCAACCGAGCCGGACAATAATCCTGTGGGCAGGCCCACCACAATAAGTATCACGTACATCATACTCAAACTGTTGTTTCTGTCTTTATTTCATCATAAAAGTCATACAGGGAGGCTGCTTCATGCAACTTATTCTTCATATAACTTACGGCTTGCCTAGGATAGATGATCTTGACACCCGGACCGTAACTCATGAACACCGAGTACATTTCAACATTGATCACGACCTCAATCTGAAAGACACAGCTGCCGTCCTCTTCATTCATCTCCAGAAGTTTCTGCGACGGATGGACAGGCTTCGTGCTGATATATCGGCTCTGCTCGCGCGTCGCCCGGAACCTTACCTTCCGCGGGGAATCCTTCATATTCTTGCTCACCCCAATCACATCATCAAAGAAATGCTCAGAATCGAAATCCGGATTCTCCCGGAAAGGGATGTCGGCAGGTTCAATGCTTACTATTCTGTCAAGAGCGAGATTGAACAGGACAAGATCGGACGCACGACTGCCGAAAAGGAACCAGCGGTTACGGAATTCTTTCAGGAGATATGGGCACAATATGTATTCCTGAGGCTCTCGCGCAGAAAAAGACTGATACGATATCCGGAGCGTCTGCTTATGGGCAATGTAGTTGTACAACGGATTAAGCAATTTCAGCCCTTTCAAGTCCGGCACATTGTCAAAATGCACGATGGGTCTGCGGTTGTTCTTCGTAACGGCCAACTTGTCCTGGAGACGGCTTATGACATCGCTCATTTCTGAGAATTGGTCAAAATCCTGCAACTGGCGAAGCATGTCGACCGCTTCCTGCATAACCTCATAGTCATTCTGGGACAACGGCATGTCCGTTATGCTGTAATCCGGGTCTGTATACCGGTAATACTTGTGGTCATAAACCTCAATAGGAGCATTGTAGCCCAATTTATCTGAGCGCATCATTTGGATATCAGCCTGAACCGTACGCACAGAGACACCTTTGCTGATGCCCTCCATATCATAGAGTGCATCGCTGCAGGCCTCCACCAGATTCTCAAGCGTCCAGCGTCGGTACCTATTTCGAAGACAATTGTCAATGGTCTTGTATCGGATCAATGCATTCTTATTTGCCGGCATATCAATGATAATTTATGTTGCAAATATACGCAAGTTCTACGCAATCAATTTGCGCAGAACAAAAAAAAACACAATTTTCTACAAAAAATTTTTCACCACGCAGAAAGATTGCGGAGTGCCCATATAACTTTGCACCAGTTGATTCGGACATGTACCGGATCACAGAAAGACTGCGGTAGTTCAGTTGGCAGAACATTAGTTTTTTTGTGAGGACATTTCCTTTCAAGGACTAATCTCCACATACTCCCTAATCTTGCGCAAAACTAATGACGCAGGTTCGAGCCCTGCCCGCAGTCCTAAAATAATTATCATGGAAAAGACATTGACAAAAGTAGCTCTGCGCTATAGGGCATTGTTCCTCGGCATTGACCGCGAGGACATTGACATAACTTCCAAAGTCACCGTACCGGCGTCGGCATTCGTAGCCCGACTGAACGAGAACGGCTTCTGCGTGAGCGAGGAACTGCTCCACGCCCTCAACGCGGTCTCTGCAGACACACTCGCAGAGCTCACGGATTGTGTCAATGACGTGATGGGCGTCAATCTTAACTGGGCTTCTCATGTCAAGGGGTGGGACGTCCCTACAGGGGAATCATGCGCAGACCATATAATTACTTGGATTGCAAATATTTGCGGCGGTAAAAAGTCCGGATACAATGGCACGACACTTCCGTGCGGGCACTTTATTCCTGACGGCACATTTCCTCTGGAGCGCTACAACGGCTGTCCGTTCTGCGGAAGGCCGTTCAAGACTGCCGACTTTGTTTATAAAGGCCAGGGCAGCAAACTAAAAGAACTCAGACTGTTTACCGAGAATGACATCCGTAACGTCTTCGTTTCGCTCTTGACTTCTTCGACACCGTTGGATGCGACCCAGAAAGATTCCCTCAAGTTGCTTCTAGATCACTACCCTCTCCCGGCCGACATTGTAATTCCTATGAAGGAAACTTCAATGCTTGTTGTCACGGCTTTGGTCAAACAGGGAAAAGCAGATGAGGCTTGCGTGCTTCTCAAAACCCCGGTTGACATCCTACGCTATCTCTGGTATGAAAAGACAGGTCACGTTCAGATCATTGAACCTAAGGCCCTTATAGTTCATGCCATGAATATGTATTATCATATGTGGGGACCTCTTGACAAAGGCTTGGATGCGGCAAAAGAAATGACGCAGAATCTGAAGCTCAAATATGACCGCAAGGTTTGTTTTCGTGTTGCCAAATGGCTGAATGCCATACCGATGACGGCAGCACAGGCAGCTGAGAACATGAATCCGAAACGCGGCATGTGGGTACGTATGATCCGTGCTCTCCGTTTAGGTGAGTATTCACGCAAACCGGGCATGGAGCATCTGGCCGAGATTCTTGATGTCTTCTACAAACATGACTATTCTACCTGGCAAGGCCGTGTGGACAAGGCCCGTTCCGAAAATGATGCAGACAAGACCCTTACACTGCTCAAGGAACGGCCCGGGACGTTTGCACGTTGCCTGTTCGCCACAATGCTTCGTTTCGGTAGCGACAAGACATTGGCTGCTTTCAACGAAATCGCCGACAGGCTTCCTGCGCGGCTGTTGTTGTCATTAGGCAATGCGGCCGAGACCTATTTTGATAAAAAGGAGCCACGAGTTGCGCGCCCGATCACAGGGGTAACACGGAGGATCAATGCGAACAAGCTGCTCGGCCTGTACAATGACGAGGCCAGGAAAGAGATGGTTAAGAGTGTCAATGAAATCTACAAATCTTCTATGGAACGCCGTTTCGCTTCCATGAAGACTGAAGCCAAGACTATATACATTGATCCGACTCTTTACAATATTCCTGTAAGTGTGGGCGACCGCACATCGACTGTTCAAGACGCATCTTGCGCCTTGATGGGGACCCGTTTTCCTGTAGACGGGGAAACTGTACGTCTGTTCCTCCAGTGGGGAAAAGGATTGCATGCCCAGCCTCTCGACATGGATTTGAGTTGCCGGATAGCATTGCCGGAGGGAAAAACGGATTATTGCTATTTCGGGAATCTTACCTGCAATGGAGCAAAGCACTCCGGAGACATTCGGGAGATTCCGGAAATGGTCGGCACTGCTGAATACATTGACCTTTCTCTTCCTGAACTGGAGGCGGAAGGCGCCAATTATGTGACTTTCACATGCAATGCCTACTCTTACGGTGCACTCTCCCCTAACCTCGTCGTCGGCTGGATGGATTCAGCATTTCCAATGAAAATCTCTAAAAGAACAGGCGTAGCATACGACCCGTCATGTGTCCGGCACATGGTGCGGATCAGCGAGGCGAACTTGTCCAAGGGATTGGTATTCGGGGTCTTGGATATCGCGAAGCGTGAGATCATCTGGCTTGAGATGCCTTTCACGTCTCAGATTATCCACGATGCCGACAGCAAATCTATCGAGGCACTTCTGCGCCGCTTGGAAGAAAAGATTTCAATCGGAGAACTCCTCGAATTGAAGGCCAAAGGACAAAATCTGCAACCTGTAGAGTCCGCAGACGGGGCCGACGAGGCATACACCTACGACTGGGCATTGAACCCGGCAGAAGTAAGCCGCCTGCTGAGTGCTTGATGACGCTTGCGGTACCGCTCGGAAACGCTTACCTCTCGTGGCGGGACGCGGCCACGGTTAAATTTATAACTCATTGATAATCAGGTGTCATTTATTTTAAGCGTGGAATCGCAGCCGTTTTTTGGCCACAATTCCACGCTCCATTTCATAAAAAAACTGAAAATCAACGCATTGCAAAACAAAACGTGGCCGCGTCTCGCCAATTGAAATTTCACTATATTTGCAGAAGCACAAAACTAAAATTACAATGAGTACACCTCCTATTAAAATCAATGATAGCCTTTTCTGCCTTACCAATGATTGGGAGAAAGGCAAACATCGTTATTCTCTTGAGTTATCAAAGACAGAGGATCCCAAGAACACGATTCTGGTCATAGGGGTCAATCCTGGCGGAAAAACTGACCCGGAAGAGAAATATATTGGCCGAACCATCCGCCGCGTGTGCGATTTGGTAATTGACAATGGAGAAGGAGACACCAAATATGATAGCGCACTTTTCGTAAACCTAACGCCGAAAATTGCGATAACCCCATCTGGGTTAAAGGATTCCAAGGAACTAAAAGACCTCCATGAGGAGAATATCAAGAGAATCAAAGCCCTTATACAAGGACAAGAAGAAGGACGAAAAAGACGCATAAGTAATGTTCTTTTCTGCTTCGGCAATTCATTCAAATACGGCAAGGACAATGGTTTATTTACAAAAGTTATCGATGTCATAAAAGAGGAATTACCTCTACCAGAATCAAAGTATTGGTGTCTGGGGATAAGCAACAAGGGATATCCTATTCATCCTCTTGCACGTATAAAAGATAAGAGGCTGACAGAATGTTCAATCAATCAAGATTTTACGTTTTCCATGAAAGATTAAAGTAGTATTCAAGGAGTCAAATCAGAGTCACTACAGTTCTACCACGACCTCCCCATAGGACTGTCTCTGAAGATCATAGAACTGTTCATCGGACTCGATTCCTGTCAGATTGCCGTCGTTTATCCGGTTCTGATATGCCAAAGCTTCCTCCTTGGTTATTCCAAGATTCTCAGCGTAGGCGTCATAGAACTCGAATTTCTCACCGCTTCGTTGGTGGTCATACTTGAGCAAAATTTCCATCAATGTAACTTTTTGTCCATCCTCAACCCTGTTATAAGGGTTGTCAAGGATGGACTTTGCAAAATCACTGTTCATATTCCGCATTTGTCATCATTTCCAATGCCTTCTCGTGCTTGGCGTTTATGCGTCCAAGCTCTTTGATTTTGGCCGTATCATTTGATGCGACGGCTGCTTCATAAGACACTTTTCCCCGCTGCAGATTGTGGTGGAGGTCATTGAGTTTGACATTAATAGCCAGGCGATTACCTGAGTGTATTATTTTATTGACGTACTCATCATATGAGTCCTCATCTTTCCGATGTGTTAAAATATCCACAGCTTCCACCACTTCATCAAGAAAGCCCTCAGTCTGAAGGTCTTCTATGCTCCAGTCACAGTCTTCAATCAAATCATGCAGGAATCCGACTGTTTTCTCATTGTCATTTGCCCCCATCAGACCGACAGTAAGGGGATGCAATATGGCAGGATTTCCGTCAATATCCTTTTGACCACGAAACTCATAGGTGATGATTTCGAGCGCCTCGTCAATCCCGGCCGCAAAGAATTCCCTAAGAAGTTCCTCTGTCCAATGCTTTTCTTCGTTCATTTCCAACAATTTGGACATCGCGTCCATCAAAGTGATGACCTTCAGGCGTCTTTTGACCGTTCTCATCGGGATTTGAAATACCGGGATAGCGTCAAGAGGTGATTCCGGATTCAGTTTTTCGAACCAGACGGGAGTCATCGGATCTGACTCCGTAAAATGGACAAACATATCCCCCATCACCACTCCGCGAGGTGCATGACGCCCTTCATCATCCAACGCCTCGTCAGCCAAGGCTCGGACTTGTATCTTTTCATAATTCACATCCGAGTATAAGACATCAAGCATTTCGCTTTGATAACCGTCCTTAGTATATTCTTGAAGGAAATTCTCATCGGCACCATCCATAACATAGTCCTGAAAACTGGCATTTGAATCCGAATCTTCTTGGAATCCAAGTATTTTCATTTCATCGAAAGTATTTTCATTATAAGTTCCCATCAATACAATGTACTTTGGATGGCGGTCGCTGGACTTCTCGTAGAAATCCGCAAATAAATCGTAAAGCATACGCTTAGTCGTTTTGTTACCTGTGCAGTCACAAAACACATCTTGCTGCCTCGCGCGCTGGCAGCCCGTAAGGTTTGTTCCCGCTGCCGGTATGTTAATAAAAGGAAATTAATCGAAGAGGAGAACCCTCTTTCATCTTTTGCGAATATAGCAAACTTTTATCAAAGTACAAATTTTTTTTGCAGTCAGTATCCTATAATCTCCATCGAATTCATCAGTCTGCCTCAGTCAAATTGGCTGAAAAACGGAGAGATATATGCAACGGTCAGGCTCGGCCGATGCAAGTTCGGTGAAAGAAAGACCAAATGCCATAAATGCCCTGTCCATTGCTACCGTCCAGACATGAGGGAAAAGATACGCGAGGTCATGCGATCCAGCGGACCTCAGATGATATTCCATCACCCACTGGAAGCATTGCGCTATATACTGACAAGATAACAACGTCATATCATCAGCATGATCCGCACTTCAGCCTTAACGAACGGATAGCGCTTCACTACCGCATAAACCTGGGCTGAAGTCACAGGCTGCCCATCCTTCCGGACATGAAGTCGTCTCTTATTTATGATTTCCGCAATCTGTTCCGTCCGCAAACCACCGTTCCGTTCAGCAAGCACATACAAAATTCCTCTTCGATCTTCATATTGTTAATCCTCTTTAGGCTTTATATCAAACTGGACGAGCCATTGTCCATGATTACCTTATATACGAGTTGAACATCCTGGGCACTGTAATCGACTGTCCCCGACTCTGACAGCAACCAGATAAAACCAGCCGAGTTTTCATTACTGCAAGACAATGACATTGACATAATTGTCAATGTTGCCACTAATTTAACAATTATCCTTTTCATCATTGATTTAATTTATAGAGGTCAAGTAATTTCTGCCGAATCGCAATTCCCTTAAGTAAGCGTTAAAAAATAAGTTGGTAAAGATTTGTAAAGGATTTTCGAGGGTAAATTCCTTTTCGAAGAAGGAGTGTACTGGACGTACGCGACTGATGAGGCAGAAATTTAGACCGAAAAGACTCGCAAAGATTACCAAGTTATTTTTTAAGGATTACTAAATCAATGACGAAAATACGTTCCCGGCACATCATTTCCACTATTCTAAATGAAACATAGTGAAAAACAGTATGTTTCCGGCAGATCGGATGCAGAGGGACTCACTCTGCGATACTCCATTCTGCTCTACTACACATCCGTTTGCAACACGTCACAACGGACAAAACACGTTTGCGGGACGATGCCACAGGCATCCGTGTAACGCATTGGTAATCAAGTACCATTCTTTTTCAGCGTGGATTACCTGAGATTTTTTAGCCGATAATCCACACCTCATTTTTTAACACACTGTAAACTAACATGTTACCAAAATTAATGTGGCGCCGTCCCGACACAGGCCGAACGTTCCATTCCAAGCAGTTTAATCTTCCTGTCGACTCCTCCGGCATAACCGGTCATACTGCCGTCTGCGCCAACGACCCTATGGCAAGGTATGATGAGAGAAATGGGATTATGACCGACTGCACTGCCCATCAAACCACAGTCCAGTCAAGGCGTCTCCATCACTGGCAAGAGTAATCCCGCCTAGACACGAACTATAGTTCTGAATGTAAATCATGTTTCCGGTCCATCAATAATTGTCAGCTATAAATCTAACTCTTTTTTTTGAACTCTGATGGAGTGCAGCCGAACTCTGCCTTGAATATCTGACGGAAATAGGAGAACGAACTAATTCCGATATTCCATGCTGTCTCAGAGACATTGAACTCCCCGGAGGATAGCATCTCGGCAGCTTTGCGGAGCTTGATTTTACGGACATAATCATTGGCAGAAACTCCTGTAAGACTCTTCAGTTTGCGGTAAAGCGAAGAAACGCTGACGTTCATGTAGGATGCCATATTATTGATATCCAGCATCTCGGACGACATATTATCCTCGATATAGGAAGACAGTTTACTCAAGAACTTGTTGTCAAGAGGTGAGAATCCTGAATTCTCTTCGACTTTTGGAGCGGAAAAATTGTTGAGCCGCTTAAGATACTGCCGGGCAATCTGAGCACGGGAAAATAAAAGATTGGCTACACGAGCCTTTATGAGTTCGCTCGTAAAAGGCTTGGTGATATATGAGTCGGCTCCCACTTTATAGCCTTCGCTCTTGTCGGAAAGAGTATCCTTGGCAGTCAGAAGCACCACAGGGATATGGCTTAGATTTATGTTTCCCTTAATCTTGCGGCACATTTCCAGGCCATCCATCTTAGGCATCATGATGTCACTTATGATGATGTCGGGAACCGAGTTCATAGCGACTGACAATCCCTCCTCGCCATTTGAGGCCGTGAGCACTTCGTATTCATCTGACAGAATGGATGAAAGGTAATCACGTATATCCGCATTGTCCTCGACGACGAGAATTCTCTGCAACGATGATGTGGCCGTATCAAGACTCACATGAATGTCAGAGGTATGCTCTTCCGAAGACATAGGAAGCAGCACCGTAAAACAGCTGCCCTTGCCGCGGACACTCTCCACGCTGATTGTTCCTCCATGCGATTTCACGAATTTCCGGACAATGGCCAGACCGATTCCTGAACCGTTAATATTCTCCCTGCCCGGAACCCGGTAATAGCGGTTGAAGATCTTGTCAATCTGATCTGAAGCTATCCCCTCTCCGGTGTCCGAAACACTGATTACGGCAAATTCCTTCTCGTTTTCGGTTTTCGTATGAAGGCTCAGCGTCACTTGCCCTCGCTTCGTATATTTGAAAGCATTGGACAACAAATTATTGAGTACGGATGTTATTATCTCCCTGTCGAAATCCATAAAGACACCATTGTCGATATCCAGAATCATTTCAAGATTCTTGTTCGTATTGGACTCCGAAAACACTTTGCCGATGTTGGACATATAAGCACCCAAATTGCCCCTCGTCGGGTTAAAACGGATGCTGTCAGTCTCGGCCATCCTGAAATTCAACAATTTATTGATAAGTTCCATCAAATTCCCGGCATTCTTGTAGATAAGCGACAACTTGTGCTTTGCACCAGGGGCAAGACTCTTATCGGACATCATGTCTTCAGCCGGGCCTATAATCAGGGACAGCGGAGTCTTTAGTTCATGTGTAACATTGGTATAGAATCTCAGTTTTTCCTCGTTTACTTCACGAACCTGTTCTATTGCTGCCTTATCCATACGACGGATGATTATTGCACGAGCTATCATGAAACACAATACGCAGAAAATCAATGCATAGAGCATCAGTGCTGCAGTCGAAAACCAAATTGGAGGAGAAATCCTGACATTGACAATTGCCTCTTTCCCGAATCTGTCGCTCCAAGAATATTTGCCACGTACGCGAAGCGTATATTCACCTGGGGCCAGTTGGAGAAAAGACAATGAATGACCGGACGCACGATGCCAATTCTTGTCCATCTGGTCAATCTTGTAAAAGTATTGAAGATTGTCCGCCTTGGAAAAATCATCAGCGCTGAAATTGACAGTAATATTGTTCTGCTGCCACTTCAGGGTCACCTGTTTGGAAAAAGGCATCAGAATGGTGTTCTGCTTGACCTCAGAAGGATTACTGCTGTCCTTGACAACTATCGAAGAAAGATGGACATCGGACTCTCCGTCGAAATCGATGGAAGACCTGTCCAGAAATATGATTCCGTCAGATGAGCCGAAAGCCATCAGACCATCCCTGCGGATAGATACTGCCCCAAAGGAGAAACAGCCATGCATAAAACTCAGATCTCCGGAAAAGTCCACAGCCTCTCCGTCTCTCAGAAAGCCTATGGATTTGGCCGTAGAAAACCATATAGTACCTGACTTATCCTCGATTACAGACATTATCGCTTCCGAACTCAAAGAACTGTTGTCGGCATACTGTTTCTCGTATGAGAAAGTATCGGAATCAGGAAAGCAGATAAGTCCATTGTCAGTACCGACCCAGACACGGCCCCGACTATCTTGAAAAATGTCATTGACAGAACTTGATATAAACCCATTTCCTTTATTGAACCGGGCCACAAGATTCAGGTCAGAGTCAAATACGTAGAGCCCCGCGCGATAAGAGCCGACCCACAATCTTCCACGATTGTCAATGCAAATTGATTTGAGATAACGGTCATCCAACTTGTCTCCCGTATAAAGCCTCCTATCTGCTTTGAAGGTTTTCTTGTCTATACTCCAAAGCCCAGACACTCCAGATGCAGCCCATATGACATCTTTTGATTCGCAGAAGTCTCTCACCTCTCCTATCGACATGGTTGCCCTTACTTTAAGAGTACTGTCCACGACGACCGCACCATTATTGAACGTACCCACCCAATATAGTCCTGACTTGTCCTTGAAGATCGATATGATGTTCTTGTCAGGAATACCGGCAACTTCCCGTTTCACAAGATTAGTCTTCGAATCCAGAAGACAGAGTCCACCCCCATCTGTACCTGACATCAAGAGTCCGCCATCAGAAAAATCAAGTCCCCTGACCAGTTTTTCCTTGAAATCTTCCGGATGACGCACAGTAAAAATACCCGTATGATTCAATGACTTATAGTACAGTCCCTTTCCGGCCGAGCCAAGGTAAACATTTCCGTATCTGTCTTCCGCCATCGAGCGTATTCCGATATCACTCATTCTTTCCGGCATAATCACCTGATGGAATCGTTTGTCTCCTTCCGCCAACGCGTCAAGGTCCATGGCCCAGAGTCCTCTGGTGTCTGGGGATGCCAGTATCCTGTCGTCAGATGTACGCATTATAGAAAAAATTATCCCGTTCGGCAATCCGGAAGATTTCAAATCAAAAACCGTAAAATCCTTGGTGACCGGACGGAATAAAGCCAGACCGCGACCGGTCCCGAGCCATACGTTGTTATCCTTATCAATGACGATACATCCTACCCCATTGTCCGGCAGGCTTCCTGGTTTCCCGGAGCGGATATATTGCTCTGCCGTCATAGAAACAGGATTGATTACCATGAAGCCTTCCGCAAAATATCCTGCATATATTTTTCCATCTGGTGCAAGTTCGATACAACACACATTGCCCTCGGCCATCCCCACGACGTTCTTGGGACAAAATGCGGTAAATGTTCCGGTTTCCACATTATACTTTCCTACTCCTTCAGTATAAGTACCGAACCATACATTTCCTGCACCATCCTGACGCAAACACGTAATCTCATCAGAAAGAGGAGAATTAGGATTGGCCTTGTCATGCCGAAAAAACACAGAGTTTCCTGTGCGCAGGTCATAAAAACCGAGACCATCCCGCTTGGTTGCAAACCAAACTCTATCATAGAACTTGTCCGCAAGTACCGCATTAAGTTCATTCCCCGAGACGGCTCCAGTCCCCCTCATGTATTTGGAAATAACAGTGCCGTCAAAACTAGCCATTCCGTTTTCCGTACCTATCCACAGACGACCATATTTGTCAAAGTCCATCGAAAGAATATAGTCGCTCGGAAGTTCATCCCTGAAAGAAGTCCATGAAGTGGAGAAATAACTGGAAACCTCTCTGGCGTCAAGCGGCAGAAAGGTACAAATCAGGAACATGGCGACGGCACCTGACAGAGTTGTAATTCGACGCAACATACTGCGAAACTTTTTCGTTTCAAAGATAGAAAAACTTTGACAATGAGAGACTGGCGATTTTCAGGCATACCGTCGTTATTCGTTCAAAAAGCGTTCTGAATATGTCAAAAGCAAAATATCGCCGTTTTTGAACAGAATACGTCTATTTTTATACATATAAAACGTTAATATAGCAGTCGAAGGCCGTAAACCAGCGACCAATAATTTACAAATAACATTAAAACCGCCGCAAAATGAAAAATCAGATCAGATTGTTATTAGTAGCTATGCTGATGACAGGCATCTGCCGAGCACCTGCAAACGCGGAAATTCCAACTTATGCAGAAACACAACAAAACGCGCACACTGTCAAGGGTATAGTCAAGGATGCCCTTGGACCTATGGCCGGAGTCAATGTCCTTATAAAAGGGACAGCCACAGGTATGATTACCAACCAGGACGGATCATATAATCTTTCAAATGTACCTGTCGGAGCAACCTTGGAGTTCTCCTTCATCGGCTATAAGACAGTAGAAGTAACTGTCGGGACAGACGAAACCATCAACGTCACACTTCAGGAAGACCAGAATCTGCTGGACGAACTCGTCGTGGTAGGTTACGGTACCGTAAAGAAGAGCGACGTGACAGGTTCAGTTTCTTCTGTCAGTGCAGAAGCATTGGAAAAAGCATCCACAGGTGATGCAATCCAGGCTCTCCAGGGCCGCGCAGCCGGTGTTCAGATCGTAACGGCAGGCGGTTCCCCTGATGCTGTGGCAGAAATCAAAATCCGTGGAACCGGTTCTCCTAACGGATCAAGCCCGCTATACGTAGTAGATGGATTTCCTCTGTCAGACATCAAATACCTTAGCCCTAATGACATCGCGTCCATCGAAATTCTCAAGGACGCATCAGCTTGTGCCATCTATGGCTCACGCGGCGCCAATGGTGTCGTCATGATTACCACAAAGAAGGTAAAGGCAGGAGCATTGAAAATCAATGTTAAAAGTGAGTTCGGAGTTGAAGCGACACCTAAGAGACCTGAGATGTTGAGTTCATCCGAATACGCGGAATTCACGAATTATGTAAGGGGCAATTCAGGACTGCCTGCCAAGTATGACGCCCCGTCATCGATTGCAACCAATACGAACTGGTTCAAAGAGGTCATGCGTACCGGCATATATCAGAATCACAGTATAACATTGTCAGGAGGCTCGGACAAACTTTCTACTGTCTTCACCACAAATATGTTCAATCGTCAGGGAACGGTAAAATCCACTTCTTTCGACCGTCTGAACTTCTCTCAGAAGACACAGTACAAGCCTTTCAAGATTCTGACATTGCAGGCTTCCTTCACCGGATCATTCATGAAAACGAATTCACTCGGTGCCAATGGTTCCAACAATAGGACAATTTTCCTTTCTTCTCTCATTGCTCCGCCTGATGTACCCGTATGGAATGACGTAACCGACTATTACAGCGGTATTACTGCATTCCGCCTGGCAAACCCGGCTGGAGTAATCGCAAGAAACAACTCCAAGAGCAATCTCAATTTCCTGATGATGAACCTCAATGCTGACTTGAAGATTACCAAAGACCTCATGTTCACATCCCGCTTCGGATATAATTACAGGACCATACTCAGTTCCAATTTCACACCTATCTACACTGAGACGTCCAATATCGCCAGCGGAAATACTGAAGTGTACCGCAGTACGACATTCAGCAAAGACTGGACATGGGAGAACATGCTGACCTACACCAAGAAAATCGGCGCACACGACATTTCTGTAATGGCGGCCATGTCCGCAAGGGACTATTATAGGGAGTGGTATGCAGGCAACAAGAAAAATCTTCCTAGCGAAGCTGAACAGTTCCGCTACTTCGATGCCGCATCAGATACAAGTCCGTCACTTACCGGAGGTGCTGAAGCACAGGGAATGCTCTCATACTTGGGAAGAATCAACTACAATCTTCTCGACCGATACCTCTTTACCGCATCCTTCCGTGCTGACGGCTCATCCCGATTCGTCGGTTCCAAGAAATGGGGTTATTTCCCTTCAGGAGCTTTCGCTTGGAAGATTTCTGAAGAACCTTTCTTCAAGAACATGGGTGCCAAATGGTTCAACATGGCCAAACTCCGACTCGGCTGGGGTCAGATAGGTAACGAGCGTATCTCTTCATATTATCCGTATCAGACTTCAATCTCCCAGAACCAGTACTATGTGCTCGGTGACAAGGAAAGAATCAACGGTGTATTGCTTAGCACCCTTGGAAACAAAGACATCCAGTGGGAAACATCAGAGCAGTACAATGCCGGACTCGATCTTGGTTTCCTGACCAACAGACTTACAGCATCATTCGATATCTATCTCCGCAAGACCGACAATATCCTTCTCAACGAGACTGTTCCGCGCGTTGCCGGCACAAGATCAATTATCAGGAATGTCGGAGGAATGCAGAACAAAGGACTTGAAATAGCATTGGGATGGAAAGACGATATCGGTGACTTCTCATATAGCATTGATGCCAACGCATCCTTCGTCAAGAACTCCGTAACTAATCTCGGAACTTCAGGTATTCTTCAGTCCAACGGAATCACATACGATTACGCATTGATAGATTTCCAGGGCCAGTTTGACAATATCATACGTTCTACCGTAGGTAACCCGTACGGACGGTTCTACGGTTACAAGATGCTCGGAATCTTCCAGAACCAGCAGGAAATCGACAATTACAAAAGTCCGGACGGATCTGTCATCATGCCAAGTGCAAAACCAGGAGACACCATATTTGCTGACACCAACAACGATGGAAAAATCAGCAGTGACGATATGACGGTCATCGGAGATCCGAACCCGAAGATGGTTTACGGTCTGTCATTCAATGCCAGCTGGAAAGGATTCGACCTTTCCCTTCTCTTCCAGGGAACTTATGGCAACGACATTTTCAATGCATCCAAGTTCTACTTCGAGAAGTTCGACGGAAGACAGAATGTCCTCAAGTCAGCTTACAAATCAGGATGGAGCAAAGAAGGCTCGACCAATTCCCGCCCTATTTCGCTCGCATATGATTCAGACGATGCCAGAAACAGCCAGAACTGGTGGCAATCCACAATGTATGTCGAGAACGGTTCTTACTTCAGACTCAAGAATCTCCAACTCGGATACACATTCAATTTCAAAGCGAAAAGAAATCCGTCATTAAGGTTATATCTGTCAGCCCAGAACCTTCTGACATTGACAAAATATTCAGGCTTCGACCCTGAAATCTCAGACAACGGAGTGGATGCAGGCCAATATCCGCAGCCTCGCACTTTTGTCATCGGTGTCAATATCAACCTTTAATAACTAGAGCTTTATGAGAATACATAAAATAATGATGGCAACATTGAGCCTTGCCCTTTGTTGTTCCTGCAGCGACCTTTTGGAAAAAAAGCCTCTTGTCAATCTCGCAGTAGAGAATTACTATACTACGGAAGGTGAGGCGAAGACAGCTCTCATGGGTATATATCACGTCTTCATGACTGAGAACTTCGGTCTCTACCACTATCTTCATCTCGGAGACAATCTGTCAGACGACTCTCAGCTCGGCAACTCCCGCTCAGATGGTGTAGCATGGGCAGGAAATGCCAAATCATTGATCCAGTTCAATATTTTGCCGACGAATTCATACTCAGGCAACAACACTTGGAACCAGGATTTCCAAGTCGTGACAAATGCAAATTACCTGATCGAAAGTGTAACCAGGAACAACATCCATAATGCCGACAAGTATATTGCTGAAGCAAAGTTCCTCAGAAGTTACGTTTACTTCGACATGGCGCGTCAGTTCGGAGGTCTTCCTCTGGTAGATCATGTACTCACATACGAAGAATATTACAAGCCTCGTGCAACTGAGGATGAGACATGGAAATTCATCGAGCAAGGCTTCATGGATGCAGCTGAAGGACTTCCTGAAACTTGGGATGCGGCCAATATCGGAAGGGCAACCAAAGGAGCCGCTCTTGCAATGCTCGCCAGAACATACGTATATCATGCCAGCCACAGCAAAAAGCAAGAGGATTGGCAGAAGGCCTACGACACCATAAAGGAACTTGAGAAAGGCAACTGGTTCAGTCTGGAACCCCGTTATGAGGATATTTTCGACATGGAGCACCAGAACGGACGTGAAATCATCTTCTCCATACAGTTCAGAACTTCCCATACAGGCTGGGGAGACTCAAATGACGGCAACATGATGAGTTTCTACGGACACGATGCAGGAATCAAACTCGCCGACTTGAACAAATCCACGACAACTTTGACTCCTGACCAGTATGAGTTCGTATGCAAAAAGCTGCTGGAAGAATTCCCATCCAATGTCAATGAAGACGGTACACCGAAGCCATATCTGAAGAAATGGACCGGATGGTCACTCCACTGCCCTACCCTTGACCTCGTGAACGCCTTCGAGCCTGGTGATCCCCGTCTGAAGGCTACAGTGATTGCCCCTAACGAATTTTACGACGGACACACCCATTTCAATCTCTCAAGCGACAGCGGCTATCAGTCAAAGAAGGAATATGTACCTTTCTCATACCGTACTGAAGAAAGCAACGAGGATGACCTTCCGAGAAACATGATCATTCTCAGATATGCCAACATCTTGCTCTATATGGCCGAGACATGCTGCCAGCTCGACAAGACAGGAGAGGCTCTTGACTATCTCGAAGAAGTCCGCGGCAGGGCAAGACGCAGCGGTGACGACCCTTCCGCACTGCCTAAGGTCACAACAACAAACAAAGAAGAACTGCTTGAAGCCATCTACCATGAAAGAAGAGTCGAATTGGCGATGGAATATGACCGCTACTGGGATTTGGCCCGCACCGGAAGAGCTGGAAAAGTAATGAAGGAATACTACCAGAAGTACGGAAACGACAATACACATCAGTACAAAGGCAAGAACTTCATCGAAGGGACTCACGAGCACATGCCTATACCGCAGGCTGCAATCACAGCATCTTACTATCAGGGTGTCCAGACACTCGAGCAGAACAAAGGCTATTAAGTTCTATAAACTAATAATTCAAACACAAAAATGATCAACAACAGAATCTTACTCAGCACGTTCCTGATGCTCTCATCGGCATTTGCCCTCAATGCCCAGGATCAGGTGACAGCGAAGGAGACCAAGGAGACCATACCTACTTACCTGGTAGGGAATCCGGATTTATATCCATATTTCTTCAACGGAAGAACTTATCAGGGAGCCGCAGGTCATGTATATCCATATGCTCTGTATGACAATCTCACAGATGAGAGAGTCGACAGGGACTACAAGTACCTCACCCTCGAGAACGAATACACAAAAATCGGTGTGCTTCCGGAAATCGGAGGCAGAATTTTCCAGGCTGAAGACAAACAGACAGGCTACAATTTCTTCTACCGCCAGCATGTCATCAAGCCGGCACTCATCGGAATGATCGGCTCATGGATTTCCGGCGGCGTAGAGTGGAACATTCCTCACCACCACCGTGCATCTTCTACCCTCAACGCAGGATATGAAATCACCGAGAATGAGGATGGCAGCAAGACTATCTGGATAGGAGAAACCGAGCTTCGCCAGAGGCTCAAATGGACTATAGGCCTTACAATGTTCCCCGGCAAATCCTATGTCGAGGCGACATTCAAGATGCAGAACCGTACCCCTATCATGCAGAGTTTCCTCTATTGGGCCAATGTTTCCGTACACTGCGATGAGAACTATCAGGTGCAGTTTCCTCCTCAGACAATCTATGGTACCGCCCACAGCAAGGTGCAGTACACCGACTGGCCATACAACACCATTTGGGGAAACAGTGAACCGACAGACAACAGTTGGTGGAAGAATTTCAAAGACGCGAATTCTACTTTCGCAGTCAATTATACCCAGGACTATCTGGTCGGCTACGATTTCGGAAAGAATGCCGGCACGGCACACTGGGCCAACCACCATCTCGTACCGGGAAAGAAGTTTTTCCTGTGGGGTACCAACAGCGTCTGGAATGAGATGCTGACGGAAAAGGATGGAGCCTACCTCGAACTCATGGTCGGAACATTTTCTGACAATCAGCCAGACTACAGCTGGATAGGACCTAATGAAGTCAGAGTCACAAAACAGTATTGGTATCCTATCAAAGGTATCGGCGGAGCCAAGAACGTCAATTTGGAAGGAGCCGTAAACATAGAGCGCACATCACCTGACAACTTCATGGTGGGATTCAACTCTACGGCACTTTACAAGCAGGCCAAGGTAATCATCAAAGCCGCCGGCGACGTAATTTCTGAAGAAACTGTTGACATTGACCCTGACACTCCTTATATCAAGAACATCAAGGTGTCTTCAACGCTGAAAGACAGCGAGTTTTTCGCCGGTCTCTACGACAGCAACGGTGTCGAACTCGTAAGTTGGTCTCCTGCAGAGAAAGAGGAATACACCAAGCCGCATCCTGCAGACCGTCCGAAGCAGCCGTCAGAGTACAATTCTGTCGAAGAACTCCTCCTCGCGGGACAGAGACTGGAGGAATTCCACAATGCACGCCTCGACCCTCTCCCTTACTACGAAGAGGCTCTGCGCCGCGATTCTCTCGATTCACGCGTCAATGTCAATCTCGGAATCTACTATGCCAAGAGAGCAGAATGGACAGTTGCAGAGAAATACCTTTCCCGCGCATATAAGAGACTTACGGGATTGCACTACATGCCGGAAATCGCCAAAACCGGAGTTATCTACCACACGAACCCGAAGGATGGTGAGATGTTCTACTACTCCGGAGTAGTTGCACGCGCACTCGGAAAGATTTCCGAAGCAGAAAGCTACTTCTGGAAGTCAACCTGGTATCCTGGTTTCCAGTCTGCGTCCTATCTTTACCTCGCAGAAATGTATTGGAAACAGGGCAAGGTCAAAGATGCCCTGGAAGCTATCGATGAATCCATTGCATTGAGCGGAAAGAGCACTCAGAGCAAATTCATCAAAGCACATTTCCTGAGCACACAGGGCAAGAAGGCTGAAGCTGTCGCTTTGCTGGACGAGAACATAGCTTCCGACCCTATAGACTTCCTCAGTATCATTGAAAAAGCCCGTATTCAGGACAATAAGGATCTTGCCAAGCACGCCATTACGCACATGGGCATTCCTCTCCAGGAAATTATTGAAGTGACAACCTTCTATAATGCCATAGGTGCATGGGACGATGCTGTAGCAATACTTGACTTCGCAATGGAGAACGGAACTCCATACTCATCAACTCCTATGCAGAAGAATGCTGTCGAGCCTTTCACGGCTTCTCCACTCCTGAGCTATATGGCAGGATGGTACAGCTCACAGGCCGGTCACGAAGACAAAGCTCTGGACTATTACCGCAAGGCTGCCGAGATGTCTCCAGACTACTGCTTCACCTTCCGCGTCGAAGAATTGGAAATGCTCAGGGATGTTTTGGAAAAGAGCCCAACTGACTGGAAGGCATACTATTATCTCGGCAATCTCCTGTACTACTATGACCGTAAAGACGAGGCTATCGCAGCATGGAAGTCATCTACCGAGCTGAACAGCAACTTCGGAATGACATTCCGCAACCTCGGACACTCCGCATACAAGTACCTGAAAGACAAAAATCTGGCTGACAAGTATTACAATATGGCCATCAATACGGACAGTTCCAACCCTATCTTCTTCCAGGAAATGGAAGATGTGGAGGCTGCCCTCAATGTACCATCAGAAAAGAGACTTGCCCGTATGGAGAAATACCGCAAGACCGTCGAGAAATCTGATGACGCCACATCACGTTTCGTCTATCTTCTAATCGACAACGGCAAGTACCGCGATGCTCTCGACATCTTGGAGAACAGACACTTCCGCGTATGGGAAGGCGGCTCGACAGTATATACGCAGTTCGTGGATGCCAACCTTCTCTACGGTCTTTCCCAGCTGGCAAAACACCGCAACAGCAAAGCACTTGAGAATTTCCTGGCAGCCGGCACATTCCCTCGCAATCTGGAGACAAATGAACTCTCCAATGGACCTCTCGTGGCAAAAGTAGCATATCATCAGGGACTTGCATACAAGGCTCTCGGACAGAAAGACAAAGCACGCGAATCTTTCGAGAAATGCATTCTCACAGCCGGTTCCAGAAGAGGTGAATACATCGATGAAAGATATTATTTCGTCGCAATGTCCCAGAAGGAACTCGGTCAGGAGATTGAAGCAAAAGCCACACTGAAGAAGATCCAGGACTACATCGATAGCCAGAACACATCTGCTACCACAGTAGTGGACATTTACTCAAAGTTCGGCGAAGATGGATCAAGCAACGTCATCAAGGCACGCAACCTCTACCTCCAGGGACTCGTCAACCTCGCCTCTGGAGACAGACAAAAGGCACATCAATGCTTCTGTGAGTCACTTGACCTGAACCAGGCCAGCGTCTGGACCAAATACTTCAGGGACAACACCAAGTAATGTCAATGTCAAACAACGCATAAAGTTTACAAGATGAACAAAATAATCACGATGTCATTGGCAGCCATGCTGGCAACCTTGTCAATTTCCGCTCAGGAAAAAACGTATTTCGTATCCCCAGATGGAAACGATGGTTCAGACGGCCTCTCGGTAGAGAGTGCATGGAAAACCATCAACAAGGTCAACAACGTGGTCTTCCAGCCGGGAGACAAGATTCTCTTTGAATCAGGAGCAATCTTCAAGGGGCAACTCAAGCCCCTTGGCTCCGGCTCGGAGGGCAAGCCGATAACCATATCATCATTCGGAGGCGAGAAACGCCCGGTGATTGACTTCGGGGAAGCCGAAGGCGCCGGCATCCTGCTCGAAAACATCTCGTACTGGGAAGTCAAAGGCATGGAAATCACGTCAAAGTCTCCTTTCAAGATAGGAGTCGGACGACAGGGCATATCAGTAACCGCATCCGGCGCTGACCACAATCTCAAACATTTTGTCATACAGGACAACTATATCCACGACATTTGGGGGCAGATGGGCGGACGAGGAGAGAATGTCGGCTACTACAGTTCCGCCATTCTTGTCAGGATTCTGCGTAACCGCGAGTCATTCCGGGACCCGTCATATAAACCGTCAACAATCAACGAAGTGCGCATCGAGGGCAACAAGATAGAGCGCGTCGACAAGTGCGGCATCGTATGTTGGGGAGCCCGTGACAATGTCGTAGTCCGCAAAAACTATATGGACAACATAGGAGGCGACGGCATATTCGTCAACGGACCTTATCGCGGCCTCATCGAATACAATGTCATCCGCCGCAGTTGCATGAGGGCCGGGGCACCGGACCTTCCAGGCGATGACGGATGGTGGCCGCATGTCGCGGCCTGCTGGATTCAGGATACGGAAGAGACCCTCATGCAGTTCAATGAAGTTTATGACACGGGCCGCAACATCTACAATGGTGACGGATTCGCATACGACTTCGACTTCAACTGCAAGAGATGCATCGCACAGTACAACTACAGCAAAGAGAACAACGGTTTCCTTCTGCTGATGTACAACATCTTCGAGAATGTGGCACGCTACAACATCTCCGAGAACGACAAGACCCACCTCGTACAGATGCAAGGCAGCCTCAAGGATGACAACAACATATTGTACAACAACGTGTTCTATGTCGATCACGGTCTTCTCGATTTGGATTTCTTCAGAGGCAACGAAAAGGAAACCGCAAAGGACATCAATGATCTGGGAGCACATTTCCACAACAATATCTTCTACGCCACCGGACAAGGACAGTTCCGCACCGCGTATTCTACCGGCGAGACATGGAAGAGAGAGTTCGATGATACCCTCAGACCGGACCTTCCGTCAGGAAGCATGTTCATGAGCAACTGCTACTTCGGCCCATGGAAGAGCGGCATCCCTGATGATCCTAAAGCACTTGTAGCAGATCCTAAGTTCATTGCCCCGGGAACCGGTGGTGACGGATTATGCTCCCTCGCCGGATACAGGCTCCGCCCGGACTCTCCATGTATCGGAGCAGGAACATATATTCCTGACAACGGACGACGCGACTTCTTCGGACAGCCTGTAACTGACGGCAAGACAGACATCGGAGCCTTCGAATATCTGGGAAGCATTCCTGAATCAGACCCGGAACAAGAAGCCGCACTTGACAAGGCTGCACGTGAAGCTTCATCTGTAGCATGGGCCAGATGGAGTTTCCCTAAAGTCGTAGCGACCAACGGTCCATCCAGATTTACCATACGTCTCCGGGAGCCGATCACGGACGACATAAAAGGACAAATCAGCTGGACAAATCCAGACAACGGAAAAACATACAAACTGGACATTTCCAAACTGAAAGACCGCAGGACAATTGCAATCCCTGTCAATGCCAATGTCTCCGTCCCTGACGGAACAAAGGTCAAGGTATCGCTCACCAACGGTTCATTCAGTGAAGAATTCGAGATTCCAGTCAAGGAAGTTGAACTAAGGAACAGATGGCAATGAAAAGAATCAGTACAACAATCGCAATATTGGCTCTTGCGGCGTTCGGGCTACAAGCGCAAGACAAGACCTACTTCGTGTCACCGGAAGGCAATGACAACGCTGATGGACTTTCCGTCACCAATGCCTGGAAGAGCATTGATAAGGTCAATGCATCTGTATTCCAGGCCGGAGACCGTGTTCTCTTCGAAGGAGGTGCCACGTTCTACGGCAACCTGGTAATCAAAAGTTCAGGTTCACCTGAAAAGCCTATCGTGTTCTCAGGTTACGGGCAGGGACGTCCTGTCATCAATATGGGAAAGGAAGAAGGCACGGCAATCACAATACTCAACTCCGACGGACTCGAAATTGTCGGATTTGAAATCACAAGCGGATTTCCTCCTGAGGTAGGCGTAGGACGCAACGGCATCCTTATCGACGAAAGAGAGCCAGGCAGAGCATTCAGCCACATTGTCATAAAGGACAACTATATCCACGACATCTGGGGCCAGATGGGAGGCACGCGCTTGCGCTGCGCCGCAATCAGCGGTGGAGTGATGCGCCCTTGGAGAGGTTTTACAGTGTCACAGAACGCCTCAACCCTGGAAGACGTCCTCATCGAAGGAAACAGAATTGAAAGGGTGGACAAGGTGGGCATCACAACTACCGGCATTGACAAACTCCGTGTACGCCGCAATTATATGGACAACCTCGGCGGCGACGGCATAATAGTCAGCAGTTCTTTCAGAGCTGTTGTCGAATTCAATGAAATCCACCGCTCTTGTATGCGTTCAGGTTTGCTCGACCTCCCAGGAGACAATGGTTGGGCAGAGAAAAGCGAAGGCTGGTGGCCTCATACGGCAGCATGCTGGATTATAGGCTGTGAAGAAACCATCATGCAATTCAACGAGGTCTATGACACCGGACGTCAGATCAGAAATGGAGACGGTTTCGCTTATGACTTCGACTTCTATTGCAAACGCTGCATCGCACAATACAACTACAGCAAGGAAAACCACGGCTTCCTGCTCATGATGTACGACATTTTCGAGAATGTTGCCAGATACAACATCTCAGAGAACGACAAGACACATCTCGTCCAGATGCAGGGCAGCCTGAAGAGCGACAACAACGTCCTCTACAACAACGTGTTCTATGTGGACCACGGAGTCTCGGAAGTAGAGTATTTCAGAGGTGACCATCCTGAGAAGGCAAAGGATATAAACGACCTCGGGGCCCACTTCTACAACAACATCTTCTACGCCACTGGACAAGGACAGTTCCGCACCGCCTGGTCAGTCGGTTACGCTTGGGACAGGTCTTTCGACGACACACTGAAGCCTGATCTCCCTGCCGGCAGCCTGTTCCTCAACAACTGCTACTTCGGACCATGGAAAAACGGCATACCTGACGACCCGAAAGCCATCGTGGCAGACCCTAAGTTTGTCGACCCCGGCACAGGCGGAACAGGTCTGGGCACACTGAAGGGGTACATGCTTCAGAAGGACTCTCCATGTATCAATGCGGGAACCCATATGGCGCATAATGGCGGACGCGACTTCTTCGGTTTTCCTGTCAATGACGGTCATCCTGATGTCGGTGCTTTCGAGTATCTCGGAAGCGGAGTATTCGCTGATGAAGCTGCCATTGCCGCCCAGGACGCAGACGCCAGAGATGCATCTGCCGTGGCATGGGCGAAATGGTGTTTTCCTCTCGAGTTCGGCATAAAGGAAACCGACGTCCTCAACATCAGACTCTACCAGCCGCTCGAAGATGGAGTAACCGGCAAGATTTCCTGGACAAATCCGAAGAACGGAAAGACCACAATCGTGGATCTGGGCAAAGAAAAGAGCCGTTCAGAATATGCTCTCAAACTGAATGCGGACCCTCAGACCCTGCTTTCAAGCAAAATCAAGGTCTCCGTCGAAAAAGGCAAGTTCTCTGAAGCGTGGGAAATCGCATTTTCGGAAAACCCGGCCAGACGCCAGTAATCTCACAACATCACAAAAGCCGGAGACTGCACTTGCAGGCTTCGGCTTTATTTATGACATTTGGACAAATCAGATCTCGACATGACTACAAAACACTTGATTGTCACGCTTTTATCAGCATTGACCTGCATTTCGGCACAGGCACAGACCTCGTTCGGTGATGCAATGAAATTCGATGACGGCTGGCTGTTCAGCCTCACCGACGATCCTGACCAGAAAGACAATTCTTTCAATGACAAAGATTGGCGCACACTCGACCTTCCTCACGACTGGTCCATAGAAGGGCGTCTCTCCCCCACACTCGCAAGCTGCACGGGATATCTTCCCGCCGGCATCGGTTGGTACCGCAAGCATTTCACGGTGAACGACGACGCACCGAGACACTACATCTATTTCGAAGGCGTCTATAACCGCAGCGAAGTGTACCTTAACGGACAACTTCTCGGCAAACGTCCAAACGGATACGTGTCGTTCATGTACGACTTGACCCCTTACCTCAAAGACGGAGAGAATGTACTTGCAGTGAGAGTGGACCACAGCCGATATGCGGATTCACGCTGGTACACCGGTTCAGGCATATACCGTGACGTCTGGCTCGTATCCGCACCCGAAACACATTTTTCACTCTGGGGAGTCGGCTGGCACGCCAAATCCATCACAGAAAAACAGGCTACAGTATCAGTGGACATGGAGATTCAGAAGCATCTGCCGCTCCAATCAAAACTCGAAGTCCAAGCCAGCCTCTACGATGCCGGAAACAATCTCGTCACAAGCAGGACCATCGCTGTCAATGACAGAGAAGCAGGCTTGAGTAAAGTCGCGACAGAGTTGAGAGTCAAGAACCCGCATCTTTGGAACCTTGACAAGCCATATCTCTATACACTTGAGACCGACATCCTTTCTGATGGTCAGAAGATTGACGGCAGCAAAACCAGAGTCGGACTCCGCACCCTCACATTCGACGCGGACAAAGGCTTCGCCATGAACGGGAACTGGATGAAAATCAAAGGAGTCTGTCTCCATCATGATGCCGGAGTTCTCGGTGCGGTTGTACCTCAGGAAGTTTGGAGACGGCGTCTGGAGAATCTCAAGGCTATCGGCACCAATGCAATCCGCATGAGCCACAATCCTCAGGCACCTGTACTTTACGACCTCTGCGATGAGATGGGACTGCTCGTGATGGACGAGGTATCGGACGAATGGGAATTCCCCAAGCGCAAATGGATTGAAGGATGGAATGTAGGAACTCCAAGTTATGACGGGCCCTTCGACTTTTTCGAAGAATGGATTGAGAAGGATATCACCGACATGGTAAGACGCGACCGGAATCACACCAGCATATTCCTCTGGAGTATCGGCAACGAAGTCGATTATCCGAACGACCCGTATTCGCACCCTATCCTGAACGGCAGCAGCATAAACCAGCCAATGTTCGGAGGATATAATCCTGATGCACCTGATGCCATGCGCATCGGCAAGATAGCCAAGAGACTCGTCGCATGCGTACGCGCCGTCGATACTTCGCGTCCGACAACCGGAGCACTTGCCGGAGTGGTAATGTCCAACGAAACAGAGTATCCTGAAGCAGTAGATGTGGTAGGCTATAACTACACAGAGAACCGATATGACATGGACCATGCCACCTATCCGAAGAGAGTCATCTACGGCAGCGAGAATGGAAGGAGCAGAAATGCCTGGCTGGCCGTGCGTGACAAAGATTTCATCTTCGGACAATTCATATGGACCGGAACCGACTACCTCGGAGAGTCAGGACCATGGCCGTCACGAGGACTGGGAACCGGGCTGCTCGATTTCGCCAGTTTCCCTAAGCCGAACGGATACTTCCGCGCTTCAATGTGGAGCACCAGTCCGATGACTTACATCGGCACATATCCGGTGCCGGTCCCACGTAATGGAAACGGACGGACATTTCTGTCCCCTGACGCTTTGGACATCTGGAACTACTCACTTGAGCAGAAAATCCGGGTAGTATGCTATACCAACGCAGCCCAGGCAAGACTCCTTCTGAACGGCAAGGAGGTCGGAGAGATGAAGCCTTACGATGACGAGAGCGGTATCATCTGGTGGGATATACCTTTCAGACCAGGCATACTCAAGGCTGAAGGATGCGACAAAGACGGTAACGTCATCTCGGAATACTCCATCACCACATCCGGCCGCCCATATGCCCTGCGGGTAATCTCGGACTGCTCAGAATTGTCCAAAGACAAAGCCACATCACACATCATAGTTACAGTCGTCGATGAGAATGGCGTCATGGTCAAACTGGCAGACAACAACATCACCTGCACTGTGGACGGTCCTGCGCGACTCCTCGGACTCGAAGGCGCGGACAACACGGACATGGGAGATTACCGTGACAACCGGCAGAGAGTCTATAACGGACGCCTGCTGGCCTATATCCAGACTACCGGAGAAGCGGGAGAAATCAATGTCTCGTTCAGTTCTCCACTTCTGAAGGGCGCAGAGATGAAATTCACCGCAGAATAATCATACGCGCCAATCCATAAATAAATTCCCGCCATCGTCTTTCTCATGAAGCACGATGGCGGGAATTCTATTTTAAGCAACAGTCACCTGACTGGTCATCTCAGCAAGAAGCCTGATATCCCCGGCGGAAGCGCCTACCATGACATTGCTCTCGCCCTTCTCCGAATACTCGGCTGCGCCCTATGGGCCATACGGGATTTGAGGAACGAAGAGCCTGCCAGATTACTCTTGTCCACTGCCGCAGGAATGACGCCAGTCCACGAGCCGCCGAACAAGTTATATGCAGGATCCACAAATTCAAAGCTGACAGTGGTCTTGTCCCCATCCTTGGCCAGTTTCACCCAACCGTCGATAGCTGCCGCATAGCCATGAAGGTAGCCATCAGAATCAAGAGTGGAAAGATCCCAATACCATGTGCCGGATTGTCCTAAAGGTGAAGTCTTACCTGCTACGAAACCGACAGTCTGATTGTCGACACTCATGTTATACTGTTTCTCAGGAATAGGAATTTCGGTAGTGGAAGCCTTTTCCGTAAGAAGTTCAATGTCAATCGCATCGCCATTGGCATTTTCCAGTGACAGAATCCAGTTGGCCAGACCGACTCCAAGATAATCCCCATAGTACGCAAGGGAAGCGGTAGTTGTCTCCGCAGGAAGTTTCAGAGTATAGTCTCCGGTAAGAGTCGTGTTGTCCTCTTCCTTCGGAGATTCGTCCGTAAATTCAATGTCTCCCGTAAATACCCCCTTCACCGACTTTCCGTTGTCAGTAACGAGCTCAAGTTCGATTCTGTAACCGGTATCACCGAATTCACTGACTAGTGCGGTTCCTGACGCAATGCCGCTCTGGGAAAGTATATTCCCTTCCGCATCGACGGTAGCGGCGATCGAGCCGTAGTACTCGCCCAAAAGCGAGAATCCCGGTTCTATAGTCCCAGCCGCATAGGTATCGGCAACAGTATATATGCCAGGCATAAGGTAGATGACCGGACTGTTTTCAAGGGTAAGGGAAAGTCCGACTACTGCACCTCCGGATACTGTAACTCCGTCATTGCCCGCCGTTGGTGAGGTCAGAACTACAGAATACCCGTCAGTGCCGGAGCCAAATTCATCACCATAATAAACCCCGAAAGCATGAGCAAATGAAACATTGATGTCTTCCCCCAATGCCGGTATCTGTTCGCTTGGCTCAGAGCCTGCATTAGGGTCTCCGAAAGCAAGCGGACCCTCATATATGCAGCTGACTGTAGAGCCGTCTTTCAATGTAAAGAGTCCCTTCAGTATCTTTCCCTTTTCCGAAGTCTTGACTTCCAGATAACCTTCAGTAAAATCGACACTGGTCTGCTTTCCTTCAACATTGACCTGCATTCGGGTATAATAATTATTGAGAGTGCCCGCAGCATTGGTCTCAGCGATAGTGTACTTGCCGTCAGGCAGCACAGCCGTTTCGAATGAATCAGAGCCTTCAGATGCATAAATGTCGAAGAAAATGATATGACCGTCTGCAGGAGCGGCATCATCGCCTTCATTATCTTTAATGAATTCCTTGTCACCAAGACCGACATAGTAATTGAATACTCCTTCTGTCTTGCGGTCTCCATAATAAAGCACCTTGGTGGTACGGTCCATAACCAATTCCAGGTCAGCTTTAGGACCAGTTTCAGGATCCGGTGTTTCCGGTGGAGTCGGATTGTCCTTGTTGTTACAGCCGACAAGGACCAGAGACGCCAGCAAACTGGCGAGAAATCTTGAACATTTCATTCGTCAATGATTATTAAGGTTAAAACTAAGTAACGGCTCATCGAAACGCCCGAGGCCTATATGCAAATATAAGAAAAAGTGAAAAAAAACATATCCTATTTCCGACCCTCTTGGCAACCGCTAATTTTCAATTCCCGCAGCCAAAGTGTTCTATATCAATGTCATAATGAGCACTGACAAATTCGCCTATCTGTCAAGACCCCATTTCAAAGCCACCTCTTGGCATCCCGCAAATCGTATAAATAATTGGAAATCAGCCAATAACACCAAAGCGAAGTTGTCAAGAGGGTCGAATAGTGACACCCCCAGGCCGTCCGAAAAGTCCTCGCGAGACTGAAATACTCCGTACCCCTATCCAAGGCCGAAAGCGGATTCGCGATTGTCACTGAGGAATGTTTGACTTTTCGGACAGTATCCCCCCAGGCAAACCATAAGGTCAGGACTGTTCCTCGTCGTAGAAGCGATCAAACATTGACCTCAGCCTCTTTTCATCAGCGATTATTTTGCGCAATTCTTCGAGCCGGCAGGAATTCGATGACTCCGGAATCCAAAGTTTCAGGTAACCGCCATACCCGTATTTCTTCTGAAGATGTGTCAATGTCCTCTCCCACATCTGCTCGCGGTTCATCTGCGGGTAATGGGCAAAACCATATTGGACAGTGCGCCTTATGACTGTTTCAGGGTCAATGAGCCTGTCCGACTCAGCGATTATCTTGCCGTAGATACTGCGGGGCGGAGTCTCATTGGAAGCCCTGTGATCCTCTGCAGCCTCGGCGATGACCTCGATTTCCTCGACTGAGAACCAGTTTAGGATAGTTTTGTCTTCCCTGATGATTCGACCTGATACCAGATGATGTTTCTCTCTTCCCTCACACAAGCCCAAATCATGATAAGCAGCTGCTGCATAAAGGATTTCAGGATTCACATCATAATATCTGGAGAGTTCCTGGCTCTGCCCAATCACACTTCTTACATGGTCCCGCCTATGGGCTCCATCGAAATTGTCATAACGCGGAATGATTTCCGACTCGATATATTCTTTAAGAGTTTGCATACTGTTTGAAATTTACATCAAGCCGCAAATATATATAAAATGTCATAATGTCCTAAACAGCAATCGTCCCGAAGCCGATGGAGACTTTGGGACGATTCAAAAATATTAATGCTAACTCGAGTTCCGCAAGCGCGAAACCAGAAATGCCGATCTATTGGATCTCCGCATCCACATTTCCAATGTGCGGAAGTTCAGAAATGACCCTCTGGTCATAGTAGGTTCCCGGAGTGACTGAAGATTTCTCCAGAATCACAGCCTCCATGTAATTCGGATTGCCGTTTTCATCTAAATCGCCGTTGAACAGCAGCATATGGTCTCCGGTAACCTCCTTCACATAGAAAGCCATCGGAATTGCCTGAAGGCCGTCATCAGAGAGATTTTCATATGAAAGGCAGAACGCCATGCTCCCGTCAGAGTTCCTCTTCATGGAATACCAGCCATTAAAAGAATAGACATCGTTCACCTTGATACCATTGACAAGAGTCTTCTGCTCATCAGTCAATTTATCCATGTCAAGGCTTTCCTTTAGTTCAGCCAAAGTCTCCTCAGTAAAGACATTTCCCAAGAGCACCGTCCCGTCATCATTCAATTGAATGATGCTGCTGAACTTGTTCGAGAAATTGACAACCCATGTATTCACATATAGTTTCGGGTCATCCGGCTCAGAGCCATTCTTGTCACATGCATTGGCCATTGCAATAACAGCGAATGCCAATATACTGTATATCAATTTTTTCATATCTTCAATCTTTAAGACATACCCAACAATTCAGTCAAGTCAACTGTCTTTCCGACAGTAATGCCGGAAGAAGACAGGCTCTTCACCGTGAATGGCTTTTCACCGGACGATTCATTACCGAATACCATTGATTCCTTGGAAATGTTTGTCAAATGAAGTTCATTCTCCATCGGAACCGGATATTCCATACCTTCAATATTTCTAATGCTGAATGTGGACAGATAAACGTCGTTATTCTTTCCGGGAATCTCAACATACAGGCCCTTGAGAATTGTGACAACATCATTGACCTTGATCGATTTGATCATTTCGATGACTTCCTCCGGAAGTTCACGTGAATTTCCATCAGTTTCGGGATTGTCAGAGGACGGCAAGTATTGACTCCTAAGGACTTCCAGTAATTTTTCATTGACGACGAAACCCGAGTTAAACGTCTTGTCAGCATTGAATTGATAGAGACAGCAATCCGCTCCTCCAAGTTCACCGATACCTTCAATTGCCCAAGTATTGACATACAAAGGGACAGGAGCAGAATCCTTGTCTGAATCCTTGTCGCAGCTCACTCCGGACAACAGTATGGTCCAAAGAGCTAAAAAGTAAACTGATTTCTTCATTACCATATATTTAAAGTTCATTTATTCCCATTTCATATCCTGGTCGAAAGACACACGGAATCCAATCAGCATGTTTGTCACCCGAGGTGAACAATATACTCTTGTTGCACAACGGCAACTGAGCTTGTCCATAGTGAAGTCTCCTCCACGAACAACCTTGTGGGTTCCCGTTTTCGGACCTGTCGGATTCCAGGCAAATCCGCCCGAACCTCCATAATAATTTGCGTCAAACCAGTCCGCCACCCATTCTGAAATATTCCCATGCAAGTCATACAGGTCGAACCCGTTAGGGGGATAAGAACCTACCAGAGCAGTTGTTCCCCTGCCGGCCGACCTGATATTCGCCATCTCCCCTGTCAGGTCCAGACCATTTCCAAGGCCGAAAGGCGTCTCTTCAAGACCTCCCCTGCAGGCAAATTCCCACTGCGCCTCAGTCGGAAGCGCTCCACCCACGCAATCTGCGAAAGCCTTCGCTCCATACCAGCTGACATTGACGACAGGGCAATCACAATATCCGTCAGCCGGCTTCCATTCGGCAAGTTCCGTGTCCCAGATGAGTCCGAACTTGGCATACTGCCTCACAAGGACTTTCGATTTGTTCTCCGCATCGCCCCATCCGTTCCATATGCCGTCGCTTCCTATCTTATTGTCATTCAGGAAAGACGCATACTCGGCATTGGTAACTTCATACTTGCCCATATAGTAACTGCGGGCCAGATGCACATTATGCTGATTCTCGACATTCGTATTATTCCGTCCTTCTTCAGTTTTCGGACTGCCCATCCGGAAATACCACAGTCCATCACCTTGAAACTTATAAGTACCCTTCTGGTCAACAACCATCTGAATAACATCAGGATGCTTGTAATCCACCGGCAATGAGCGGTTGAACACTTTCACGTTCCCGGCATTCAGGGCACAATGCCCGACCGGACCGCCCAACCTGTACTCTTTGCCATCCGAAACATAACTGAACAGTGATGTGCCGCCTCCAAGCGTCTGAACCGGAATGACAGCACGATAAATGTAATTGTTTCTCTCTTCACCCGGCAACTCGAAGAGATGCATTTTGACATTTCCTTCAGAACTCCCGGTTCCCTCTGCCGAGGCAGAAACGTCACTATCCTCAAGCAAATTGATTTCGGCGAGAGTCCCGACTCCGCAGAGGCTGACTTCAAGTTTTCCGTCAATGTTCCAATACTTGCTTTTAGGCACTTCCACCTGGATCATAGCGAACTCATGCCTGAATTCAAGCTTCACGTCGCTTCCGATTTTGACTCCATCCTCATTCCTGGCCACCAGAAAATCTGAAAGCCTGTAATCATTCTCACGGCTTTGGTCCTCTTTGACATTGACAGAGATTGCGGTCGGGTCAGTATTGTTCTCGTCGAACGGATAATATGCGCAGAATTTCAGCGATTCTTTTTCCCAGCACAATTTGTCTCCTACCCAATTGCTGCCATCAAATGTCAATTTCTTGTTCCCGAAAACCAACTCATCAGATTCGGCATCATATGCATATACACCGACAGCGTCGCCCTCAGTCCAGGCACATTCGACAGAATCTTCCGAAGAAGCGATTACATATGATTCAATGTCAAACTTGAAACTGATTTCAGGCTTGCTCACCTCCGGTTTCGGATCCTCCTTTCCAGGTTCTTCCGGAGAATGTCTGTCATTGACATTCTCCTTGCCGCAACACACCAACATTGAAGTCAATGCCAATGATGCAACAAATTGATAAATAATTCTTCTCATACAGTTTGTCTTATATAGAGGTCATGTGGATTACGATACAGAAATCGTTGACGAATATACGTTCCGGAGACATTATAATCACTATTTTTGATTAAACATAGTCCGTAACTACGCAGTTTTTGCGAAAAACCATATCTTTGCAAGACATAATACGGAAACTGAAATGGAAAAAACATATTGCGATCTGATGCTGTTGGCCTCAGGGGTGATTGCCGCCCTTGCCGTGTCAATCATAGGAATCAAAATCCCGTCAAAGCACGAGTTCAGGAAACTCAGGACTGCCAGAGCGACACTGGCGGCATCATTCATCACACTTTCAGTTCTGAATTTCATCTGCTATTTCACGGGCTACGATGAGGACCTCGACAGACTGAACACCATGATAGTTGCAGCATTCCAGGCCCTCCTTCTGACTGGGACCCTGCTGGTATTCATCCGTCCGGATGTGGTTACAGGAAAATGGGTGGGACTACAAGTGGCGGCAATCAGCCTCATCACTGCCCTGCTCTACTTCGTCATGTTCCTTTTTCCGGGGGTATATCCTGTCTTCTTCTACACAGGAGCGGCTCTTCTGGTACTGCAACTTGTCCTGTACAGCATCAGCTTCTTCAAGTCGCAGAACATGACACTGAATGACTTGAACGATTATTATGCAGACGATTTCTCTCCCAGACTCGGAGGAATTCGGGCAGGCTTCATTCTTATGCTCATAATAGGAGTGATGGCACTTTGCACCCTGGTTACAGGCCCGTGGTTCTATGCCATCTTCGTCCCGGCATATCTCATCTGCTATACCATCGTCGCAATCTGCATGATACGCTATGTAAACATCACATCTTTCATACTTCCCGCCGTCAGTCAGGACAGCACAGAGACGCCACCTGCGGAACAACCCTCTGAGGCCTCACATAAAAATCCCGCCAACATCTCTGACAACCAGATAATTGAACTGCGGAACAAACTGGAATCATGGGTAGCCGCCGGAGAATACCGACACAGGGATATACCTTATAAAGACATATTGGAGAATCTCGACACCGACCCGGCGACCATGCGCGCCTTCATGAAAAGTGAGCACGGGATGGATTTCCGTTCATGGAGAAACAGACTCCGTCTCAATGATGCCAGCCGGATGCTGCTGGAACACCCCGAGATGAAAGCGGAAAGAATCAGCGAAGCCATCGGCTACAGCGACAGCAGCAACTTCCACACAGATTTCCGAAAATTCACAGGAATGTCTGCGAGCGAGTGGAGGAAAACCCATAAGAAGACAGGTCAATGCCAGGACACGTTATCGACAAACCGGGAAAATCAATCAAATTAATATACACTTAAACAACTAACAGTCAATGAAAAAGATAGCATTAATAACAGGAGCTACCAGCGGAATCGGAGAAGCCTGCGCAAGAAAATTTGCAGAGGGCGGTTACAATTTGATACTAACGGCCCGCCGTGCAGGGAAACTGGCTGAAATCAAGGCTGAATTGGAAGCAGAGGGCGCCAAGGTAAAGACATTGGTATTCGATGTACGTGATGCCGAGGCAGCAAAAACCGCTGTTGATTCACTCGAACCGGAATGGCAGAAAATCGACGTCCTCATCAATAACGCCGGCCTCGCTCTCGGCCTCGACAAAGAGTATGAAGGCGATCCTGAAGATTGGAACACAATGATAGACACCAACATAAAGGGACTTCTGACTATGACCAGACTCATCGTCCCCGGCATGGTGAAACGGAATGAAGGACATGTAATCAATGTCGGCAGTGTTGCCGGTGACGCGGCTTATGCCAACGGCAATGTATATTGCGCGACCAAGGCTGCCGTGAAGACCATCACTGACGGATTGCGCATCGACGTGGCCGAAACAGCTGTCCGTGTCACGAATCTCAAACCTGGACTCGTAGAGACCAATTTCAGCAACGTCCGTTTCCATGGTGACAACGAAAGGGCCGACAATGTTTACAAGGGCATCACTCCCCTTACTGGTGCGGACATCGCCGACGCCGCTTTCTACGCGGCATCAGCCCCAAAACATGTCCAGATTGCAGAGGTACTAATTCTCGCCACGCATCAGGGAAGCGGAAGCGTCATCTACAGGAACAACCTATAGTTTTCCTTAGAACTTCTTTGTTCTCATGTGGCAATACGGCTCTCCACCCGTCTTTTCGTAGTATTGCTGGTGGTAAGACTCGCCGATGTAGAAAGGCTCTTCAGGCAGCAACAGAGTATTGACCTCATACCCCTTGCCGCGAAGCATCTGCATAACATATTCAGCAGTATTTCTCTGATTGTCATCACGATAGAAGATGCAACTCCTGTACTGCGGACCGAGATCCGGACCGACTCCATCCGTCTGGGCAGGGTCATGAATTTCAAAGAACAGTTTGCAGAGGCTCTCGTAGGAAACCAGTTTGGGGTCAAACTCTACGATTACGGCCTCCATATGATGAGTCCTGTGCGCCCTGACGTCCTCATAAGTAGGAAAGGCCTCTTCTCCGCCAGTATAACCCGCCAGGGTATTAATCACACCCGGTACCTTCTGAAACTGATGCTGAGTGCCCCAGAAACAGCCGCAGGCAAAAATACCGACCTCAATGCCATCGCCTGCCGGCGCATGGTAAAGGTCAATCTTAGAGCAATTTTCAATGGCAGTCTGCACCATTTTCAATGCCTTGCCATGCTTCGCCTGCAAGTCCGGATATGCCTTCCCTCGCGAAAAATTATGCCTCAGGTCATTGAATTTCACCTGCAGGGCAATGGGATTTCCAGAGTCAATGATATTCTGTACGTATTCGAAATAATCAGTTCCTTTTTCGTGGGTAAGAAGCCTTAAGGCATTGACAATGCCGGTCGGGATGCCTTCTCTGAGCAGATCATCGAAGGTCAAGTCAGAGTCTTCCACCACGTCATGGAGAAATCCGGCTATCTTTTCTTCATCTGTGTGTCCCATCAGTCCTACAGTCAACGGATGGAGAATCACGGGATGTCCGTCACGGTCCAGTTGTCCCGCATGAGCGGCAGTCGCTATGCGGAGAGCTATGTCTATTGCATTCATAATGTTCTGTTTATTAGTTGGTCGGATATTGATTATGTCTTAGGAATCTGGCTGAGGCGAAGAGCAGCATCGGACCCAGCCCCGAATAGAATGATGCCGTAAATTCAAGTGGAATCCAGGGAATGAATTTCAGGGCCATGCCCAGACAAAGCATGAATAGTATCAGAATCCATCCCCGAAGCGGGAATGTATGCCATATGCTCGTCTTTTCCGGCTGTGCGGCGATAAGAGCCGAATACTTGTCAACGGCTTTCCTGAACATGAAAAAGAAGCACATCAGGACCACGGCAGTGCCCGACATGAGCCACCACAATTCCTGCAAAGGCATTGACAAATATGCATTGACACCCTTGACAGTTATGATGACACCGGGTATCCCCCAAAGCGCCGCAGCCACGAAATATAAAGCACTTCTTTTCATTTCAGACAGCATTTGTCAACCATGAACATCAATCCTGTAAGAACTTGTCAAGTTTACCAGATTCAAGGTCCTCCAGCATCTTGTTGGTCGTTTCTCTAAGCACAGGCAGGTCTTTCCGTATAGTATTAAAGACTGCTTCATCATCAATATCTGAATATTCATGAGACAAAACATTCCTCATACCAAAGACCGCTTTCCAAGGCACCTGTTTATAGGGCGAGAAAAACTCTTCGGAAACCTTATTCCTTATTTTGATAAAGTTTTCGGTAATATATTGAAGGCTCATCCCACAGGCTCTGAATACCGTCATTCCTGTTATACTCCGTCCAAAGTCTTCAGGAGACTCTATCGAGACAGACATTTTTTCAATCAAGTCCATTTCAACAATACACACACGCAGGTAGGTCCTGATTCTCTCTTTCACACTACACATATATCAAATCTTTTTCAATATTCGCCCTAAATTCATATCGACTTTTAGCTTTCTCTGACACCAAATCCACTCTACGTTTCAGGACAGACTCCAGAAGGATATTTATCTCTGATAAAACAAACAACGATGGATTCTTAACTGAAATAAGGACATCAACATCACTATCACTTCCCTGTTCTCCTCTTGCGCAACTCCCGAACAAAGCCATACTCTCTATCCCGTACTTTGCGCCCTGACTTCTCTTAAAGGCCCTGAGAATCCCCAAAATACGCTCTTTTTCAGAACACTCACTTGCATATTTGTCCACAATCGTGAACTTCAATTCATAGCCAAGCGCTTCCAGCAAACGCAAGATAGTCTCTTCACTACCTAAAGTTCCCTTCTCCATTTTAGAAATCTGAGACTTGGACATTCCGGCCAAGACGCCAAGTTGCTCTTGCGTAAGGTTTCTGGACTTACGCAAAGACTTTAGCATATTAGATGTAATCGTTTTCATTTCGGTCCAAATATATCAAATATTTCATATTTATGCAACTTTAAGTTTACAATCGCGCCAACACATAAGTTAAATGTTGGACTCATAAGAATATTTTTTGGTATCTTTGCATGTAGAAAACCACATATTATTTAACTAACAACCACATTTTATGAGAAAGTCATTTCTTAGCACAAGAACAGCCCTGTCGCTGGTTTTGTCGTTCATCTTGCCGCTGCAGATGCTGGCAACTGAACTCGGAGAGGCCGGAAAACGTCTGGCCACACTACCAGGAATAAGCAACGTCGAAACGCTTGAATCCGCACATTTCCCTGAGAAATATGTATTCTTCATCCGTCAGCAACTCGACGCGAAGGACGCATCCAAAGGCGACTTCGACCAGAGAGTCGTTTTATGCCACCGCGGATTCGACCGCCCTACCGTCTTCGTGACAGAAGGCTACAACGGACGATACGCACTCAACAGCAACTATATCGAAGAACTGGCAAAACTGTTCGACACTAACATCATCCTCGCAGAATACCGCTATTTCGACAAGTCAATGCCAAAGGAGCGAAACTGGGATTACCTTACAGTCGAGAACTCGCTCTACGACCTGCACCACATCAATGAAACCCTCCGCGCGATGTATAACGGCAAATGGATTTCCACAGGAATCAGCAAAGGCGGGCAGACCACAATGTTCTACCGCTCATACTTCCCTGACGATGTGGACATTTCAGTCCCTTACGTAGCGCCGCTGAACAGAGCCCTCGAGGACGTAAGACCTGAAATATTTATCAATGATAAGGTATCGACCAAGGAAAACAGGCAGAAAGTAATTGACTTCCAGACTCTTCTCTTCGAGCGTAAGGCAGCATTGATGCCACTGATGGAAGAATACTGCAAGGAGATGAAATACACATTCAAAGAGCCGCTGGAGAATGTCTTTGACTTCTGCGTACTCGAGTATTCATTCGCTTTCTGGCAGTGGGGATATAACGTTGACAGGATTCCTACCAGAGAAGCGACTGACGAGCAGATCTTCGGATATCTGATGGGAATCAGCGAGCCAAGTTATTTCACAAACCAGACAGGCAATGTTTCCTTCAATGTCCAGGCTGCCCGTGAATTGGGATACTATGGCTACTACACCAAGCCATTCAAGAAATATCTGAGCATCAAGACATCCAAAGGATATCTCAAGCGTCTCATGTTGCCGACCGACGCGGAGGACATAAAGTTCTCTTCTGAGCTCTACAAGCACACTGTCAGTTTCCTGAGCAAGAACGACCCTAAGATGATTTACATCTACGGCGAACAGGACCCTTGGACAGCAACCGGCATCTATGGGCTTCCGCTTACAAAGGACAAGGAAAATCTCCATGTCTATCTCTGCAAAGGCGGTTCCCACTACACCCGCATCAAGTCCTTCCCGGAAGAAACCCAGCAGGAAATCATCCAACTGATAAACAAATGGTTACAGGAATAACAAAAACTCAAAACAGAGCTCATCCCGACATTCAGGATGAGCTCTGTTTTTTCACTCTTATGCTGCCGCTTTCTCAGTAGCATCAATGAGAATACACCTCAAACTTCCACAGCATAAAATGTCGGATAATTCGACATAAAGGATTATTACTGGTGTAAGTGAGCATTCCGTAGCTGAATAGCGAACAAACGGTGTAAAAAACAGCCTGATTTTACACCGTTTCATCATATTTGCCAAAACGGTGTAAAAACTAGCCGATATTTTCACCGATTTTACGTTGAGACTGCTTTGTGCCTCGGACGCACTACGAAATGCAAATCAACCGGGATTTTAAGTTGTCCCCATTTTATGCGGTGGAAAATAATGAACCGAACTTCTTAATTCCAGATTGACAGCAACTCTATAATAAATTGGCGGCCTGCAAGGATTTCTCTTTGCAGGCCGCCGTCACACATAATTATTTAACAACTAACTATCCTATCATATTTTTAGGATCGAGAGCCTTGTCAAGCTCCTCTTTTGTGAGGATCCCTCTTTCGAGGACGATGTCATAGACTGAACGGTTGGTTTCGAGCGCCTCTTTGGCAACCTTCGTGCTGGCCTTATAACCGATGATAGGGTTAAGGGCTGTCACGATACCGATACTGTTCTTGACCATTTCATAGCAACGTTCCTTGTTTACGGTGATGCCGTTTATACACTTCTCGCGAAGAGTGTTCATGGCATTGGTAAGCCAAGTGATGCTCTCCATGATGGACTCGGCGATAACCGGCTCCATAACGTTGAGCTGAAGCTGTCCGGCCTCTGCCGCAAATGAAACTGTCATATCATTACCGATAACCTTGAAGCAAACCTGGTTGGTAACTTCAGGGATAACAGGATTGACCTTGCCAGGCATGATAGACGAGCCCGGAGCCATTGGAGGAAGATTGATTTCCTTCAAACCGCAACGTGGGCCTGAAGCCATGAGTCTGAGGTCATTGCAAATCTTGGAAAGTTTAACGGCAAGTCTCTTCAGAGCGCCAGAGTAACTTACATAAGCACCTGTATCAGGAGTAGCCTCCACGAGGTCCGGAGCAGCGATGAACTTCTCGCCGGTAAGTTCGGTCATCTTCTTTGCGCACAACTCAGGGAAACCTGGCTTCGCATTCAGACCGGTACCGATTGCTGTTCCACCCATATTGATTTCATAAAGGAGGTTCACGTTTCTCTCAATATTGAGAACCTCTTCCTCAAGGTTGGTCGCATAAGCGTGGAACTCCTGGCCGGATGTCATAGGAACGGCATCCTGAAGCTGTGTACGTCCCATCTTGATTACATCCTTGAACTCCTCACCCTTTGCCTTGAATGCATCGATGAGATCCTTGAGAGCCTTCTCCAGATTTCTGTTCATTCTGATGAAAGCATAACGGAATGCTGAAGGATATGCGTCATTGGTGGACTGGGCACAGTTCACATGATCGTTAGGAGAGCAGAACTGATATTCGCCTTTCTTGTGTCCCATGATTTCGAGAGCTCTGTTGGCAATGACCTCGTTCGCATTCATGTTCACAGATGTTCCAGCACCGCCCTGCATCATATCCACAGGGAACTGGTCGTGGAATTTACCGTCGATAATCTCGCGGCAAGCCTCTACAATAGCATCAGCGATCTTTCCATCCATGGCTCCGAGTTCCTTATTAGTCTGCGCAGCAGCCAGCTTGATGCAAGCCATTGCGATGACACACTCAGGGTAATCGCACATTCTGGTGTTGGAAATCTTATAGTTATTGATAGCCCTCTGTGTCTGAACACCGTAATAGGCATCAACAGGAACCTGAAGTTCACCAAGAAGGTCAGATTCAATTCTGAATTTCTCTTCGCTCATAACGAATTATTGTTATCTGTTTGTAAATTGTTTTAATTTATATGCACAAATATAAGATTAAAAGAAATCATAAGCAAAAACTACGATATAAATTTCAATTTATTCATAAAAACCGCAATACTCTTAACAATTTGGCACATTTTTACGCAAATCCGCTCATACGAATTGCATTATCCTGAAAATTCCGTAAAAATGGTAGCCGTTCCTAAGGATAATCTCCCTATCTTTACAAAAAAACAAGAACCATGTTAGGCAATTTCACATTCCATAACCCCACGAAACTGATTTTCGGAGAGGATTCATTAAGCAAGCTCAGCGAAGAATTGAAGAACTACGGGCCAAAGGTCATGCTGGTCTATGGCGGAGGAAGCATAAAGAAATACGGCATCTATGACCTAGTGATGGCAGAACTGAAAAAAGCCGGCAGCCAGGTAGTCGAACTGTCAGGCGTCATGCCGAACCCCACCATTGAAAAAGTCATAGAAGGAGTCAGGCTCGCAAGACAGGAAAACATTGACCTTATCCTCGGCGTGGGCGGCGGTTCCACCATCGATTACTGCAAGGCGGTGGCTGGCTGCGCATGGCACGACGGAGACCCTTGGGAGGACTATTTCAAGAACTGGAAGCCTCTCACATGCCGCTGGATACCGGTAGGCTGCGTGCTCACCATGGCAGGCACAGGCTCAGAGATGAACAACTGCTCAGTCATCACCAACCACACCGAGAAGCTGAAGTTGCACTACAATTTCCGCAACCCGGATTTCTCCATCCTTAACCCGACATTCACTTTCACCGTCCCGAAATACCAGATGGTAGCGGGCATCTACGACATCATGAGCCACATTCTGGAGCAGTATCTCTCCGGCAACGACGACAACACCAGCGACTACATCTCCGAAGGACTGATGCGTTCGCTCGTCACCAGCTCGCGCAAGGCTCTTGTCAATGCCAATGATTACGAGGCCAGATCGAACATCATGTGGACCGCCACATGGGCGCTCAACTCTCTCATTGACAGAGGCAAAGCCACAGACTGGATGGTCCACATGCTTGGACAGGCGGTTGCAGCATACACTGACGCGACACACGGGCACACTCTCTCGGCCGTGAGCGGAGCCTACTATCGCCTGCTGATAAGAAAGGCCCCGGATGCAGTCGCCAGATTCAGAAGACTTGCCGTCAATGTCTGGAACGTTACGACAGGCAACAAGACAGACGAGGAGATTGCAATGGAGGGTCTGGAGACTATGGAGAATTGGATGCGTGAACTTGGACTTGCCATGAACATCACAGAATGCGGAGCAAGACCTGAGCTTCTCGAAGGCATGGCCGACGCATGCCCTATCTGCAAAGGCGGATACTATATTCTCAGCAGGGACGAAGTCATCCAGGTCCTCAGAGAGAGCCTCTAAAGACATTGATATTCATATATTTACAAAACAGACCACCTCATATGAAGTGGTCTGTTTGCTTATAGTCCCAAAAGCCGGAACAGTCCAGATGCTCCAAGCCGCTGCTTCGTCTTCGTGGATTTCTTGTCATCCTGCACCTGATCCGATGCCCCCGACTTGGCATCCGTTTCAGACTGAACCTTCAGGGAAGGAGTATATTCAGAAGGAATCTCAATGTTGCAAGGCGCCTTGCTGAGTTTCAAGTCATAGAAGACATACTGCCCCGAGCGCTTGTCCCCGCACTCAAGCCAGAACATAAGCTGATGGCACTTGAAGATCGGGACAGTAACCGTAAGAGGCTGCATCTTGTTGTCCAGCCAGAACTCCCCTACAAGTACCTGATCAGCAAACACATTGAGCTTGACAGGATTCTTCACCGCCTCTTCACTCCTGTTCTGGAATACATCATCGAACTCATCCATGTACTCCATCTTGTTGGCAACAGTGAAAGTACAGCTCTCATATTCGCCATAAGGATTGAACGCCGCAGCCGAAGCCTGTTTGCTGTTCTTGTCCTCCAGGAGCAGGAAGATGCCCGCCGTCGGAGTTCCGCCTGAGACTCCGCCGCTGACGCCTGTATATGCCGCAACGTCAGAGCCGCTGATAGTCGCGCCGACTCCTGTCAATGCCATGAATACGGCATCCATGACCGTCACATTCTCCAGTCCTAGAGGAATGTTTGTCTCCAGCATAAAGCCCTTGTTGATCTGTCTTCCGTCCTTCATCTGGAAATACTTCGTGATAGTGCTTCCGTCGTGGAAACATTCGTCCATGCTGAATCCGGTCAAATCACTTACATACCTTCCGACAAAATGGAAATACGGCTTGCCGCAAAGGTCTATCAGGTCTGTCTCAAACGGGCAGTCCGGCACGTCATGCTCGAACACATTGTTAGGAACAGGCTTGCCACGATAGAGAATAATGTCACCCACACCTATGATAGTCTGCTTGTTCTTTCCGTTGCCCATCTTCTCGAACCTGAGCGTGCGGCACTTGGAAATAGGGATTTCGTGATGCTGGTTAGGCCATGTGCAGTATATGGTCTTGTCGAAGACAAGCTGCCCGTCGGCATAGATGCGGAGATTGTCATCATCCAATACGTGATTCTTGCTGAGACATCCAGCATCGAAACTTATCCAGTCATACTCCCCTGCCAGGTCAAACTCCGCATAAGAATCCACCCTGTCCCCCAGCATCGTATTGCCTGTCGTCAGGAGCAGGCCTTCCCAATAGCGTTCACCACCCATCGAGAATGTATAATGACGGGATTCTCCCTCGAACAGAGTATTATTTGCAGCACTGACACCACGAACCGAATAAGGTTTGATAGAGGACATAAGCGGGCAGATATCCGGCAGTTTGGAAATCCTGTCCCTGTTGGAATTGACAAGTCCCTCCGCCGGAACAGACGCATCACCCTGAGGGTGAGCCTTGATGTCCACTACGCCGTATGTTATGCCTCCGAGGAAATCACTGTTACGGTACTCACAGGTAAATGCCAACTGCGTAGCTCCGTTCACATCGACCACCACTTGTTTAGCGAGGTCTCTCTGGGTTATCATCCCTTCATATACTGTCTTCTTGTCCGCCTTTACGATAAGCCAGGCACTGGAATTGGTACTCTGATTATCTCTCGGGCCCACAACGAATGAAACCTTGTCATACCTCTTGTCAAGCCAGAAGCAGGCGGTTCCCTGTTCCTTTCCCGAAAGAGCCTGAGATACAGAGAACTGGATTCCGGAATCATAATCTTTACGGGTAATGCTTATCGTCTTTACCTCGGACATGCTTGACTTGAACCGGTCTCCCACGACAGGCTTCACGCCGCCATTTCCCTTCATATAATAAAGCTGATTGGTCTTCATCATATCCACAGTCCCCTTCGGCAAACCAGAAAGCAACGTGTTCTGGTTGGATGTGGTAACGCCCGCCTTCCACAACTTGATATTTCCAAAAGCCACGTCCAGGCTTCCTCGTGGAATAGTGAATGTCAATTCATTGACACCCGCAACATCGAAAGTATAAAACCTCGGGGCATCATATCCGAAAACGACCTCATCCAGAAGTCTTTTTCCATCTCCCGAAATAGTCACAATAGAATTGCCAGAGCCATACGAGCCAAAAGCAGAAGGCCCCATAATCAGCGTCATCTTGCCATAAGTCCCCTTAAGGTTGAACACAGCCTTCCCGGGACATTGTCGGCAATCAATCCGCCGGATGGGGACCCCAATGTAAATCCCCCCTTGACATTGTATCCGCTAATGGAAACTGATCGTTCGTTCGACTTATATACATCGCATTTCGACTTGCTTGTCGGAGCGAGTACATTGACCATTACAGTCTGTGCATTCACATGCGACAAGCCGATGAGCATCAATGCAACAAAGGAAAATATCTTCTTCATACAAGCAGATTATCAATAGGTTATCAATTATTTACTCCAATATGGCAAATCACTGTCTTCCGCAAAGTGAGCCATATTCCGAAAGGTAGTGAATAATCGAGATATCTGCAAGTTCGGCCACTATTGCAACTTACTTGTAGATGATTATGATGTTTTCCTATAAGATTTTATAGCACAAAGAGTAGTAACAGCACCGATACCCATAAGACAGGCCAGATCAAACCAAGTATCCGGCAGACCGCCGCCTTTAAGGTAGATGGAGCGCATGGCATCCGCATAATACCTGAGCGGATTTGCATAAGTAATCATCTCCGCCCACTTCGGCATTGACTCTATCGGTGTGAAAATACCGCTCATCAGCATGAAGACCATACTGAAAAACCAGATTACGAACATCGCCTGCTGGGTATTGTCGCTGAAATTCGAAATAAGAAGCCCAAACGAAGCCATCACGACAATATGGGCCAATGTAAACAGCGAAATCAGCAGGACGCTCCCCTGACAACTGTAGCCATACGAGAGCCGCGTCAGAAGAAGACAGGTAAACAGAATCGTATATGCTACAACCACATACGGAATCATCTTACATATAATGAACGTACTCTTGCGCACCGGAGTAACATTGATCTGCTCAATCGTTCCCTTCTCCTTTTCGCCCACGATATTCAACGAAGGCAGAAATCCGCACATCATCGTGATGGAGATCACTATCAATGCAGGAAGCATGAACAATTTATAATCCAGATATGGGTTGAACATGTATGAGACATCGATACTCGGAGCAGAAACCTGTGCCACGGACGCCCCGAGACCGCCATTGCTGACCAGAAACGACGAAATACAACCTGTCAGGTACTTCGAGCCAATGCTTCCGCGAGTTCCATTGACCGTATTGACCGCAATCCCTACTGGCAAAGGATCCGACAACTGAGTTCCACCGCCCATATACTTCGAAAACCCGGAATTTATAGTAAGAGTCGCGTCAATGTCACCGTTGTCCATCATTGACCTGGCATTCTCCGGAGTCTCGCAAATATCCTGCAAGATAAAATAACCCGAATTCACGCATTTCTCGACAAGAAGGGAAGACTCGCTGCTACGGTCATTGTCAATGACAGCAAGCTTGATATTCCTCAATTCCATGGAAGCCGCGAATGGGAAAACCAGCACAATCAGAATCGGGAACGTCATCACCATACGCGGCATTCCAGGATCCCTCAGAAACTGACGAAATTCTTTTTTCAACAAATATTTAAAAGCCATAGCCAATTCATTATATAACTCAAGTTCCGCAAGCACGAAACTCGCATCAATAACCAACACTATTTCAAACGCGTCTGGAACTTCTTGACACTCACCCACAAAAGGAAAACCATCATCAATGTCAGAACAAGCAGTTCAGGGGCAATCGACATGAATCCAGCACCTTGAATCATGATTTTCTTGGCAATTATAATGTACCATTTGGCAGGTATGATGTCGGACAGAAGCTGCAGGGCAAACGGCATGCTCTCACACGGAAAGATTATTCCTGCAAACATCATGGTCGGCATTGTAAGTCCCATTCCGCAGATCAGCAAGGCTGTCTGCTGGGTGGATGCAATCGTCGAAATCAGCAGCCCAAGTCCAAGTGATGTACCCACAAAGATCAATGATGCAAGGGAAAGGATGGCAAAACTTCCATTCATCGGCACCCTCATCACAAATCTGGAAAGCAGCAGGATAGTGATGTAATTGAAAATGGAGATAACCAGATATGGAATGAGTTTACTGATTATAATCCAGGCTGGACGGACCGGTGACACAAGGACCAGTTCCATAGTGCCGAATTCTTTTTCACGTACAATGGAAACGGCCGTCATCATGGAGCATATCAGCATGAGAATCAGGCCCATGACACCGGGAACGAAATTGTATGAGGAGTTCATCGACGGATTATAGACCAGTTTCACAGACGGACTCGGCAGCGAAACAGAATGTCCTTCCAGTAAAACGGACTTTACATAATTGCCGACCATCTGGGCAGTGTTCGGATCTGCGCCGTCACAAATCACACTGACAGACGCACCCTCATCTGAACCCCTTTCCCGATCATATTCATTTTCGAATATGATGGCCGCCTTGGACTTTCCTTTCTTCAGACGATCTTCAGCCAGCGCAGGAGTATCCAGGTACCGGCCCAGACTCAGGCTGGTATTGTGTTCAAGCTTCGGGGCAATCTCACGGATAGTCGCATCGCCCGGGTCTCCCACAATATCGACAACGGCATCTCGGACTTCAGTGCTGATGGCGAAACCAAAGAGAAGTATCTGCACAATTGGCATCACAAGGACTATAAGCATTGTCCTCGGATCCCTGAATATATGCAGAAACTCTTTATGGATGAATGATAATATCGATTTCATAATCTATTCTCTTTCAGCGCGTCCGGCAAGAAGTGTAAACACCCCGTCCATATCTTTGGCGCCATATTTTTTCTTCAATGCGACAGGACTGTCAAGGTCTTCAATACGTCCGTCCACCATAATGGAAACTCTATCGCAATACTCTGCCTCGTCCATGTAATGAGTCGTTACGAAAACAGTAATCCCGGACTCGGCCGCTTCATTGATCATATCCCAGAAATTTCTTCGTGTCTTAGGATCCACTCCTCCTGTCGGTTCATCAAGAAAGAGTATTTCCGGGTCATGAATCATCGCTATACTGAATGCGAGTTTCTGTTTCCATCCAAGAGGCATTTCCTTCACGTACATATTGGAGACCTGCTCAAGACCAAGACGTTGCAGCATTGACCTTCTCTTTTCTTCTATTTGCCTGTCATTCAGGCCGTATATTCCTCCGAACAATTCGATATTCTCGCAGACTTTCAGGTCGGGATACAAAGTGAACCTCTGGCTCATGTAGCCGATATGTTTCTTGATTTCCTCCTGCCTGGTCCGGATATCGAACCCGGCGACAGTTCCCTCTCCCGATGTCGGAAGACTGAGGCCGCATAGAATCCTCATCGCTGTCGTCTTGCCCGCACCGTTCGCCCCGAGGAATCCGAAAATTTCACCTTTAGCCACATCGAATGAGATGTGGTCCACCGCCGTGAAATCCCCGAATTTCTTCGTAAGGCCACGGACACTAATGCTCTTGTCAATGTTATCTGTTTTCATCCCCGATCAAACTCCAAGTAAAAACCACTAGGTCAATGTCTTATGACAAACGCATAAAGCAATCCTCTATGCCAGGCTCTATCGGGACCACTTTACAGTCCGCAAATCCCGCCTGTTTCAGAACTCCTTCCATATACGCGGCGTCAGGTCCGCCATCACCCACAGATACATGACAGACAGACCCGAAGGAATTACAGTCTTTAACATCCTTTATCGCCCTGATGGCTTTAAGAATACCGAAAATGTCACTGCCGCTTGCCGCATAAAGTTTGTCCGGGAATGTCTCACGGATCTTGTCAGGGGTACCGCTTCCCAAAATATGACCTTCAGAGATCATTGCAATCCTGTCACAACGCGCCGCCTCATCCATATAAGGCGTTGATACGAAAATACTTACCCCGCTTTCACGTATTCTCTTCAGCATTGACCAGAACTCTTTTCGACTGACCGCATCGACGCCGGTAGTCGGCTCGTCGAGGAACAGGACCTTAGGCTTGTGGACCAATGCGCAGCATAGTGCCAGTTTTTGCTTCATACCGCCAGACCGCGCACCTGCCCGCCTTTTCCTGAACGGTTCGAGCTGGGAATATATTTCTTTGATATTGTCATAACTGGATTTCGTATCCATCCCGAAAATGCTCGCATAAAACTGAAGGTTCTCTTCGACACTCAAATCTTGGTAAAGAGAGAAGTGCCCCGGCATGTATCCGATTTCGGAACGTATTCTTACATAATCCTTTACCACGTCAAGTCCACATACACTTGCTGTTCCGCTGTCTGCGAGAGACAATGTCGTAAGGATACGAAAGAGTGTGGTCTTCCCAGCACCGTCAGGCCCGATCAGACCGAAAATCTCACCTTTGTCGATTTTCAGGGAGATATCTTTAATGGCCGCAAACTCTTTGTATGACTTGCAAAGGTCATCGGCAACAATCGTCGCATCCATGTTCTTCGAATTTATTTTCTTACATAAGCATACATACCAAGTCTGAGAGCACCATCATTAGGTACTGCAACCTTCACGGCATAAACAAGTTCGGCACGTTCATCCCTCGTCTGGATATCCTTAGGAGTAAACTCGGCCTGTGAAGAAATCCATATCACACGGCCGGTATATTCCTTTGGACTTGCGCTTCCATCGTCAGGAATGACCTTAAGTTCATCGCCCAGTTTCAGAGCCGCAAGCTGCGATGTAGTAAAGTATGCTCTCACATATGTTTCGGCGAGATCTGCGAGCTTGAACAGAGGTTTGCCCACTGTAACACTCTCACCTTCATTGGCATATTTGGTCAGGACAGTACCGGCAACAGGCGCACAGATACGGCATTTAGCCAATTGGTCTTTCTTCTCGGCAATCTGGATTTCATAAGTCAATATTTCCGACTGCACCGAACTGTTGTTCCTCTCCCATGTCTGTATCTGAGCGGCCATCTGACTTTTCTGGATATCGATTTGGCTGCGCAGGTCATCTACCTGCTTCCGGGTTGCAGCATTATTGGCCAGCAACGAACTATAACGCCTGTAATCATTTTCAAGGCTAGCAAGCTGGTCTTTCTGAGGAGTCTGCTGGCGGTCAATGTCTATGAGTCGTGACCTTGCACCATCCCGCCTCTGCTCCAGTTCGCGAATCTGAAGTGCAGTCTGGACCGAATCCACGGCACCCACCATGTAACCGGCATCGAGCACATCCCCCTCTCTGACATTGAGAGAAAGTATCCTTCCACTTGCTTCCGCAGAAACCGTAACCTGTTCAGCATCAATCTGTCCGCAAGCATCGAAATCAATGTCATTCCGACAGCCGGCCAATATTGACAACGCAGCCGCAGCTGCCAGCATTTCATATCTTACCATAACTTAAATTAATTTCAATGTTATTGTATTCCAATGTCTTTTTGCATGATCATTCTGTCAATGCCGGACTATTTTCCGAGGGTATTCTTCATGTCATAAACAGCCATCATAAGCTGGACTTCATGCATCGACTCATTTGCCTTTGCCTTATACTCCTCATCCAGCATTGACAAATAATCATTCATCTTTATCGTTCCCTCGCGATACTGGTTTTCTCCGGCCTCGCGGATTCTCTGACGGAGTGCAATTATCTCCGAATCGCGGTCGAGCACATCGCGGGCCTTCACGATAGCATTGCTCTTCTGCTCTGCCTCAATCGAGTTATTGAGCACAAAAGTCTTTCTCGTGAGTTCAATCTTCTGCTCGTCAGCTTTTATCTTACGTTTGTCCATGCTACGAGTATAGAGAGAACCGATATTCCACTGGAGTTTAATTCCGGCCACGAAATAAGTCGAGAAATCTCCCGAAAGCATATTCATGCCGGGCCGTCCGTAACCGCCTTGAAGACTAAGATTCAGTTTTGGTGAAATGAGGGTATTCAGCTGACGGAGTTGCAATTCATTTTGTCTGAGCTGAGCCGAATAAAGAGCCATCTCCGGACGAGTCGCGAAATCACGGCCTCCGTCATCCTGGAAATCAACGGCTTCCTGTGGAATTTCAAGTTCGACACCTGTCATATCCCGTCCTGTCATCAGGCTCAGCAATTTCACATAGGACCTGAGATCCGCTTCGAGTGAGGCACGCTGCTGAAGACAACTTAAGATATTGACACTCACCTGGTCCAAATCCGTAGGAAGAGCAACACCTCCATTGATAAGGCTCCTGACTTCTTCAGAGTTTCTCTCAAGGTTTTCCCTAAGGAGGTCATTGAGCCTCATCTGCTTGTCAATCAATATTATACCGAGGTAAATATTCTGAACCTTCGACCTGACTGACCAAAGATAGGTCTCAAGTTGTGTCCTTTTCTCCTCTGCTCCTGCCTCGGCCAATTCTCTTTGGCTATGGCTCGTTCCGCCGTCCCAAATCTGCTGTGTGAATTCTGCAGTCAGACCATACTGGTCATGCGGAATGTTGATATCCATCCCTGGTATTTCATTCGGCATCTCCACGACCTCAGACTGCCATGTCGCTTTGCCCGAAATGTTCAGATGTGGAAGCCAGGCAAAAGCCGCAGTTCTAAGGTCAATGTCCTTAGTTGTCTCAATAAGTGACATTTCCCGGATCTGAGGATAATTGTTGTAGGCCAATCCGATACACTCGTCGAGAGTAGTCTGCGCACTTGCGACATAACCGGCAAATATTGCAGCCAGCGAAACGCACACAGTTTTCAATATCGGTTCCATAATGGATGTGTTTAGATATAGTTATTCATTTTCTGACAGCAAGATAGTCTCTTACTCTTCTCACGGCATTCTCCCTCTGTTCTTCGAGGAATGCGGACAGCTTCTCCGGATCGTTTCCCAATGCCAGGCGTATCATCGGCAACAAAGCAAATACTGAATAATCTGCCATAATGATTTCCAGAATCAGGTTCGCCATCGACACTGGTGCTACAAGTCCCTTAGACACAGCCTCTTTCAGTCTTTCATCGTGTCGTGAAAATGCCTGTCCTACCATCACGCTTATACCATCACGATATTTCTTCAGATACTCCGGATGAGTCTCAGCTATCTCAAGCAGCAGGCGCAGCTCCCCCTGATGTGTTTTCATGAAATCGAAGAGTTTTGCCGTGACCTCACAGACAGTCTCCATCATACCTTTTTCCGGAGACATTGACATTCTCAGTTCTCCATGCATCTGCATTATATATCCGTCCAGAACTTTAATGAATATCTGTTCCTTCGTCCTGAAATAATAGTGAAGCATGGCATGTGTAACACCTGCCTGCCCCGCTATCAATGTCGTTGTCGTACCTTTGAAGCCGTTTTCCTTGAAAAGTCTGTCGGCAGCTTCCAAAATCGCCGCCTCTGTATTTTCTCTCATTTTCATATATCCTGTTCTTAGCAAATCTTCTGGTCACCTATCCGAAGATTTAGAATAACTTTTTAATCTGCAATATCTTACACATGTATTAACACTTAGCTTTTTAAATTAACACATGTGTTTAACAGCATTGTTAACACGCGAATATAAGACTTATTCTTTTACATTGACACAAAATTTTCAATTATCTGATTGCTACGCGATTATTCAGCTATGACTTTCCAGCGGACACGCCATATCCCGTCATTGAAATCATGGCTGATAATCTTGAACTCCCCTATCTCAGAGGTGTTGGCCACATGAGCTCCGATGCATGCGCAATCGTCATAGTCCCCGATACTTACGATACGGAGGGTCTCCGATGCATCTTCAGGCAATTTGCTGAGATCGACAATGTCAGCGGCCTCTTCCTTCGACACGAAACGTATAGTCACCGGCAGGGCGGCATTGATGATTTCATTGACCTTTGCCTCTATTGCGGCAACCTGCCCGTCCGTAGGACAGGTGTCGAGGATATAGCCGCATTTGCTTTTCTTTCGCTCGACGTGAGCATTGCGGGAACGCGGGCACCCGAACATGTTGACCATAGTGCGGTTAAGGATATGCTCAGCAGTGTGCGCCGGCTCGTATTCTGCTTTGTTATGTGAATTCAAAATTGGCTCTTCCATGATAAGTGTTATTTTTCCAAAGATAGCACATTTTCCATTCTTCACGAAATGGGCTGAATTTGTATGGAATATAATGATAAGCGGGAGAATGTCAGAAAACTTTATTCATTCAGGAAACGGGAGACAATCCTGACGGACTCATGAAAAGCAGTTGGCTGGCCAGGGACAGTGATAAAGAGATGTGTCGCAGTCGGAAATACATGATATGAAAGAGGATGACCAAGGCGCTGAAGCCTTCGGGCAAACTCTGCAGTCTGGTCGAAAAGTATATCATGTCCGGCAGAAATGATGAGTACAGGAGGGAGTTCCGTCAATGTCTCATCACTGGCCAAACCTACGGATACCAGTGGGTTATGCGAATCACCGGAAGAATATGCCTCATTAAATGCTTCCAGAAGTTCCGCATCATCACCATAGCCACGGGCATACTTTTTCCAAGATGAAGTAACCTCGGTGAAAAGTTTTGTCACCGGATAAATTGGAATCACTTTATGGACACCGGTCAATGACATTGACGCTGCCAGAGCCAAGTTTCCTCCTGCGCTGTCGCCTCCGATGGAAATTCGCGACGAATCGCATCCCCATTCTTCCGCATGTTGTTTCAAATATTCAAATGCCTCAATGCAATCATTCAGCGGCATTGGAAACGGATACTTTGGCGCCAGACGATAGTTCAGGGCAGCGACACAGCAGTCGCCTGCTTCAGCCAGTGCCGCACAAAAGCGGGCGCAGCTGTTTATGCTCCCGAAACACCATCCTCCGCCATGAAGATAAAGCAACAAAGGACGTTTACGTTCAGTAGCATGGACAGGATAAAAGAGGCAGAGATCCGGCGTAACATACTTGGACACAACAGTTTCCGGCAGCACAGGCGCCTGATTACGGCTCTGGCGGATTTGTTCCAATGCTGAATAGTCTCCTTTCATGGCGTCGCGGACCGCCAACATCTGGGTGTGCTGCAACCCAGGCCTCATATTTGCCAAGAATGCGGTCTCCTCTTTCTGCATCTGCCGCTGGAGGACCTTACCTGGATATGTCTGTCCACTGGCATTGAGAACAAAGAACGAAATGGAGATTGTTGTCAATATGCTAATAATTGTGGTATTCATGGTACATTTATTATTACATCGGACGCCTTCATGGCAATCCCTCCGGCAAAGATAAATTCATTTTCGGTATTTTCTCTGGATTACTAAACCAAGGAATCATTTTTGCAGCAAAATGCAGGTTTCGAAATACAACACAAAACATAAAAATCTGTTGATATGAAAAAATTATTGTTTTCACTTCTGGCCGGTATGGCCATGGTGTCATGCGCAAATGACACTGTAAGTCTGCAAGTCAAGACCCGACAGGGAACTCTGGAAGGTTTTGACCAGAATGGCGTAAAAACATTTTTGGGAATCCCTTTTGCCCAGGCACCTGTAGGAGAGCTCCGCTGGAAAGCACCGCAGGCACCGCAGAAATGGGAAGGCGTACGAGAGGCCAAGACTTTCGGCAATGACCCTATGCAGCCAAACATTTTCGGAGACATGTCGTTCAGAGGCCCGAAACGCAGTGAGGATTGCCTTTATCTGAATGTATGGACAACGGCCAAGACCACTAAGGACAAACTTCCTGTCCTCATCTATTTCAATGGAGGTGGCCTGAGGGCAGGTTCCGGTTCCGAACCACGTTATGATGGAGCCGCCATTTCCAGAGAGGGTGTAATCGGCGTCACGGCCAACTATCGGGAGGGTCTTTTCGGATTCCTGTCCCATCCTGAACTTACTGCAGAATCGTCTTATGGCGGAAGCGGAAACTATGGCTTCCTTGATCAGGTTGCAGCTATCGATTGGGTAAAGGACAATATTTCCGCTTTCGGCGGAGACCCTGACAGAATCACTATAGTTGGTGAATCAGCCGGTTCGTTCTCAGTCAGCCTTCTTATGGTTTCACCTCTTTCCAAGGGCAAAATCGCAGGAGCAATGCTTTCTTCGGGAGCCGAGGTTATCCCTTATGCAGCTGTGCCTCAGGCCAATGCAGAGGCAGAGGGCAAAGCGAATCTCGAGAGCAAAGGTTTGATGAGCATCGCTGAGGCAAGAGCTTTGGATGCTGACAAACTTCAGGATCTTCTCCCTCCGACCAAGATGTATAGTGTCGTTCTTGACGGCTACTTCATGACAGAAACTCCTGACGCCATATATGAGAAAGGTGAACAGGCCAGAGTTCCGCTTCTTGCAGGATGGAATTCTCTGGAAGGCTCCCCTCTTCAGGCTCTGGCCGGTCAGGAACCGACTCTTGAAAACTACAAGAAGGCCATGTCCGCAAGATTCGGAGACATGACCGATGAGATTTTCGAAGCCTATGGTCTTCGTACAGATGCTGACGTAGTCAGCCAGAAAGGCATTGACCTTGCTTCAGATCTTTTCACCGGTTTCCCGACCTGGAAGGTATGTGATTATCATGCAAAGACTTCCGGCCAGCCGGTTTACAGGTATAAATACAATCATCCGCGTCCTGAAGTCTCAGCCAAGATGGGCGACAGGGTAGCGGCTCTTGCCGGTGGCGTCCGCGAAAAGACTGCTGAAGAAAAGGCTGCAGAGAAGAAGCCGGCTCCTGTCATCAATGGTGCGGTCCATTCTGCTGACATTGAATATGCAATGGGCAATCTTTCCACTAATGAATATTATGCGTGGACTGAAGATGACTACAAGATTTCAAAGCTGTTCCTGAGTTTCTACGCGAATTTCTGCAAGACCGGTAATCCTAATGGTGAGGGACTTCCAGTCTGGACTCCTATCAATGATAAACTGGATGCCGCTCCTGTGATGCAGATTGACATTGACTCAAAGGAGGTTGCGGATCCGGCCCGCGAAAATGCCTACAGGACGCTGGAGAAATTTTACCGCAGCCGCATGTAGTCTTTTATTGACTTTTAGTAACATGAAAAAAAACAACTTGCCTCAGATTAAGAGAAGATTTTCGAGGATAGATTTATTTTCGAAGAAGGAGTGTGCCGGTGGCACATGACTGATGAGAAAACAGATATAGACCGAAAAGATTCCTTAAGATGAGGCAGGTTATTTTTTGAAGGTTGCTTATGGCAGTTTTCGCAAAAAGATACTATATTTGCAGCCACGTCGGAAACGACGCACACAAACCAAAGAGTAAAGAGGTGGGACGCTCTATCGCGCTGGCCATATGGTCAGTGAGGAAAGTCCGGACAGGAAAGGGCACCCTGCTGCGGAAAGCGCAGATGGGAGTAATCTTTTGAAACCGTAACAGAAAACAACTGCTGTCCGTTACCGGATGGCGAGGGTGAAAACGTGAGGTAAGAGCTCACGACGTCCGTCAGTGATGCCGGGCGGGTACGGTACCAGGGCCTGCAAAACCAAATATACTGACAGATGAGGGCTGCCCGCCCGATGTCAGGGGGTAGGTTGCGCAGATAAATGATAGGGATAATAACAGAAACCGGCTTACGGCCCCACCTGCAGAATTAAGGTGACTGAAACAATGTTTCGGCCACCTTTTTTAGATTCTGATTTGCAGACAATATCCATTTCGCGTCATGGGGAAACCCTGTATTACGCGGTTGCTTACTCTTGTCGTGTAAGCTTCTCCGGATTTACGTCTGTTGTCGGGACGGTGCCACATCTATTTTTGCAATAGTCTGATTCATAGAAAGTTATAAAATTACGTGTGGATTAGTGGTCAAAATATCTTTGGAAATCCACGCTTCAAATAAATGGTGCTTGATTATCAATGTATTACAGAGGTGGCCGTGGCGTCGTCCCGCCTGCCAGAATTCGTCGTGGCCGGATGATTGAAAACTCAGAGGGTAACCACGCGAAATGGCCAGGCAGATGTGCCTGAGGCATATTAGTGTGGCCGGACCACCATATGTAAGGCTTCCTCTGACATGTCAAATAGCCCTGGAACATTGTCAATGCCATATAGGCTTGGCCAACTACGGAAATATGTGGCATGGCAGTAAATCATTGGTCAGTCACAGCATCGTCGTTGTCATGTGGCACAGTACGGCGGAACTCACTCCGCTGCGCTCCGTTCGGCCCTCCTACCGTTTCCTGCGTCCTCGCTCCCGCGAGAACTTGTCTCCGGCAGGCACCTCCCACTTCCCGAGGCCGTGGGTTGGCCACGTCCGCCGTACTGCACCATCTGGTAGACGACATGCAGATCACATGAGAGTAAAAAAAATAAGTGGTAAAGATTTGTGATGGATTTTCGAAGAAGGAGTGTACTGGACGTACACGACTGATGAGGAAAGAAATATAGACCGAAATACTCGCAAAGATTACCAAGTTATTTTTTAAGGATTACTTAATATCCACCAAACAGTAACAATACAGATTAAAGTTGTATCTTTGGGGCCGTGAAACGGATTTTTGTCATATTATTGCTTTGTTTGTCGTTCCTGTCTTGCGACAAGCGGGAGTTGTATGATGCCGTTTCACAGCAGGTCGTTTCTGTAATGGAGACGAGTTATGTCTCTCAGCCTCAGACTAATGATATTTTTGGAGTCAAGAGCAGCAACATCTTCTCTGTCAGGACTGCCCCTCAGGGCCAGAGGACTTTCCGCACATTCAGACATTGCGATTATCTTTTCAGAAACGGAAAGTGTATAAATCCTCGTATCTGCAGCTCAGCCGTCGTAGAAAGCATTTCCGGACGGGTCGGAAAGTTATCCGCAGACAGATACATCTATTCAATTTGTTTCTTGAGATTGTAAAGTAACAGTCTTATTCCCAAACTGTCATTTCTTGCACTCATTGGCTTGTTGCCACTTTGAGAGCAAGTTAGTTATTCATGCTTTTTCAGACAGAAATAAGCAAATTCAAATACTCAAGAAGTAAAAACATGATGAATCTTATATTATTGCTCATCGGCCTCGGACTTGTAGTTCTCGGGGCTGACTGGCTCGTAAACGGAGCCTCTTCTATCGCCAGAAGAGCCGGTATCAGTGAGTTTGTGATAGGACTGACCATTGTCGGATTCGGAACTTCCTGTCCCGAACTCGTAGTGAGTCTTACTGGGGCGATAGAGGGGAATTCAGACATTTCTGTCGGTAATGTCGTCGGGTCAAATATTTTTAATGCGTTGTTTATCTTAGGATTGACTGCACTGGTTCTTCCCGTGGGCATGACAGATAAAAATAGACGCATAGATATACCGATTACCCTTGTCGTTACCATTTTGCTGGTCGTGCTCGGAATAACCGGTTCTATGTCAGGACCCGTCATTTCGCGATGGGAAGGGGTCGTGATGCTTCTGGTGTTCTCCGTATACCTTTTCTATTGTTTCAAATCAGATTCAAAAGACGAGTTGTCAGAGACGCAACAGGCGATTCTGTCTTTCCCTAAAGCAATTGCATTGACCCTGACCGGTCTGGCAGGCCTCATCTTCGGTGGGGACTTGTTCGTGGACAGCGCGACAGCCCTGGCGCGGCAGATCGGGGTGAGCGACAAATTTATCGCGGTCACGATTCTCGCCGGCGGCACGTCTCTGCCGGAACTTGCTACGAGCCTGACAGCGGCAATCAGGGGAAAGGAGCAGTTGGCGCTTGGTAACATATTGGGTTCCAATGTATTCAATGCGATGCTGATCCTCGGGTTGTCTTCGATAATCACTCCATTGTCTTTCGCGTCCATGACTGTTGTCGACATTGCAGCCCTGATCCTAAGTTCCGTCTTGCTTCTGATTTGGGCATATACCGGCCGCAGAAACAGGATAGACCGCTGGGAAGGCGCCGCCATGCTTCTATGCTATGTCGCGTATAATGTATTCTTGTTCAGCAGATTGTAAATTCTCGCTATCATTGACGGTGACTGAAACACTTACGTTTCGGTCACCTGTTTTTGTTTAATGCAACTTAATCCCAAGGTCTTCCAGGACACGTCTGGTAAAGAGTTGCCGGCCTTTCCGGTTCAGAAAGAAACTATTGAAATACAAGCTGTCATCCTGCCTGAATATCTTATCCTTGCTGTAATCCAGCAGCACAACATCCCGACCGACATCTTTCAAATAACCGTATATATACCGTTCTTCAAACTGAGGAGTATAATATTTGGCAAGATGCTCTGTAACAGGAGGTATTACATAGACAGGCTTATATCCATGTTCCGCGCAGAAATCAATCAGATCTCTCATGAGCTGAATACGATACTCTCTGCCTTGTCTGTTCTCCTCCGTCAATGCCGCATCGAAATCCGCAATACCGAACTGATTTTTCCATCCGCTTATCCAACGCTTTGCATCACGCTCCAATTCATTGACATCCATAGGATTATAATCAAGCTGCGGTTCCATCCTATAATCACACGGCTTGTCTTTGCCCATTAAATACCTTATCAATGCCTTTAAAGCCTGCTTCTTGAACATGATAGGATACATTGCATAACGCCGAGCTTTCTCAAACATAAAAGGCTGTATAGGATCCCCTTGCACATCGAATTTGGCATACTTCATGGCATCCATTAATCCGGTTTTCTTATTGAGCCCAGTAAATGGCATAATAGTAATCAGCACGTAGCCTCCCGGCTTCAATATCCCATGGAAATAACGCAGGAGATTATAATCCTCAAGCAATGTCTGAGGCTGCTGCGCCCAATTCATTGCCTTTATATCAATGCCAGTGTAGTCGAAAGCCCACTTGCCTCCGCTACTTCCCAGATTCACCAAGTCAAAGTCCCGCTCATCATGAGCACTAAGCCAAACCTTGTCAGGATATATTTCATGGTTCAAATCCACAAACATTGACTTGTACCAACTTGTGCGATAAAGCAGGTAACTGCCTGAAAAGAACCGCAATATTCCTTGTGCCAAATTATCTTTACTCATCTGCACTTGTTAAAAATTCTATCCGGTAACGACAAAATAACTTTCATGACCTAATTGTAACTTCCTCCGTCCATTACGATAATCTGTCCGACGATATTATTGGCGGCACCGCTTGCCAGAAACATTGCAGTCTCGGCCACTTCTTCAGGCATAGTGAATCGCTTAGTGGAATGATTTGGTGTATAAACATTGTCAGAATCAATGTATTGCTGCAATTCCTCCGTGATATTTGTCGGGACACGACCGGGAGCAATGCCATTGACATTTATATGATATGGAGCCAGTCTTCTGGCATTTCCTCTGGTAATCGAGTTCGCTCCCCATTTCGAAAGCGTATATGGGTCAAAACCTATTCTCTCGCCGGCTTTAGATGTCAGATTTATAATCTTGCCTTCAATCTTATTGTCAATGAAGTAATCACCTTCAATCTGGTTCATAAAGAAAAGACCTTTCTGATTTATATCACAGATGTAATCATACATCTGTTCAGACATAATATCTCCCGAATAAGCTGAAACCCCTGCCGCGTTTATAAAAATATCAATGCTACCCAACAAATCCGCAGCCTCGCAAATTTCCCCCCTCAACCCACTGATTTCTGAGATATCCAGCCGCATCGCTTTCAAATTCGGGCTCTTCAATGTTGCCAGAGTCCTGTCCAAGCCCTCCTGTTTACGAGCGCATATAAGAACTGTCGCACCCTCAGCCAGAAAGGCTTTGGCGATAGCCAATCCTATCCCGCTTGTACCTCCAGTAACCATCACTTTCTTTCCCTCAAATCTGGCATTGGGAGCACTGTACGTAACATTCAAATTGACAATTTCCTTGCGCTTGAATATTATGCGTATCGCTTGTTTGATTCTGTCTAACATATTGATTAATACTTTAATAGCGATTTATTGAAAAATAATTTCTTGGAATTGCAATAATCTATATATAACGTCCAAATAACTTTGAGACAATCATATCATTGATTTTCACTCTCATTGACCGACTTATTCCGATTGTATATACACACAACAACGTCGACAGCACACTTACAACTACGGTAATTGTCAACCTCAAAAAACTTGAAGGCATCATTGAAAAAACAAGAGTAGGAACAACTGCCGCTATAGCGGAAACAGCAATCGAGTGCAGATAAACTTTCTTGAAGTAGTCCAGCACATCGAACTTTACCTGCTTGCACAATGCCCTGACCTCAAGCATTGAACAAATAATACGATTAAAAGACTGTATGACAAAGCAACTCCATACAGGCAATCCCAGTTTATAGGCCACATATACCATTGGAATAAATGTTCCGGCTGAATAGACGCCACTCGTAAGATTAAGAGTCTTCACATCACCTGTTGCATGCACACCATTAATTACACTTCGTGAAAAGATTGTATAAAGCGATATGCATATCACGAACCGAAGGAAAAGTACAGCATATTCCGGGACTTCGACCAGCCATAAATTCAGGATATACTCAGCTTCCAGAAATATCGGCAACGCCAGAAGGAACATTAGATAATACGAATATTTCCCCGACTCATAAATCAGCTCGAAGAACCTGTCCATATCACCCCTCGCATAACTCTTCACGATCTGAGGGTTGACTGAAGTCGTGAAGTTACTGGCCAATTGGTTGACAGCACCCTCGACTTGATATGCGACAGCCCTGGCAGCATTGACAGCGACTCCGAAGAACATATTGATCAAAATATTGATACCCTGGCTGTTACCAGTCGCACAGAACTGCCCGACCATATCCCATAGCGAATAGGACAGCATTCCTTTGTATATGTCCTTGTCCTTACATAGCTTGAGATGAGTTTCATCAAACCTCTTGTAACAATATACTCTGTAGAAAATCTGCAAGGCTATACTCCAGAGCGCTATAATAATTGAGTAGGCTATCAGCTTATCACTAAATGGAGCATACAGCAAAAGCACTATCAATGCCAGTTTGACAATCGCCTCGCTAAGTCCCACATATGCGTATATATCCATCTTCTCATGGGCAATGATTGTAGCCCCATAAGGCACCTGAGTTAGCGAGAACATACAGGAAAGGATGGACAATTGATAGACGACATTGGCCGCAAACTCCCTTCCGTGAGGGATACTCATTTTATTGTTGACGAACCATAATCCAATTGTCTCCATCATGATAAAAAGTGCAATGGCCACGAGGACATGCATCGTGAAAGAGGCATTGAAAGTCTTGTTCAGCCTCTCCTTATCTCCCTTGCCCAGTTCAAAAGTCAGAAAACGACTCGTTCCAACGGCCAGTGTTCCATTGATGATAGTGAACATGGCAACAATACTTCCTATCGCACCATAAAGTCCATAATCATCCACGCCCAATGCCTGCAATATAACTCTTGAAGAGAAGAGCCCTATTATCATCATCAGGAAAGAACGGAGATAGAGAAATATCGTGTTCTTCGCAATTCGTTTATTGTCTGATTCCATTCCCATCATTCAAGGCCTCCAATATACATTTTCGGCTATCACCTGGGCAGGATTTCCAGAGGCTATACAATGCGCAGGTATATTCGTTGTCACGACACTATTGGAAGAGATAATCGCACCCTCGCCTATGGTCACACCCTTGGTAATGCTCACGTTCGAGCAAATCCAGACATTGTCACCTATGATGACCGGCGCCTTATCCTTATAGCCCTTGATAATGACATAATGTCCGCCATTATTATCTCTAATCCAGACATCCCGACCGATATGGACATCATTTCCGATGACAATCTTCTCCGCACATACTATTTTCAAACCGATATTTGTAGAGCAGCGTCCAATCAACAGTTGCGCACCCTTAAACACCTGAATGTCACTATCATACTTAAAATAGGAGTGCCCCTTGCCGAAGGTCAATGTTGCTCCGTCCTCCACCAGAAGACGGAACTCCCCTTTGCTGCCGCGAGTCCGCTTCTGATTGAGACTTACCAATCCGCCAATCTCGACATCCGCAGTTTTGGCAATATCCATAGCGCAATAAGAAAGGACATTGACATACCTTCCTTCAGGCAGATTTGAATGGATAGCCTTATGACAATAATTCCAGTAGAAGATACGGAAAAGCCGCATCGGATTCTTCATGTTTCTCCTGACGATTCCCAGTATTGTCCGGATCTTGCGTTTGAGTGTTATAGTTTCTTCTGACACATATGGGAAAAACTTGGCAGCACACTTGTCAAAAGGCATTTCATCCAAAGCCTTGAAGAATTCATTTCTGTCAATGCCGGCAGGATAAGGCAGTTTCCCGCCCATAATGGCAGTCCTGTTGCCGGGCACTATATCGTCAAGACTGAACTCCTTCATCACGAGCTTATCTCTGATTATATCAAAGTATTTCTCCCCTTTTTCCGAATTAATCATGACAAGCGAAGTTCCAAGATTCTGTTCAAGAGACGGATCAACACTGCCGATTCCCCAAAAATCACCGAGAGTAATGTCACTTATGCGCGGGATTCCCTTGAACTTGCATTCATAACATGACGGACGTTCAAATACATTCGCATGATATCCTCTCCTGTAATCATCTTCATGGCCCTCACCATAATAAACCTGACCGTTCTCAAAAGTAATCTTCCGCGCCAGGCTATGCCATCCGTGGTCCTTGTTCTTATCCTTGATAGCCACTATCTTGGAACCGTAACGCGCCTCCAGGGATTCCTTATATTTTTCGAATACTTTAGGTGAATTTGTGGCCCTGCAAAGAAAATCCACAATTATAAGATTATCGTAGTCTTTACGGAGGAAACCGCGCAAGGCTGCCATCTGGCAAGGAGATCCGCACGCCAATACTTTCTCTCCGGATTCCAGCAAAGACTTTATGCGCCTGTATAATCCCTCCGCATTGCTTTGAACGTACTTGGAACTGCGAAGACGCCTAAGGTCTTTCTTGTCATCAGAAATGAAATTGACAACCTTAAAATCATCTGTATATATTGCTCCGCTGACAAATCCTTTCTGCTTATACATGGCTTGAGCCAGAAGTGAGAATACTCCTCCGGACGTACTGTCAAACCTTATGACAATGTCCTTGTTGTATCCGCCGAAAACCTTAGGCGCTGACTCATTGTTATGTTTCAGCGCATCAATGTTCAGGACTGGGCATATCTTTTCGCACAGATGACAATCCGTACATTTGTCCTTATCGACTTCCGGATACCAGAATCCTTCATTGTCAGAGTGAAATGATATCGCTCCCGCATGACATACATCACCACATGCCTGACATCCACAGCAATCAATTTTGTTCTTAACCTCTATCATTTCAGCAATCCTCTTTGAATTTTTCCGTTCTGTGTCTTAGGTATAATATCAATCCATTCATAAAAAACCGGAAGTTTGTAGGCCTCGAGTTTTCCTGACAGTTGATCGTTTATGTCCGCGAAAGTCGTATTACTGTCTTTCTCCTTGACTATAAAAGCTTTAACCACCTCTCCAAGCAAGCCTTCGGCATCAGGGACACCGATGCACGCACAATCTTCTACTCCAGGAATCTTTAACAACTGCTCCTCCACTTCGATAGGACTGACTTTCTTTCCTCCGACATTGATCAATTCCTTCTTTCTGCTTATTAGATATACATATCCGTCTTCTGTCTTATATCCCCAGTCACCCGTCCTGAAATAATCTCCAAAGAAAGAATCCCCGATAGGAAGGTCAAGGTATCCATGGGTAACATGTTCTCCCTTCACACAAATCTCACCTTCCTGATTCGCTTCGCACTCAGCGCCGTTTTCATCCAGAATCTTGATTTCCGTATGCGGCGATGCCTTACCTACCGAATCCATATGTATAGCATCCTGATGGAACTCCATGAAAGTGGAGCGTGAGGCTTCTGTCAATCCGTAGTGCATACATACCCTTGTATCAGGAAGGATACCGGCAAGTTCATCCTTCTCTTCCTTTGAGAAAAAAGCACTGCCCATCTCTATGTATCTGAGTTGATTCCTAAAATCACCCAATTTATTGCCTGTCAATTTTTTAAGATATCGCCAACTGGCCGGGACCATCGTAAAGCCATTAACATGTTCTTCCTCGATCGTCCGGTACAATTTCTTGACATTGGCAAAACTGCCGAGAAGGATCAATGTCGCTCCCTGAGAAAGACAGCATCTCATACGGCCAAGCCCGAAAGAATGACTCACCGGCAAGGCAAGAAGTTCAATGTCATTTCTGGTATTACCAATGAAATCATTAATATTTCTTGCAGCGGCAGCTTCATTGTCATAGGTCAACGGTACTCCTTTCGGCTTACCTGTTGTTCCTGTAGTAAAAAGAATATCAGCGATTTGACTTCCTTCTGGAAAAGATGGTACAGCGAATTCAGATGTAAGTTCTTCGAATTCTTTCAGACCTGTTTGACGGATACTGCTTTCAATGTTATCAAACCCCACCAAAAGGAGGGCCGAAGTCTGGTTTACGATAAAATCCAATCGGTCAGGATTAGTAGCGGGGTCAACAGGTACAACTTTAAGACCGGCAAGATGCGCACCGAAGTAAGTATAGACGAACTCTATCTGTTTTCCAGCAGCAAGAACAATCGTGTCACCTGCTTTCAGCATAGACTGGTTCACGAAATAATCTCGCGATCCCAGAATACGTTGACACAATTGGAGATATGTTGCAGATTTCTTACCGCTCTTTACAGCAGGCTTATCCGGCAGTAATGAGGCCCAATGCCATATTTTTTGTTCTATACTTTCCAGCATCATAGAGTTATGACTTCAAATCTTTTATAAGACTGATGATGTCTGAAACATCTTCCAGATCCATAATCATATCCGGAGTTATCTTTACTTCGAATTCCTTTTCCAACTGTGCTATAATCTGCACATTACGAAGAGAATCCCACTCGTCCAGTTCTCCGATTTCTGTCTCCAGCGTCACATCACCTACCGGAACATTCAGCACTCGGGCAATCAATTCAATAATCTTATTTTCCATGACATCTCTATTTATATCGTAGTTTTTCAAATAACAATTATGGCTAATTTACAACTAAAATCCGACAATTTCACCCGCACAACATCACTTTGTCACATTTTCAATGATTTGGCGCATAATGAAGGCGGAATCCTGGTAAGATTCTGACGGAAATTGTGGTTAAGTAACATGAATAATAAGTTACTTCAGTACGTTTTGCATACTGATGAATTTGTCAGAATGTTTTGCTGTACACTCATCATGAGCGAAGATCCATGTTTTGTTCTGGAAAAACGTTTTAAACGGGACAAATTGCATCAACCTGGACTGTTTGTTCCACTAAATCGGTTTATATAGAACGAATAAATCTCCCCTACTAAAGAACTTAGTTCCACGGTCCAAGAAACCTTAATTCCAGAAATCACCATCAAAACGCACCCAGTATCAACGTCAGAAATAATCATTTCCCCGCCGTCATAGGGAATATTGTATTCACTTCGGCAGATGTCAAGTTCAGCACACGCCTTATCTGCTCATTCGACGAACGAAACTCAAAACGAAGCCGTCTGGCAAGATCATACTTCTGAGACTTGCCCAAATCCCGTAACGAATTCACGTTATAGTCAATCTTCAGTAACTTTACTAACTGAGAAACAAGCTCCGTATCAGTAAGATACTCCCCGTCATTGAGTTCCAGTGCAAGTTCACCATACGTCTCGACATTTTTGCTCACCATAAAAAAGTAATGATGAGCATCACGGAACAGGGACATGCCCAGTTCCAGATTGCAATACGAGGATGGAAGTATATATCCGTCATTGACTTGATATTTGTCAGGAAGAATCGTTGCTCGGCCTCTGAACATTCGACGCATTTCATTGACATTCAGATTAGTATTGACTCCACCAAAACCTGCACCATTAAAATAATACTTTCCTGTTCCCCACGGGTAGGTGAAGGGCGTATAATTCCTATCCGTCACAAAACCATTGCGATTGACATAAACTATTGTATTGCGCAGCGACTGAAGTGAGTCAATTTCTTTGTATCGAGCCTCGAAAGACGAAGGTATCTCTTTACATGTCAATGACTTTGCACATCTTTTAAGTCTCTTGCCCAGAAATGCAAAGAACCTCCTGGCAAACGATTCTTCGCCTGATACGACGATATGCAAGTGATTGCTCATAACCTCAAAAGCAAGAATTTCTATCCCGTATGTAGCCACCGCTGACTGACATAACAGGTTCATCATAAAGACATAGTCTTCTTTGACTCCAAACAAAACGGGCGTCTCAACTCCAGAGGTATAGATATGCCAATAAGGACCGCCCTGAAGGAACCGCGATTCGCAATATGCTTCCAAATCTCTATAATTTCTCATATGTTAAAATTTATGTTATCCATTATTCTCATAAGTTTAAAGCCGGACTATACTTTTGTCCCGAGTAAATCGTTTTACCAGCACAAACCGTCGTCGTATGATGCGTTTGTCCCGAGAAAACGTTTTAAGCGGTACGTTTTCACACCCTGAAAACCACTCACTCAGGCTAACATAGAGCAATAACCCGATCTAACCGCCATACACAGGAATTCGTCTGTTTCTTGACACAGTCCCCCAACCAAGAACCACATCCAAAAAACAAAAAAAACGAGTCGGGACAAAACATTCCTGACTCGTTACTCAAATTCCTTGCTAAAAGCAAATATAGCAAATATCAATGATATTTCACACTACCCCTCTAACATCTTCTCTATCTTAGGTATCAAAGTCACATCGGCAGGCAACCAGAACTAAAGGCGTTAGATGCTTCACCAATGTATATAAACAATATACGTATGCACGGAATGTCATACAGGAATGTATCAACCTTTCCTACAGACATCCAGAAGAATACAGACGCCTGGACCTGAGATACCGAGATTCATTGACAGAAGGCTATTGCCCTACCCCAAACTTCTTTATCCGCGGCAAGTTTTTCACTGAATCGGATAATCCATTCAGCACTACCGAACTGTATATCAATAAATTGCCTTTCAATAGGCATAATGACATCCAGTATCAGTTCCCCGACAGGCTATTCGACAGGGACACATTGATACTCATGACTTTCGAAGTCAATTTTCTGTATATCCTCCGGGCATACGCAGCAGGAAATGATGTTTCCAATGCCAGGGCGGCTCTGCGTTCACGCTTCAGAAAAGGCTTCATGGAGACACTTGAGTCACTATATGACATAAGACCACTGGAAAATGCAACCAAAGAATACCTTGAACGCAACTTCCGAGAACTTAACGGCAAGGTTTTCTATGACAATGCTTCCGGACAATTTCTGAAAGCAAATCCAAAACCAATGTCAGAAGCACTTTAAGGCACATCAGACTTTAATTCATCAGTATTTTCTTATAATTCACCTGACATAAGCAAGATTATTATTACTTTTGCCACATAAACAGCAACAACACATGTTCACACTATATACATTGACATCCAGCCTGCATAGCGAGGCGGCATGTAATCCGGCAGAGGAAAAATTCATAAGAGAGATCGAAGAGGTGCTTGGAGAAGATTTCGACTTCAGGGGCGAGGATTTCTCGGGATATGGGGAAACATTGAACAACCTCATATATGTCAGGACAGGAGGGACTGAGGGGATATTCAAGAGCGGATTCTTTAGAGATGGACAGCTGCAAGTACCTGACCATAAGCCGGTAAGACTGCTTACCAGCGGAAAAAGCAATTCATTGGCAGCTTCAATGGAAATATTGTCATACCTTAACCGCAACGGTTATCCTGGAGAAATCATACATGGAAGCACAGAGGAAATCGTCAGAAAGTTAAAGGCCGGATATTCTAAGAGTGACAAGAGTCATGTACAGAAATATGACATGGGACGGATACTGGAGGGAATGAAGGTCGGCGTTGTCGGAAAACCTTCGGACTGGCTGATATCCAGCGATGTAAACTATGATGCAGCAAAAGAAAAACTGGGTGTCGAAATCATTGACATTGACATAAACGAACTTGTCCTGTCGGCGGAAAATCCCGACAGGAAATATCTCGAAGGCCTGAATCTCAATGCATTGAACAAGCCTAAATTCGGACACGATATTACGGAGCCGGATTTCGGAAAGGCTCTGGACATTTACTGCGCGCTAAAGTCAATGACAGAGAAATATGACCTGGATGGCGTGTCGCTCAGATGCTTTGACCTACTCACCGCTCTTGGCAGCACAGGCTGTATGGCATTGGCAATACTTAACAGTCAGGGAATTGTGGCGACATGCGAAGGCGATGTTCCTGCGCTGTTGTCCATGTGCATTGCGATGAAAAAATACGGCACACCGGGATTCCAGGCAAACCTCTCACGCATTGACGGAGACAAATTGCTGTTTGCCCATTGCACGGTACCACTCAACATCGTAAGCAGTTACTGCTATGACACTCATTTCGAATCTGGGATAGGAGTCGCCGTGCATGGCATCATTCCTGCAGGCCCGGCAAGGATATTGAAGATCTCGCCAGACTGCACCGAAATGTTTTTGGAAGAGGTCGATATCATTGAAAATCAATACAATGACAATCTTTGCCGCACACAAATAATCGTGGCGGCTCCGGGACTTGCAGACTACTTCCTGCACTCGTCCATCGGGAACCACCACATTATCATTCCTGAAAGATAAAATACTCCAGTCCCTAAAATTTAAGAACGGCCGTAACCGGATAATGGTCAGATATATATGGTATGCCGTCGAAACTTTCCGTAACTGTACGGAAACTTGGGCACTTGGCGAAGCCGGAGTAATAGATGTAGTCAATGGTCAGGCCTGCGGTCGTCGCGAGATCCACGAACTGGTCCCCTATCGCGGCGTGCCTGAGAGGCTTGCCGAAAGCGTTGAAAGAAGGGATGCTGTCGGTCACATCCGCTGTGGCGCGGGCGCTCGACATGATCCGGTCAAGGTCATCCAGAACGGCATCTGCCGGAAGAACATTGAAATCTCCGGTCAATACCATCGGGTATTTCTTGGGATTGATACTGTCAATACGTTCGACAATCAGTTTCAGGCCATTCTTTTCAGCGACACGGCCCTGATGGTCAAGATGAGTATTGACATAATAGAATTCCCTGCCGGACTTGCGCATTTCAAGCAGCGCCCAGGTTGCGGTACGGCGACATGCTGCATCCCATCCGAAAGAAGGTATCTCAGGCGTCTCTGACAGCCAGAATGTGCCCCAATCCTTGAGTTCGACAGTCTTGGTGTTATAGAAAATCATCATCATTTCACCCTCGGACTTGCCATCGTCACGACCCACGCCGACACCTTCATAATCAGGACAGTTATCCCTGATAAACTCGGCCTGGAAATCAAACGCCTCCTGCAGGCCCATGATATCGGGACGGATTTCATTGACCATCGCGGCGGAAGCTTCCCTGCGGAACACCCAGGAATTCTCCCCGTCATCAGCCACGCCCATCCTAATATTGAACGAGACGACTTTGAGTTCATTCGCTGCCGGCCTGCATTGTGTCAATGTCAGTAGAACCGACAGCACAATGAATAGTTTCAATGTTATTTTTTTCATCTGTACAATTATTTCAATTCACAAATATACAAATCTTAACTCATTATTCCACAGCCGGCAGCCGGTGTTTTTGTACTTGAAAAATATATCTTATCTTTGCTTTTGTCGGGCGGTTCGACAAACTTCACAGCCATTGATCCAAGAAATGCCTCAGCAGTTGACATCCGCTTCGATGCAAACAGAACATATAATTTTAATTTTACAATTGGAGAGAGCATGAACAATGGTCTGTCAACTGAAAGCTTCAACAAGTCGACATCTCCATGGTAGCAAACAAAAACAAGCAAGTGTTATGAGAAAATTTTTATTGCCGGTCTTGCTGAGTCTTACACTGACCTTCTGCTTCGAAGCATGTAAGCCTGAGAAAATACCGGAAAAACCAGGACAAGAGACCCCAACCCCTGAACCCGAACCTGAGCCGGAACCGGAACCGGAGCCGGAGCCTGAACCTGAACCGCAGACGAGGGATTACATCGAACGTCCGACAACGGTTATCGCAAATGCCGACTACAAATATGTGGACCACAGGGGAACGACTTACAAGTCCAGAAAGAATGTCCGCAACTATGAGGCATGTTATGACATCCGCAGACACAATCCTATGTGGGTAGCATATCCTTGCCACGAGATTTACTGGGAAGGCGGCTATACCCGACCTGCAAAGGACCCGTGGAGACCCGATCCGTCATTCAGTGAAAGCGAACAGTCCATAATATATGCGTCTGACTGGAACAACTGGCCATGGACATCGACGGGAGGGACACCTACAGACAAGTACATGTACTGGTCACCTATGCCATCCGGAAAGACTGTCACCAAAGGTCATCTGATGCGCTCGGCAGAAAGGGGATGCGGAAACAAGAACAACCCTATCGACTTGAATATCCAGACATTCTATCCGACCAACATTGCACCTGAAAGATATCTTAATGAGACATCATCAGATTCCCACTGGGATATGATCGAACAACTTCTTCCTGACAAATGGAGATGCAACGATACGCTTTATGTCGTAGTCGGATGCTACTACGGAGACGACTCATGGGTTCTCCAAGACGCCTGCGACTGGGGCAGGACCTGTTCAAAATCAAAGGATTGCCTCATGCCGACAGCCAGATACAAACTCGTGCTCAGAACCAAGAAGGGCAATACCGGAAAGCCGATCTGGGAATGTTCAGCAGACGAAGTAATGGCAATCGGCTTCTGGTTCCCTCAGAGTTTCACTGGAGAAAAGCTGTCCTCACTTCCGCCGCTTGCCGATTACATCTACTCCGTATCAGAAATTGAGAAAAAGATTGGCGGCGAGTTCAGTTTCTTCCCTCTCGCACCTGCAGAAGCGAAGAAAAAGTATAATATCAATGACTGGCCAGGTCTCTCCTCTATCGCCGGCACGCCTTCCGGCAAGGGAATGACCACAGAGGAATTCACCTCGAACAGCAATGTCTCATGGTAAGTCCAAAGGTCCGGAAACAGCGATGTATTCCGGACCTTTTTTGTATCCCGTCAGAACAAAGGACTGAAATTTCAGTTTGCCAAGACAAAATATAATATTAAATTTGTACGATTAGATACATCGTACAGACGAACAATCACTAATTTATAATATGAGCAATTTGAACAAAATTATTAAGGCAGTCGGCCTCGGCGCAGGACTGCTGGTCGCTACTGTCAATGGCTATTCATGGGGCCAGAAAGGTCATGATGTAACATGTGCTCTCGCAGAAAGACACCTCACGAAGAAAGCCGACAAGAAGATCACAGAACTTCTGGACGGAAAATCCATCGTATATTGGGCAAACTGGATGGACAATGCAAGCCATACACCTGAGTACAAATACACCAGTACATGGCACTACAAGAACATTGACGCAGGCCTTACTTTCGAAGAGGCTCCCCTCAATGAGAAAGGAGACGTGGTACGTGCCATCAATGAGCAGATTACGGCTCTCAAGAGCGGAAAACTCAGCAGAGACGAGCAGGTACTCTCCCTCAAGTTCCTTGTCCACCTTATGGGCGACCTCCACTGCCCTATGCACATGGGACACAAGTCTGACCGCGGCGGCAACAGCTGGCAGGTACAGTATTTCAGAAACGGAACAAACCTCCATTCCGTCTGGGATTCAGCCCTTATAGAAAATGCCCACAAATGGACTTACTCAGAATGGGTGGACCAGATAGACATCTACAATAAGGAAGGAAACAAGAAGATTGCAGAAGGCAACCCTGAATCATGGGCTAAAGAGACCTTCGAGATTTGCAAGAAAATCTATGACGCTACCCCTGTCGGTTCCAAACTCAGCTACGACTACGCAAGCGACTGGGCTGAAACAGTCGAGACCCAGCTTCTCCGCGCAGGTATCCGCCTCGCCGCAGTGCTTAACGACATCTTCAAATAGACCTTGCCAGACAAACGATAAAAACGCCATCGGAAATCCCGGTGGCGTTTATCATATATAAGCTAATCTTCAAACAGTCAGTTCGTTATCTTGCTCATTCTCTCCCAGATACATTGCGGAACCAGGCTCCACAGGAAAGTCAGGACCCTGAACTTCCAGTCAATGACCACGACACGGCGCCTGCGGAGAATAGCATTGACAGCAGCCTCACCTACCGGCACCTTGTCCATAATCATCGGATATTTCTTGTTGCTGTCAAGGATGTCAGTGCGGACAAATCCCGGGCGGATATCGGTAAAGTCAATGCTTACCTGGCGCATCCGCGCAAGCTGGGCCAATGCGTCAATGTAAGTCGTCTGCATCCTTTTGGTCGCAGAATATGCAGGAGCGGTACCCATTCCTTTAGTTCCGGCAATGGAGGTAACCGCCGCTATCTGACCACGTTCCCCCGGACGAAGATTATTTGCAAACCAGTTGAAGGCATAGTCCATCATTCTGACAAAAGCGGTTACATTCAGTTCGGCCGTGCGGATTTCAATCACCGGGTCCAATGCCTTGTTCTGATTTCCACGACCGGAGACATTGACAAAAAGGTCCATTCCCCCAAGCTTGGAAATCAATGAGTCAAGCAATTCCACAGACTTCTCTTCAGTGATATCAATGGCCTGGATTTCGACTCCGCAACCTGAAAATTCGGCGGCCAGAGACCGGAGGAGTTCCTCCCGTCTGGCGACAATACCTACTTTCCAGCCATTACGGATAAGCCCTGAAGCTATTTCCCGGCCAATGCCAGAAGAGGCACCTATGACAACAGCTTTTTTCATTGACCTACTTGTTTTCGATTTTATGTACAAGATTGATTACAAGACTTCCGAAAACACCTGCACTGAGGGATCCGAGCAAAACCGCGACCTTACCCATATCTCTGAGTCTTGCAGTAACTTCAGGCAACTGGTCGCCGAACGAAAGGGTGTCCACGAAAATTGACATTGTAAATCCTATACCACCGAGGCAGGCCACAGCGACAAGCATCTTCCACGAAGCCTTTGCCGGCATCTCGCCCGCATGCAACTTGATTGCAAGGAAACTTGCAAGTGAGATTCCGAGAGGCTTTCCGATAAGCAGACCGAAGAAAATACCCATACCTACGCTACCAAGTGCAGGATCGAAATGGAATACATTGAAATAAGAAATATCAGGAATCTCCACACCGGCATTGGCAAGAGCGAAGATCGGCATAATCAGGAAGTTTACCCAAGGCTCAAGAATGTGCTCCAGGTGATAGCTCATACCCATTGTGCCCTTCGAAATGACAGAAAGTCTTCTCAGGCAATGCCTCTGCGGACCATTAGGGAACACGTCTGATTCAGAGGAAAGCGCATCATACTCATCGATACGACGGATGTACTGACGCTCCTTTCTGTTGAAGTAAGCACGCGGATAACGTGGCGCCATAGGAACAAGAAAAGCCATTACAACACCTGACATGGTAGAGTGGATGCCTGCATAGTAGAACAAACTCCAGACGATAACCGCACAAAACATATAGAAGGCTCCTCGTTTCTCTCCCAACTTATTCATTCTCACCGCGAAAATGATGACCAGTACGGCAATTCCCAAAAGGACGAAGTTGATTTTTCCGCCATAGAACAGGGCAACGACGAGAATCGCAATCAAATCATCCGCAATCGCGAGGGCCGTAAGGAACACTTTCAATGATACCGGAACCCTATCACCCAGAATCGACAAGATGCCGACTGCAAAAGCGATATCAGTGGCGGTCGGAATACCCCATCCGGTAGCGGCAGCCGTACCGTGGTTAATGGTGAAGAAAATCAATGCAGGTGCAACGACTCCTCCGAATGCGGCTATTACCGGGAGCATTGCCTTCTTTACAGATGACAACTCTCCGACTTTCATCTCTCTGCGAATTTCCAGCCCCACGGTGAAAAAGAATACTGTCATCAATATATCATTGATAAAAGACTCTACTGTCATACCGCGAGGGAAGAATATTCCGTTCCCGTCAGGAGACTGGCAGAACAGGGAAATATTGGTTTCCAGAAGGTTATGGTAGAAATCCTTTGTTGCAGGAAGATTTGCGAGCAACATTGCAACGATTACGCAGGTCAAAAGAACGACCCCCTGCGCCCACGGCTGCTTGGCGAAAACTTTACGGCGATGGTCGAAATTACGCACACCTTTTGTCCAAGTATAAATAGGTATAAGTCCCATAATACTACAAATTAAAATTATTTATTAAGTAACGTTTCCAACTCACCTCTGACATTGACAATGTTGTCAAAGCGTATCGCATTGATTCCAAGTCGCTTTGCCATATCTACATTATCTTTGTTGTCATCTATAAAGACACATTCTTCAGGTCTCAGAGAATACCTTCCGAGCAGGATTTCATAAATCCTCCTGTCCGGTTTGACTATCTTCTCGATACCTGAGACGACTATTCCATCGAACAGGCTGAAGAACGGATAATTATTAAAAGCATAGCCTATTTTCTCTGCCGACCAGTTGGTCAGTCCGTAAATGCCGTAACCCCTCGATTTCAATTCCCGGAGAAGGTCAATGCTATCAGGCAATTCGCATTTAAGCATCTTCTCCCAGCCTTCGTCATACATCTGGATAGCCTCAGCATATTCAGGAAATTTCGTCTGAAGCTCCTTCACGCCTTCAGCAAATGGACGCCCGGCATCAAGCTGTGCATTCCATTCTCCATTACAGATGTCTGCCAGGAAATGCTCCATTTCCTTGTCGTTATGGAAATATGATTTATACAGATAACGTGGATTCCAGTCGAGAAGAACTCCTCCGAAATCGAATATTATATTTTTAATCATTCCTAAGTCAGTCTATTTCATATAGATAATAATCTACCGGTCTAGATAAAGCGTTTCTGCTCTTCCGAGTATGAAAAACCGGCTTCTGCAAGCTTCTTTTCAAGCTCTGCACGATCTTCGTGATAATAATCACAAATCTGGTCAAGATTGTCGAATTCCTCATCCCTGAGGAGAAAATTGATTGCCGAAGCTAGCATCGGCATGTCGTTCTGCGGCAAATGTTCCATAATAATACAAATTTAGTTTCTCATGTCGCTGGACTTGAGTTTCCGGAGTGCAAATTTAGAAATATAATACAATTAATTGCTTCTGAAATGAATATTTTTTAGACTTCTGAACCTCACAAAAAGGTATAATAAAGGCTTAGCCTCAAGTGCAGAGACTAAGCCGTCCTCTAATAAAAACTGATATAAATAGGGCCTCACGGCTTTTTTTCGTCATTGTAAAGTTAATAAATCAAATTCAATCTGCAAAATAATTCGTTCATATTTGGTTCATTTCTATACAAACGAGACTTTTTGCACACCAAAGACCAATATTTTTACGAAAAAACAGCTGACAATACTACTTTTTGAATACTATTCTATAACCTTGACCTCATACAGGCGGCACCAGTTCTTTCCGGTAAGATATATTTTGCCATCGACAGGGTTATAGGCAATGCCATTTAGGACATCCGTATCAGGGGTCCTGAGCTCGTCAGGGAGCAGACCGGAGCAATCAATGACGCCGGTGACGGCACCATCTGAAGGGTCGATGATAACTATCATATCTGTCAGATATACATTGGCCCAAACCTTTCCGTCAATGTACTCCAACTCATTCAGGCCGGTCAGTGCTCTTCCGTTAAGTCTCACGGTGACAGTCCTTTGAGTCTGGAATCTGTCATTCATAAAGAAGAGTTTGGAAGAGCCGTCGCTGGCGATAAGTTCTTTTCCGTCAGTAGTGATTCCCCACCCCTCACGCGGATAAGCATAGGACGCCTTGTACTCTAATGTCTCAGCATCATAGACAAAGGCGACATTGTTCATCCAAGTAAGTATGTAGATGCTTCCGTCTTTCTCCACAGAGCCCTCAAGGAAATATTTCCTGTCGAAGTCAAGCCTGAATGTAGGCTCTCCAGAAGCAATGTCCACTCTCCTGAATGTCGATAGTCCGTTCATTCCGGTACTCTCATACATCTGTCCCTTGTAGAAGAACAGTCCCTGGGTATAGGATGTCACATCATGGGGGAACTCATTGACAATCTGAAGTCTATATGGCATGGCATTGACATTCCTCTTCGCCGGCGTTTCCATGACGGCGGCAGAAGCGGCTGCAGTCTCTCCGGATTTCTTCTTGGAGCCGGATGCGTTGGCGCAGGAACAGAATGTCAGCGGCAGCACTGCAGCCATTAAAATCAACATTGACAATATCGGTCTCATTCTTCGCCTCTCTGCTTGCGGAATTCCATGGCGGCCTTTACGAATGCCACGAAAATCGGCTGCGGCTTCTCCGGTGTACTCTTATATTCAGGATGGAACTGTACGCCGATGAAGAAAGGATGGGTAGGAATTTCGACAATCTCGACAAGTCCGGTCTCAGGGTTACGTCCGGTAGCCTTGAGTCCTCCCTCCTCCATTCTCTCGAGGAAGTCACCGTTGAACTCATATCTATGTCTGTGGCGCTCGGAAATAATCTCCGTGCCATAGATCTTGTATGCAAGAGAATCTCTGTCGAGCTGGCACTCGTAAGCACCGAGTCGCATCGTGCCACCCTTGATGGTGGTGCTCTTCTGATCCTCCATAAGGTCAATGACAGGGTATGGTGTAGAAGGATTGACTTCGGCAGAAGCGGCTTCCTTCAATCCGAGGACGTCTCTTGCGAACTCTACAACGCACATCTGCATACCGAGGCAGATTCCGAAGAACGGCACGTTGTGTTCACGTGCATATTTGATGGCTACAATCTTTCCTTCGAGACCTCTCTCTCCGAAACCAGGGGCAACGAGCACTGCGTCCATTCCACCAATCTTCTCCTCTACATTGGAAGCATCCACGAATTCACTCTGAATTGTATGGACATTGACCTTGCACTCGTTTGCTGCGCCAGCATGGACGAATGACTCGAGGATTGACTTGTAAGCGTCCTGAAGCTCGACATACTTTCCGACAAGGGCGATATCTACCTGATGCTTAGGATGATAGAGCTTATCGAGGAAGCCCTTGAGGTTTGTGAAGTCAGGAGCCGGAAGGTCATTGATATGGAAATGGTTCAGAATCATCTCGTCGAGTTTCTCGCCTTCCATATTCAGAGGAACCTGATAGATGGACGGAGCGTCGATGGACTGGATGACATGGCCAGGTTTCACGTTACAGAACAGAGCCACCTTTCTTCTGATATCTGTGGTAAGTTCCTTTTCTGTACGGCATACGATAACGTCAGGATGAACACCGGCCTGCTGGAGCATCTGGACAGAGTGCTGTGTAGGCTTGGTTTTCAACTCCTTGGCCGCACGGAGATACGGAACGAGTGTCAGATGGATGCTTGCAAGATCCTCCTCCGGCAATTCCCACTGCAGCTGACGGATAGCCTCAAGGAACGGCTGTGACTCCATGTCACCGACTGTTCCGCCGACCTCTGTGATGATCACGTCGAACTTGCCGGACTTTCCGAGAAGCAGCATGCGCCTCTTGATTTCATCTGTGATATGAGGAATAATCTGGACGGTCTTTCCAAGATATGCGCCTTCGCGTTCCTTATTGATGACTGTGAAATAGACTTTTCCTGTAGTGACATTGTTTGCTTTGGTCATGTGCACGCCCAGGAATCTTTCGTAGTGTCCGAGGTCAAGGTCAGTCTCTGCGCCATCATCGGTCACATAGCACTCGCCATGCTCGTATGGATTCAATGTACCCGGGTCAATGTTAATGTACGGGTCAAATTTCTGGATGGTGACTCTGAGACCTCTGGCTTGCAGAAGTTTAGCCAATGATGCAGCAATGATTCCTTTTCCGAGTGAGGATGCCACACCCCCTGTTACGAAGACGTATTTTGTATTCATATTGTATAGTTTACCTTAACAGGGATACAAATTTAGCCATTTTTTAGAGATAATAAAGCATTTTCAGGAAACTTTCCCATGTAAAATGATTTTGGAAAGGCTTTTCTTTAAAGTTCGTGTATTTCTCCCTCAAAGCGTGTCGTGAAACCTGCCAGATCCGTTGCCCGGCCTGTCGTGTTCCAATTAATAAACTTATATTTCATTTGGGACATTGTTTCTATTTCATTTGGGACATTGTTTCTCAGAATTGCTATATTTGGAGAAAATTACAAATGGCATGAAAAAGATAATTGGCATCGTATGCTGCTTGATTTCTGCAATTTGCATAAGCAGCTGCAAAGAAAACTATTCAAACGGCGAAAAGGTCGGCAATCTCATCGAATTCACCAGCAAGGGCGTCTTCTGGGACTCATGGGAAGGCAGGATGAACATGACACAGACAGGAATGAATACCAGCGGTGAGCCGTTTTCATTCAGTTTCGACAATGACAGGCACGACCAGGACTCATTAATCAATCTCATGAAGCAGGCTCAAGTCGAGGGCTGGAAACTGAAGATCAGGTACCACGAGGTCTGGGGTCTCCGCAACTGTTTCTACAACCGTGGCGAAACCGACTATTTCGTCGATGATGTGACAGTACTGGACAAAGATTTCGCCAACCCTCTGCGCAATCTCGGCACACAGCCACAGGGAAGCGTCGTAGATACCGTCTGGGTAGTCATTGACAAGTCCGAAGTTCTCAGACGCATGAAAAAATAAGACGGTACATCTGTTGTTTCCGAAATCGGAGATAACTTGCTAACTTTGCCGCGATTCCCGAACATCCGGGAAGAAAACGGATAACTGATAAATCATATGTACTACGTCAGCAAAAGATTTGAAGTCGCAGGAGCGCACTATGTCACCACAGAGCACAGAAGCAAGTGCGAAGAACTGCACGGACACAACTGGATTGTCATAGTCCATTGCAAGTCAATGGAATTGAACGACGACGGCATGGTCACGGACTTCACGATGATAAAGAAAAACATCATGTCCCGCATTGACCATAAAAATCTCAATGAGGTTCTCCCTTTCAGTCCGACGGCCGAAAACATTGCAAAATGGATTTGCGACGAGACTGAAAACTGCTACAAGGTCGAAATCTGGGAGTCAGAAAACAACAAGGCTATCTACGAAAAAGACTAGAAATCAAAAATTTGGTCTTGCAAGCGGCAATTGGCCGAGGTCTGGAGAGACTTGAGCCGATTTGCATCAGAGGAGATGACGTCTGGAACTAAGACATCATCGCCTCTAATGCATTGACAGCATCCCTCAGGTCCTCCGCAAAATGTGAATGTTCCATCAGGAAATCCGGACGGCCCGCCGCAAGACATTGATACAGACGACGATTCATGCCTATCGCGTACGAAGATACGGCACACTCTATCTCATCCTTCTGAGTCTTGCTATCGGAAAACTCATAGACACGCTGCTTCTGATGGAAAATGCAATATGCCGATTCAATGGCATCCGAAGGAATCCTCACCTCCCCCAGAATCTTGTCAATGACAGGATATACCTCATCCTCTGAAGTGTACGGATGGACATTGAAATAACTGTCGCCAGTAATCATGGCTGACATCTGCGTCCTTGTCCTGTCATAGAAAACATGGCAAGGCTTGCCGATGCTCTCGGCAAAACCAAGTTCGTAACCGACACCCAAAGAGGGATTCGTGCACTCGCCTATCAGCACGTCACTCTCGCGAAGCCATGACGTATCCTGCCTGTAAATATCAATGCCACCAACACCTTTCTCCTTGACGGCCAATGCTTTATCGCCAATATGCTCAGTCAGGACGATGTCAGTTTTCTTTATATATGATATGATACGGGAATAGAGTTCAGCATCGGTCCTACCTCCCCGGATAGAGCCGGCAAAATATACTTTAACTTTCATCAGATAATACTCAAGTGCCGCAGGCGCGGAAAAACCAGTTTCAAGCCGGGACAAACTATTTGACAATACCCTTTTCCAGATACTCCACCAGATTCATGCGCACATGCTCACTGGCATTGTCTCCTGCGACCTTGGCCATGTCATGGTCTACCATCAGCTTGACAAGGTCCTCAAACGACGTCTTTGCCGGATTCCACCCGAGTTCCGCCTTCGCTTTCGTCGGGTCTCCCCACAAATTGACTACATCCGTCGGACGATAAAAATCCGGAGAAACCTCGACAATCACGCGACCTGTTTTCTTGTCAATGCCTTTTTCATCAGCCCCCTCGCCGACAAATTCGAGGTCAATGCCAACATGCTTGAATGCCAGATAGCAGAACTCGCGCACGCTATGCTGGACTCCGGTCGCAATCACGAAATCCTCAGGCTTTTCATGCTGAAGAATCAGCCACATGCATTCCACATAGTCCTTGGCATATCCCCAGTCGCGCAATGACGACAGATTACCGAGATACAGCTTATCCTGCTTGCCCTGAGCAATACGTGCAGCAGCCAATGTTATCTTTCTGGTGACAAAGGTCTCTCCCCTGCGCTCCGACTCATGGTTAAAGAGAATACCGGAGCAGCAGAACATATTATAGGCCTCACGATATTCCTTGACAATCCAGAAGCCATACAGTTTGGCAACTGCATAAGGGCTATAAGGATGGAACGGCGTATTCTCATTCTGAGGCACCTCCTCCACTTTACCATAAAGTTCTGATGTTGATGCCTGATACATACGGCATGTCCCCGCCAACCCACATTGACGTATTGCCTCAAGCACGCGAAGCACGCCGACCGCATCGGCATTGGCCGTATATTCCGGGGAATCGAAGCTGACTTGGACGTGGCTCTGGGCAGCGAGGTTATATACCTCGTCAGGGCGCACCTTGGACATTACCTGGAACATGCTCATGGAGTCGGTCATGTCAGCATAGTGCAGATGGAAATGCGGACGTCCCTCCAGATGAGCTATCCTTTCACGAAAATCTACTGAAGAACGGCGTATCACACCATGCACGTCATATCCTTTTTCCAACAGGAATTCTGCAAGATAGGATCCGTCCTGTCCCGTCACGCCTGTTATCAATGCTTTTTTCATATTGTCAATGTATTTTGCTTGTATATCCGGAAACCTATCCTATATGCTGAATCATTCTCATGAACGGTTCGCCGAAGAACATCACCTGTTCACCTTTTTCGAAGCCGACAGACTCATAAAGTTTATGAAGCCATGGCTTGACGACGTCCACAAGCAATGTCACCTTATTGAATCCCAATGCCTCCGCTGTTTCCAGCGCATTGTTCATAAGAATCTTGCCTATACTGTGACCTCTGAACTCTGGCAGGACTGCCATAGAATCCAGATAATATTCGCCTTCGCCCGTCTCTGTTCCAGATTCCATCTCAGGAATTCCCAGCGATTTTGCAACGAGCGAGAAAGTCCTTTCAGCGAGTTCCTTGTAATCGCCGCCATTGTAGGACACCAACGCCCCGGCAACCTGACCGCCAAACAGCGCGATATCCGTATTCCTGTAACTGTACAATGTATCTTCTCTTGCACAGATGTCTGTCAATGCTACAAGAATGTCTGACAATTTCCCAAGTGGAGACGTACCGTTTGCGGCAACCTCTTTGTCAAACACATTATATCCCATCGCAACCATGACCACATGAGCAATGAATCCGGCATCTCCTTTCTGCGCCTTCCTCAATTCGACCTGATTTTTTTTCATTTCGTCAAGAGGATTGGCAACTGGCTTGCTATCAATGCATTTGTTGTTCCGTATATTGTCCGGATCTTTATAAATAAGGTCCATAATTAAAATTTTTGCTAAATTATTTTGTAAATATAAAAATTTGTTTCTACATTTGCAAACGCAAACGGGGATATAGCTCAGTTGGCTAGAGCATCTGCTTTGCAAGCAGAGGGTCGTCGGTTCGACTCCGTCTATCTCCACTTCGAGGCTTCTGAATTTCAGAGGCCTCTTTTTTTGTGTCAATGCCTGCCAGACGTGGCGGTCGGGAGTCACGTAGGGAAAACGGGGGCAGGGGGGGGGAAAAAAAACCTGTATTCCGCGGTTGCTTACTCTTGTTGTGTAAGCGTCGCCGGAGTTACGTCTGTTGTCGGGACGGCGCCACATCGATTTTTGCAATAGTCTGATTCATAGAAAGTTATAAAATTACGTGTGGATTAATGGTCAAAATAATTCTCAAAATCCACGCTTCAAACGAATGATACCTGATTATCAATGTGTTACAGAGGGTGCCGTGGCATCGTCCCGGCCAGATGATTGTAAATAAAATACGAGGTTGGACACGACCGCCGTACTTCACCACTGACAGTACGACATGCTGATGTAGCGGCAGCAGGCTGCACCCGGGAGGACTTGCCGCCCTCGGCACGAGAGGGAGGGACCCACGCAGTGGGAGGGCCTGGTCCTCCCGGGCGCAGCCCTGCTTGCTCTGCTGCCCACGGACAACACCGGAAACCATAATCAAGGAGAGCCCTGATTTTAGACCCTCTTGGCAGATGAAAATCAGTATAATCAATTATTATCCAGATAATTACACAATCTATCACCAGCCAAGAGGTCGTAACGAATGGGGGTCTTGGCAGATTGACACGAGACACCATTATCATCTAATATCCTAAAACACAACACCTTACAACACAAAAGAGCTACAATCACGTCTGTCAAGACGGTCGAAATATTTCCATGATTGCCAGAGCCGTATAATCAAGTTATACAGAATAATAATATCTTTGCATAAGGATAATAACATCGCAAATATGGACAATCTCAAGAATCATGAAGAAGAATCTATAATCATAACTTCATGCATTTCGATAAAACCAAACTGCATCAGCGCATTTCTCGAAATCGCAAAAGAAATCATCGAATCAACCCGAAACGAACCCAGCTGCCTGGAATACAGATTCCTGCAAGATCCTTTCTGCCCTGGCGTTTTTTTCTTCCATGAAGTGTATAAGAACAATGAAGCCCAGCTGTTCCACTCCGGGCAGGACTATCTTAAGAAATTCAAGAAACTGCGCGAACCAATGTTACAGCAGCAACCTGTCCTGAAAATCTACCGCGCCACCCAATGCTGATCCGGCAGACACCTGTCAGGCCAACCATATCCAAAAGACATACGCAAAATGCCACCCCATACGGAGCGGCATTTTACAATATCTGAACGGAAACTAGTCCGCAAATAATCTACTAATACTCATCCCAAGACTTGATCTTGATTTCATCAAGAGACATTGAGCAGAACGCACGGATGAAGGCTGTGGCCAGACGCGCATTGGTAAACAGCGGAATATTGCAGTCAATCGCGTTACGGCGAATGTGATAGCCATTATACAACTCAAGCTCACTGAAATTCTTAGGGATATTGATAACCATATCGACCTCCTTGTTGCGAATCATATCGAGTGCTGAAGGGAAAAGACTCTTGAGAGAAGCATCCTTTTCCTCAGACGGCCATAGAACACGCTGACATGGAAGACTGTTCTCGATGAAATACTTATATGTACCTCCCGTAGCGAAAAGTTCATAACCCTTGTCAGCCAACAACTTGCACGCGATCAACATATCTGCCTTCTGGAGCGGATTGCCAGTCGAAAGCAAAATCCTCTTGGCAGGAATCGTATTGCCGACAGAAAGGATAGACTTGAGAAGAGCCTCATCCAGGTCATCACCGATACAGCCTACCTCACCGGTAGAAGACATGTCCACACCAAGCATAGGGTCAGCCTCCTCAAGACGCGCAAACGAGAACTGAGACGACTTCACACCCACATAATCCAAATCGAAAGCACTCTTCTGAGGAGCTGCAGGATGCTTGCCGAGCATAACCTTGGTAGCAAGCTCGATAAAATTGATCTTCAGCACCTTGGAAACGAACGGGAAGCTTCTGGAAGCTCTCAGGTTACACTCGATAACCTTGATCTTGTTCTCCTTGGCCAGGAACTGGATATTGAAAGGCCCTGAAATCTGAAGAGCACCTGCAATCTTGCGTGCAATCTTCTTGATACGTCTAACGGTCTCGACATACAACTTCTGAGGAGGGAACTGGATAGTAGCATCACCGGAATGCACACCGGCGTACTCGATATGCTCCGAAATTGCATAGGCAAGAATCTCACCCTCATCGGCAACAGCATCGAACTCAATCTCCTTGCATCGGTCCATAAACTTGCTGATTACCACAGGATGCTCCTGAGAAACCGCAGAGGCCAATGACAGGAAGTGAGTAAGCTGCTCCTCATCATAGCAAACATTCATGGCAGCACCCGAAAGCACATACGAAGGACGCACAAGCACAGGGAAACCGACCTTGGAAATGAATTTGTCCACATCATCCATAGTCGTAAGCTCACTCCACTCAGGCTGATCCACACCCAGAGCATCCACAATGCTGGAGAACTTGTTCCTGTCCTCAGCCTTGTCAATGTTGCAAGCCTTGGTTCCGAGAATCGGCACACCGCACTTGTCAAGCCTGAGAGCCAAGTTGTTAGGAATCTGTCCACCCACAGAAACGACCACTCCATGAGGAGTTTCAAGTTCTATGACATCCATTACCCTCTCGAAGGTAAGCTCATCGAAATACAGCCTGTCACACTTGTCATAGTCAGTAGAAACAGTCTCAGGGTTATAATTCAAAAGAACACCCCTGTAGCCCTCTTTCCTGATAGTGTCAATGCAATTGACAGAGCACCAGTCAAACTCCACAGAACTACCGATTCGATATGCGCCTGAGCCAAGAACCACTACAGACTTCTTGTCATTCTCATACTGGATATCATTGTATGTACCATTATAAGTGAGATACAGGTAGTTGGTAGCTGCAGGGAACTCCGCAGCAAGAGTATCAATCTGTTTTACGACAGGGACAATGCCATGAGACTTACGGAAAGCACGGACAATATCCTGATTGTCTTTGAGATTGCCTTTGTCCTTGAATACGGCACGCTGAATCTGGAAATCCGAGAAGCCCTGGCACTTCGCCTGACGGAGAAGATCCAACGGCATTGACTCCAACGTGTCATACTCATTCATCTCGTTGTAGGTAGAGACAATGTTCTGCAGACGGTCAAGGAACCACTTGTCAATCTTGGTGAGTTCATGAATCTGATCGACAGTGTAACCGGCGCGCATAGCCTTGGAAATCACGAAGATACGCCTGTCGGTAGGTTCACGGAGCGCCTCATCCACATTGGCGACCTGGAACTCCTTGTTTCCCACATAGCCATGAGCTCCCTGCCCGATCATACGAAGACCCTTCTGGATAGCCTCCTCGAAAGAGCGTCCGACAGCCATGACCTCGCCGACACTCTTCATGCTGGAGCCGATCTTGCGCGATACGCCGTGAAACTTGGAGAGGTCCCAACGAGGAATCTTGCAGACAATATAGTCAAGCGCAGGCTCGAAGAAAGCAGGTGTTGTCTTGGTAACAGAGTTCTTAAGGTCGAACAAACCATAGCCGAGACCAAGTTTCGCAGCCACGAAAGCAAGAGGATAACCTGTAGCCTTGGATGCCAATGCAGAAGACCTCGACAATCTGGCATTGACCTCGATCACCCTGTAATCCATAGCATTAGGATCGTAAGCATACTGCACATTACACTCACCCACGATACCTATATGGCGCACGATGCGGATAGAAAGTTCACGAAGGAAATAGTAGTCCTTGTTAGACAAAGTCTGTGAAGGAGCAACCACGATACTCTCACCGGTATGGATTCCGAGAGGGTCGAAGTTCTCCATGTTGCAGACTGTGATACAGTTGTCATATTTATCACGGACCACCTCATACTCAATCTCTTTCCAGCCCTTGAGAGACTTCTCCACAAGAACCTGAGGAGAGAACGAGAAAGCCTTGGCACAAAGTTCCTCAAGCTGCTCGTCATTGTCACAGAAACCCGAACCCAGACCGCCGAGAGCATAGGCAGCACGGACAATCAGAGGATAACCGAGTTCATGGGCGGCACGTCTGGCCTCCTCCATATTCTCGGCCGGATGCGACTTGATGGTCTGGACATTGATTTCATCAAGTTTCTTCACGAAAAGCTCGCGGTCCTCAGTATCCATGATAGCCTGGACAGGAGTACCGAGCACCTGGACACCATACTTCTCCAGAACCTTGCTCTCATACAGTTCCACACCGCAGTTAAGCGCTGTCTGGCCACCGAATGAAAGGAGAATGCCCTGAGGACGCTCCTTTGCGATAACCTTCTCCACGAAGAAAGGAGTAACCGGAAGGAAATAAATCTTATCGGCAACACCCTCTGAAGTCTGGACGGTAGCGATATTAGGGTTTATGAGCACAGTCTCGATACCCTCTTCATGAAGGGCCTTGAGTGCCTGTGAGCCAGAGTAGTCGAACTCACCGGCCTGACCGATTTTCAATGCTCCTGAACCCAGGATAAGGACTTTTCTTATATTTGGATTTTTCATACTGTCAAAAATTAAAGTTTGCTGATAAACTCGTCAAACAGGAACTCCGTATCGGTAGGACCGCTGGAGGCCTCAGGATGGAACTGGACAGAGCAGAAAGGCTTGGTCTTATGACGGATACCCTCATTGGTACCGTCATTCATATTCACGAACCACGGCTCCCAGTCACTGCCAAGGGCGGAAGGGTCCACTGCATAACCGTGATTCTGGGAAGTGATGAAGCACCTGTTTGTACCTATCATGCGGACCGGCTGGTTATGGCTTCTATGTCCATATTTGAGTTTATAAGTAGTCGCGCCGGCTGCTCTTGCAAGGAGCTGGTTACCCATGCAGATACCGAAAATCGGCTTGTCCTGCTCCATCGCCTTGCGGATATTGTCCACAGTCTTCTGGCAGAACTCAGGGTTGCCCGGACCATTGGAAATGAAAAGTCCATCGTAATCCAACGACAGGAAAACATAGTCCCATGGAACTCTGATAAGCTCCACTCCCCTGTCCACAAAACATCTCAGGATATTGTGCTTCACGCCGCAATCGACCAGAACCACCTTCTTGTCACCTGAGCCATAACGGATTACTTCCTTGCAGCTGACGATATCGATCTGATTGTCCGTATTAGGATCATGAACCTCCTCCTCGGCAACTTCACCCTCCGGGATAATCTGTCCCAGCATCGAACCATTATCCCTCAGCATCTTGGTTATCTCTCTGGTATCGACTCCATAGATTCCAGGAATTTTCTGCTCCTTCATCCACTCGTCAAGGCTCTTTACCGCATCCCAGTGGCTGTATTTGAACGAATACTCAGAAATCACAAGGCCACGTACCCAGATTTTCTCAGACTCGAAGTTCTTAGAAATACCGTACTGGTCAATGCCCTCATCCGGTACACCATAGTTACCGATGAGCGGATAGGTTACACAAAGAATCTGTCCTGAATAAGACGGATCGGTAAGGCTTTCCGGATAACCCACCATAGCTGTGGAGAATACCACCTCTCCATCACATGGCTTGTCATACCCGAAAGACCAGCCCTTCAGTTCTGTCCCATTCTGAAGGCGTAGTGTTGCGCGAAGTCTTTTTTCCATTTCTACTCGTAATATTAAAAAAAAGACCACTCCCGGAAAACAACGGGAACGGCCAATCAATCAACGGTTTCAGGAAACAATGATAACAAAGGACACATGTTCTGGAGCGAATCCTGAATATTTACGTATGTTCCTATGTACATGACCTGAAAATTTTTTATGTTCTTTTTCAGGTTGCAAATTTAAGACTTTTTTTTGAATACAAAACGCCGGACTGCAATATATTCCCACAAAAATTGTTTTAGAAATACGATTTCACAAACTCGTATCGTTTCACACATTGCAACATTGATATAAAGAATTATTTTTGCGCGATTTTTACATGGACAAGACGTCAATTATGAGCAGATTTATGACAAACGAGAAAAATAACTTCAGGAGATGGCTTCCGGTCATAAGCCTCACATTCTCCACATTCATATTCAACACATCGGAATTCATTCCCATCGGACTGCTTTCCGACATCGCCTCCGACTTTGCAATAACTGAGTCAAAGGCGGGTATGCTCATCACCGTCTATGCATGGATAGTGGCATTGGCCTCACTCCCCCTCATGCTCGCATTTTCGAAGACCGAGAACAAGAAGCTGATGCTCAGTATCGTAGCACTGTTCATCGCCAGCCACATACTCTCAGGATTTTCGACAAGTTACTACATGCTGATGCTGTCCAGAGCTGGAGTCGCATGCGCCCATGCGATATTCTGGTCAATAGTAACTCCGCTGGCAGTACGTGTAGCCCCGGAAGGCAGACGCTCGACGGCATTGAGCCTGATCGTCACTGGATCGTCAGTGGCAATGATAGTCGGACTGCCGCTTGGCAGGGCCGTGGGCCTTCTCGTCGGATGGAGGGCCACTTTCCTTCTTATCGCCGCATTGTCAGCAATCGTATTCATAATTCTGGCCGTCTCACTTCCGAAGACGCCAAGCGACAACGACGTTTCCATCAAGTCACTTCCCGCTCTTCTCAGAACGCCGGGACTCGGAGGCATCTACCTGCTTACAGTCATAATAATCACGGGCCACTACACCTCGTACAGTTACATCGAGCCGTTCCTCGCACAGGTAGCCGGGATGTCAAACACATTGATTACAATAGTCCTCTCCATCTTCGGCATCGTGGGAATCATCGGAAGCTATTTCTTCGCGAAATACTTTGACAGACACCAGTTTACATTCATCAGATTCGCTGTGGTAGGAATAAGCATCTTCACTCTTCTGCTCCTTCCGTCCGCAATCAACACTGCAACCGTCATCCTGACATGTATCCTCTGGGGCCTGGCCATAAACAGTTACAACCTCTCGTTCCAGTCTGAAATCCTCCAGGTCGCCCCTCACGGAACCGCAATCGCCATGTCCATCTATTCCGGCATCTACAATGTAGGAATAGGAGCAGGCGCCCTCGTGGGAGGAAACGTCTGCTCCTATATGGGAATCAGCAATATCGGATTTGTCGGCGGCGCCATCGGACTGATCGCTTCCGCCTACTGCATTCTGAGGCTCATACCGATTCTCAGAAAGGCCGCCTGAAAGCACACAAATCTGACAGCACCACGACCGACGAATCTATCTTATAATTATCTCATCCACGAACAGCCAGGCCTTGCTGCCTGCGAGCCAGTTCCAGGATGGGACATCACCCTCAGACGAAGCCTTGACATTGACATACCTCGTCTTTACCGGCGCGAAATCGAGCACATGTTCCTTTGTCGCCGCAGTCTCTTCCGAAACCTGCTGAAAGTCAGCGCGTGCAATATCTCTGAACTCCTTTCCGTCATCGGAAACGGAAATCGTCATATCCTTCGCATCGAAAATACCGTCATGGCTGACAATGCAGAAACTTGCACCTGCTGATGAGATCTCCACAGGTTCGCCAAGGTCAATGACAGCGTCCAGACCATCCCCGTCGGCAAAGCCGAGCCAACGTCCGGAAGAGAACATGGTATTGCCCCTCAGACCGTCCACCAGCATTATCGCGCCGCCATACTTATAAGAATCAGACGGCTGGACACCAAGGGAAATCTTTGTGGCAGTAGCCTTGTTAAAAGATATATTTTCCTCAAACTCTGCGCCCTTCCCGCCATTTCTGAAGGTCACAGCCCTAATGTCAGAAGCCTGGCGTATTTCCAGAGGAGAAGTATAGACGGCTGACTCGAGAGTAGGCTCGGAACCATCTGTCGTGTACCTTATTTCCGGATCTCCGGCAGCGCGGAGAGTCACGACAATGGCATTGCGCTCCACATCAGTCGAAAGACTGGCATTGACATCGAAAATATGCTTTGCATAGTTATAGCCGTTCTTGTCATAAATCCCGGTAAGCGGAACGACAGCCTTCAGGAATTTGTCATAATCCTTCACCGCAGGATTGCGCCACTGGTTTTCAGCAAGGGCAGCCCATCGAGGCAGGACCATATACTGTGCATGACGGAAATCCGGAACATATTCTGTCCACAGATTCGCCTGTACACCAAGAATATGCCTGGCCTGCTCGGCATTGAGCTCAGCAGGAACCGGATTATACATATAGACGTTCTCGACAGGAGTATAACCGCCGATTGCCAATGGTTCTTTAGAGACGTCCTTTCCCTGATAGAAATCGAAATACAGACAAGACTTCGGAGTCATAATCACGTCATGCCCAGCCTTGGCAGCCTCGATACCACCTTTTTCGCCCCTCCATGACATGACAATCGCACCCGGAGCGACACCACCTTCCAGAATCTCATCCCAGCCGATTACCTTGCGACCTCTCTCTCCCAGATACTCAGTCACATGCTTCATGACATAACTCTGGAGTTTCTGCTCCTTCGTGTGAACCCCGTCATCAGTCAATCCAAGTTTCGCTATAAGTGCCTGGCATTTAGGACAATGCTGCCACTTCGTCTTAGGGCACTCGTCACCTCCTATATGTATATATTCTGACGGGAACATCTCCAAGACCTCATCGAAAACATTGTCAAGGAACTCATAAATCTTCGGATTTCCGGCACAGAGCACATCATCAGAAACACCCCAGGTCGTCCAGACCTCGTAAGGGCCTCCTGTGCAGCCAAGTTCAGGATATGAGGCCAATGCAGCCAGCATATGTCCTGGAAGATCAATCTCAGGAATTACATTGATATGACGCTTAGCCGCATAAGAGACGATATCACGAATCTGCTCCTGAGTGTAATATCCGCCATGCAGTTTTCCGTCATACCTCTTCGGGACATCAGTGGAATTGCCGATGATAGTCTCTTTTCTCCATGCACCCACCTCAGTCAGCCTTGGATACATCTTTATCTCCACTCTCCATCCCTGGTCCTCAGTCAGATGCCAGTGCAGCATATTCATATTGTGCAACGCCATCATGTCAATGTAAGTCTTGACCTCATCGACATTGAAATAATGACGGCTCACATCAAAGTGGGCGCCACGATAACCGAATGCCGGCTCATCCTCGATCTTCACCGCAGGAAGCGAAGGGTCCGAAGCAAGACACTTGCGAAGGGTCTGAGCCCCGTAAAAGACGCCCGCAGAAGAACCTCCCCTGATAGAAACGCCATCAGAACCGATTGTCAGCTCATAGCCTTCCTCCGGAAGTTTTTTGTCAATGTCAATGCTTATCTCCTTCTCAGAAACCGGCTTGACAGCAACGGCCAGTCGCTTTCCCGTTTCCTCGGCAATATAATCCGACAGGAATCCGGCCTCATTGAAAAGGGCAGAATCCGGCAGAGAAATCAGCGTATTGTCATTGATAAGAAATGAGCCTCTTCCCGCAGTCATCGTTTTCGGGGTAGGGACGATTTCATAAGATATTTCACTTTGACTATTACATGAAACAATGCCGATTCCGGCAGCCAACAACGGCATCAGTGACAGACACTTCATCTTGTTTGCAGTTTTAAATGTTACTACTCGAAAGAGGCTTGTCGCAAGTCCTTTCCGAAGACAAAAGTAGTACATTTTTCGCTATTTTTTCATTTTTCTTATTATTTATCCGATAATTTGTAAAAAATTTCATAAATTTGAAAATCAATAACTCAAGCAGCGCAAGCACAAAACTTGAGCATATACAACAACGCCCGGCCTGCCAATTTGAAGAGGCAGGCCAAGCAAAAGAATGAATAGTATCATGGCAGAAGGTTTTTTCAGTAATGTAAATGAAAAGAACGCAGTGCTTAAACAGAGAATCCTCAGTTTATGTATCGCGGACGGCGACTACAGCATATCTGATTTCAGCAAAGAGCTGGACAGCAGCATCCCGACAATCACGAAACTTGTATCCGAACTGATCGAGGCAGGATACCTGAAAGATCTCGGCAAGGCCGGAATTTCCAGCGGCCGCAGACCGAGCATCTACGGACTGAATCCGGACGCAGGCTATATTGTCGGCGTGGATGTCAGAAGGTATCACATAAGCATCGCAGTAACAGACTTCAAAGGAAAGATTGTCGATTCCCAATCGGATATTCCATTTGCATTGACAAATACAGTGGAATCTTTCCACGACCTGTGCAACTTCATTCTCAAGCATATAAACAAACTCGGCATAAAGAAAGAGCAGGTTCTCTCTTACGGACTGAACCTGACGGGACGCGTAAATCACGTGACAGGTTATAGTTATTCCTATTTCATCGGAGAGGACAAACCTATCGCGGCTACAATGGAAAGCTACCTCGAACGCCCTGTATATATCGAAAATGACTCCAGGGCCATGTGCTTCGGAGAATATCGCGCCGGTATCGGCAAAAATGAGCAGAACATGATTTTCATCAATGTCAGCTGGGGTCTCGGCATGGGCATGATAATGGACGGGAAGCTGTACTACGGAAAATCAGGGTTCTCAGGTGAAATCGGACACGTTCCACTACTCTCAAACGACATAATCTGTCAATGCGGAAAGGTGGGTTGCCTCGAGACCGAAGCCTCAGGCTCAGCACTTCACAGGGAATTCATAGAAAAACTTGCAGCCGGCAGGGCATCCATACTCTCTGAAAAATACAGGAAAGGAGAAGAAATCACCATTGAAGACATTACAGACGCATTGGCCGATGAAGACATGCTTGCCATCGAATGTATTGAGCATGTCGGCAAGACATTGGGAAAAGCATTGGCCGGACTCATAAACATCTTCAATCCGGAGCTGGTCGTAATCGGCGGAAGACTCAATGTCACGGGCGATTATCTCCTTCTGCCTATCAAGAGCGCAATCAACAAATATTCGCTCAATATGGTAAGCAAGGATTCAAGGATTGAAATGTCCAAGCTGGGCAAGAACGCGGGACCTATCGGAGCCTGCATGCTTTCAAGAAGCCGGCTACTCGGTCTGATGTAAACAATTTCAAAATATCTAAATATCTAACAGGCTGAGTATTGGATTATTGCTGACGAATTTGTAGCTTTGGATTTGATTCACTTCTAATCTTTATCAATTATGAAAGCTACAAGAATCCTAAGCGCCATAGTGATCGGCGCATTCGCACTTTTCTCATTTTCATGCAAGAAAGATTCTCCAACTGCGCCGGATACCCCAGGACCGAAACCGGAAAATCCTGACGAAACAGTCGTACCTGCACCGGTCCCTATGGACACACTAGTCTATGCCTTTGGTCAGGAAGCGGTCAAGGACCAGACATATTACTATGCCACGATCTGGAAAGACGGCAAGAGAACCCTGCTCTCTGACGGCAAATATGACGCCTTCTGCAACGCCGCATTCGCAGACAACGAATATCTGTACGTGGTAGGCTGCGAGGCAACCGGCGACCTGATAGACGACGGATACTATGATCCGTACAATGCCAACAGAGGCGTACTCTGGAAAGTCAAGATCGGGGATGAGACAAATGTGACCAAGACCAATCTCAGCGACGGAAAATACAACACATCCCCCATAGCAGTCACAGTAGTGGACGGAAAGGTCTATGCCGCAGGCTTCGACACGCCGCAGTACGACAGAAGAGTCATCATGTGGTCAGACGGACAGCAGGAATATCTTACTGACGGAAGTTCTGACGCCCTCGCGTATTGCATCTGCGCAGATGGAAAAGACATATATGTAGGCGGTTACATCCAGCCGGCAGACAACAAGTCGGGCGGAATCGCGACAATCTGGAAGAACGGCGTCGCACAAAGCCTGACGGACGGAAGCACAGTGGCGAAGGTCAATGCTATCTGCGTGGACAACGGCAAGGTCTATGCGGCCGGAGCGGAAAAAGTATCTGGCGGACGCTGGAAGGGAGTCCTCTGGATCGACGGCAAAGCACAGTATTTCACTGAAGAAGCCGGCACTGAAGTCTGCGGACTTTACGTTAAGGACGGAAAGTATGTCATCTCAGGGAACATGACCGGAACAGGTTCTGCCAGCGACATTTCCGTCTATGTATGGACCAATGACGGTGCGACCAAGATTTCCTCCGACGATGTGTGCCAGGGCACAGGTCTGTCTGTCGTAGGTAAGGATGTCTATGTATGTGGCAATCAGTTCATTGGCTATACAGAAGACTACATGGAAATCTATAACGGACATCTCTGGAAAAACGGCGAACTTCAGACTCTGGAAGTAGAAGCCCAGGACTACTCGCTCTGGGGAGTGACTTTCGCATCAGTTCCGAAGAATAAGCCAGAATAATCACCGGACAATCAGTTGTACAGCTCAGGCCCAGCTATCTGCAGGACTTGAGCTGTTTTTCGATTTCCATACGCTCCGACTCCTTCATCGGAAGGGTCAATGCCTTCTGCAGGCAACTGGAAGCCTCATCCCCACGACCCAAAGAAAGATAATAATGGCTAAGGGTCTTGTAAGTATTATAATATTCCGGATTCAGGGAAACATACAACTTCAATGAATCATCAGGAAATGGCAGTCCGAGATGGGCAACTTTCTGAATCACATACGTCATGCGCTTAAACTCCAGGACATTCCTGAATTCCTGAGAATGCACGAATGAATCCTCAGGAATTTCATCAGAAACAGACTCAATGACAGAAGAAAAATCTGAATCGAATACCTTTTCCAAGTCATAGCAGACGAACTTTCCACACTGCCAAGGCGAAGTGGACACCCATATTTTCCTCTCCTCAGGGCGAAAAATCACAGAGTGCATCGCCAGCAGCTGATTGATAGCCAGTTCATTGCAATAACCTACAGACTTGCCGCCCTCACCTCGCATATCTCGTAAGATGCAGGCAGCCGAGGCTACTGAAACACGACCGGCAGAATCGAGAAGTTCCTCTACCCTGCGGAAACGATGCATGCTGTCCGACATACGGATATTCTCTACATTGACAGGATCATCCTTGAAAAGGTCTGACTGATAATGGTTTGCGCAAACAATTCTGGTTACTGAAGAATCAGATGCTGCCGGATCGTACAACGCCATTGAAGACGGAGTCTTTTCAATAATTGCCACCCTCCTGTCATTGACAGAACCCACCATTATCGACTCTGAAACGAAGGTGCTGTACTCCCCCGCGATTTTCCATGCCTCGTCAATGGTGGAGGCATATTGGAGTATTCGCTTGGTCAATATCGATATCGGAGTGGCAGACATCGTAGGCACCTCGAGTTTGGAGGCATTGATGGTTACGGTCAATCCTTCGGTATTCATTCCCGAAAGGACACCCAACATTCCCGGCCAGGTAACAGAGACATAAGCATAACCGGAGTCAGGTTTCTCAAAGAGTATCAGTTTGTTACGGGCAAAATCCTCACCCATGTAGAAGTCGAAGTTGCGCCCGATTATCATCGATGAATCCTCCGAATCCTTGCCCCATGCGGCAAAAGAAGTGCATCCGACAAGCATGTAATCCTGCATGACGTGACCGATGTCGTGGGCCGAATGGTACTGCATCTGCCGCTCGTAAGGATTTCCGAAATCGTCGAATTCATGTGTACATGAGGCAGACACTCCCTTAATCTCCTGACGATATTCCAGAGGGACGCTCTGCCCCAGACGCCTGTTGAAAATCGTGATAAAGTAATGCAGAAAATCGCGATAGCGCTTGCTGGGAACCATCTCGAAAAGTTTGTCAGTAAAAGCCTTTTCCTGTATATAAAGCAGGTCAGGAGCCAGCTTGCCGATTGCCTCTCCCCTCTCAAATGCAGAACCGGAAACCTTCATCTCCCAGAGCCCTTCCGCATTGATACGCAATGCATTGTCCTTCCATCTGCGGAGGCTGTCGGACACGATTTCCGCATTCCCTTCCGTAGGCGAAAACTCCGGCTCATCAAGATCCGCAGTCGCATGAAGCGCCACACAGACAGTTGCAAGCACCAGGGCTACAGCCAGAATACAGGCAAGACCCCACAAGAGCAGTTTGAGAAAAAACTTGGCAAAACGTGACATAACTTCATCTAAAACTTCAATATATAGAATGTATTGGAAGTGACAGCATCATTGGAACGGACAGTCATCTTCAATCCGACCGTAGAGGCCATTGTTTCCATTCTTGAATGGGATATGAAATTCAGTTCGCCCTGAGTACGGTTGAATGCAAGAATACGGGTGGAGAACACCTCGCTCAATGCTGTAACTTTCTGTCCCTTCGCATTTTCCGAATCAGAATCGCGCACCAGAATCATACCTCCCGACAACAGTTTTTCAGCACATCTTCTTATCAATGCCTCCTGCGCCTGTGCATCGAGATAATGCAGCATATCGCTGATTACAAACGCATTGCTCTCAGGAAGTTCACATTCTGACGCATTGCCGCACCCGAACTCGAGATCAGGAAGATTCTTCAGAAGCCAGGAGTTCTGCGCAACTGCTATCTTGTCAGCATCATAGTCAATGCCGATAATCCGTCGCTCCGGGCAATACATGGAAAGCATGAAATCCATCTGTCCCATGCCGCAGCCTATATCGGTTATCCTGCCCTCTCTTGGAAGGACAGAGTGGAAGAACGAGTAACTGTCCTCCATCTTGGTCTTGACCTTCACATACCACTCAGTCACAGGACCCTTGTATATATAGGAAGAGACCAGAGCCTTACGGAAATACGGATTCACAGGGCTGTCATACTTCCTGCACAATTCCGCATATTCCGCCTTCACAATAGCGGATATACGGGACGTAAGTTCATGATACTCAACGCCGGCAGACTGGACAGGCGGCAGGATTTCAGTAACGGCAATGCCTTCCGTCATATTGAATCCCTGATTCTTCGGAGCAATTCTCCAGTTGCCATAGAATACCACAGGTATGACAGGAACTCCGACCTGCGATGCAAGATAGAAAGCACCCTTATGGAACCTCTTGATTTTGCCGTTCAGGGAACGTGTCCCCTCCGGAAAAACAGCAAGACACCAGCCGTCAGCCACATCTACGCGCAATCTTTCAAGAGACTTTTCATAGCCTTCAGAACGGCTGTAATAGCCTAGGAATCTGGAAATCACCCCGAACAGTGGAGAAGTCAGCACCCAGTCGGCAACCATAAACTTCACCTTCGGAAAGGTCGCCAGAATCATTATTATGTCCAGAGAAGACTGATGATTTGCGACAATGACTCCCGCCTCTCCATTCCAGCTTCTAATCAGTTCTCCGTCAGGTCCGATACGCTTAGGATGAATGAACGCAGCATAGCCTACCAGAATACGGCATGCCCTGTGCAGCATCCAGCCGATTGCAGCCTGTCTTGAACTCTTCTTTGCTGGAACTAGCATGGCCACGAAACTAAGCAGCAGGATAAATGCACTGCCCAGCACAGGCGGTATGTAGAAAACGATATTGCGCAGAATAGCCCAAAGCGTGAACGGCGGACGTCCCTGCGAGGTAGGTTTCGTCACAAAGGCATTGAAAATCACCGGCTCTGCTGTATAGGCGACGAGAACTACGGCGAACATTCCGAGAATTGTTATAATCGCGATGGAATGAAGTGCCGGATGGCGGGCGAAGACCAATGCTCCGATTCCCACTATCATTGTAAAGGCAGAGAAGAATATCGCCGTCTTGTGAGGGTCAAGTAACTTCTTGCCGGTCTTATACTTATAGAGAAGGCCCTCCATGATGAAGATACTGAAATCGTCTCCCATACCGAAAATGAAAGTGGACAGGATGATGTTCACTATATTGAACTGGACTCCAAGCATACCCATAATTCCCGTGATTATCACCCAGCTGATGGCCATAGGGAGGAAACTCAGCAAGGCCAGTTCCAGACGCCCGTAAGAAAGCCAGAGAACGAAGAAAATCAGGAACGAGGATATGAAAAGTATCAGATAAAAGTCATTGTTGATACCCTCTGCAGCCTTTCCCGCAAAATATCCCTGGTCGAAAATCACGACATCATGGTCATCCGCAAACCTCGCATACACTTCGTCAATGTGTTCCTTGTCCATTGTCACCTGAGTGATGAACATCTTCAAGTCATCGGAAGCGCCCACCCAGCTGGTAAATGCCTCAGGGACAGACTTGTCGCTGAAATAATCCAGAGGTTCATACTTCCTGGAGAGCCTTGCAAGTGCACCGTCGAATGCATCTTCCCTGAATCCGTAATGGATGGCAGCAGCCCTGACCTCAGCAGTCAGTTTTTCGACACGTTCATCGCTCCACCAGGCATTCCATTTGGCTATTCTTGCCTGCTGTTCCTCAGGACCGCAAATAAATGAGTCACCGTCTGATAAACCCTCCACAAGGCCTTCAACTCGCATTGACTCAAGCTTTTGCGAAGTGTTTCCATAGGTTTCGTATGCCTCTTCCGCAGTTCTGCCTACGCTTACGAACATAACTGTCTTCATGCTGTCCGCAGTTTCCGCTGTAAGTATCTGTTCGGCTTCCTTGAGTTTAGGCTCCCAGTAAGTCAGCCCCATCATATCACTCTCGAAGCCAACTTTTGTGGACATATAGACGCAAACAGCAGTCAGAACCACAAGCGCTCCTTTCAGCCACTTGTTCTTGTCATACGGATAAGAACTTATCTTTTCAATGACGCGGAGCACTCTCCCCTCTCGCAGATCCGCCTGTCCCACAAGGAATTGCGGAAGAAAGACAAGACAGAAAAGCATTGTTCCGACCAAGGTCAATGCTGCAAAGAGTCCGAAGTCCTGTAGAAGTCCTGACGAGGTGAAAAGCAATCCGGCAAACGCACCGACTGTAGTCACACTCCCGATTATCAATGGATTACAAAGTTCATCAAGCAGCTGAGGTATGTCATGCACATAGTTCTGATGAGCCAGCAGATGAATGGAATAACTCAGGGCGATCCCCATGATGGCAGCACCCGCCCCCACTGCAATTCCCGAAATGCTTCCGCACAGCAGCCATGACATGGCCAAAGCGAAGATTGCGCCATATAGTACCGGACAGAGTATCAGGAAGATGGAACGCCTGCGCTTGAACACGGCAAGTATAAACAGGACAATGATAATCAGTGCAACAATAGAAGTGGAATAAGTATCGCGCTTAATCTGTCTCGCATTATAGACACTCATTACAGGGCCGCCGAAATAATGCATCCTGACCGTCGGAAATTCCTTCGACAATGTATCCAGGGCATTGTCTATAACATTGACCAGCTTGTCATTACGTCCTGTCTCTCCGGACGCGAAGGCTGGCTCAATAAATGACAACATTGTCTTTCCCCCGGGCGTGAAAACATGTCCGTCACGGATGACATAGTCTGTGGCGGGGTTGAGCCGGGAGGTTCTGGACATGACACGGCCTCCGATTGCCAGCGGGTCAGCCATGATATAGTCTTTCATCGCAAATCCTGTCGGCGAAATCAGATTTATGTAATCATTCATTATCGCCGAATCCACAGCCTCTGGAGAATCAAGTTCAGAAAGATGCTCATAATCAGAGTCTTCCATAAATGACGGCAGATGGTCAAGCACGAAATTGATCATCCCTGCAGCATCAGCCTGACCGATGCTCCCTACATATTTGTCGATGATTCTGTCCTCTCCGCCAAGTATCTCCCCGAGCCTGTCCGAAGCGAGATAAAGGCTGTCAAGCGTCTCTGCTTCAGGCACTTCGGATGTATCAGCAGCATTGAACATGACGATAATCTTGTCGCTCACTTTCAGGTGAGAAAAGACATCAGCCATGTTGGCCGTGTTCTTGGACGAGGGAAAGAATGAGGTGATGTTTTCCTCGAATTGTATTCTGGAGGCCATCAGGACAAGCAAGGCAATGCTGGCGAACAATGACGTCCAGAAAGCAGCCCGATGGTTTCTTAACCAATAATATAGTCTTATGAAAAATCTGGACATCTTACTGAGGATTTGATGGTCGGCGGAAAACCGAGAGCAGCAACATTGACACGACCCAACACAGAACAGCCAGCACTATTCCGAAAATGATACTTCCGAAAATATACTGGACAAGAATACCGCCGATGGACGTCATGTCGATCTGCTGGAACGAAATTATCACCGGCTGGCCCAGCAGTTTGCAACCAGTCCAATAACCGCCGAAAATAATGAACGGAATCAGAGGAGGAAGGCTGATATTTGCCGCCACCAATGTTATGACTTTATTGAGTTTTAAGATGTGTGCCAATGCAAACGCACAAATCATCTGATATCCCCAAATCGGCATCACCCCCATGAAAACGCCGAAACCGATAGCCGAAGCAATACGGGCATTGCTCTCAGGCGAATGGATTATATTCCTGTCAATGAAAGACTTGATGTTCTTCAACGAAAGTTTCCTGAAAAAATTCGCCGGCCATCTCCAGAGCAGGCAATACAGGACAAGAAGAGTATTCAGAATACTGATTTTGGTGAAGTCCCTGAACGGTCTGAAATGCGAAACACGCTCTCCTTCAGGAGGATAATATACACGCACAGGAATATTCTTCACTGGAATACCCCGCCATGCCGTAAAGACAAGCATTTCCAGTTCGAATTCATATCCACCTGTCAGAAGATGCGATCCGAGTGAAATCTTGTCCAGCGGATAGGCCCTAAATCCGGACTGCGTATCTTCCAGACGGACACCCGTTTCAAGTCTGAACCAGAAATTCGAGAACCGGTTTGCAAAAGTGTTCTTGCCAGGCATACCCTCGGCATTGAGGTCACGCGCACCTACCAGCAAAGTCCCGGGATTCTGCTCAATGGCATCCACAAAATTCGGTATATCAGACGGATAATGCTGCCCGTCGGAGTCCATCGTAATCGCATACCGGAATCCGAGTCTTTGCGCATAAGCCATCCCGCACTGAAGGGCAACGCCTTTCCCATGGTTACGTTCCTGTGTCAATGACCTGATACGTTCTCCGAAAGAGCTGATTATCTGAGCGGTCCCGTCAGTGCAGCCGTCATTGACAACAATGACATCAGCGCAATACTCCAAGGTCTCATCAATGACAGCAGAAAGCGTCCCGGCATTGTTGTATGTCGGTATTATCACGCAGCATCTCAGGGCCCTTAGCCTCTCAATGCAATTGTCGGTTTTGGCTTGAGTTCCGTCGTTCATCTGATTCTCAGTCAAAGTTTATGGTTTTTCTCAGTTTCATCGCCAGAAATGACGCAAATGGCTTTCCCTCAAGAAAACCGGCAGCTGAATTCATTGTATATGAATCTTTTGTCAATGTCATGTCGAAGAGTGTCATTCCGAAATATGTAGTCCCGATTACTCTCACTGTATCAACGGACTCCTTCCTTGCCACCATCAGACCGGAGAGTTCCCGTCTCCCGGCTTTCAGCACGAAATCATAGCAGTTCTCAGACATGGAGGCCTGATTTCCAACCGATTCCGACATTGACAATTCCACAATTTCTACCGCCTCGGAAATAAGCATCCGAGGCATACAGGATCCCATTGTCAATGCTGCACTAACGCACGTCAAAAACAGCAGAAGGTATCGTCTCATTGAATTTCTTTTCAGAAAAAACATATCCGGTATAGTCAGTTTCATTTTCGTACATGACCAGGCGGTTCACTGAGTAGTCTTTTTTGTCCAAATATATTTCCATCTTGAAGATATAGTTCCTGACTGTCTGACTCTGAGGCATTATGGTAATCAGAAAGTCAGACTTGGACTCCATGACTACAGTCTTGAATCCCGAGCCCATGGCACTGAGATTTCCAGTCATGCAGGCAGCTATAAGCGAACTCATCTGGTCCATCATAGGGTTTCCTTTGGCGCTTATGACATTGGCCTTGCCATTGCTGACCGTCTTTATCCGGTCACCGGCAATCGTGATGCGATATTTCGCAGGCGTCTGATAATCAAGACAGATACTATTCGGCTTCTGCCAGTAGAAGCGCCCCTCCGACTTCACGATGCGGCTGAAAACGCTCAGGTATTTCTCCTGAATAAATTTCGCCTGTATAGATGTCACGGCCGAAGTCCTGGTCATTAGTTCCTTACGGAAAGCCTGCTCGTCTTTCACAGGTCCATATCCGGCGTTGTTGCCTGCCCTCATTGACGTTACCGCCATCAGGCACGACAACAGAATTATTGCGATTTTTCTCATATAGTCAATCTATTAAGTGCACGGACAGCAAACTGCTGGTCGGCACTGGTTCTAAACCTACAAATATAGTGAAACGACACCAAAGAATAAAATTCATGGTGCCGAAATTAGACGGAAAACGTTCCTGGATTTTGAGAGAAGTCAGTTTTGAGGAGGTCAAACTCCTTTTCCGTGTTCCACTCCGCCATCAATGTAGACTTTAGAATGAATGCATCTATGTGAAATGATGGAATGGCACAGCCATCAACGACAGCGCAGCACCGACACACATAAACCTAATCTTTGCTTTGTCGATTATGGGCGATATGTCCACAAACAAGGCAAGGACGAGCGACAATGCGCAGAAGCAGAGTGCCAGTAATGCTGTTCCCATATTCTATTCTGTTTTTTAATCTTTCAGACAAGCAAGCGGTATGACTTTGACTCCGTCTGGGCGTGTATAAGCCATGCTGCCACCTGTCATGACAATCATTAGGTCTGGTTCACGCAGCGGCACCTGCTTTTCTGTCTCATTATGCACTTGAATGAGTCGTTTAATTTCCAAAAGATGTTTGGCTCCTTCTTCTATTTCACGGCTGCCAAGTTTGCACTCTATCAGAGCATAGCGTCCATCGTCAAGATGAAGCACAAGGTCTGCTTCCAGTCCGTAGCGGTCGCGATAGTATGAGAGGCGGCTATCGCGAGAGGCTGAATACGCCCTAAGATCTCGTGCGCACATTTGCTCAAAAATAAAACCAAATGTCTTTAATTGAGTCATTAAGGATTCTGGTGACAGGTTGAGTGATGCGACTGCAACCGATGGATCACAGAACGCTCGTTTGGGTCTGCTTTGGATTGTTGTCTTGCTCCTTATGGAAGGGCACCAAG
>OLGE01000063.1_pt1 | contig 113555 bp, 95 predicted proteins | sample 1605151 | NCBI WGS metagenome assembly OLGE01 (sample SAMEA3888912, study PRJEB22519) | human gut metagenome | biome: human gut; feature: human-associated habitat; material: faeces | place: Denmark | collected 2010
GCATTGGATTTCCGGTATTTTCCGAAGGGATTCGGTGATGTCATGGAGACCTACAACTGGTCCGATAATATTAAGCAGGCCGTGATCAAAAATCAAAGGGGACACAGCCTGATCTTCAATCATGAAGAGATCGCTCCAGGGGAGACGAAGGTATTTACCCCAGTCACCCATAGGCAGGGACTGTTCAGTCCAGATTGCTATAATGGGAAATCTTTGTTTACAATGGGGGAGGAAGACTGCTCGGGCACAAGTGAAAATAAATAAAAGTTTATAAAATGTGGGAATATATGGAAAAATGGCTCATGAAATGTGGAAGAACATGGAATGAGCTGTTTTTTATAATAATATGTATGCATCTGCGTCTTGTCGAAGCTCAAAAAGAATGATATAATTTTCTGAAATGTTGATAAGTAAAACATTTTATCGTTCTAAAATGTTGATAATAAACATTAATTGTAATAAATTCTATCAATTTGAGGTGTATTATGCTAAAAAGAAAAGCAACAACGTTTATTAAAAACTGGCTGGATACAAAGGACAAAAAATGCCTGGTTGTCCAGGGAGCCAGACAAACGGGGAAAACATATATCATCGAGCGGTTTGCGGAAGAGAACTTTGAGGAACTGCTTGAAATTAATTTTAAGCAGATGCCATCTGCAATGGATATTTTTGCTGGAGATCTGACAGTAGACAATATGATTATGGCTATGCGTTTTCGTTTTCCGGAAAAGAAAATTGTTCCCGGGAAAACTTTGATTTTCCTGGATGAAATTCAGGAATGTCAGGAAGCGATCACATCGCTCAAGTTCTGGGCAACAGACAACAGATATGATGTCATTACCTCGGGATCACTTCTGGGAATCGACTATAAACGAGCATCTTCCTATCCTGTAGGGTATGTTGATTATCTGAGAATGTACGGGATGGATTTCGAAGAATTTCTTTGGGGAATTGGGATTTCCGAAGAAATGATAGGGAATCTTTGCGGGTATCTGCATTTAAAGACAGTAATACCGGAGGCAATTCATTCACAGATGATGAATTACTACAGACAGTATGTTGCAACAGGCGGTATGCCGGAAGTGGTACAGAAGTATATAGATACGAAGGATTTCAGAGAAGTTGACAGGGTCCAAAGAAGTCTCTTACAGGGATATCAATATGACATAGCATATTATGCAACCGCTGAAGAAAAGGTGAAGGCAGAGAAGTGCTATCTTTCACTGGCAAAGCAGCTATTAGATAAGGAAAATCATAAATTTCAATATAAAGAAATCGAGCATGGTGGAAGGGCACAAAAATATTATTCAAGTGTGGAATGGCTGCTTCGGGCAGATATGGTGCAATTATGTAAACTGGTTACAGATGTCAGATTTGATCTGGATGATTATGCAAGAGACGACTTTTTCCGGGCGTATACAACAGATTTATCACTGTTGATGGCGATGAAGGACTTTTCTTTAAAGCAACATATTGTGGAAAACACATTAGCAGGAAATTCAAAAGGTGGTATCTATGAATGTGCAATAGCGGATGCTCTTTATAAGAAGGGATATCAGATCTATTTCTATAAAAATGAGACAACGAAAAGAGAAATCGATGTTATCATCCAAAAAGACGGGAGCGTGGTTCCCATTGAAGTCAAGAGCGGAAATACCCGGGCAAATTCATTAAAATGGTTGATGAAAAATAACAAAGATATATCTTATGGATACAAATTTGTGGATGGCAACATAGGTGTGAGCGAAGAGGGGATTGTGACATTGCCATTGTATATGATTGCATTTATTTAGGCAACACAATAGAGTACTGAAAATAGGACATAAAATATAGATAATAGTACTTAATAAGATACTTGAGAGGGGAACAAACGGATGGATCATTTTGAACAGATCAATGAAACTTCCTATTTATCCGTACAGAATGCACCTGTATATCGAAAAATTATGAGGTGCTTTTATCGGGAATATGAAAAGATGCATTTTCAGCTATATAAAGAGGATATCTTTCAATTTTTAAAAGAAGATGACGCGTTTGAACTGTATTCCATGGAACAATTGGTTCAGGATCTGGAAGCACTTGTAAAGTGGAAAAATCTTACACCGATACAGGATCCCGGAAAAGTGTACACGATAGCGGACTATAAAAATAAGCAATATCGCTATACCATGTCGGAATATGCCGTGGAGATCGAGCGTCTGACGGTACGCCTGGAAAATTTATTTCTGGAATCGGGAAATCTGTCGACAAACTTTTTCGTTCGTCTGGAGAGAAGTCTGGATGAGACGGAGGAGATGGAAAACGCGGAACTTCGCACGGTGAACGAATGGTGGCAGACATTACAGGAAGATTTCAAGAGACTCAACCAGAACTATCAGGACTATCTGCGGGATTTCTATTCCGGGAAAACAGAAAAGTTGATGAAATCCGTGGAATTCATGGTTCATAAGGACAAATTTATTAAATATCTGAATGAATTTGTGCAGGAATTACAGCGGCATTCCAAGCGGATGGAACAGCTGCTGGAAAAGAATACAGAGTGCATGGAGAATACGGTTCTGGAGCGGGTTGTGGCAAGTGAACTGGATATTCCCCATGCACTGTTGGAAATACATGGAAATGCCGAGCCTAGCATCCGGGAAAATGTATACGGAAAATGGTATTCCCTGAAAAACTGGTTCGTGGACGGACGGGGACAGGAATGCGAAGCTAAAAAAGTATTGAAGATCACCAGTGATATTATACGCAACATTATTCAAAATGCAGCCCTGATCGTACAGGTTCAGAACTGGGGCATCAGCCGAAAGGATGATTATAAAAAATTTCTGGAATTGTTCTTGAAATGTGAGGATCTGGAGGAAGCCCATAAATTGTCGGCGCATGTCTTCGGAGTGCAGCAGATCGAGCATTATAAGACTAATATTCCGAGAGACGAGGATGGCATTAATAACAGTGTTTATCAGGAAGAGCCGGCAATGTTTTTGCTGAAGCCTCACACGAGAGGGTATCGTGAGAGAAAAGACAGAACAGGTTTTGCCGATAAATCGTTGGAAAAAATGGCACAGCGGGAAAGCTACCTGCGACAGGCGCAGAAGCAGAAGGAAGTGGTACTCCGGTATATCAGGGAGCAGAAGATCCGGTTTGCAGAGATTGACGAAGTGGTTTCCGAAGACACACGAGCCATTTTCCTGCAGTGGATCGCTCAGGCCAATATGAGCTCAGAAAAGACGGGGCGGACGGAATACGGACAGGAGTATCAGCTGAAGAGAAAAGACGGCAGCTGTGTCCTGAAATGCGAAGATGGCGACTTGAAAATGCCGGATTATACATTGGAGTTTAAATAAAAATGAATGAAATCAGAACCTTAATGGAAAAATTCTGGATCTGCCGGGACAGTGACAAGGAGACTTTTTATAAAGTAAAACGGGATATTCCGAACTTTCAACGTTTTATCAGAGAACAACTGGGATGGAAGCTGATACATACAGAGAAGCTGTTAAAACTGGAGAAGAGGCCGGCGCATGCAGAAGCATTTATGGGAATCAGTGAGTTTACGGACATTCGGGACTACTGCATACTATGTGTGGTGCTGATGTATCTGGAGGATGCCGAGGAGGGCAGGCAGTTTTTGCTGTCGGAACTGATCGACTATGTGGAGACACAACTGAAAAATTACATGCCGGTGGACTGGACCTCCTTTACACAGAGAAAATCACTGGTCCGGGTATTGCAGTATATGGAACGGCTGCAGATGCTCAGGGTGTATGAAGGAAAAAGTGAATCCTTCAGCCAGGAAGCCGGGCAGGAAGTACTGTATGAAAATACAGGCTATTCGAAATATTTTACCAGCAGCTTTACTACCGACATTTCCGGATATGAATCCTGGAAGGATTTTGAAAAGACAGATTTTGAGGAATTTGAGGAAAACAGAGGATCACGGCGTATTAACCGGGTATACCGGCAGCTGGCAGTCTGCCCGGCACTTTACTGGGACAGTACAGAGGACGCTGATGCATTATACTTGAAAAATCAGAGACAATGGGTCGGCAGATATCTGCGGGAAAACATGGGAGGAAATCTGGAAATCTACCGGAATGCAGCATTTTTTGCTTTGGAAGCAGACGATTGCTACGGAACCGTACATCCCCGGGAGGCCCAGATTTCGGAAAGCGTATTACTGATCTGTGCAGAGATACAGAGGCGGTTGGAAGAAGGAAACATAGAATTACAGGAAGACGAATGTATTGCCATGCCCGAATCGACATTCAGGGATATCATCGTGGGCAGCAGACGTAAATGGAAGGATGCATGGAGCAAGGAATACGGCGAAATGGATGAAGACAGGCTTGTGGAAACCATTTTGAAGTATATGGAAGACTGGATGATGGCTGACCGCAGGGAGAATCAGATTGTGATATTGCCGGCAGTAGGGAGACTGGCAGGGCAGTACCCGGCGGACTACAAAGGAGGCGGAGAAGAATGAGTGAACGTTGGAAAATGAACCGGATCGGTTTTGTAAATTTCTGGTTATATGATGAAGAGGACTTTGAATTCGAGGATGGAAAACTCCTTCTCCGAGGACAGAATGGATCCGGAAAATCTATTACGACACAGAGTTTTATCCCGTTTGTACTGGATGGAGACCGTACACCGAGCCGCCTGGATCCTTTTGGCTCCAGTGACCGCCGGATGGAATATTATTTTCTGGGAGAAGAGGGCAAGGAGGAGTCTACCGGCTATCTGTTTCTGGAATTTTGGAAAGAGGATTCCGGAGAATATCGTACCATAGGAATCGGTCAGAAGGCAAAACGTGGGAAACCGATGGATTTCTGGGGCTTCGTGATTCTGGACGGACGCAGAGTAGGATATGATCTGTGGCTGTATAAGGAAGTGGGATCGAATAAAATTCCCCGGGATAAGCGGGAGATGAAGGCGGAACTGGGGGAGGACAATTTTTTCACAGACAGTCCGTCGGAATACAAAAAGCATGTCAACCAATATATTTTCGGTTTTCGAAAAGAAGAACAGTATGAGCAGTTCATCAAACTGCTGGTGAAGGTGCGCGCTCCCAAGCTTTCCAAAGAGTTTAAACCGACCAAAGTGTATGATATTTTGAATGATTCCTTGCAGACTTTGACGGACGAAGAGCTGCGGCCCATGGTAGATGCCATGGAAAAAATGGACGAGATCCAGGACAGCCTGGAGATGCTCAACCGCGCCTTCGATGATGTGAAGATCATCCGCAACGAATATACCCGATATAACCAATATATGCTTGCGAAGAAAGCGCAGGGTTATCTGGGCAAGAAGCAGGAAGTGGAGAAAGAACAGGCAATATTGGCAGATCAGGAACAGCGGCAGAGCGAGGCATTGGAAGAGCAGAACCGGGCAGTGCAGGATACGGAGAGACTTACAGCAGAGAAAAAGTTGAAAGAAACGGAACGCAACGCTCTTCTGGATCCGGAACTCGAAGATGCGGATCGGAAACTGGAAAAATTAAAGGCAGAGCATCAGGAGGCTGTGGATGGAGAGCAACGCTGGGAGAAAAAGATCGAAGATGGCAGGGAGCGGATCCGGGAAGAAGAGATTGTTCTGAAAAAGCTGGAGGAACAGCTGGAACTGCGTCGTGATACTTTAAAGGAAAAGCGGGAAGATCTGGAAGAACAACAGGAAATTCTGCAATGGGAACATCATGAGAAGGCAAAAGAGAAAATCGGACTGGAGGAATATGAAGAAAGAGACGAGATTGCGGAGCATCTGCAAATATGGAAAAATCAGCTGACGACAGGAAGAACAGCACTCAGTCAATATGAATTGATATCCGGACAATACGAGGAAGCCGCCAGCCGACTGGAGGAGACGAAGAAGAAAAAAGCAGCGGAAGAGCAACGGCTGGAGATGGCAGAAGAACAGGTGGCCGACAGAATCGATGCATGGATCACGGAAGTCTTTCACAGAGCGGAAACATCTGAGGAATGGCATCCGGAACGTGAGGTTCTCCTGCAGGCGGAGCAGAAAGCAAGACGATACGATACCGTAGCGGATGGCGTGGAGATACAGGGGGATTTCCGCGCAGATTATGAAAGACAGCGTCAACAGCTTACAGACGCAAAGAATGAGAAACAGTATCAGAGGGAAATTCAGGAAGGAATCCTAAAAGATGTCCGGGAACAGCTTAAAAAGGTGCAGGAACAGCAGGAACTGGAGCCAGAACGGGATGAGACAGTCGAAAAATCCAGAGTATCCCTGGCACAGGCAGGAATCACAGCCATTCCGTTCTACAGAACGGTAGAGTTTGCCAAAGATCTGGAGGAGAGTGCCTGTGCGAGACTGGAAGCACAAATGCAAATGACCGGAATGTTGGATGCCCTGGTGGTGACACCGGAAGATTTTGTGAAAATAAAAGCAGACCATCCGGAGTTCCTGGATGCTGTCCTGCAGACGGACGGGCCGGGGAACAGCCATTTTTCCGGATTGACAGTAAGTGACGATCTACCGCAGGAATTAAGAACTCCGGTATTGGAAATCCTCAGCAATATTTATGAAGAGGAAGGAAAGACACAGGGAATCTGTTTCGGTGCAGATGGCAGCTTCCGGCAGGGAATCTTAGCCGGTAAAGCGGACAAGCAGGCGGCAGAATATGTGGGATATCTGGCGAGAAAACGGAGAAAAGAGCAAAAGATCCGGGAATTGCAGGAGCAGATAGAAAGCATCAGCAGGACCATAGAAGAGTGGAACACCGGAATTGCACAACTGCAGGGACGTATGGACAGATTACAGGTGGAATATCAGGAGATTCCTGACTTTTCGGAGATTCAGATCGCATTGTCGGAGAAACGGGAGCTGGAACGTATTCTGGAGACGTTGGAAAACGAATATCTGAAACAACAGGATCAGGAACACAGACTTTCCGAGCAGAAGAACCGGCAATATCAGGAGGTATTGAAAGCTTGTAAAATGCTGCCCTATAGCAGAACAGTGGCGGCTTATGAGGAAGCCTGCGGTGCAGCAGAAGAATATGGAAGGATATGGCAGAGCGCAAGGCAGGAACTGCTGCATATACAGACGGAACAGATCGGCTGTCTGGACAGAAAAGAACGGATAGAGCAATACCGGGAGAATCTGGAAGAAGCCTATACGGAAAAAAGAACTTACAGCACCCGGGCAAAAGCCAGTGAGATTCAGATCCGTCAGCTGGAAGAGTATCTGAGGAGTCCGGAATTGCTGGAAAAGGCAAACCGGCTGAAACGTTTGAAGGAAGAACTTTCGCAGATCGACAAGGAACTGGAGAACCTGAAACTTCTGGGAGCCACCCTCAAAGAAAGGTTACAGACATTACAGAAAGAACTGCCGGAACAAAAAGAAAAGCTGCAACAGTACATTATAGAAGAAACCACGCTCAGAAACTATTTTGAAGAGGAACTGGATCTGAAACTGATTCTGAACCGGGAAGGACGGACAGTCTATGAATGTGCCAGAGAAGCTGTAAAAATATTGCGGGAAAGCGATAAGAACAGAGAACCCGGAGAACTGCTACAGGCATTGCATACAGTATATCTGAAACATAACGGAAGTCTGGCAAGCTACGGAACTTCCATGGAAGAATGCTTCGGCGATACGGGGGACATCGATGCTGTGCGTAAGCGGGTACGTATTATTTCTACCTGGAACGGGAAAAAGGTATACCTGGAGGAATTTTACAATATTCTGAAGACCGCAATCGAAGAGACGGAACTGCTGATACAGAAAAAGGATCGGGAACTTTTTGAAGACATTCTATCCCAGACGATCAGCCAGCAGCTTACGGATCGTATAGCAGAGAGCAGAAAGTGGGCAAAAGACATGTCAAAGCTCATGCAGGAGATCGATACCTCCATGGGACTTCGTTTTTCTCTGGAATGGAAGCCCTGCAAAGCTGACAACGAAAAAGAACTGGATACAGCGGATCTGGAGCAGATCCTTCTGCGTGACCGGGAGCTGCTTACCCTGGATGATATTGAAAAAGTAGCAGGGCATTTCCGCAGTAAAATACGTGCAGAAAAGGCAAAACTGGAAGAGACGGGAACGATCATCAATTACATGGAACTGGTAAGAGATGCCCTGGATTACCGGAAATGGTTTGAATTCCAGATGTTTTTCCGGCGCGGCGAAGAGACGAAAAAGCCGTTGACAAATGCCGCATTTAACCGTTTCAGCGGAGGCGAAAAAGCAATGGCCATGTATGTGCCGTTGTTCGGAGCGGTAAATGCACAGTATAAAAAGGCAGACAATAAAGATCATCCCAGAATTATTGCACTGGATGAGGCATTTGCCGGTGTCGACGACAAGAATATCAAAAGTATGTTTGAACTGGTTCATAAGCTGGATTTCGACTATATCATGAATTCCCAGGCACTGTGGGGATGCTTTGAGACGGTCAAAGGCCTTCGGATTGCGGAACTTCATCGTCCGGAGAACTCCCAGGTGGTATCGGTGATCCGGTATACGTGGAACGGACATGAGAGGATTTTAGATGAACAATAATGAAGCATGTGCGGAATATTTTAGAGGAAATTCTGCGTACCGGAGATGCTTTTCGGAATTTGAAAAGAAATGGAAAACTTACGGAAAAGTAACAGGGATCATTACACTGAAAAATACTTCCGAAGAAGAGCGGAGAGCCATCGGTGGGATACTTGGAAAGACATTTTATGAAAATACCATACGTTTTCCTTTTGCGGAATTTGAAAAGGGATTGCAATACACAAAATTTGCTCCTGTGGATTTTGAACAAGTACTGGAAGCATATTTCGGCAGAAAAATGCTGACCACGCAGGAGAGACAGAAGGAGGCAGAGCGGGGAAAGGCAGATTTTTTTGAAACTGTAGAGAGCTATCTGACAGAGTGTACAGGTCCGGATTCCATTGCGGTCTCCTGGCTACAGGATATGTTTTCTCAAAAAAAGTATGGCTATCAGACAGTAATCAGAGAATATGGAAGGGACAGAGAAAAGACAGAAAAACTGTTGAAAACTGTGGGAAAGGCGATCCTTTTGCTGGAAGATATTCGAGAGACGGAAGAGGAATATCCCCTGGCGGTATTTTCCGCGGAAGTATCTGGAAATCCCCATTACTTTGATCAGGGAACAACCGGAGGACAATTATTGGTTCACGGGATGTGTTATGCCACGGAAGAAGATTATCCGGCAAATGCCCATCAGTGGAGAGAATTACTGTTGTCCAACGGAATCGTACCGGATAATATTTCCTCTATCGTGCATATCTATGGATTGCGATTACAGGTTGACGGTGACTGGCACCCGGCATATGACACCTTTTGCAGACGACAGGAGCCCTGTGCTGTCACCATGGAAAATCTGCAGGAGCTGACAGCGGTACAACCGACAGGAGATAAGGTTTATATTGTAGAAAATGAGATGGTGTTCAGCTACTTGCTGAAGCATCTGGAACAAAGGAATGTGACGTTACTATGTACTTCCGGCCAGCTGCGGAGCGCCGCTGTGAAACTGATTCCCTTTCTGCTGAATAGTGGAGCGGATATCTACTATAGCGGAGACATCGATCCGGACGGGATCCGGATTGCCGACAGACTCTGGAGAAAATATGGGGACCGGATCCATGTGTGGAGAATGTCGGAGGAGGATTATGCGAAAAGTCTTTCGGAAGAAGAGATTGGGAAAATATCCATGAAAAAACTGGACGCTGTAGAGAATCCTGTTCTACGCGAGACGGCAAGAGAGGTAAGAAAGAAGAAAAAGGCGGGGTATCAGGAGAATATATTAAGAGATATGTTGGAAGATATGGATAGAATAAAAGACAGATAAAGCTCAAACTTACATTTAAACAGCAATATGATTCCGCAATATATCAAAATGATATTTATATATTGCGGAAAAATGCGTATAATATACGGAAAGGAGATGCGTAATTTCAGTAAAGTGATGGGAGCCTGATTAGATGAAGAACTGTAAACAAATAGCGACAGAATGGGGATTATCAGAACGTACTGTTAATGACCTTTGTAAAAAAAATAAGATTGATGGTGCTATAAAGGTAGGAAAAATGTGGAAGATTCCAGATGATGCTAAGAAGCCAATTGATGGAAGAATCACATCCGGGAAATATGTCAGACATTCAGCAGGAGTTACAAGAAAGCCATTACCTATTGGCATTTCTGATTATGTCAGAGCACAGGCAGATTATTACTATGTAGATAAAACGATGTTGATTAAGGAATTCCTTGATCAGAAGCCATTGGTTTCTTTGTTTACAAGACCGAGGCGCTTCGGAAAGACATTGAATATGGATATGCTCAGAGTCTTTTTTGAGATTTCAGAGGAGAATACAAGTAAATATTTCGAGGATAAAGCAATTTGGCAATGCGGTGAAGAATACCGCAATCAGCAGGGGCAATATCCGGTTGTATTTCTTACTTTCAAGGATGTTAAGTTTGATTCCTGGAAGGCAACTCTCGATAAGATTAGAGATCTATTACAGGAGGAGTTTGGAAGACATCAGGAGCTTGCGACCAGTGAAAGAATAGCAGAGTATGAAAAGACATATTTTGCAAAAATCATAAACGGCGATGCTTCAGAAGTTGATTTGACTGCATCATTAGCGAAGCTGTCTCAGATGCTTACCAAGCATTACGGTAAAGCACCAATCATTATTATTGATGAATATGACACGCCGATTCAGGAAGGTTATTCCAAAGACTTCTACGATGAGATAATTGGGTTTATGAGAAACTTTTTCTCAGGAGCTTTTAAAGATAATAAGAATCTTACTTATGGATTTCTGACCGGTATTCTTCGAATTGCTCAGGAAAGTATCTTTAGTGGTTTGAATAATTTAACTGTGAATTCTGTGATGGATGAAGAGTATGATCAGTTCTTTGGATTTACAGTTTCAGAAGTGAGAGAAATGCTTAAGTATTATGGAGTTCTTGATAAAGAGGAGGAACTTAAGGATTGGTATGATGGATATTTATTTGGAAGTACAGAAATCTATAATCCGTGGTCTGTAATCAATTATATTTCAAGGGGATGTATTCCGCAGGCTTATTGGGTAAATACCGGAAAGAATGAAATTTTGGAAGATGTCCTTAAGGTGGCAACGGAGGATATTACAGAAAGACTTTATTCTTTGCTGCAAGGTGAAAGAGTTATTGCAAGAATTGATCAGAATGTCGTTTACAGATCTCTTTCTGAGGATCCGGCGAATATTTATAGCTTGTTATTGGTGGCTGGTTATTTGAAAACACCAAAGAAAGAGTTGCAGGCAGATGGTTCTTATCTGTGTGAGGTATCTATTCCAAATAGGGAAATAGCTGCTGTATACAAGAGTGAGGTTTTGTCACACTTGTTACAGATTGGAGCAATCACAAGAACGACAGCCAATAAGATTGCAGAAAGTCTCTATGCGAATGATTATAAGAACCTGCAGAAAGCAATTGCTGAATATATGGATAAATCAGTCAGCTTCTATGATGCCGGAGCAGAGGGTTTCTATCATGGATTAGTTCTTGGGTTAATTGCTTTGATGGATAATCAGTATAAGATTAAGTCAAACAGAGAGTCCGGAGATGGCCGATATGACATTGGCCTATTCCCAAGGGAAGACAGATATCCCGGAATCCTTATGGAGCTTAAGTGGAAAAAGAACCTGAGTGCGGATGAACTTTCAGAACTTGCAGATGAAGCGTTAGCCCAGATTGGTAAGAAAAGATATGATGTAGAAATGGAGGAAAATGGCACTCAGGATATTTTGAAATTTGGAATAGTGTTTTCCGGAAAGAAAGTAAGCGTCAAAATAGAATAAGATATACCACTTAGGAGACCGGAACCGCAGAGACGAAAGTACCGGCATTGGTTGAAAAAACCAATGCCGGTACTTTTTATTATTCATAATGGAATTTATTTTGGCAATTGAGTAGTGAAAACTGAGCTCAACTTCGAAGTGTGCCCAAAAAGTTTTTTGTAAGATTCTGTCGAAAATCACCATGTATATAATAGAGAATAATTTAAACATTATTGAGATTAATAATGTTCGGTGCTAGATCAGAAAGGAGCATAAATGGATAAGTATATTCGGGTTAAAAATTGCAATTGTATTTCAGATGCTACAATAGAAATTGTTGAAAAATCATTAAATATAAAATATGGTTCTAATGGAACAGGAAAATCAACGATAAGTGAAGCGATATATGCCCAGGCGAATAATGAGACAGATAGATTAAAAGACTTTAAACCATATGGCTCAAATGACAATAGTCAACCAACTGTTGATAATCCTTACTTCCATGTGGTGAAGGTGTTTAATGAGGATTATGTGAATTCCTATTTGTTTCAAGGAGATGAGTTTCTTGATGATTCATTCCAGGTTTTTCTTAAATCGGATAAATGCGATTCGCTAGCAGCACAAATTGAAAGGATGCTTGAAGAGTTGCAAGATTTGATTAACAATATTGATGCGATTCATAACCTAAGAACTTTTTTGCCACAATATACTGCGGCAGTAAAAGCCTCTGATGGAACAGTATCTCGAAGAGGGGGTGTTGCCGAATTTGTTAATGGAAATGGAGGGGGCTTTAATCATTATTCAGAATTAAAAGCGTATAAACCATTTTATAGTAGAGATTTACCAAGCGTTGCTAAATGGGCCAAATGGCGCAATGATGGTATAAAACAGATGTGTGGCAATGATTGCCCATTTTGTACAAATATTTTACCTTCAAGTATTAGGAGTCAAAATGAGATTATATCAAAAGTATTTAAAAATTCGGCATTGTCGGTAGCAAATGCTGTTTTAGAATATGTACAACAGGCAGTTGATCAAGGATATATTTTGCCAGATGCCGTAGATGTTTTAGAATCATATATTGGCGATAATACAAAGGCTGATGAACTATATGCTGAACTTCAAATGCTTGCAAAAGAAACAGATTATCTGTATAAAAAAATTGAAAAGATTTGTATGTTTAAACCAATGAATGTCACGCATGCTCAACTTGTTAATTTAGAGCAAAGTCTATCGGAATTAGTGATTGAGGAAAGACAACTTCAATCATTTTACGCGACTGATTTAATAAAAAAACTTATTTATCATGTTTCAGATAAGATAAATGCATTAAAGGGAAAAACAGGGCAATTAAAAGGCTTGTTTTTGCAACACGAAAAGAAACTTGATGAGTTAATAGCTCAGCGTCAGGATGACATTAATCAGTTTTTTACAATTGCCGGATTTCCCTATAATTTTTGTCTGGAAAAGGATGGAGAAAAGCATGCTAAAGCGTACTTAGTTCCCTGTGAATTTCAGAAGGAAATGGTTGTAGATCCTAAAAATCGACTTAGTTGGGGAGAGAAAAATGCATTTTCGCTTGTTATGTTTATGTTTGAAGCAATTAGTGATAATGCAGATCTCATTGTTTTGGATGATCCAATATCGGCATTTGATGAAAAAAAGAAATTTGGAATTATTCGAAGGCTATTTGATAATAAAAAGGATAGTTTTAAAGAGAAAACAGTATTGATGCTAACACATGATTTCCAACCAATTATTGATTATGTCCATGGAAACTTCTTTACGCGATATGGATTGATTACGCCGGTTCATGCTTCATTTATACAGAATATTGAGGGATCGATTTGCGAATCGCCAATTACGATGAATGATTTGAAAAATACTGTAGAACTAACCAAAGATATTGTAATGTCTTCAAATGCAAGTATGGCTGTTAAAATTGTGAATTTGCGCAAATATGTTGAATTAACTAAGCCTGAATTCGGAACATCAGCAATTTATGAAGTTCTTTCAAATGTAATTCACGGAAGACAAAATCCGATATATAAGGATGGCCAAGAGATATCTGCGGATGTACTTGAGCAGGGAATGAGAGAAGTATCACAATATATTCCGAACAAATCGTATACTGATTTAATAAATGGAACGTCTACAGAAATTTTGATTAGTTCAATGTCGTCGGATGATTTATATCATAGAATTATCTCAATTAGGTTACTTTTTGAGAGGGTAGAAGGAACGCTGTCATTACTAAGAAAAAAATATCCAGCAGCATGTAAGTTTGTTAATGAGACTAATCATGTTGAAAATGATTATATTTATCAATTGGATCCTAGAAAGTATTTTGGTATTCCAAATTATTATTTGCAACAGATAGAGAATTTTATTCAAGAAAATAAAGAAACTATTCTTGCGGGAAATATATTGACTGAGAATACAGAAGTAGATCAAATAGGGGATAACTAAGCTGCATTAAGTGAGAAAGAGAATGGCTCAATGAAAAACGGTAAATGTAAGGAGAGAGGATGGCATATTTATTAGAATAAAATTTGTTTAGAAATAGTTATTTATAATTGTCGAAAATAGTTATTTCGCAAGCTAATTTAGCACAGTAAAGTCTGGCTTATATGACATATACTGTGCTAAATTAATAATAAAGGAATCAAAAGAGGATTACTGAAAATTAGTATGTATAATATTTTCAGTCAAATAAAAGGAAATCTACCACTTAAGCAGGCGGAATTTAAATAGAAAATTTAGGCCCCTTGGTTTTCTACTGAAAGTTAATGCGTAAACAATTTCAAAATGTTATAATGTACAGCAAGTAGTATGATCATAGTGGGGGTACAGATGATGGGACTTCTCAGCAAAATTTTTGGATCAAAAAAAGATGTGTCCAACGTTGATATAGATAATAAAGCGAAAAGTTCTGTGAAGAATGTTCCGCGTAATGAGAATTGCATAAAACTTATGGAATTTGCATCTCACATGGAAAAATTACTTGCAGAAGATAGATACATTGCAAGAAGTGACTATAAGAAATATATAGATGAATATCAGAAAATCATAAGTTTCTTTGAGGTATTATCAGATAGCGGTATGCTTGGGAATTTCTGCGATGTTAATGGTGTGGAAGAAAAGGAAATTGTACAAGCTATTGACTATTACAATAATGCAGAGACATATGTTGAAGACCACAATGAGGAATTTCTTGCCAGAGCAATGGTCGAGGAAAAAGAATATCTGGATAATGTTCTTAAGGCAGTAGACCCGGTAGTTGTACTGGATGAGGATCAGAGAAAAGTAGTACTTACAGATGAGGATTATTGTCTTGTTATTGCCGGCGCCGGAGCGGGAAAGACAACAACGGTAGCTGCAAAGGTAAAGTATCTTGTGGACAAAAAAGGAATTGATCCTGCACAGATTCTGGTTGTTTCATTCACTAATAAGGCGGTGAATGAACTGAAAGAAAAAATACAGGATGATTTGGGAGTACCATGTCCTATAGCGACATTTCACTCTACTGGAAACGCGATTATTCATAAGAATTCACCAGAGGAAAAACTGAATATAGTGGATAATTCTAAGCTATATTTTGTAATCAGAGACTATTTTCGTGGATCTGTGATGAAAAATGAGAGTGTAGTCAATAAACTCATCATGTTTTTCGCGACTTATTTTGATGCACCCTATGAAGGCGATGATTTGAACGGATTTTTTAACAATATTGCGAAAGCCAACTATTCCACGATGAGAAGTGACTTGGAAGATTTTAAACGTGAGGTCATAGATACCAGAACGAAAAAATCTGTAACAATTCAAAATGAAATTTTGAGATCGCATCAGGAAGTAGAGATTGCCAATTTTTTATATTTGAATAATATCGAGTACGAGTATGAACCTATTTATCAGTATAACATACAGTATTCGCATAAGCCGTATACCCCGGATTTCGTGATATATCAAAATGGTAAAATTGCCTATATTGAACATTTCGGAATTACAGAAAACGGGAAGAACGACAGATATAGTCAGGATGAACTTGAACAATACAAAAAGGCAATAAATGATAAGATAAAGTTGCATAAACAGCATGATACTACTTTGATTTATACTTTTTCAGTCTACAATGACGGAAAGCCATTAACAGAGCATTTGCAAGAGGCTCTGGAAGCAAAGGGATTTGAACTCAAACCAAGATCCAACAAAGAAGTTATGGAACTGCTGGTAGCAGGGGAAGAAAACAGATATGTCAGAAAGCTGATTAATCTGATCTGCAGATTTATATCAAACTTCAAGGTGAACGGTTATAATGCGGAAGAATTTAATCGAATGTATCATTCTACACAAAATGTAAGAAGCCGATTATTCCTTGAAATTTGCCATGATTGTTATCTGGAATATGATAGATGGTTAAAAGAAAATAAGGCCGTGGATTTTGAAGACATGATCAACGAGTCGGCAAGACTTTTACGAGAAGTAAAAGAGATGAAACAAAAACTAAGCTTTAAGTATATTATTGTCGATGAATATCAGGATATTTCCCGGCAGAGATTTGATCTGACGAAGGCTTTATCGGAGGTTACAGACGCTAAGATTATTGCGGTTGGTGATGACTGGCAGTCAATTTATGCTTTTAGCGGATCGGATATTACGTTATTTACTAAGTTCTCCGAGAAAATGGGATATGCGAAAATGCTTAAAATTGTTAAGACTTATCGTAATTCCCAGGAAGTTATTGATATTGCCGGTAATTTTATTCAGAAAAATTCAGAACAGATCAGGAAACGTTTATTATCTCCGAAAAATATCACAGATCCGGTTATTATTTATACATATGATAGCACGGCCAAAGGCCGAAAAGGAGATAGAAGAAGTGGTTCCAATTATGCAGTTGCACATGCCGTAGAAACCGCACTTACACAGTTGATAATGTATAAAAAGCAGGAAGGCAGACTGCCGGGGACAATTTTACTGCTTGGCAGATATGCATTTGATGGAGACCATCTTGAAAAATCCGGGCTTTTTGAATTCGTGCGGGGTGGAAGTAAAATAAAAAGTGTAAAATATCCAAAGCTGGATATAACATTCATGACAGCACATTCATCAAAAGGACTGGGATATGATGATGTTATTATTGTAAACGGTAAAAATGAAACATATGGTTTCCCGTCAAAAATTGAAGATGATCCGGTACTGGCTTTTGTAATTAAGGGGGACAGGTCGATAGATTACGCAGAAGAACGAAGATTATTTTATGTGGCTATGACGAGAACCAAAAATAGGGTGTTTTTTGTGGCACCGGAACAAAATCCTTCGGAATTCCTTTTGGAACTGAAAAGGGATTATAAGAATGTTGTATTACATGGAAACTGGAACGAGGAGAAGCCTCAAAGCATTGCGAAAAAATCCTGTCCGCTATGCGGATATCCGATGCAGCTAAAATACAAGCGAGCATATGGACTTAGACTGTATATATGCACTAATGAACCGGAAATTTGTGGCTTTATGACAAATGATTACAGGGCCGGGAAGCTTTGCATTCAGAAATGTGATAAGTGCAGAGATGGTTATCTGGTTGTCAAGTCAAGTAAGGAGAACGGCTATTTTCTGGGATGTACCAATTATAAGACGAATGGAACCGGGTGCAATAAATCTATCGGTATGAAGTATTACTATGATCAGATGGGATATCAGATGGAAATAGTAACGGAAAGTCCCGTAGCAATCAGTAGGATGGAAAAAGAGAATCCAGTGAAAAGAGTATCTGTAACACCGGTTTCAACGGATGATTATGTTGAAATCGAAAAAACAACGGCGGCCTCTGTCAGATATACGCGGTGGATTCTGAATAATGTTGTGGATACAGTATTAAGGGCATTACAGGATGTCAGCAAGGTAAGATATTATGGTGTTACCATGTTGACGGATATTCTTCGCGGCGCAAATAGCAAACGCATTCTGGACAATGGCTTAGAAATGGTGCCGGAATATGGCATGTTAAAAGAGATACCAAGAGAGACTATCCAGAATATTATTGAATGGCTTATCAACGAGCACTATATTTTAAAAACAAAGGAGAAGTACCCCGTTCTTCATTCTACTTATGAAGGGCTTCATTACAGTGAAAGCCTGACAGAAACCAAATTAGAAGAACTCAAAGCATACCTAGAGAAAGATGAGTTGTAAGGGAAGTAGGTGCCGTCCCTTGTCCCGAAAAAGTTTTTTGTAAGATTCTGTCGAAATTTGCCATATATATAATAGAGGGCGCAATTTCGGCGAGATTGCAGTATTCCTGAAAATATGCTATGATACTTTTAAATGAGCGAAAAAAGTAAAAAGAATCAGACAATTCAATATTATGATCAAAATGCCGCCGATTTTGTGGAGAACACGCGTAATGTAGATTTTCATGTAATGCAGGATGAATTTATAGAAGGGCTTCCTGCAGGGGCGAAGATCCTGGACCTGGGCTGCGGCTCCGGAAGGGATACGAAATATTTCCTGGAGCATGGCTATCGGGTAGACGCGATAGACGGCTCCGCGGAACTGTGCGCGTTGGCATCAGAGTACACGGGGATTCCGGTGAAATGCCAGTTGTTCCAAGAGCTGGATGCATCGGAAGTGTATGACGGTATTTGGGCGTGCTCATCGTTGCTACACTTATCCTATGGGGAACTGGATGAAGTGTTATATCGCATCGAGAAGGCACTGAAGCCGCAAGGCATTTTGTACATGTCATTTAAGTATGGTGTATTTGAAGGGGAAAGGAACGGCAGATATTTTCTGGATTTCACAGAAGAGAAACTGGAGCAGCTGCTGAAAAAACATTCGGATTTACAGCAGCTGCGGAACTTTCTGACAGAAGATGTACGACCGGACAGGGAAGAAAGATGGCTGAATCTATTCCTGAAAAAGATCAATTCTTAATTGCATATCCGAACTATGTCCTCCGGGAGACAGTGACTTATCCGAATGGCGGTGTGAGTCGCTTTTATGATGATGGGGTGGACATGGTCATTATCGATGATGAAATCTGCTCTTGCCGCGATGGCGAGCAGATTTTTCCTTATACACTGATCACAGATAAACAAAACCACTATATGAAAATATACCGGAGAGTGTTCCGATTCCTGGGATTCGATGCGGAAACGATAGAAAAATGCCTGCAGAAAGGCCGACAGGAAGTGTTGCACTTTACCAAAAAGATCTCAGAAAGAGGAGAGCATGCGGACTCTTCACCGCTGGAGCTGCTGTTTGAACAGAATTTCACGGATGTCTACGGTATGCGGGCATTGAAATACCTGCAAAAAGAATTCCGGATATCCGATGAGGACGGCAACAATTATTTTCTTGACTATCTGATCGATACTGCAGACAGCAGAGTAGCCATCGAGGAAAACGGAATTCATTATCACCATCCGCAGCTGATCGGAATAGAGGGTTATCGCAAACAATTGCGCAAGCAGAATACCTGCGCATTGTGGGGATTAAAGCTATACCGTTTTTCCACGGAAGATTGCCGATTCAAGGATCGTATCGAGGATGATATCCGGTCTTACCTGGGAAAAGATACCGACGGATTCCGGGAAGCGGGATTGCTGTTGGAACGTAAAACGGAACTGTATGAGCACCAGGAGATCAGCCTTGCACAGATAGAGGAACGACGGAAAAAAGGAATTCGCGCATTCCTCATTGTATTACCTACCGCAGCCGGAAAATCCCGGATCGTAGAAGAAGATATTCAGAAATTTGCAGCCGGAAAAGAGCAGTTCCGGGCTTTGATCCTGGCACCGAATACAAATATCATTGCGGACTGGAAAGAGAGAATCGATAACGACCTGCAGCCGTTGCAGGACCGGATTGATATTAAGACCTATAGCTATGCGGTAAGACATTACCATGAAAAAACAAGGGATTATTATTCCTATATTGTAGTGGATGAGGCGCACCACGCGGTAGCTCCGATGTTAAAGCGGGTGATCCAATACTATGCGCCGGAATTCCTCGTAGGATTGACAGCGACAGATCAGCGTCCGGATAAAAAGAGACTGGAAGAAATCTTCGGAAATTATACAACAGAACTTTCTCTGAAGGATGCAATGGAGAAGGGAGTTGTGGCGAGAGCGAATGTCTACCGGATCGAGACGAATATTGATCTGAGCCATGTCCGTTTTAACGGAAAAGATTATGTGAATGCGGATCTGGAGAAGAGTGTGCGTGTCACTTCCCGAAATGAATTGATCGTAAATGTGTTGAAGGATTATTTTACAGAGGGAGATGCCGGAAAACGTCAGGGAATTATCTTCTGTATCAACAAGGCGCATACCAAAGAGATGGCACGCCTGCTGAACACCGCCGGTATCTCGGCGCAGGATTACAGTGGAGATACAAAACATCCGGAGAAGGTTATGCAGGAGTTCAAGGAGCATAAGATACGTTTCCTCTGTGCCTGCGATATGATCTCGGAAGGCTGGGACTATCCGGAACTCGGAATCCTCGTTATGGCGCGCCCGACGCTGTCGAAGGTGCTGTATCTTCAACAGATCGGCAGAGGTTTGCGCCGGACATCCATCAAGAAAAATGTGTTCGTCATTGATGTGGTAGATGAATACGGAGCCATGGTAAGACCCTGCAGTATGCATGCTATTTTCGGAAACCCATTGTATGTTCCGTTCGGCGATATCACCAGACAGGATTACCTGCCGGGACAAATGATCGAGATCGATGGCATCACCGAGCGCGTGGAACGGATCGTGGAAGTGGACATCCATACCTTTGAAGAAAAGTATGGGGATTACTACAGTCAGGAACAGCTGGCAAGGGAGTACTTCGTCAATACCGGAACGATCACTAGCTGGATCCGTAAGGGGAAGATTACACCAACAGTGGAATTCCCCTTCGGCAGCAAGAAGATCAGCCTGTTCAGCCCGGAAGATGTAGAGAAATACAGAAAAGAACTGAACATTCAGGAGCATAACGATGAAACCGTTCGGGATGATTTTTTTGCATTCCTGGAGGAAAGAGATTATTCACTGTCCTACAAAATGCCGTTCCTGCTGTCCTTTATCAATCATATGGACACGATAGGCGATGCGAAGATCGAGGATGTGCTGACGGATTACATAGCCTTTTATCAGGACAGGATCGATAAAGGACTGCCGGTGGATCGCCCCAGCTGTCCTTATAATGCCGAGACTCTGAAAGAACGGAAAATGATTAAAAGCAGCATGCTGACCAATCCCTTTGAAAAGTTCGAGAGAAAGAGATTTATGTACTACTCGAAGGACCTGGGAGTGATCTCGCTGAATCATGCGTTGTTGGCGAAGATGAGTGAGGGGGATTGGGAGAGAGTGAAAGGGCAGATGAGGGAAGATTTGGAGAGGTACTATGGATGAATGTGACAGGAAGTGCATTAAACCGGAAGTTTCTGGGATAAAAGTTTTTGACAAAAGCGCTATGTAGAAAAGAATTTCGTTATCAAAAGAGTGCAAAAATAATCAGTGATAAGTAAGAGGATGCAAAATTTATTACAATTGAATGCTATATGAAAGGGACATATAAATACAAATAAGAAAATTATTATGACGAAAATTGATTTATAAAGAGCACTTGATAGGTAACGGAAGATAGAGGACAATCAAAGCAAACCAATTCACACACAGATGATATGGAGTCGGTTGCAAATTTAGTCACAAGCTATAAAATAAGCGGATATTACAGAGGATTTGTAGTATCAGCATTTATAGGGGCATTAGCAATATTACGAAATGAAGATTTATCTTGATAAAATACATGGTAGGATATAGTATAAATATACTAGGAGTATTATACATATTTTGGATTGAGGTGTCGCAAATGAGGATTGTAGATTTATTTTCAGGAGCAGGTGGACTAACATTTGGTTTTTACTATAATAAAGAAAATAACACATTTGTTAGAAATGAAAATTGTAATATCATCTTTGCAAATGAATATGACCATGCGGCAGCAGAATCATTTCGTATAAATTTTCCTGATATTAATATGATTAATCAAGATATAAAGGAATTAACAGAAGAACAGGTCAGAGAGTTGATAGGAGAAGAAGAGGTTGATTTAATTATAGGAGGTCCCCCATGCCAATCCTATAGTACTATTGGCCGTAGAGTATATGATGATAAAGCAAAATTGTATAATGAATATTATAGGATGTTATCAATAATTAGACCCAGAATGTTTTTGTTTGAAAATGTAAAAGGAATGTTATCAATGAAGGATGAAAAAGGAAATCTGGTCATTGATAATATAAAAAATATGTTTGAGAATATCAATGAAGAATTGGGATATAATATTGCATATGATACAATAGATGCAGTGAATTATGGAATTCCACAGCATCGAGAAAGGGTATTTATTATTGGTATTAGAAATGATTTAGATATAGAGTGGGATTTTAATCGACTAGAAGTAGAGCCGGAACAATTAACTTTGGAGGAGGCTATATCGGATTTGCCACATATTGCATCTGGAGAAGATGTTCATGAATATGGAGAGGAACAGCCACAAAATGATTATCAAAGACTGATGAGAGGTACAAATACTGAAATATCCGCACACTTTTTAGCTGTATATGGAGATAAAATACAGACAATTATGAATAATGTAATTCAAGGCGAGGGAAAGGATTACATTAATTCTTTGGTTGATCAAGGCATATTAGAAGAACATTATAGATTAACTTCCGGATATAAAAATACATACGGAAGGTTATATGCGAATCAACCCTGCACAACCATTACAAATAATATGTCAACGCCATCGGGATTAAGGTGTATACATTATGAACAAAATCGAGCTTTAACGCCTCGTGAAGGAGCACGAATTCAGTCTTTTCCAGATTGGTTTCAATTTACTGGAAATAAAAGAGAGATAAAAACACAAATAGGAAACGCAGTACCGCCATTACTAGCGATGAAGTTTGCAGAACAGTTGGAGGAAATTTTAGGATAGTGGGGTGAAGTTGTGGAGAATACAGAAAGTACAATTTATTTTAATTTTTCATATTTTGCGTTACGGCTTTTGGGAAAAGGGTTGTATTCTAATCACTGGACAGCAATTGCTGAGTTGGTGGCTAATGGGTTAGATGCGCAAGCGAAGTCTGTAAAAATTTATATAAATTTAATAGATCAAGAAAATGCTTCAATTGAAATTCTGGATAATGGTTCAGGAATGAACTATAATGATTTGTCTGAAAAGTATGTACTTATTGGGAAAGATAAGCGAGAAGATGACCAGATAAGTGAAGAGATAAAGAAACAATTAATGGGCAGAAAAGGAATTGGAAAGTTGGCTGCTCTATATATGTCTAATAAATATTATTTGGTTTCAAAGAAAGACGGTAAGGAAACAGCATGGTGTTTAGACGCATCGAATGTTAAAGATTCGGACATACCAAAACTTGATAAGTGTATAGTATCAGATATAGGAATAGAATGCTATCAAGAATGGAAAAAATTCCACACGGGTACTTTAATAAGATTGACAAATGTAAATCTTACAAATTTTGGAGTAAAAACATTAGAAGGACTAAAAGCTAGGTTATCTGATTTTTATTTAACGGATGAATTAAAAGGAAAAATAGAAGTTTGTGTTATAAATAATGTTGGTGAGAATATAAGATTTGAGGAAGTAAAAAAATCAATTGCTTTTAAAAATTTTTATGCTTTTTATAATAATACTGATGTGGATTTAGAATCTAAATTATCTAAGTGTGTGAAAATCGGAAGTTCAGTTGAAGAGATAGCAGAGATTCCTAGAAAAGTTCAGATATTAGATGCGAATAACTATGTAGTTGAGGGAGAAAAAAATTTTATAAAAGCTGATGGAACACTCACAAAAGAAAAAATGCCATATCGCATGACTGGATGGATCGGTATTCATACATCAATAAAAAAAGTAGAGGCGCAGTGGAATGATGAGGAATATTTAAAAAATAAGGTATATAGACCGAATCAGTTAAGATTATATGTTCGGAATAAATTGGCGGTTGAAAACTTTCTTGATTATGTGAAAAATACACAGGCATTTGCAAATTATATTGAGGGGGAAATTAGTTTTGATATATTAGATGATAATGAATTAGGAGATATTGCAACTTCAAACAGACAAGGGTTTGTTGAAGATAATGAAAGAGTTCAGTTACTTATTGATATATTGAAACCAATTATTAATGCTCTTATTCGTGCAAGAGTTAATATTGGTACACAAATAAATAATGACGAAAAAGAATTTCGAAGAGCGGAAACGGAGAGAATTGAAAAAGAAAGAAGGGAAGAAGAAGAGAGAAGAATCAAGGCAGAACAAGAAAGAAAAAATGCAGTTGCACAAAAAGAACAGGCGGAAAGAGAAAAAAAAGAACAGGAAAAAAGAGCAGAACTATTAAATACACATTTAGGTAGCGAAAAAAAAAGAAATCATTTTTTAGTAGATTCACTTGATGAGGATCAAATAAATTTTGCTAAACGTTTGCACATGATCCGAATAAATTCTTCTACGATTTCTAAAGTTGTAAAAAATAATGTTATTAAACTGAAACGTGGAAAATTCAAAGAAGAAGATGCATGGGATTGTTTGAAAAAGATTTCTTATTTAAATGCAAGAATGCAGGCTGTTTTGGAATATAGTGCAATGGCACAATTTAATACTAAAGAAGAATTTATGGAAGGGAATCTTTTTGATTTCATAGAAGAATATGCAATAAATATTTTGAATCGGTCTGATAGGCTTAAGGTTCAGGTCATTCGAAGTAATATTGAAGGAATAGAAATGAAATTTGTTCCACAGAATATTGCTATTATTTTGGATAATGTAGTCAGTAATTCCACAAAGTATAATGCGAATGAATTAAGAATTTTATTGGGAAAAGATGACAAACAATATACAATAGATTTTATTGATGACGGTGATGGTGTCAGCGCTGACATAGTTGACTTGAATGAACTGTTTGAATTTGGTAAAGGATATACTTTAACAGGAACTGGTGTGGGTTTATATCATATAAAAGATATTGTAGAAAAAGATTTGCAAGGAACTGTAACGATAGAGTCCGAACCCCAAAAAGGGTTTGCATTGCATGTGAGGTTTGGTAAAGTATGAGATACGATTTGAATATATTATGGGTTGAAGATACGGCAACCTATTACGAAGAAACGAAGGAAATTTTGGAAGCATATGCGGAGGATAATGGAATCTCAATAAAGTTTCATTATATACAAGATGTAAATATTTTTTTGAAAAAAATAAAAAATAATGAGAAGGGTTTTAAACTCTATGATATTTTTTTCATAGATTATTCATTATCATCTGGAATTGTAGGTAGTCAATTAATAACAGATTTAAGAGCTAAAAATATGGATTCAGATATTCTTTTTTATTCATCGGATAAAGAAAGTGAAATACGAAGGATAATAGAAGAAGATATAGGTTCATTTGAAGGAGTTTATGTTGCGAATAGAGATAATTTTGATGACAAGAGTTATTTATTAATTAATAAGAATGCCAGACGTTTGACATCTTTATCAAATATTCGAGGTTATCTTATGGATCAAACATCCGAAAATGATTTTACAGTACAGTCATATATTTTATATAAATTTGATAAGCTTACACCGATACAAAAACAAGAAATTTCAAACATGCTGTTGGAATATATAAAGACAAAAAAGCATGAATTTACTCAAAAAGTTGATGATCAGATCTTAAATTTGGAAAAAGCTGGAATAAGAAATATAAACAAGATTTTGGGCTTGAGTAGCGAACTTTTTCCAATTAGTTTGAAATATGAAATATTTGCAAAGATGCTAGAATATGATTCAGAATTGAATTTTAATGATGTGACAGTGGAACAGTATTTGAATGAAATCGTAAAAGCAAGAAATACATTGGCACATAAAAAATTAGATGTTTGTAGGACTCAAGAATACATACTTTTTTATGATACTATGAAGCAATTAGAAGCGAGAAAGTGTCCGGAAGATTGCATTCAACATAGTAATAACTATAAAATTTCTATTAATGAATGGAATGAACTTAGGAAAAAAATACATGCATTTGGAAATGAAGTTGATGAAACACAGAAAAAAATGCAAGAAAAGGATGTGCAGACAAATTAATTACATAGTAAACAACTGGCTTTAAACTGCACTGCCAGAGATTATTATATGAAGAACGCTCACTTAAAACGATAGCTATGGTGAATGACAGTATGACTGCTGACGGTAGTTGAAGTATTAAAGATAAAATAAAAAGTCAACCCCAGGAGCAAAGGATTCTAAGTGAAAACTCACCTACTCCCATTCGGGAACCCAGCTTTTATCCATCACAAGTTGACTACAATTAGTATATGCAATATGCTTTGAATCGTCAAATGAAAATGATACATATTAGGATATATTTTTGCAAAATAGTAAAATTTGTTGCTTATGCTGTGAAATAGAGAAGTGACGAAAAAGGAGCAGATGATAAAATGGCAAGAATAAATCTAGACACAATAAAAAAACTTGATAAAGACAGAAATACAATTCACACACCTGTAGTGGCCACATATACAGTGTTTGACACAGTGGATGGAGAGCATTACGTGCAGATTGATACTTACGGGAAGAATGATCGTGCAATACCCGAGAAGATCAGTCAGTCTATTCAGTTTGATAAGGAAAGTGCAAAATTCCTTGTAGATCTGTTGAGTAAAGAATTTGATTTATAAGAAGAGCAAGATTATATGAAAACCATTCGCATAGTCGCAGCCGTAATCTGCGATTCCATAGAGCACAAAACAAAAATCTTTTCCACGGCAAGAGGTTACGGAGAATTCAAAGGTGGCTGGGAATTTCCCGGCGGGAAGATCGAAGCGGGAGAAACTCCACAGCAGGCGGTTGTCAGAGAGATCCGGGAGGAACTGGATGCTACGGTCAGAGTCGGAGACCTGATAGACACCATAGAGTACGATTACCCGGCATTCCATTTATCCATGGATTGTTTCTGGTGTGAGGTTGCGTCGGGAGAACTGAAGCTTCTTGAGGCGGAAGCCGCCAGGTGGCTGACGAAGGAGGAACTGGATTCCGTACAGTGGCTTCCGGCGGATGTGACACTGATTGATAAGATCAAAAGCTGTATGTCTTGAGGATAAGAAGAATTATTTATGACCAACAAAGAATTTCAAAGCAGTCAAAATTTCGAAGAGAATCTGAAAGAATGGAATCTGTTATCTTTGGAAGAGATGGGGGAATCTGTTAAGGAGGGTTCTCTTTATGTGATTGGTAATGGATTTGATATGCTGCATGGCGTCAGATCCAGTTATTACGATTTCAGCAGGATTCTGGGAAAGAGAAGTTCTGTCCGGTTTTATCTGGAAAAATATCTGAAAACCGATGACCTGTGGGCGGATTTTGAAGGGGCATTGGGGAAGATCAACATAGAGGCTATGTGCCAGCCGTATATTATAGATAATTTTCTGGACATAAATGGGGCATACGATGAGGATGCAAGTGCAGCCGAGATCTATATGTCCGCAGAAATGGCGGTGGAGCCGATTATTTCCATGTCAACGGAATTAATGGACCGGTTTCGCAAATGGATCAGCAGTCTGCATACCAATACGAATGACAGGCCGTTGTGCAATGTGATCAAAGGCGGGAAAGTATTAAATTTTAATTATACGGAATTTGTGGAAGATTTGTATGGCGTGGATGCCGAAAATATTTGTTATATCCATGGCTGCCGGAAGAAGACCGACAGGGGACGGCAAAGGTTGATTCTGGGGCATATTCCGGGAGCCAATGATGCGGCCTATGAATTTGAAGATGATTACTCTGCAATCGATAATCTGGATGAGCATGCCCAGCTATTATACGATGTGCAGCAGATCGCTTTGCAGATGGTTGTGGAGGCTGATGATACATTGACGAAAAAATGTAAGGAGATTATTCGAAGCAATCAGCCTTTTTTTGATGGATTAGCGGATATCCGGCAGATAGTCACCATAGGGCATTCGCTGTATCCGGTGGACTGGGATTATTTTGCAGAGATCATAAAGTGTAATAAAGACAGGAACCGGATGCAATGGTTCTTTGGCTGTTATGGAAATGGAGATCTGGAGCGGGTACAGACTTTTATCAATACCTTTGGGATAAATAAAGATCAAGTCGCAATTTTTCGGACGGATACGATTCCTGTAACATTATTGGCGGATAATAAGAGGGAAAAGTCCAAGGCAAATGTTAAGCATCGGAAGGTATTGGCTTCCTCTGAGGATGGAAAGTGGCAGGTTGTCCGCGAGGGCAGGAAGATCAATATTATTGACAGAACAGCAAAACGTTGCAGCTGTGCAAGAATATTTTCGACATACATGAGCGGAGCTGTTTTCGACCACAGCGGCACGGTGTTGCTTTTGGTGGCAAGAGGACTGAGGGCCGGGGTATTTTTATTTGGACTCGCCAACGGAGAGTGGCAATATAGAGGGGAATTGGAACCCATTCCACATCAGGGAGTGATTACCAAACGCTTGCAAAAAATATTATTGAGGGGCAATCGGCTGGTCTTCGTATATAACAGCAGAATCCGAAAATATGATGTCGAAACGGGGAAACTGGTATATAATAAGGCCGTAAGGCATGCTTTCGAGACGGAAGGCGAAGACTTGACGCAAAAGTTTAAAAGAATATACAGAACAGGTTTTTATTAAGTTTTTCTGGAATAAAAGTGTGAATTTCAGGAGTATGGAGATGGCATTATGACCCACGAACAATTTGAACAGGCAGCTCAATACTGGAACAAGAAGGAAAAGATCACCATGCCGGAGAAGGCACTGAAGCAGGCGGTAGAAAAATATATTCACGAGAACAACACCTGTGCGCTTGCCACGGGAAGCGGTGATTATGTCAGGTGCACGCCGATAGAGTATAGTTACCACGATGAGAAATTCTGGATATTTTCCGAAGGCGGCGAGAAATTCATAGGTCTGGAGAAGAATGCAAATGTAAGTCTGGCCATTTTTGACAAGTATGATGGATTTGGTAATCTGGAAGGCCTGCAGATCATGGGCCGGGCAGAGATCATAGAACCGTTTTCAGACAGCTACAATGCCCACGCGGAATACAAGAAGATTCCACTGGAGGCACTGAAAAAATTAGAGCATCCCATGAACCTGATCTGCGTGACACCGGCCAGGATAGATGCGCTGTTTTCTGATTTGAAAAAGGACGGATACAGTATCAGACAGACATTAGAGTTTGAGAAAAATAACATAATCGAGCGGAGGTATACAAAGTGAGTATATTTGAGTATGACAAAGAAAAAGAAGAAAAGAAGCTCCGCAAGGCTGAACGGGAGTGTGGACGGGAAGAGGGTTTACAACAGGGGTTACAGGAAGGTCTAAAGGAAGGTCTAAAGGAAGGTCTAAAGGAAGGGCTGCAGCAGGGACGCATGGAGGAGAGAAAGTCACTGCTGGCATTGATTGCAAAAATGAGTGCCGGAGGAGATGCGGATCAGATTGCAACGCTGTATGATCCGGAAGTAATGAATGCAATGCAGGAGAAGTATGGAATAAGATAGCAGGAGATTCAAATGAACATCCAGATTTTTGGCACGAAAAAATGTAACGACACCAAGAAGGCCGAGCGTTTTTTCAAGGAGCGCGGCATCAAATACCAATTCATCGACATGAAGGAAAAAGGCATGAGCAAGGGAGAGTTTACTTCCGTTGCGCAGGTGAACGGCGGCCTGGAGAACATGGTCAACTGGGAGGGGAAGGATCAGGACACCTTGGCGCTTATTAAGTACATTGCGGAAGAGGACAAGCTGGCAAAGGTGTTGGAGAATCCATCGGTGATCCGCACACCGATTGTCAGAAACGGGAAACAGTCTACCATCGGTTATCAACCGGAGGTATGGAAGGGCTGGAACTGAGGAAACGTGAAGGAATGGGACAATGATTAAAACAATTATGAGAGATCCGATGTTTTTAGCACAGAAATCCGAGAATGCCACGGAGGTGGACGCACAGGTAGTGACAGATCTGCTGGATACTCTGAGAGCGAATCTGAATCATTGTGTCGGAATGGCGGCAAATATGATAGGGGTTCGGAAAAATATTATTGCAGTGGCAGCAGGCCCATTTCAGTTTGCCATGATCAATCCGGTGATCACGAAAAAGCTGCGTCCGTACCAGACAGAGGAAGGATGTCTGTCACTGGAAGGTGTGAGACCCTGCACGAGATACGAAGAGATTGAAGTGGATTACCTGGATAGCAATTTCAGGAAACAGCATGGCAAATACACCGGCTGGACAGCCCAGATCATCTAGCATGAAGTAGATCATTGTTGTGGTGTGGTGATATAACATTGGCAAGTCAGGTATGGAAGTTTATCACACACAATGATTGGAATAACTCCTGTAAACTTTACCTGAAACAGTATTTCTTTCCATGCAGTATGCTAATATTATCCTACAGCAAGGAGAGAGCAAGAGAGCCCATAGGATGAGGAACAAAAATGCAGGTACGTGAAGTGATTTGTCCTTCCTGCAGCCATCGTTTCATGTGGATGGATGTCGAAGAGGGACCGACGATCAAAAAATACCGGTCTGTAGAGACCGGAGAGACATTCCATACGGCAGTATGCCCTCAGTGCGGGAAACGCGTGATATTGTTACCGGACAGGATACGCGCAGTGTTGCCCGGAACGGAAGATAACCTGGAAATGATGTGGGAGAGAGGACTATGAAATTATGGCTGGCAGAACGTGAGACCTTTTATCCGGTGGAGATCCATACGGCCAATCCGGTGGGGAGAGCCAACATGGAGAGGATTCTGGCCAGATACTGGGGAGAACAGTACTGGTAGGAAATTTTGTGATAATTTAACTAACGGTTAATAGGCAAAAGAGATTCTTTGTGTTATAGTAAAAGTCTACGGAAAGACTGATATGCAACTGGATGCTGTACGGCATCGGAAGGAGGCGTATGATGGAAAGACCGCATTTTGACATTGTGGCCAGCGGCGCACGGATGAGAGCAATCCGTCAGGAGCGGAAGATCTCCGTGAAGCAGGTCATGGAATACATGGGCTTTGAATCTACGCAGGCCGTGTATAAATGGGAAGCCGGAAAATGCTTTCCCCAGGCCGACAATTTGATTGCTTTAGCTATTTTGTATCGTGTAAGCCCGATGGAGCTTTTGGTAGAAGAGGACCTGGTGCCCTCTTCTAGTCATATCTGGGGGAATGCCGCATAGTGCGGAATGGAAGAGAAAGTGCACAGGGATAGCAGTATGATTTACATAACGGGAGATACCCACGGGGATTTCACAAGATTTTCCGCGAAAAGATTACGGAGAACCGGCATGGAACTGACAAAAGAAGATTACATCATTATCTGCGGAGATTTTGGACTGTGCTGGGCGAAGGATAAAACTTTTGAGTATCATTGTAAAAATTTTGCGGAGAAATCTTACACCATTCTGTGGGTACAGGGAAACCATGAAAACTATGATATGATCGGGGAATATCCGCTGGAAGAATGGCATGGCGGGAAAGCGCGGCACATTATCCGGGACAAGGTGATATTGCTGGAACGGGGACAGGTCTTCGAGATTGACGGCAAGACCTTTTTCACTTTCGGAGGGGCATCTTCCCATGATATTCAGGGAGGAATTCTGGATCGTCAGACGGTGGATTTCGCAGAACAGAAGCGCAGGGCAGACCGGAATTATCTTCCCTACCGGATCCTTCAGGAAAGCTGGTGGCCCCAGGAGCTGCCGACAGAGGGAGAACTGCAGGAGGGCCTGCGCAATCTGGAACGATATCACTACGAGGTAGATTATGTGATCACACACTGTTGTGCCAGCACGCTGCAGGACCGGATCAATGCCGGGACGGGACGCTCCTGTGCTCCGGATCTGCTGACGGACTATCTGGGGACTTTGGAACAGAAGCTGCATTACAGGCATTGGTATTTCGGCCATTATCACCGGGACTGTCAGCCGGATGACAAGCACACGCTGGTATACTATGCGATACTGCCGCTGGAGCAGAAGGAAAGTGTGAATGCGGTGCCGGTACCGGGAAAGACAGAAGGAGAAACGAATCATGGCAAGAGATGAGAATGTAAAAATTTTTCAGGATACAGAAGAAAGGGTAAAGAAAGATCCCGGACTGCAGGAGGCAGTGAAGCATTCCGTGGCGGAGCAGGTGCTGATCCCGGAGATGATGGAAGTCACGGACCTGATGCCGGAGCTTGCACAGAATCGTGACAGATATGAGAAGGATGCGGAAATCATAGTGTCGAAGAAGCGAAGCTATGAAGCAGCTGCCGGGTATCCGGGAGAAAGGGTATGTGTTCACAATTTTGCATCAGCGACGAATCCCGGAGGTGGTGTGACCAAGGGAAGCTCTGCCCAGGAGGAATGCCTGTGCCGCTGCTCCACCCTGTATTTTTGTCTGAATACGAAGGAAATGTGGGCAGGATTTTATTCGCCACACAGATATGCGCAGGATCCGATCCACAATGATGACTGCATCTATACGCCGGAAGTCATTGTATTCAAATCCGATACTGCGTCACCGTCACCACTTCCGGAATCAGATTGGTATTCTGTGAATGTGATCACCTGTGCAGCACCGAATCTGCGTCTGCTCCCGGCCAATGGGATGAATCCCGGAGACGGTAATAAGACCGTGAAGATGACGAGAGCACAGCAGCAGGCATTGCATGAGAAGCGTCTGACCAGAATTCTGGATGTGGCCGTGGCGGGAGGCAATGAAGTGGTCATTCTGGGGGCGTTCGGATGCGGAGCTTTTGAGAATGATCCGGAGGCTGTGGCAGCTGCGTTTTCCAATGTGATCGCTCGTTACAGAAAATGTTTTAAAACCATAGAACTGGCCATTTATTGTTCCCCCAGGGATGAGCAGAATTACAATATTTTCAAACGTGAGATAGATACGACATTGCGTTGACAAATAATAAGAAAATTAGTACTATAGTACCAAATGGATCGTTGGATATTGAGGGAAGTAATGGAGAAGGAACAGGGAAAGCTTATTATAATTGTATCAGTCGTATTTGCTATGGTGCTTCTGTGCATGATCTGCACCTCAGACAGTGTGCCGGAGGTAAAGTCATTACAGGAGTGTACGCCGGACGCAGTCAGCGTCTTGGATGACGGCAGGGAGCTGTACGATTTTATATTGGATCAAAACGATGATGAGACGAACTCGATCGTGTTTTATTCGACACATCAGGAGATTGTGGTGTATGCAGATGGGAAGCTGATCTATCAGCTGGATGCTGTACCCGGCATATGGGGAAATACTCCGGGCTGGACCTGGAATATTGTCAGGTTTTCAAGTAATGTGAGCAGCTTGCAGGTACAGTTCACCCCTTGTTATCCGGAAACGGCAGGCCAGCAGAAGACGTTTTATATCGGTGGCGGCTATAATATCTATCGTTGGGTGATGCGCCGGGCAATGCCTGCCTTTCTCATCAGCATGATGGTGATACTGATAGGATTGTATATTAGTATTTATTGGATCGTTATCCGCTGCGGAAGCCGGATCGACGGAACCTTATTGTATCTGGGTATTTTTTCGATCCTGCTGGGAACATGGTCGGCCAATGAGACGGATGTGGCAACGCTGCTCCTGGCCAACAGGCAGGGATGCTCTTATCTGGCATTTGCTACGCTCATGCTGTTGCCGATGTCCTTTATCCTGTTTGTGAAGAGCTTTCTGGAGATCAGGGATGACCGGTTTTGTAGAATTATCTGTAATGCTAATCTGGCATTGATCGTCCTGACGCATATACTGAATGCAACAGAGATATATGAGTTCCGGAGAAGCCTGTGGATGACGCATGCGTTGATCATTCTGATGATTCTATACCTGTTGGTGGTCATCTGTAGCAAAATTGCCAGAAGGCAGCTGGATCAGAGGCTGAAGGCATGTGTAGGGGCACTGCTGCTTGTATTTTTTGCTACCATTGTAGATGTGAGTGGTTATTATAAAACCAGCAATGATGTAGGTGTCTTTGGCAGAATCTCTTTCTTGATCTTTATTGTGGTGCTGGGAATAGAATCCGCCAGACAGACGGTTGCCCGGCTGAAAAAAGGTCGCAGGGTGGAGGAGCTGGAACAGTTTGCCCTGAATGATTCCATGACCGGCATGTACAATCGAAATGCTTATGATTATTTTGTGAAAAATGAGAAGGATTTTGAAGGGTATGTCATAGTGACCTTTGACCTGAATAATCTTAAGCAGTGTAACGATCAATATGGCCATAGGGTAGGGGATGAGTATATTATCAACGCGGCACATATCATAGAGGACAATTTTGAACGCTATGGGAAATGTTATCGCATTGGCGGAGATGAATTCTGCTGTATCATTCCGAAGGGAAGATATTTTAAGATAGAACGTGTGATGCATAAGATCGATCAGGATGTAGAGATCTTGAATCATAAGAACATCATTCCCGTTCCTGTGGGAATTGCCTATGGGTATGCTGTATTCACGGCGGATGATACGGATCCGGAGAAGGTGCGTGAGCGTGCAGATGAGGATATGTACCGGAATAAGAAGGCGATGAAGCAGTCCTGACCAGAGAATCTACTCGATTGTTAACCATATTACAAAAAGGTTGACAATTGAAAAACACCATGCTATTCTAACAGAGGTTTTTACAAAAGACATCTGACAGAAAGGCATGGTTTTTTATTATGACAACACAGACAACAACTCGTAGCAAGACTTATGACATGGTGTACATTGCGGTATTTGCGGTTCTGATCGCGATCTGCTCCTGGATCTCCATCCCGATGACGGTTCCTTTTACATTACAGACCTTTGCAGTATTCCTGGCAGTCGGCGTACTGGGTGGTAAGAGAGGAAGCCTTGCGGTATTGATCTATATTTTACTGGGTGCAGTAGGTATTCCTGTATTCGCAGGGTTCTCTGGTGGTATCGGTCAGTTACTGGGCAACACCGGCGGTTACATTATCGGATTTTTATTCTCCGCACTGCTGATGTGGCTGATCGAGAAGCTGTTCGGACGTAAGACATGGGTGCTTGGTGTGTCCATGGTACTGGGTCTGATCGTGTGCTATGCTATCGGAACGGTATGGTTCATGGTTGTATATGCGCAGAATTCCGGAGCTGTCGGTCTGGCTACCGTACTGGGCTGGTGTGTAATTCCTTTCATCATTCCGGATCTGGTGAAGATCGCACTGGCACTGACACTGAGCAAGAGACTGTCTAAGGCTCTGAAGCTGAACGGACAGGAATAAAGGATACACCGGATATGGAAGTAACAACAACTTACCGGATCCGTCCGCACCACGGCATGTGCCTGTATTTTTTCGAAGGGAAGGGATACAGTGAAGGGTTCACTAAGCATATGGCGGAGGTGAAGGAATGGCTTCTGGGGAAAAATGGACCGGCATCCCTGCAGCTGGTCGGAGCGACGGATGAGATCTGCAGCGCCTGCCCCCATAATAAGGGTGGCAGCTGCGAGTCTGCGGAGAAGGTAGACCGGTATGATGCGGGTGTATTGCAATACACCGGATTAAAGGCAGGGCAGGAAATGACTTTTGCGGAATTTGAGCGGATCGTGGAAGAGAAGATTCTGCAGCCGGGATATGGCAAGGTCATCTGCGGAGACTGCCAGTGGAGAGATATTTGCCACAAATAATGAAGAGCATTCCCATGCGGGAGTGCTCTTTTGTATTACATGAGATCTGAATTCAGTGATTATATGTTGATTAAACGTGAAGAGTCGGATATAATAAAATCGGAATGTGTGAGAATACCGTTGAACATATTAGACCGGATTTGATTTTAAGGTAAGGAGGATGTAGGCTATGGAAGTAATGGCTCAAGGGAACAGACATATTGTCGATTCGGATAGCAAAGTAGATAATAATGTAGTTCGCCAAAAAGTAATGGATAGCTATCAAGATATGTTGAGCGGAAAAGGTAGAGATTACAAAGTTTTTTTCGCAGAGTTGGAAAGCAGGTATAACGGAAAATAATGTATAAAGTGCAAATTCTTCCCAAGGCGGAAGAGGATATTTGTACAAAAAAGCGCACCTCCCCTTAGGTGCGCTTTTTTGTGCGTCTATAGCCGCACTGTTACCTCACGAAGAGGTAAGCCGTATATGCAACATACAGAAGCACGCACGCAGCCCCCTCACTGCGGGTCATGCGTCTGCCGGTACGGGCGAATACGAAGAGCAGAATGGCACTGCCAAGGAGCAGTACGGTGTCGATGACGGACTCTCCGAGGACATGCAGAGGGCTGATCACCGCGGACATTCCGAGGATAAACAGGATGTTGAACAGGTTGGAGCCGATGGCATTGCCCAGCGCCAGCCCGCTGTCTCCCTTTTTCGTGGCAACGATGGAGGTCACCAGCTCAGGCAGGGAGGTGCCGATGGCGATAATGGTCAGTCCGATGAAATTCTGGCTGACACCAAAATTCGTAGCTATGATGCAGGCTTTATCTACCACCAGATCCCCACCGAAGATAACGGCAGCCAGACCTCCGACAATATACAAAAGGCTGCGGGGAAGGGAGAGAATCTTGCCGGGTTCGCCCTCTTCTCTGTTTTTCCGGGCAGAATAGATCATAAATCCCAGATATACGATCATGCCAAGCAGCAGGACTGCACCCTCAATGCGGCTTAAGCTGCCATCTAAAAACATCAGACATAATACGACGGTTACCAGGATATTTAACGGCATATCCCGCTTCAGGATCTCTCCGTGGGGCATAAAGCTGTGCAGGAATGCGCAGATACCTACCACCACCAGCCCGTTGAAGATATTCGAGCCGACGACATTACTGATGGCGATATCATTACTGCCAGCCAGTGCGGCATTGATGCTGACGGAAGCCTCCGGCGCGCTGGTGCCCATGGCCACGATGGTCAGTCCGATGATGACGCTGGGGACCTTCAGGATCCCCGCCAGGGAGGAACTTCCCTCCACGAAAAAGTCTGCACCTTTGATCAGAAGTATAAATCCTACGAGTAACAATATGTATTCCATAAGCTGTCCTTTCCTGCAGCAAGCGTCTGTATTCTTAGAAAAAAGTATAAAAATAGAGACTTTTACCGCATCAAAAATGATCGATAAAAGTCTCGTTGCTTACAATAATAACCGGTCCGACGGACGTGATGACGATTATCATTCCGGACAGCTGCCTGTATTATTCGGTTACCATTCTAGGTTACCATTCTATCAGAAACCATCCGGGAACTACTCCCTCTTAACTGTGCCCTCATTCTACAAAAAAGGACAAGCACTGTCAACAGACTTTGTAAATCTTGACACTATTTTAACATGAACTCCACCTTCACGGGATCATGGTCGGAGTAGGAATAGCCGGTGTTTACATTCTCGTAGGACAGGCACTCGATATTGTCGGAGATAATGAATCCGTCCAGTGTCACAGTATAAGTAACACCCGGAACATATTCCATATCTGCATTACGGGCGCTGTTCCAAAGGGCTGCCTGCTCCTCTTCGGTCAACAGATCCAGACAGAAGGTAAAATGTTCTGGAAGCTCACTTCTGGGAAAAGGAAATGCCCAGGACTCACAGCTCTCCGTATCCTCTTCGGAAGCCTTCAGGTCGTGGTTAAAGTCGCCGCCGCAGAGCACATAATTGCCGGCTTCGTATTCTTTTGCCATATCATTGCACAGCATCTCAATCTGTCCCTGGCGGATGGCATCGCTGTTGCCGTAAGCGGACATATGCAGATTGAAGATCACCAGCTCCTTGCCATTGTCCACCGGGATCCGGGAGACGCTGTAGCAGCGGTCCAGATCGAAGAACTTGCTGAAGGAAGTGGAGATGGGGAAGCTTCGGCGCAGAGCAGAAGACACCGGATATTTCGAGAACAGTCCGAGTCCTGCCCTGCTGCTGCCGTGGGGCTGTGTAAACGGATAGAACAGGAAAGCAGAGTCATAATTCTGCGCAAATACAGTAGTATATTCCGGCAGAATGTTGCGCAGCATCTCGTACTCATCCGTATGATAGCTTCTGGTGGCATCCAGATCGATCTCCTGGATCAGCGCAAAATCCGGGTCTAATGACTTCACTAGCTCTCCCGCACCGTTTATGGCATACTGTACGGTCTCAGGGCTCTCCGCCCAGGAGGAGGTACCGCCGTCCATGAAGAAGCTATAATCCGGCAGATAAGCACCGAAACCGATGTTGTAGGTCACTGCGGAATATTCCGTATCCGTAGCCAGCACCGCAGCCGCACCTGTGGTGGTATCGTCGACCGGTGCCTCCACCACCAGTTCCTGATTGTCCTCGATCCTGTAATAACTGGCATAGAGGTAGACGATGTAAGCCAACAGTGCGAGGATGAGGATCCCCAGCACGATACACATGGTTTTTAATAACGTTTTACATAAATTTTTCTTTTTCATATCCTTATTTTAACAAGCCTTGCGGGAAATGGCAAATGTTAAAATTTCTATGAGAAATAGGCACTCGCATGCCGTTTTTGTATTTAATGATGTCGGGGTCAAAAGCCCCCGACTTTGATGCCTACGAATGGGACTTGTACCTGTCATTATAGTGAATAATGTTTAAGTAATGTTGTAATAATGTTGTAATAATGTTTATATAATGTCATATATTATTTAAAATCCTTATCCTACTGTATCATAGGCAGAAATGCAAGTAAATTTTCACCTATGATGTAATTGTAATGTTGTTGTAATGTTTAGTAATGTTTGATATAGTTATGCCAAGAACATTATTATATGGAGGAGATTCATGAAAATCAAAGAGATATATCCAGATGTTATTACAGAAGATACAAGTTATGAATATAAAGCAGTATTGAATCCGGATAATCCCATTAAATGGGCAAAAACTCTTATTGGATATGCAAATGATAAAGGAGGAACCTTATTTATAGGTGTATCAAACGATGGGGAGGCCTTTGGAATTGATCTTGAAGAAGTTGATAAAACAAAACTATTAATTTCAAGGATTAATGATAGACATATTTTTCCACACATTAAGATTTCATATATGATGAGAAGTGTGGATTCTAATGCGGAACATTTTGTATTAGCTGTTAAAGTTGCTCCTGCAGATTCTGTAATAAGATATAGAGAAGGAGATTACAATGAAACAGTTTTTATAAAGGGAGATGGAAATGCGACTCCTGCAACACCGGAAGAAATTATTTCACTTTCAAAGAGAAAATATGGTGTAGATAATGAGACAAGCGAGGTGGCATATACTGATAATCAGTGGTCAGAATACCTTAATCTTTGTAAGGAATACAGACAAGATAAATCTGTTCCAACAATGAAAGAATTGCAGAACGAAGAAATAGTTTCAAAAGATGGGTATGCAAAATCAGGATTTATAATGTTTTCAGACAACTATAATGAAGATGACACAATGATATGCTGCCGTTTATGGAAAGGGAAAAACAAGACAGGTATTGTTTTAGATAGCAGCAGATTAAGAGGTTCTATTGCAAACGTATTTGAGAATGCATTAAACTTTATTGAACGAAACACCAAAACAGGCTGGGTAAAAACAGAAAAGGGTGGACGGGATGAAATCAGATCGTATCCTAAGGAAGCTGTAAGAGAGGCATTGGTAAATGCCATTGCCCATAGGGATTATTCTATTTCGGGAACACAGATTGATGTTGATATCTATTCAGACAGAATTGAAATAGTTTCACCAGGGTCATGGTTACTGCCAAAAGATTACAATGCATATCCAGCCGGTTCTATACCGTCTATCAGAAGAAATGCCATCATAGCAGCTTGTCTGGATGTGGCAAATCTGATGGAGAGAGGTGGAACTGGTTTTCAAACCATGATGGAATCTTACAAGTCCAGTCCAGATGAATTACAGCCGGTAGTATCTATATATCCCGGATTTTTGAATTTGAGATTATATGACAGATTATTTAGAGATGAGGCTATAGAACTGGATTTAGAAAACCTTACAGATGCGGAAAAAGTTATGGCTATTCTTAAGATGGAAGGACCAAAGCCTATAAAGGAACTACAGATGTCTCTTAACTATCGGAGTAGAAGTCAATTCTTAAATGAAGTTATAAATCCGCTTATGAAATCAGGGGAGATATATAGGGATGGTAAGCCAAAATCACCAACGGCACTTATTAAAATCAAAAAATAAAAGAAAAATATAATTTGTCAGCGAAACAGGGCTGCAAATACTGATTTTGACCGGAGCGAGGCCAACACCGGGCATCTGATTATATGAAATGCACCAGACACTTGCCATATTTATTGGAAAAGGGGTATTATGATAAATATAAATAATAAGGAGGCTGATCCCATGAGGCCGATACCGGTGATCGGGGATCCGGAGCGCTATATAGACAGTGCGTTTGTGGATTCCGCGTTTATAGAATTGAAAAGTTGTGATCTGTGGGATGTGAAAATGCTGTATCCGATCCTGCATATGGACCATGCGGAAGAGAAGTGCTTCGTCCGTAAGGAGATGTATGAGAGGCTGGTGAAGGCGGCGGGGAATCTGCCGGATGGTTACCGGTTCCGCATCTGGGATGCCTGGCGCCCCTTTGCGCTGCAGCATGAATTGTTTGAAAAGTATTCTGTGGACATCATCCGGGATTTTCATTTAGAAGAGTTGCCGGAGGCAAAAAGGAGAGCTGCGATCTGCAAATTTGTCTCGGACCCGGTACCGGATACAAAGGTGCCTCCCGCCCATACCACCGGAGGAGCCATTGATCTGACGCTTCTGGATCCGGAGGGCAGAGAGCTTCCTATGGGATGTGGATTCGATGCTTTTACGGATAAGACCTGTGCAGCGTATTTTGAGGCACCGGAGCATGTACAGGGGGCAGAGGACGAGCAGGTCCGTGAAAATCGCCGTCTGCTTTATTATGCTATGATAGATGCGGGATTTACCAATCTGCCGTCGGAATGGTGGCATTATGATTACGGTGACCGGTTCTGGGCATATTACAGGAAACAGCCGGCCATCTATGAGGGTGTATTTACGAGGGAGGAAATTCATGGATAATCAGAAACAAAAGAAGAAAAAAAGTGTGATGGACACCTTGTCCGCCACTATGCTACTGGTGTTGATCGCACTGTTGCTGGTGTTTGTGGGATATACCTATCTGGCACTGAAGAACGGTTACACGCTGGATGACCTGATTGACAATATCGTGGGGAATCTCATCGGTGTGCTGGCGGCATTTCTGTTATTCGATATACTGAATAACAAGCTGACCCAGGATGCCTACGCCAGAGAGACCTCCCAGCAGATCACCAAGACGCTGATGGGGGAGCCGGAGATCCTGGATTCCTTCAGCGATGAAGATAAAAAGACTTTCCTGAAATCCACCATTACCTCCATGATAAAGGATGAAGATGCGGTGGATATGCTTTCTACCAATATGGAGAAATATTTTGACAGGGCAAGAGGCGCCAGGATCCGGAAAATGTTCGATTACACGATCAATCTGGAGCCGAATCTGACAGAGGAATATGTGAAAGCCGGTTTCCCCGGAGCCACAGACGGAAAGTATTACCTGATCGATGAGGAATTGAAGTTCAGCGTAAAATGTCTGGGAGGAACAGACGAGAACTACACGGGCGATGTGATCAGACTTGGATTTGCCTATGATAAAAAGAGTCTGGACGGTGGATTGCTGGAGACCGGACAGGATGCGGATTTTACCAAGAGCATTTTCAATGAGGATCTGGTGGTGAAACCGGAGGCTGTGGACTTCATCAACAGTATTCCCGCGGACAAGGTCCGGGATGTGATCAATGATCTGTTCATGCCGATTTTGCGAATTGACAACAGCGGAGATAATGACGACGAAGCGCAGTTTGAAGTAGAACGCAAGAGCAACGGATTTATCCTGAAATTCAAGTTGGATTTTGACCGCAACGAGGCAAGCGGGGAGCATCTAGTCAGCATCTATTTCAAGATGCCCCGGGTATGGAACTCTATTTTCGAGGTGACTCTGGTGGATCCGACCAAGGAGCCCCATATCAAGCTGAAATACAAGAATGGAATGGATGTCACTATGTATTCCTATCTCAATAAGGAAAGCACTGCCAATGTCGGAGCCTGCATCCAGAGAGCCGGACTCTATGACATTGCGATCAAGGACGAGTGGATCTACCCCAAGAGCGGCGTGATCTTCCATATTAAGAAGGCGTAGAATAAATATGAAACCAAGATCTCCCCAAAGTATGCAATTATATAAAATGCTCCTATCCCGCGGGTATCCGGAGTCCTTCTGTGATCTGGTGACGAAGAATCTGAATACGGATTTTACGGCGAGCCGTATGATCGGTTATCTGTGTCATTATTCTGATCTGCCGCCGGAGGAGATCGCGGACGAAATGCTGGCGATCTTAAGTGACCGCAATCGTATTATGCAGAAGAAAGAACTGGAAAGTAATAATGCGGAATGGAATCGTATTCTGATGCAGGGACTGGACACGGAGGACGAAACCTGAGGAAATAAACGGATTTGTTTTCGGTTGCCATTGTAGCAGATTCCGATTATAATAAAAGATTGTAACAGCAATGACACTGAATTGAGGTTTTCAATGAATATAGTAGTAGACGGATATAATATATGTTATAAAACAACCGGTACCGGCGATAAGACAGTCGTGATCTTACAGGGCTGGGGTACGGATCTGGGAGTGTATGATTCCGTAGCCGGTGTGGTAGACGGCAGCAGGTACCGTGTGATCCAGTTTGATTTCCCGGGCTTCGGCGGCAGCGATGAACCGAAGGAACCCTGGGATGTGGACGGATTTGCGGATTTTTTCTGCAGATTTATGGAAGTAATGCAGGTAAAGCAGGCCACCCTCATCGGGCATTCCTACGGCGGACGCGTGATCATCAAGCTGGCAGCCAGAGAGAGCATCCCTTTTGAGATCACGAATATTATCCTGATCGACAGCGCCGGTGTCCTGCCGGTGCGGACTACTGCACAGAAATGGAAGATCCGCAAGTACAAGATTTTGAAGAAATTCCTGAACATGAAGCTGATCTATGCCATGTTCCCGGAGGTGATCGATGACTGGAGGAGCCGACAGGGATCGGCAGACTACCGCAATGCGACACCCATGATGCGTCAGTGTATGGTGAAGGCGGTGAATGAGGATCTGACGGAGCTGCTTCCGAAGATCCGTCAGGAAGTGCTGCTGATCTGGGGAGATCAGGATACGGCAACTCCTATCCGGGATGCACATATTATGGAAGAGAAGATACCCAACTGCGGTCTGGCAGTGATCCCGGGAACCGGTCATTTTTCTTTCCTTGAGAAACCGGCACAGTTCCGGGGAATTATGGAGGCATATTTGCAATGATCATACGTGTGCTGATAGCGGTCGTGCTTGCTGTTCCGGCATATTTTTATACCATGCGGTATAACATTCATATGTTCCAGCAGAACGGCTATAAGAATAAAGAACACATTCACTGGCTGAAGAAGAAATTCCGGCTGCAATGGATTCTCTATTTTGGTCTGGCACTGGGCATTGTAACCTGTGTGTTTCCGTACCTTGCCCTTGAAATCTTCGAGTATCTGGTACTGTTTGTGATCATCGTGGTATATCGTGCCATGAAGCGGATGAATACGAAGAAAAAGCTGGTGTATACTGCCCGGGTCAAGAGATTGCTCACTACGGAGCTGATCCTTACGGCTGCGGTATTCGCTCTGGTGTGTGGATTGGGCGGAATGAAGCGGATCCCGGGACTGTGCCTGATCCTGGTATCTGTGAATCTGTTTCTGGATATTGTGGCTAATGTCATCAATCATCCCATGGAGGCGGGGATCAATCAGCATTATATCAATGATGCTGTGAGAAAGCTGAAAAGCGTCCAGGGACTTACCGTCATCGGTGTGACCGGCAGCTACGGCAAGACCAGTGTAAAGTTCTATTTGCAGACATTATTGCAGGAAAAATATAATGTACTGGTGACACCGGAGAGTTTCAATACGCCTATGGGTGTGGTGCGGACCATCCGCGGTTCCCTGAAGCCTACCACAGAGATTTTTGTCTGTGAGATGGGTGCCCGCCATGTGGGCGATATCAAGGAGATCTGCGATATGGTGCATCCCGATCACGGTGTGATCACATCTATCGGACCGCAGCATTTAGAGACCTTTTTTAACATGGAGAATATTCAGAAGACGAAGTTCGAGCTGGCGGATGCCCTGCCGGAAGGCGGCATGCTGTTCTTGAACGGTGACAACGATTATATTCAGCAGCAGGCAGCTTCTCCCGCGTATGATCAGACCCCGGAGAAGATATTCTATTATTCCGAAACGGAAGGGACAGGATACTGTGCCAAAGATGTGAAGGTATCCCAGTTAGGTACGGAGTTCACCGTAGTGACCCCGGACGGCGAGAGCGAGAGATTCCAGATGCGTCTCATCGGTGCCCACAATGTCATCAATGTGGTGGGGGCTATCGCGGTCGCTCATAAAATGGGTATGACGCTGCAGGAACTGCGGATCCCGGTACGCCGGATCGAGCCGGTACCCCATCGTATGCAGATGCGGGAGCACGGTCTGGTGACGATCATCGATGATGCTTACAATTCCAACCCCGTAGGTTCCAGGGCAGCGGTCGAGACGCTGGCTATGTTTGACGGTATTCGGATCCTGATCACGCCGGGCATGGTGGAGCTGGGTGACAAGGAAGCGGAATACAATCATAAATTCGGTAACTACGCAGCGGATTGCTGCGATTACATCCTGTTAGTGGGCAGACGGCACACCGAGCCCATCAGGGAGGGCGTGTTGGAGAAGGGATTCCCGGAAGAGAAATGCCTGGTATTCGACAAGCTGGAGGAAGCTGTATCTTACGCCTATGCCATCAAAGGGCAGGGACATAAGTATATTTTATTAGAGAATGACCTGACGGATAACTATTAGACGATTCAGAGGCGATTTCGCGAAAGTGGTTCCGGATAGTTGACAGAGAGTAGTAAAATTCAGGAGGGAAAATAAATGAAGACAAGAGTAGCAATGCTGTTTGGCGGCAAGAGTGTAGAACACGAGGTATCCGTGATCTCCGGCATCCAGGCTGTCATGAGCATGGACACAGACAAATACGAAGTAATCCCGGTCTATATGACCAAGCGCAATGAAATGTACATCGGTGAGGAGATCGGCAAGATCGAATCCTACAAAAATATCGATGAACTGTTGAAAAAGTCCCAGAGAGTCATCATGACCAACGAGGACGGCAAGGTATTCCTGACTCCGTTCCCGGTGAAGATGTTCGGCGGAAAGAAAGCCGTGGAGGTCGATGTGGCTTTCCCGGTAGTGCATGGTACCAACGTGGAGGACGGTGCTTTTCAGGGGTATCTTAAGACCATGGGTATTCCTTTTGTGGGATGTGATGTGACCGCATCTGCCATCGGCATGGACAAATACATTATGAAAGCTGTCTTAAAGGAATGCGATGTGCCGGTACTGGATGCACAGCTGTATACTCTGGCAGATTATGCGGAGATGGAGACTCTGCTCGACAAAGTGGAAAAAGGACTGGGATATCCGGTGATCGTAAAACCGGTCAACTTAGGCTCCAGCGTAGGCATCAGTGTAGCTAAAAATCGTGTGGAACTGACCCACTCCGTCGATGATGCGTTCAAGTATGCGACCAAAGTGCTGGTGGAGCACGCCATCACCAATTTACGTGAGATCAACTGCTCGGTACTGGGAGATGAGAATGACGCTATTGCTTCCGAGTGCGAAGAACCCCTGCACACCAAAGATATCTTAAGTTATGAAGATAAATACGTCAGCAATGCCAAGGGCAGCGGCTCCAAGGGCATGGCGAGCGTATCCCGCAAAATCCCCGCAGAACTGTCTCCGGAGAAGAGAGAGGAAGTCCGGGAACTGGCAGTCAGATCCTTTAAAGCACTGGGCTGTAACGGTGTGTCCCGTATCGATTTTATGATCGATGAGGACAACGGCAAGCTGTATTTTAACGAGATCAATACCATCCCGGGATCTCTGGCATTTTATCTGTGGGAGCCGGTAGGAGTTCCTTACAAAGAGCTTCTGGATCGTATGATCCAGCTGTCTTTGAAGAGAGCCCGCACCGAGGAGAGACTGACCTTTACCTTTGACACCAATATCCTGAATTCCGCAAGCTTTGGCGGTTCTAAGGGTGGCAAATTGTAATAGCCGGTTTATGGATTTTATGATTATTTAATATATTTTTTAGCACTCGGGACTTGCGAGTGCTAAGTAGTAGTGATAATATAATCTCTGTAAGAGGAACAAGCGACTGCAACAGCAGACAATTGTTTGAAAAGAGATGTGAAGTGGTCAGCCGCGCAGGGAACTGTGTCGGCTGATTTTTACATGGAAAACGTCTTGGTTGTGTGGCTCACCGGTTGGGCAGAATGGAGGGAATATGACGAAGACAACAAAAAGAGATTATTATGAAGTACTGGGTGTCAGCAAGACAGCGGACGCCGCAGCGATAAAAAAAGCATACCGGAAACTGGCGAAAAAATACCATCCGGATACCAATGCAGGAGACCCTGTGGCAGAGGAGAAGCTGAAGGAAGTCAACGAAGCTTACGATGTGCTGGGGGATGAAAAAAAGAAGAAACTATATGATACTTACGGTTTTGCTGCTTTCCAGGAGGGATTTAATGAGGAGGCAGCCAGACAGTATCAGGAGCAGTTTAAGAACGGAGGCGGCTTCGGCACCGATGGATTCGGCGGCTTTGGCAACGGCACGTTCCATTACAGCACCGGAGGAAGCGGTTTCGGTACCGGTGATTTTGGCGGCTTCGGCGGGGATGAGGATATTTTCGACAATCTGTTCGGTCAGTATTTCAAGGGACAGAAAGGCTCCGGACGGGGCAGCCGGGCGAACTACCGCAGTAAAGGTCAGGATGTGGAATCCGGCATCACCATCAGCTTTGACGAAGCAATGCATGGCTGCGATAAGACCTTTACCTTAAGAGATCCGGCTACCGGCAAGTCCGAATCCGTGCAGGTGCATATTCCGGCAGGTATCGACACCGGTAAAAGTATCCGCCTGAAAGGTAAGGGTGGTGAAGGTTACTCCGGCGGTGAGAGCGGTGACCTGTATCTGAAGGTGACGGTACAGGAGAAGCCGGGCTGGGAGCGTAGAGGACAGGATCTGTATACCACGGTCAATATCCCCTATACTACCGCAGCCCTGGGCGGCGAGATCCGTGTACCCACGTTGTACGGTGATGTCATGTGCAAAGTGAAGGAAGGTACGCAGTCCGGAAGTAAGATCCGTCTGAAAGGCAAGGGCGTGGTATCCATGAAGGATAAAAATGCCCACGGCGATCAGTATGTCGTGATCCAGATTCAGGTGCCTAAGAATCTGACCCCGGCAGCAAAAGAAAAATTACAGGAATACAAGAAGGTCAGTGGATTTTGATCCACTGGCCTTTTGTGTTTTTGATAAATGATAAAATTTTTCATTAAACGAAAAAAGCTGGAAATAGGAAAAATAGGTGTTTATAATATTCATTCATAAATAGAATAAACCAAAGAATTCGCACAGGAGGAAATGAATTATGTTGAAATGTTTAAAAAAGATTGATAAAGCAAAAACCGGTATTTTCGCAGCAGGCGTTCTGTTCGGAACCGCAGGCATCAAAGTACTGTCCAGCAAGGATGCGAAGAAGCTGTACACCAACTGCACCGCAGCAGTTCTGCGCGCAAAAGAGTGTGTCATGAAGACTGCGACCACCATCCAGGAGAACGCAGAGGATATCTACGCAGAAGCTCAGCAGATCAACGAGGACAGAGCAGCAAAGGCAGCTCAGGAGTTTGACGGCGAGGTTGAGGCAGAAGCAGCAGAGACTGCAGCAGACGCTGAATAATCCATCGAATCTTACAACACAGAATAAATGACACCTGCATGCTTCGGCATCGCAGGTGTTTTCATGAAAGCAGGCATAAATTATGAGATTTGTGATCAAACATGAGATAAAGGGGAGACTCAGGGTTCACATTCTGCAGAGCCGTATGAGCTTTGCACAGGCAGATACACTGCAATACTATCTGGATGGACAGAGTAATATTGTCAGTGCCAAAATTCAGGAGCGCACCCTGGATGTCACGGTAGTCTATACCGGTTCCAGGGAGGAGGCACTGAAGACACTGGAGAATTTTACATATCAGGGTACAGAAGTGCCGGAGAACTATCTTGCTAATTCCGGCAGAGAGATGAACCGGGAATATAAGGATCAGCTGATCAATAAAGTGGTAATGCATTATGGGATCAGGCTGTTTCTGCCCATGGACATCCGTTCCGTGATCACCACAGTGAAGTCTTTCAAATATCTCTGGCACGGCGTGAAGACTCTGGCGAAGGGCAAGATCGAAGTACCGGTACTGGATGCCACTGCTATCGGTGTATCTGTGCTGCGTGGTGATTACAACACAGCAGGTTCCGTAATGTTCCTGCTCGGCATTGGCGAGATCCTGGAAGAGTGGACGCACAAAAAGTCTGTCGGTGATCTGGCGAGGAGCATGTCCTTAAACATTGACAAGGTATGGGTTGTGAGCAACGGACAGGAGATCCTGGTGCCGTCCACATCCATTAAGTCGGGTGATCTGGTAAGGATCCACATGGGCAATGTGATTCCTTTCGACGGTACAGTGACGGATGGAGAAGGTATGGTGAATCAGGCATCTCTGACCGGAGAATCCGTTCCGGTGAGAAAAATTCCCGGTGGAACTGTCTATGCCGGAACTGTGGTAGAAGAAGGTGAGCTGACTATCTGTGTGAAAGAAAACGGCGGCTCCAGCAAATATGAGAAGATCATGACCATGATAGAGGAATCCGAGAAGCTGAAATCCTCTCTGGAGGGTAAGGCAGAGCACCTGGCAGATAAGCTGGTACCCTATACTTTCTTAGGCACCGGTCTGGTATGGCTGTTCACACGGAATGTGACCAAGGCATTATCCGTGCTGATGGTGGATTTCTCCTGCGCATTGAAGTTGTCTATGCCGTTAGCAGTATTGTCTGCGATCCGTGAGGCAAGCACCTATGAGATCACGGTGAAGGGCGGCAAATACTTAGAGGCTATGGCAGATGCCACCACCATTGTATTTGACAAGACCGGAACCCTGACCAAGGCACAGCCTACCGTGGCGGATGTGGTATCCTTTAACGGACAACCCGCAGAGGAACTGCTTCGGATCGCTGCCTGCCTGGAGGAGCATTTCCCGCATTCCATGGCAAAGGCAGTGGTGCGTGAAGCGGCCCGCAAGGAGCTGGTACATGAAGAACTGCATACCAAAGTGGAATATATTGTAGCTCATGGAATCTCTTCCACTCTGGAAGGCAAGAAGATCATCATCGGCAGCTACCATTTCGTATTTGAGGATGAGCAGGCACAGATTCCGGAGGGCAGACAGGAGCTGTTCGACCAGCTGCCTGAGGAATACTCCCGCCTGTATATGGCAATTGACGGCAAGCTGGCTGCAGTGATCTGCATCGAGGATCCTCTCAGAGAAGAGGCTCCGGAGGTTATCCGACAGCTGAAGAGTCTCGGAATCCACAAGGTAGTCATGATGACAGGAGACAGCGACCGTATCGCTGGGGCAATTGCGGGTACCGTCGGCGTGGATGAGTATTATTCCGAGGTGTTGCCGGAGGACAAAGCAAGGTTCGTGGAGCATGAGAAGCAGGCAGGTCATAAAGTCATTATGATCGGTGACGGCATCAACGATTCCCCGGCATTGTCTGCGGCAGATGTTGGTATTGCCATCAGCGAGGGTGCACAGATCGCCAGAGAGATCGCGGATGTGACCATCGGCGCAGACAATCTGTATGAAGTGGCTACCCTGAAGGAATTGAGCAACTCTCTGATGGAGCGGATCCATAAAAATTACCGCATGATCGTAGGGATCAACACCGGACTGATCATTTTAGGTGTGGCAGGAATCATTCCTCCCACTACGTCCGCTCTTCTGCATAATACATCTACCCTGTGGATCAGCACCAAGAGCATGAAGAACCTTCTGGACAAAGAAGAAGTATAAAGAAAAAAACATAGGCCATTGTAAGGGGAAGGATGAGTTCCCCTTGCAGTGGCCTGCATTTTGCTCTATAGTAAGTTTGGACTAACCACAAAGTGTAATACAATTTGCCGAGAATGTACGGTACTTTTGTAGGAATTATATGTTGCATATTTGCAGATGCATGTATATAATGATATAGTAATTCCTAGTTGTACGCTAGAGATAGGAGGAAGTATATGTCAGAACAATTATTACAGGTGCGTAACTTGTCCGTAAGTGTAGAGGACAAGCCCATCCTTCATGGAATAGATTTAGAGGTTCGCCCCGGAGAGACCCATGTCCTCATGGGACCCAACGGTGCGGGCAAATCCACACTGGGTTACACCATCATGGGAAGCCCCCGGTATGAGGTGACCGGTGGTGAGATCCTGTTCAAAGGGAAGGAATTATTAGAGGAAACTGCAGACCAGAGAGCGAAGGATGGTATTTTCCTGTCTTTCCAGAATCCCCTGGAGGTACCCGGAGTATCGCTTCGGAATTTCATCCGTAATGCCGTGGAACAGAGAAGCGGTTCCCGCATCAAGCTGTGGACCTTCAAAAAGGAACTGGAGCAGGCAATGGAAGTATTGCAGATGGATCCTTCCTACGGGGACCGTGATCTGAACGTGGGATTCTCCGGCGGTGAGAAGAAAAAGGCAGAGATCTTACAGTTACTTATGTTGAAGCCTTCACTGGCCATTCTGGATGAGACGGATTCCGGCCTGGACGTGGATGCAGTGCGTACGGTATCCAAGGGTGTGGAAGAATACCAGAAGGACAAAAAGGGTGCGCTGTTGATCATCACCCACAGCACCAGAATTTTAGAGTCTCTCCATGTGGACAAGACCCATGTACTGGTGAACGGTAAGATCGTGGCATCCGGCGACGCTTCCCTGGTAGACGAGATCAACGAGCATGGTTTCGAGCGTTTTCTGGAAGCATAAGGAGGTTGACGATCTGAATGAGTGAACGTGAAAAGACATACGTGGAAGACGTCAACAGAAGCATTTATGATATCCGTAATGAGGAGAAGGACGTCTATCGTATTAAAAAGGGACTGACTCCCGATATTGTGGCGGAGATTTCCGAGAAAAAGAAGGATCCCGCATGGATGGCAAATTTCAGATTACAGTCTCTGCAGATCTATAATGAGATGGAAGTCCCCGACTGGGGTCCCTCTATTGAGGGTCTGAACATGGAAGATATCGTAACCTATGTAAAACCCAATACCCATATGAGCGCCAAATGGTCCGAGGTACCGGAGGATATCAAGGATACCTTTGAGAAGCTGGGAATCCCGCAGGCGGAGCGGAAGTCCCTCGCCGGTGTGGGCGCCCAGTACGATTCCGAGCTGGTATATCACAATGTCAGGGAAGAAGTGGCAGCCCAGGGCGTAGTCTATACCGATATGGAGAGTGCCCTGAATGGGGAATATGCGGATATGGTGCGGAAGCATTTTATGAAGCTGGTGACCCCCAGAGACCACAAATTCGCAGCGCTGCACGGTGCTGTGTGGTCCGGCGGCTCCTTCGTATATGTTCCCCCCGGAGTGTCTGTGACGATCCCCTTGCAGTCTTATTTTCGACTGAACGCACCGGGAGCCGGACAGTTCGAGCATACCCTGATCATTGTGGACGAGGGTGCATACCTGCATTTTATCGAAGGCTGTTCCGCCCCGAAGTACAACGTGGCGAACCTCCATGCCGGCTGTGTGGAGCTGTTCGTGGGGAAAAATGCAAAACTGCGTTACTCCACCATCGAGAACTGGTCCAAGAACATGTACAATCTGAATACCAAGCGGGCGTTGGTGGAAGAAGGCGGTACCATAGAATGGGTATCCGGTTCCTTCGGATCCCACGTATCCTATCTCTATCCCATGAGCGTGCTGAACGGTAAGGGAGCGAGAGCGGAATTTACCGGTATTACTTTCGCCGGAGCCGGACAGAATCTGGATACCGGTACGAAAGTGGTTCACAATGCACCGGAGACCACTTCTTATATCAACACGAAGTCTATCTCCAAGGATGGCGGAATCAGTACCTTCCGAAGCTCCGTAGTGGTGAAGAACAGTGCGGCAAAGAGTAAATCCGCCGTATCCTGCCAGTCCCTGATGCTGGACGACAAGTCCCGCTCCGATACCATCCCGGCAATGGATATCCGTACCCAGGATGCCGATATCGGGCATGAGGCGAAGATCGGCAGGATCAGCGACGAGGCAGTGTTCTATCTGATGTCCCGAGGTATCTCCGAAGAGGACGCCAGAGCCATGATCGTCAGCGGCTTCGCGGACAATGTATCGAAGGAGCTGCCGTTGGAATATGCGGTAGAGATGAACAACCTGATCCGCCTGGAGATGAAAGGCAGCATCGGTTAATGTGGCAGGAGGAATGGAGATCAGTATGGAAAAAGAATATAATATGACCATTAACAGACTGCCGGCGAAGACCTGGAACTGGCTTCGCATGAACGAGACGCAGTTGGAAAAGATAGAAGTACCTACGGCAGGAGGGGTAAAGGTAAGCCTGCCGGAAAAAATAACAACAGCAGAAAATGAGGGATCCCAGCCCTGGAATGCGGATTTTGCAGGCATCCCATCCGGCATGGGAGAGGACATGGACGGTCTTCTGACAGCAGCGGGAGTGAAGGCACAACATTATGAGGTGTCTGAGAAAACCACAGAAGCACAGCCGTTGCTGTTGGATTATACCTACGTACAAAATAGTTTACAGGCCGGTGCCGTAGCAGTGAGAGCCCGGAAAAACAGTGAAATCACTGTGATCCAGGATTTTGCTTCCGACAGGGAGGTAGCAGGGCAGGCGGCAGTATCCACCAGACTGCATCTGGAAGAGGGAGCGAAGATCCGCCTGATCCAGATTCAGAGACTGGGCAATGGATTTACCTTTATGAATGATATCGGAGCCCTGTGTGAAGAGAAGGCTTCCCTGGAAGTGATCCAGCTGATCCTCGGCGGAAAGAATACTTACCTTGGATGCAAGACTACCTTACAGGGCAGAGAGAGCAGCCTGAATGCCGACACCGCTTATATCGTGGGCGGTGACGGAAGACTGGATATGAACTATGTAGCTGTGCATGAAGGCAAAAAGACCCAGAGCAATATGCAGGCCGGCGGCGTTCTGCGGGATCATGCTTTCAAGCTGTATCGTGGCACCATTGATTTCAAATGGGGGGCTAAAGGCGCAGTAGGCAATGAAAAAGAGGATGTACTGTTATTATCCAACGATGTGGTGAACCAGACCATTCCCCTGATCCTCTGTGCGGAGGAAGATGTGGAAGGCAATCACGGTGCCACCATCGGTAAGCTGGATGATGAGCTGCTGTTCTACCTGGAGAGCCGCGGCATGAACAGAGAGCAGATCTATGAGATGATGGCTATGGCCAAGGTGGATGCGGTCTGCCGCAAGATTCCTGATGCAGCTACACGGGCTAAGGTACAGGAGTTCCTTGGCAGAGCCGGGGAAGAAGAGGAAGCGGAAGAGTAAGATAACAGGAGGAAGTATGACGACTTCAATCAGCGAGATCCGTAAGGATTTTCCTCTGCTTATGAGTAACGATGTGATTTATCTGGACACGGCGGCGACTTCCCAGAAGCCGTCCTGTGTTCTGGAGGCAGAGAGAACATTTTATGAAAAATACAATGCCAATCCCCTGCGCGGATTATACGAGCTGGGAGAGGCGGCAACCGAAAAATACGAAGAAGCCAGAGAGACGGTCCGGGAGTTTTTAAATGCCAGAGAGGCGGCGGAGATCGTTTTCGTCCGCAATGCCACGGAAGGCTTGAATCTGGTGGCCTACAGTTTCGGCTCACTGGTACTGAAACCGGGAGATGAGATCCTGGTGAGCATTATGGAGCACCACAGCAATCTCCTGCCCTGGCAGCAGGCGGCAGCCAGAACCGGAGCAGTGGTGAAGTATCTGGAGTGCACCGAAGACGGAAAATATACCGAGGAAGCTTTTAAGGAGGCACTGAGCGAACGAACGAAGATCGTTGCTATGACCCAGGTATCCAATGTGCTGGGCTGCAAAAATGATATCAAGCGTTTTGCGCAGCTGGCACATGAGGCAGGCGCTTATTTCGTGGCAGACGGAGCCCAGAGCGTTCCCCATATGGCAGTGGATGTACAGGATCTGGATGTGGATTTTTTGGCATTTTCCGGACACAAGATGTATGCTCCCATGGGAATTGGTGCGTTATATGCGAAGAGAGAACTGTTGGAGCAGATGCCTCCTTTCCTGTGCGGCGGGGAAATGATCGATTCCGTCAGCCGTACCGGAGCCGTGTGGGCGGAAGTGCCACATAAGTTCGAAGCAGGAACGGTAAACGGTGCCGGAGCCTATGCACTGGCAGAGGCAATCCGGTATGTGCAGAAGATCGGTTTTGACTTTATCGAAGAGAGAGAAGCGAAGCTGACAGCCATGCTGATGGATGGCATGAAAGAGATTCCCGCAGTACACATTCTGGGCTCACAGAAAGCAGAAGACCATCACGGCATTGTGACCTTCAAACTGGACGGTGTGCATCCCCATGATGTGGCTTCTATTTTGGATGCGGATCATATCGCGGTCCGGGCGGGACATCATTGTGCCCAACCGTTATTGCAACATTTGAAAGTATTGTCCACCACCAGAGTAAGCCTGGGTGTCTACAATACGGAAGAAGAGATTCAGGCATTTTTAGAAAGCCTTGCAAAGATAAGGAGACAGATGGGCTATGGAGAATAAGACATTTTATAATGAAATCCTGACGGAGCACAATCTGCATCCGTATCACAAGCACAAGCTGGAGGATGCGAATCTGGTGTTGGAGGGCGTTAATCCCAGCTGTGGTGATGACATTTTTCTGGAGCTGAAAGTGGAGGATGGTGTGGTAGTTGACGGTGCCTTCGAAGGCGACGGCTGTGCCATTTCCCAGGCTTCCGCGGACATGATGCTGGAGCTGGTCATTGGCAGAAGCAAGGAGGAAGCGTTGCATCTGGCAGACCTGTTCCTCAAGATGATCAAGGGAAGTATTACCGAGGAAGAGCGGGACGAACTGGAGGAAGCCTCCGTATTGCAGGATATCGCCCACATGCCTGCCAGGGTAAAATGCGCGGTGCTTGGCTGGCATACTATGCAGGAATTATTGAAAACAGAAGAAAAATAGCTGATAAAAAGATAAAGATACATCTTGCACGCCCTTTTTGGATACGCTACAATGAAAAAAGAAGTGTAAGAAAAGCGGGGGGCTGTGCATGTTCCACATAGAGCTTATCATTGAATTCCTGGAAAACGTGATGAACAATATTGTCCAGGTGGCAATACTGTTCTTTGAATTTGTCGGAGTGATCGTTATTATTCTCTCCGGTCTGAAAGGGTTTTATAATTATGTGCGGCGGGTGCCGGATATGAAGATCACCCTGGCGCAGGGGCTTGCTGTAGGGCTGGAATTCAAGTTGTGCAGTGAGATCCTTAAGACCGTTATTGTCAGAGACTGGAAGGAGATCGTTACCGTAGCCGGTATCATCGGACTTCGTGCGGCACTGACTTTCCTGATCCATTGGGAGATCAAGGAAGAGAAGAATCATTCCTAAAAATCGGCAGCTGATGAAAATCGGCTGCTTTTTTTAGAATGATTTCCGGTTACCCAACAAAAGTCAATAACTTTATCCAGATAAAGAGATTAAATTTGTAATGGTATATAGGTTAAATTTGCACCTTGGAAAAAAGCTGTCAGAGGACTAACATATAACGATAAAGTATGTATTTATAAAAAAGTGTAAAGAAATGCTAAAAAATCCGTTGCATTTGACACTTCGACGTGCTAAAGCTATCGATAGCATGAACGTAAATGTAATCGATTACGCATGCTTAAAAGGAAAGCAGAATGGAATTACAAAAGACACTTACTCCCGGGGAAGCGCTGGAACGCGTCCTGCGATCTTATCAGACCTACTACAATATCAAAACAGAGGCTGTAGAACCGCCATTCGCAGCCGAAGCAATCTTCGGATCCCATAATGAGCAGTACTTTCTGATCAAGAAAGCTAAGGTGGCAGATATTGACACCAACGAGACTGTGTATTTTGCCACAGAGGAATCTTTATCAAAGGATCGCCTTCTGGAACTGGACTCCATCGCCTGGGAACGGGGAACTGCCAACGTGCAGCCCTCATCCAATCATCGGAACAGCGATGTTGTCCTGATCATTCTGACCGGTCATGCAGAGGAGGATGCGCTTACACAGGTGAAAAAGTGCAAGCATTATCAGAGTTACCTCTGGGGATTTCATGGCTGGAGTAATTACCGTTTGATTGTCGCCGAGTTATCTTCGGGTCGGATCGTCCACAACCGCCACGGACAGATTCTGAAGAAGCTCGTGAAAAAGGCAATACAGTAAATACAAGGGACAGAAATTCCAAATATCGTGCATGCTTGCATGGTAAGATATTTGAATTTATGGACCCAAAAACTGTGAGGAAGCAGTAAATTAACGGATTCCGAACAGTTTTAGAATTGCGAGAGCGGATTTTAGCGGAGCAATTCGTGTATTTGCGAAAAATGAAATCTGTGTATAAGAAAAGGAGAAACACAAATGACAGCATTATTAATTGTTTTGGCCGCTATCGTATTATTGTTTACCGGCTATGTGTTCTATGGCTCCTGGCTGGCAAAACAGTGGGGCATTGATCCTACCAAGAAGACTCCTGCTATTGAGAAGGAGGATGGTGTAGACTATGTTGCAGCAAAGCCCGCCGTACTTATGGGACATCATTTTTCCTCTATCGCCGGAGCAGGCCCGATCAACGGACCGATCCAGGCTTCCATCTTCGGATGGGTTCCCGTATTCCTGTGGTGTATTATCGGTGGTATTTTCTTCGGCGGTCTGCAGGACTTCGGATCTTTATTCGCATCTATCAGACATGACGGTAAATCTGTAGGTGAGATCATCGAGGATTCCATGGGATCCAGAGCAAAGAAGCTTTTCATCATCTTCGCACTTCTGGTATTGATTCTGGTAATCGCTTCCTTCGTTAACATCGTGGCAGGTACTTTCCTGACTGTGGCAGACGAAGCCGGCAAGACCGCTTTCGGTTTTGTGACCAATCCTACCGGTAACCAGTCTACCGCTATGATCTCTTTGTTATTTATCGTTCTGGCTGTTATTTATGGTTATGTGACCAACAGAATGGGTGTCAAGACTCTGCCCGCTACCATCGGTGGCATCATCGGTATCGTACTGATCACTGTTCTTGGCTTGAACGTTGGTTTTGCAATGAACCGTATCGCATGGATCGTATTCGTAGGTGTGTACATCGCTGTAGCTTCCCTGGTTCCCGTATGGATCCTGTTACAGCCCCGTGACTATCTGTCCAGCTTCCTGCTGTACGCTATGATCGGTCTGGCATTCATCGGTGTGGTTGCAGGTGCTTTCACCGGTACTGTTGCTTTCGATATTCCAGCTTTCACTAGCTGGGAGCCCAAGGCAGGACAGACCCTGTTCCCTATGCTGTTCATCACTGTAGCATGTGGTGCATGTTCCGGTTTCCACAGCCTGATCGCTACCGGTACTTCTTCCAAGCAGTTAGCGAACGAGAAGGATGCCAAGGCAATCGGTTACGGCTCCATGCTGATCGAGTCTGCTCTGGGTATCATCGCTCTGGTAGCAGTCGGTGCAGTATATCAGAAGTACTTAAACGGTGAGTTCGGATCTCCCGCAGCTGCATTCGCTGCAGGTATCGCATCCATGTTCGGTACCGAGACTTCCAAGGCATATGGCACCATTTACGCACTATTAACTCTGTCTGTATCCGTATTCGCGCTGACCAGTCTGGATACCGGTACCCGTCTGAGCCGTTTCATGTTCTCCGAGCTGTTCCTGAAGGAAGGCGAGGCTACCTACAAGGATGCCAAGGGCGCACGTAAAGTGCTGGCTCATCCTCTGTTCGGTACTGTTTCTATGGTACTGATCGGTTGTATCCTGGGTGGTCTGTCTCTGAGCCAGATCTGGGGTCTGTTCGGTGCAGCCAACCAGTTGCTGGCAGGTATCGCACTGATGGCAGTAGCTGCATGGCTGGGTGAAGTTGGTAAGAACAACAAGATGTTCTACTTCCCTATGGTATTCATGCTTGCTGCAACCCTGACCAGCCTGGTGATCACTGTAATCAACAAGTGTAAGGCTATCGGCGCCGGCACCGCTGCATGGGGTGACTGGTTCCAACTGTTCTTCGCAACTGCAATGGCAGTGCTGGCAATCTTCCTGGTAGTGGAAGGCGCACAGACCTTCGCTAAGCAGATGAAAGAGAAGAAGGCTAAGAAGGCTGCTTAATATAAGCGCAAGATACAAAAGATAAATAAAGTTAAGCAAAGAGAAATCCCGGAGACTGTGAAAGGCCTTCGGGATTTTTATTGTGTATGCGGGGACCGCAGAAGCGGTGTCCGGAATAATAATGGATGCGGCAATCGCAATATCAGCCCCGCGTAAGGAACCGGGGCAATTCTTCAATGGGAATCGGCTTGGAGAACTTATAGCCCTGTAAATAATCTGCATGACTGATGATACACAGTTCTTCCTGGGCATCGGTCTCTACACCTTCGTACAGTACCTTGTAACCCAGACGCTCAAAGGCGGTAGAGAAGTAATCCAGCATGAAGCGGGAATTGGCATCCTGATCCGCCATCAGTAAAAGGCTTCTGTCGAATTTGACCACATCCAGTTTCAGGCTTAAGATCCGGTCGAAATTGGAATAACCGGTTCCAAAATCATCCAGATAAGTACATACCCCCAACTGTTTGAACTCACTGACGCATTCCTGTACCAGTTCGTATTCCGTATCGTTCTGGGACTCCGTAAACTCAACGGCAATGGTGTGGAAGTCGATTCCGGCGGCTCGTACGATGGATTTGAATTCTTCCATGAAGTCCTTTTCGCCCAGCTCTTCCACAGAAAGATTTACGGATACACGGGAGATCTGATAGCCCTCATCTTGCATCTGCTTGATCTGTCTACAGGTCTTATTCAGAATGATCATGCTGAGGCGGTGGATGTAGCCGTATTTTTCTGCCAGAGGAATAAAACGATCCGGGAATACCAGTCCTGTCTGTGGCAGACGCAAACGCATCAGGGATTCTGCGGTATCGTAAGTACCCGTGTGGACATTCCGTACCGGCTGACAATAGACCAGAACGCGTTCGTCATCTAAGGAGCCGTGTTCCGCAATATCCTTCAACTGGGACTTGATATAATGCATTTCTTTATAAGTCTGGTAATCTTCTTCCCCGAAGACACGATAGGAATTCTGCGCTACTTTTTCGGAAAAGTAATTGAATACTTCGTAGAACTGTTCCAGATTCTCACAAAAGTCCAGATGGTCGAAGAGTACCAGCTTGTAGGGAAGCTTATATTCTTCATAATATTTCTGGAACACCTTTTTAATTAGGGATACTGCCCTTTCTGTGGCATCCGGGACATTGTGGCTGTCCACTGCCAGTACGAAGAAGCTGGTGGAAGGATTGAACAACATACCCTTTCGAAAATAATCCGTCCAGAAGCTGTAGAACAGCTTTCCCATTTCCTCTGTCATGACGTATTCGAAATCCATGTCAAAGCGCAGGCACAGGTAGTAGGTATCCTGAGCGGTCTGTCGCTGCTGGCGCAGATATTCATCCAAGGATGTGGAACCCAGGGCACCGGTCTTCGGGTCGTAGGCGTTGGCATGGAGCATGTACAATACCACCAGAAGCGGCAGAAAATAGGTTGTGGCCAGGAAAGAAGTCGTATTCATGGCAGCTTCCATGACTACAATCAATCCACAGACCGTCTCAGTAAATATCAGCATATGGAACAGTGCGGTAGGAAGTCTGCGGCGGTAGCAAACCAACAGAAAGAGGATCACCGCCAGATACAGAAGATATCCGACCATAAAAGGAGTGGACAGGATATTTTCATACCAGATTCCGTAATGATCCTGATGAAATCCCCAGCCGGTCAGAGGAGATGCCAGATCGGCAACTCCGGTCACCACAAGGATGGCGAAGGACAGAAAGGTATATTTCCTGCCGATATTTTTCGGGAAGACGATCAGTATTTTCAGGTAAGCAATATAGAGACAGAACAGGGACAGAAGACTGATATGGTAGACGGCCCGGAGGATCCAGAGTAGGGTGTTCTGTCTGGAAAAAAGGTCGGCATAATAAAAGGCAATATTGGAAACTGCGGCAATGAAAAGCAAGGCAAAACAGGACTTGAAGATCCGAAAGGTCCGGCTCTGTTTAATGAAAGTCTGTCGGATCAGTAACAATGCCAGAAGACACATAACCACCAACAGAAAATCTGCCACGGGAGAGTAACTGTGGATGACGATATGATTTGTGGATAGTAACAGGTTCAACCCCATAAAAATTCTCCTCTCTGGTAATGTAGAAAATGAACAAACAATATAAAATGATTTTACAATATACCATAAGAGGAGAAATTTGTCAGTGGGGCAGCTGTGGGAAATTAGTCCTATTTTGAGCAAATGGGAAAAATTGTAATAGATTTAATGTTCGAAGAATGCAACGGCAACAGCACCCGGGCCCACATGGGTTCCGATGGTGGCACCCAGAGTGCTGACGGGAAGCTCCTTGGCATAATCTTTCCAGAGATGCTCACTGTCGTGAATGTATTTCTGTAAAAGTTCGTCACTCAGACCGGTATAGCCCAGACAGAAGGGCTTGGAGAAGTCCACACCGTCCGCTTTTTCAATTTCACGGATGAGGAAGTTACTGCCGTTTTTGGAACCACGGGCTTTTCCCAGCATAATGATCTCACCGTCTACGACTGCTACCACGGGCTTGATGGCCAGAGCACCCCCGATGAATGCCACAGTGGGGGAGATACGGCCCCCTTTTTTCAAGTATTCCAGAGTGTCTAAGAGTCCCATGGTGTGGATCTTATGCTTTTGCTCTTGCAGAATGCTTACGATCTCTTCCGCGGTCATTCCCTGCTTTTTCAGCTGCAGGCCGTATTCTACCAGAATCTGTTCCCCAATGGTGGCATTCAGACTGTCTACGACGAAGACTTTGCCTTCATAATCCTCGGCAGCGATCCGGGCACTCTGGCAGGTGCCGGACAGCTTGCTGGAAATAGTAACCACAATGACAGTTTCTCCGGCCGATACAGCTTTTTCGTAGGCTTCTTCGAAGACTGCGGGAGATACCAGACTGGTGGTGGGCAGAGTATCACATTCGATCAGTTTCTCATAGAATTCCTTATGACTGATGGTGACACCGTCAGCATATTCCTCCTCACCGAAGCGGATATGCAGGGGGAGAATCGTGACGTCCTCTCTTGAATTGTTCATATCGGATGCGGAGTCCGTGATAAAACGTATTTTTTCCATAATTGTTTCCTGTACTTTCTATATATAGTTATGATGAATATTCTTTCGGGCGGAAATGCGCCGGGGCATCCATCGGGATGGACATACGACATCGTTCATGTCACCTTGCTGTTAATTCTGTTGGAAAGCCGGTCAGGGTGAGTTGCGGATGGATCATTTCTCTGTGGGATGCTTGACAGAAAACTCTGTAAGATACTGCTCCAGATTATGGGAGATCCGTTCCAGAGAGTCATAGAGATTCAACCGTTGTTCTTCCGTCATGCCATCACCGCCGTGAGCCAGTGCGGAATAGATCCGGGAACTGATCTTTTTGACTACAGTATTGCCTTCTTCTGTCAGATAATACAGTGTGCGGTAGGAACGTTTATGTTCCGGCAGCTCGCAGGACACCAGCCCCTTGGAACTCAACTGGCTTAAGGTACGGGAGATGGCGGCCTTGTCTTCCTTACACAGCTCCGTCAGCTGCGTGGCGGTCAGCCCTTCCGGGTGCTTTCCCAGATAATACAGACACATGGTATAACCGGCTTTTAAGTCCATCTGTCCCATTTCCAGTTCTTTTAATTTTTGCAGATAACGGTGCAATTCTGTGATAGATACCACAAATCTTTCAAAACGATCCTGCATGAAGGTTCCTCCTGTAAAATGTTGACACTGCAACAACTTTATGAAGTGTAACACAAGGATGTTGATAAGTCAACAAAAAGAAGGGCAAAAAAATACCTTATCCATTAAGATAAGGTACTGATAAGAATAAACTATGCAATTTCCAGCCGCTGCTTTATTTTTCGGACATCATTTTCCAATACATTAAGCCGGACGCGAACCAGTTCATCATCTTCTTTTACTTTTAAGGCCCGGTCGAATTTTCTGGATAAATCTAAATGAGCTTCTGCAATTGTACAGATATTACGACTGACTTCATTCTCAAGAGTCAACTCCATATTGGTAAGGCGATTCGCCATAGAGAGCTGACCGGATTCCAGATTGGCAAGGCGCTGTTCCATGGCAATCTGACCGGATTCCAGATTGGTAAGGCGCTGTTCCATGGCAATCTGACCGGATTCCAGATTGGAAACACGTTGTTCCAAAGAATCGAATCTTTGCTCCAGTGAATCAAGTCGCTGCTCCACCCTGTCGAGTCGCTGTTCGACCTTATCAAGTCGCTGCTCCACCCTGTCGAGTCGCTGTTCGACCTTATCAAGTCGTTGCTCCACCCTGCCCAGTCGTTGGTCTATACTTTCTAATTTAATTACTATCGTCTCTAATAATTCCCGGTTGGTCATGAATTCTCCTCCTGTACATGTATACTAGCACAGTTCAAAAGTGCTGACAATTGGGCAATATAGAGAAAAAAGCGATTGTGCATTATTACAACAAAAAATATGATAAATGGATGATAAGCCCCAAAAACATGATATATCCAAGGAAAAAGAGTACGGCAAAATAAACAATGCCGATTGGAACGGTAGAAGAGCCAGAGAGAGCGGCTGCGGTATGGATTGTACTGCGTATTCGTTTATGCTATGCTAAATAGCAGAAGTATTCCGGAAACGGGAATGCACAATGTGCAAAAAGCATAATGCACTAAAATCACATGGTGTGATAGATCGCATTGAACATAGAAAGAGTGAGGACTACAGCATGCTCAGACCCAGCATCGGTATTGATTGGGACGATGTTACCGCCCCGTTTAACAGTATCGCCATCCGTATGGCAAATGAAAAATATCATCCGAAGGAACCTTATCGCATGGAGGAAATCACTTCCTGGGCCAACGAAGGGCGGACTTCGGTGATCAAAGAATTCTATAACGATCCGGAACTGTACCGGAGGCAGATCCCGACCGAGGAGACGAAACGAGGGATCCGCAGACTGATGCAGATCGCGGATGTTTTTTTCATTACTGCGGTGTCACCACATTTTATGGGAGTGCGGGCAGAACAGATCATGACCCAGTTCCCGGAGCTTCCACCGGAAAATATTATTCTGGGAAGTGCCAAGGATCGTGTCCATTTTGATATTGTGCTGGATGATGCCATCCACAATATTCTGGAGAGCAAGGCGGAGTATCCGGTGCTGATGCGGAAGCCCTGGAATGCCAAAATGACGGGGCTGTTGTCCGTAAATACCATGGCGGAATTTGTCTCTCTGGTGAAGCAGATCATGAAAGCATCCACTTCTAAGACAGAGAAGATCACTGCTCCGGCGGTGCTGGCCCTGGTGGGGCCGTCCGGCTCCGGCAAACGGGAGATTACGGAAGCTTTGTGCGGTAGCCGCGGGACAGGCACAAGCGAAAGGACAGAGAGTGGGGAGATTTTTGTCCGCCCGGTGAACTACTGCACGGAACCGGGGCGCTACGGCCACAAGTACGTCCCGGAGGAAGCCTTCGACCGGATGAACTTTTTTGAAAAAACGGCTTATGCCGGGGTACGGTACGGCACCAGAAAGGAAGACATTCAGACCTTGCTGGATCAGGGAAAGTTTGCGGTGATCCCCGTGGATATGTGCGGTGCCATTGCCATGAAGCGTTCCTTTCCCACCCATATTATCTATGTGGCGAGAGATAAAGAAAAGCTGATCGCCGATATCATTGATTCCGACTATGACACCGAGGAAAAGACACTTCGGATCCTGTCTATCGATGCGGAGAAGCGTAATCGCAAGATCTGTGATTATGTGATCCATAATGATACCATAGAAGGGGAACGTGTCAGCGGAGAGGAAGAAATCCGGCGGCTGATCCTGCTGGAAGGCGAAAAATACTGAAATGTACCGGGGAGCGATACCCGGAAAACGGAATAGAGTTGTACAAAACCGGATAGAGAAGGAGCGGGGCGGACGGATACGTATGGAAGAAAAACGGCTGAAATACTATAAAATGCATCATGATTTACAGGAACAGATCCGACTGGGAGAACTGCGCAGCGGTGACCGTGTTCCCTCGGAGAACCAGCTGGCCGCCGCTTATCAGGTGAGCCGCCAGACCGTCCGCAAGGCACTGGCCATTCTGGAACAGGAGGGATACATCTATGCGGTACACGGGAAAGGCACCTTTGTGTCGGAGCGGGTCCGCCCGGAGCATAAGTCTCACAACATTGCCGTGGTGACCACCTATCTGTCGGATTATATTTTTCCCCGGGTTATTCAGGGCATCGATGAAGTTCTTACGGCACAGGGGTATAGCATTTTATTAAAAAATACAAGAAACTCCCGGAGCCAGGAGGCACGGTGTCTGGAGGAACTGTTGCAGAAGGATATCGACGGGGTCATCATCGAACCCAGTAAGAGCCAGATCAGCTGCAGACATCTGCATCTGTATGAGCGGCTGGAAGAATACGGAATTCCCTATGTGTTTATTCAAGGCTGCTTCGACCAGATGGAAGACAAGCCCCAGGTGCTGATGGACGATTGCAGGGGAGGTCATCTGATCACAAAATATCTCCTGGATACCGGGCATCGCGATATTGCCGGAGTGTTCAAGGCAGATGACATCCAGGGACAGAACCGTCACCGGGGCTATGTACAGGCCCTGCAGGAAGCAGGTGTCCTCTACGATCCGGACAAGGTGATCTGGTTCCATACCGAGGATCGTAAAGTCCACCCACAGGAGGGAATCCGGCGTCTGATCTCCAAGGGAACCAGACTCGACAGTGTGGTCTGTTACAATGACCAGATCGCCATGCAGGTCATCCCGACGCTGACGGCCCGGGGGATTCGTGTCCCGGAGGACATTTCCGTCACCGGTTATGACAATTCCTACATGGCCATCGGCGGAGGTTTTCAACTGACCACTATCGTTCATCCCCAGGAAAAACTGGGAGAAATGGCGGCACAGCTGTTACTGTCACTGCTTCATGGGGAATCTCTGGGACCGGAAGAGAGAAAGATTCTCATCCAGCCGGAGCTTGTCGTAGGAAATACAACTTGTTAGCAGAAGCATACAAGTTGTAATATGGTAATATCGAAATTGTATGATGCCAGGGTCAAAAGGTCTAAGCCCACATGAGCTTGCTCATAGGTGGGTGAAAGACCTTAGGACCCGCCCCGATATGAGCATAAAAGTGGGATGATAATCCCACGATATGCGAATATTGGGTAGGATTGTGGGAGTGCGTAGCACGGAACAATCCGTAGGCATCAAAGTCGGGGGCTTTTGACCCCGACATCATTGTATTCAACTACAGGAGGTATTACTTATGTTACAGACAAAAAAATATCAATTCTGGTTTTGTACGGGATCACAGGACTTGTATGGGGACGAGTGCCTGGCAAAGGTAGCGGAGCATTCTCACAAGATCGTGGATGCCCTGAACGCTTCCGGTGTGTTACCTTATGAGGTGGTATGGAAGCCGACCCTGATCACTAACGAACTGATCCGCCGTACTTTTAATGAAGCAAATCTGGATGACACTTGTGCCGGTGTTATCACCTGGATGCATACTTTCTCTCCGGCAAAATCCTGGATCCTGGGATTACAGGAGTATCGTAAGCCCCTGCTGCATTTCCATACTCAGTTCAATGAGGAACTGCCCTATGACACCATCGACATGGATTTCATGAATGAGAACCAGTCTGCCCACGGTGACAGAGAGTACGGTCATATCGTGACCCGCATGCGCATGGAGCGTAAGGTTGTGGTAGGTCACTGGTCTGATCCTGTGGTACAGGGCAAGATCGCATCCTGGATGCGTACTGCAGTCGGCGTGGTGGAGAGCAGCCATATCCGTGTCATGCGTGTGGCTGACAATATGCGCAATGTAGCGGTAACCGAGGGTGATAAGGTAGAAGCACAGATCAAGTTTGGCTGGGAAGTAGACGCTTACCCTGTAAACGAGATCGCAGAGAGTGTAAATGCCGTATCTGCATCCGATGTCAATGCACTGGTAGACGAGTACTACGAGAAATATAATATTTTATTAGAGGGAAGAGACCCCGAAGAGTTTAAAAAACATGTGGCTGTACAGGCACAGATCGAACTGGGATTTGAACGTTTCCTGGAAGAGAAGAATTATCAGGCCATCGTTACCCACTTCGGAGATCTGGGTGCGTTGAAGCAACTGCCCGGACTGGCCATTCAGAGACTGATGGAGAAGGGCTACGGCTTCGGCGCAGAAGGTGACTGGAAGGTAGCCGCCATGGTACGTCTGATGAAGATCATGACCGCAGGCAAAAAGGATGCCAAGGGTACTTCCATGCTGGAGGATTACACCTACAATCTGATCAAGGGCAAGGAAGGTATTCTGGAAGCCCATATGCTGGAGATCTGCCCCACCATTGCGGACGGTCCCATCAGCATCAAGTGCCAGCCCCTGTCCATGGGAGACAGAGAAGATCCTGCAAGACTGGTATTTACTTCCAAGGAAGGTCATGGTATCGCTACTTCCCTGATCGACATGGGCAATCGTTTCCGTCTGATCATCAACGATGTGAACTGCAAGAAAGTGGAGAAACCCATGCCGAAGCTTCCTACCGCTACCAACTTCTGGACTCCCGAACCGGATCTGTATACCGGCGCGGAAGCATGGATCCTGGCAGGAGGTGCACATCATACCGCATTTACCTACGATCTGACCGCAGAGCAGATGGGTGACTGGGCAGCCATGATGGGCATCGAGGCTGTATACATCGACAAGGATACGAAGATCCGCGATCTGAAGAGAGACCTGATGCTGGGAGAAGTATTCTACCGCTAAAATATGCTACCCGAAAAATCTGTTTTCGTGTATAATAGAAAATAGTATTGCAGAGAACGAAATAAAAATCTGCAGGCAGAATCTGCGGGTAGAAGTTACCTGCAGATAGAAGAAGGGTATCGTGGAAATGTTAAAAGTGTTTTTGGTGGAGGATGAATTTGTCATCCGTGAAGGAATCAAAAATAATATTGACTGGAAGGCTCATGGCTATGAGTTCTGTGGGGAGGCCGGTGACGGAGAACTGGCCTATCCCATGATCCAGAAATTGCGTCCGGATATCGTGATCACCGATATCCGGATGCCGTTTATGGACGGCCTGGAACTGAGCCGTCTGATCCGCAAGGAGCTTCCGGACACAGAAATCATTATTCTGTCCGGTTACCAGGAATTCGAATATGCTAAGGAAGCTATCAAGCTGGGAGTGGCCCAGTATCTGTCCAAACCCATCAATGGTGAGGAACTGCTGGCGGAATTGGATGAATTGTCGGCGAAGATCGAGGAGAAGCGCATAGCCATTCAGATCAGAGAGCGGTATTTGCAGGAGATGGAGGAAAACAATCTCAGAGAGCGGAAAAAACTGTTCCAGGAACTGGTCACCGGAGAAAGCACCGTGGCAGAACTGTTGGAATCGGCAGAGATTCTGGGGATCGATCTGTCGGCACCCTGGTACAATATTATTCTGTTCAAGACCCAGTCTCTGCGTCATGCGCAGGATGAGTATTCCGGCAGCCTGATCCGGATCGAACAGGAACTGCGGGGACTGGAAGACGGCAGGACGGTGATCACCTTTGATCGTAATCTGGAAGGAAAAGCATTCTTATTAAAAGCCGATTCCGAGGAACAGCTATTGCTGCTGCAACAGGAATACATAGAAAAGATCAAGGACATTATGGAAGGCTATGAGCATGTGCGGTATTTCGGTGGTATCGGCAAGCCGGTGAACCGTCTGCGGGAGCTTCCGACATCTTTTGAACAGGCCAGTCATGCTTTTGCCCACAGATATCTGGTGCAGGACAGCCGGATCCTGGACAGCGGACATATGACGGAGGAAGCGCAGAAGGAAGATAATTTTGACATCAAGGAAGTCAATCCAAAGCAGATCGACCGCACAAGAATCCAGGAATTCTTAAAACAGGGTGACCGGGAGGAAGTGGTCTACTTCGTGGAAGAATTTTTCCGGGATCTCAGCAACAAGGCACTGCAGTCCAATATTTTCAGGCAGTATATTACCATGGATGTCTATTTCTGTGTGGCAGATTTTCTGGAAAGCCTGCAGACGGATACGCAGGAACTGGAAACACCCAATCAGGACGAGAAGACCCTGCAGGACAGCGATAGTGCGATCCATTACATTACCAGAATTCTGCAGAAAGCACTGGCAGTCAGAGATAAGGCTGCCAGCAGCCGGTATGATGATGTGGTGGAACAGGTGATGAAATACATTGATGAGAATTATGCAGACGAGGAACTTTCCCTGAATCTGCTGGCATCCCACGTGAATTTCTCACCAAACCATCTGAGCATGATCTTCAGCCAGCAGACCGGACAGAGCTTTATCAAATATCTGACAGACTATCGTATGAACAAGGCAAAGGAACTCTTGCGCTGCACCGGCAAGCGCAGCAGCCTGATCAGCCAGGAGGTGGGCTACAAGGATCCACACTATTTCTCCTATCTGTTCAAGAAGACCCAGGGAATGACCCCTACCCAGTACCGGGGCGGCACCAGTTAGCCGTGGCCATGGATAAGGGGGATTCCTATGAGAAAAAAGATAAAAGAATTGTATGAACATTCGACACTGGTGGCAAAGATAAGATATTCCTATCTTTGCCTTCTGGTGCCTTTTGTATTGTTCCTGATCTTTTGCTTCTATAATTTATGGAACAATAACCGCAGATACGAGGATATGATCAATTCCTCCGTCATGGCCAGCCAGTTCAGCCTGGATTTCCAGAAGGATTTCGATTATGAGACTTATCTGCTGATCGTAGGGAACAAGACGCTGGAAGAGTCCAGTCTGCATGATATGCTGGTGGAGGCAGATGACATCGTGGCCGGTCTGGAAGAACTGACGGAATCTCAGGAGAACCTGAAACGACTGACCAGTGTCAAAAAATATCTGAACAATCTGGAGACCTATATCGGCAGGATCGAGGACAATATCCGGGAAGGCAACCGCTACGAGGACAACATGGAAATCTGGGAAAATGATGTGCAGATTGTGACGTCTCTGGTGGGTGATACCATGTCCCAGTACATCTATTACGAGATCCGGGGGATTCAGGAGAGCAGGCAGCAATATCAGGATTTCTTCGTGAATATGATCCGTTTCTCCATCATTGCCTTTACACTGATCCTGGTTCTGTTTTTATTCTTATCCTATTATATACCGTTAAGTATCACGAGCCCCATAAGACGCCTTACCCAGGTGACGGATCAGGTGGCAAAAGGTGACCTGACGGTGCGCTCCGACGTGACGGGGGGCGTGGAGGCCCAGGTGCTCAGCGATTCACTGAATACCATGATCGACAAGATCAACGAACTGTTAGAGCAGGTGAAGACGGAGCAGATCCGGTTGCGCAAGGCGGAATTTGAACTGCTGCAGTCCCAGATCAATCCGCACTTCTTATATAATACGCTGGATGCCATTGTATGGCTGGCGGAGGCGGGAGAACAGAAAAAGGTCGTGAGCATGGTAGGCAGCCTGTCGGACTTTTTCCGGATCTCATTGAATCAGGGACAGGATATTCTGGATGTAAAAGAAGAACTGCAGCACGTCCGCAGCTACCTGGAGATCCAGCAGATGCGTTATCAGGACATCCTTCAATATGAGATCTGTGTTCCGGAAGAATTAAACCATTGCCAGATTCCCAAGATCACGCTGCAGCCTCTGGTGGAAAATGCACTGTACCACGGAATCAAGAACAAACGTGGCAAGGGCATGATACGGATCGAAGGAGAACTGGACGGAGAGGATTGCATTCTGTTGATCACGGACAACGGCAAGGGGATGACGCCGGAGCGGCTGGAGCAGGTGAGGAAAGGCATCCGCAACCGGAAGGCCCGGGAGACCGATATCTACGGCCTGTACAATGTGAACGAACGTATCCGTCTGAATTTCGGCGAAAACTATGGTATCACCATTACCAGTACCTACGGGGAGGGCACCTGTGTCACGGTCCGGCTTCCACAGTATTAAAAAAATGAACCACTATCGTAAAAAAATCAACTTTTTACGCCGGTGGTTTTTTTTACCATAAAAATTTCAACTTTTCCGAGAGGTATCTTCATGGTTTTTTCCCCGGATCCGCTTTACAATAAGATCATCAAAGAAATAGTTCTTTGGGGAACAAAAACAAATTGGGAGGTTACACAATGAAGAAGAAAATTTTAGCAGCAGTAATGGCAGCAACCATGGTATTCAGCCTTGTAGCATGCGGCTCCTCTGATGCAGGCAGCAACGCAGCAACCGGAAGTGCAAGCGCAACAACCGGAAGTGCAAACGCAGGAACCGAAAGTGCAAGCGCAGGAACGACCAGCTCCAGCTCCTCCGGAGATATGATCAAAGTCGGCATCATCAACAACGACCCCAACGAGTCCGGTTACCGTACCGCAAACGATAAGGATATGAAGAATACCTTTACCGAGGCTAACGGCTACGAAGCATCTTTCGCATACAGCTTAAAGAACGATGAGCAGATCACTGCAGCACAGAAGTTCATTCAGGATGGCGTTGACTATCTGCTTCTGTCCGCAGCAGATACCGCAGGTTGGGATTCCGTATTGAAGGATGCACAGGATGCAGGTATCAGAGTTATCCTCTTCGACCGTACCATTGATGCAGATGAGAGCCTGTATGAGGCATCCATCGTATCCGATATGGCAAAGGAAGGCCAGACCGCAGTTGACTGGTTAAAGAGCCAGAACTTAAGTGAATACAACATTATCCACTTACAGGGTGTTATGGGTTCCGCAGCACAGCAGGGACGTACCGGTGCTCTGGATGACGCAGCAGCAAACGACGGATTCAATCTGGTAACACAGCAGACCGCTGAGTGGAACGCAGAGAAAGCACAGCAGATCGTACAGTCTGTAATCGACGCAGGTACTCCTTTCAACGTAATCTACGCTGAGAACGATGATATGGCTAAGGGTGCTGTAGCAGCTCTGGATAAGGCTAATATCTCCCACGGTGTTGGTAAAGACGTTATCGTTATGGGCTTTGACTGCAACAAGTGGGCTCTGGAAGAACTGAAGGCAGGCAACTGGAACTACGATGGACAGTGCAATCCTTTCCAGGCTTCCTATATCGATGACATCATCAAGAAGCTGGAGAACGGCGAGACCATCTCCGAGAAGACCATCATCATGGATGAGAAAGGCTTCGATGCAACCACCATTACTCAGGAAGATGTAGACAACTACGGTATCTAATCTGACGTAAACGACCAGAAGCGCGGCGCATGCTAGCTCCGCGCTTCTTTTATCAAAAGAGTAACTATTCAGAACCCCATTCGCAAAAGGCTCTTTCAGAGCCCACTTTATTGCGAATGTGGTTACTTCGCCCTATAAATATCATAAAATATTCTTACGAATGCCAGCATTCGAAGAACATTTCATGATATTTACATGGCTCTGAATAGTTACAGATTAAGGGGTGAAACTTTTGGACAATAACACAGTATTGGAAATGAAAAATATTCACAAAAGCTTTCCCGGTGTACGTGCTCTGAAAGGTGTGGACTTCCATCTGAACAAAGGTGAGATTCATGCGCTGATGGGAGAGAACGGTGCCGGAAAGTCAACCCTGATCAAGGTACTGACAGGTGTCTACAGCAAAGATGAAGGTCAGATCTTCATCGACGGCAATGACAAAGCCGTATCCATTCACTCTCCGCAGGAGGCACAGAAGCTGGGCATCAGTACGGTATATCAGGAGATTACACTCTGCCCGAATCTGTCCGTGGCGGAGAACATGTACATAGGACGTTCCAATAAGATCTATCAGAACTGGAAAAAAATGAATGAGGACGCAGACAAGATCTTACAGAATCTGGATATCCCCGCGGAAGCGTCCCAGCAGCTGGCAAGCTGTTCCATCGCCGTACAGCAGATGGTAGCCATTGCCAGAGCTGTAGATATGGATTGTAAAGTACTGATCCTGGATGAGCCGACCTCCTCTCTGGATGAGCAGGAAGTGACAAAGCTCTTCGGCCTGATGCGCGATCTGAAGGCCAGAGGCGTGGGTATCATCTTCGTAACCCATTTCCTGGATCAGGTATATGAAGTGTGTGACAAGATCACTGTTATGCGTGACGGCAGTCTGGTAGGTGAATATGCCATCAAGGATCTGCCCAGAGTACAACTGGTATCCAAAATGTTGGGTAAGGAACTGGATGACCTGTCCGATATCAAAGGCGAGCAGCCCACGGAACAGAAGACGGAGAACGGAGAACCCTTATTTGAGACCAAAGATCTGTGCAGCGATGCCGGAATCAAGCCCTTTGACTTCTATATTAAGAAGGGCGAGGTCAATGGATTTACGGGACTGTTGGGATCTGGCCGAAGCGAGTGCGTCCGCGCTATTTTCGGTGCTGACCGTGTCATCGGCGGTACGGTGAAAAAGAACGGCAAGCAGGTCAAGATCAATAAGCCTCTGGATGCTATGCGTTGTGGAATCGGCTATCTGCCGGAGGATCGTAAGCGTGACGGTATCGTAGGTGACTTGTCCGTAAGAGAGAATATTATCCTGGCATTACAGGTGCTTCGTGGATTCTTCCACCCTATTTCCAAGGCGGAAGCTAATAAATTTGCAGACGAATACATCAAACTGCTGGATATCAAGACGGCATCGGCCGAGACACCCATCAAGTCGCTGTCCGGCGGTAATCAGCAGAAGGTAATCTTAGCCAGATGGCTTCTGACCCATCCGGAATATCTGATTCTGGATGAGCCCACCAGAGGTATCGATGTCGGTACCAAGGTGGATATCCAGAAGCTGGTACTGAAGCTGGCAAGTGAAGGCATGAGCGTGACCTTCATCTCTTCCGAGACCGACGAGATGCTCCGTACCTGCTCCCGACTGGTAGTCATGAGAGACCGCAAGGTGGTAGGAGAATTGTCCGGAGAAGATCTGACCCAGACCAAGATTATGAGTACGATTGCCGGAGGTGAAAGTAAGCATGAGTAATGAAAAGAAAGTAGAAAAAGGTAATAAAAATTTCCTGAGCGGATTGTTCCGGCAGCAGATTTTCATTCCCATTGCAGCCCTGATAATCCTGGCAGTATTCAATCTGATCGCAGACCCCAGTTTCTTCAAGATCACACTGGGATATAACAGCGCAGGAGATCCGGTATTGTCCGGTTACCTGATGACGATCCTGGACTACGGTTCCGAACTGGCTATTTTAGCCATTGGCATGACACTGGTCACTGCAGCTTCCGGCGGACAGGATATCAGCGTGGGCGCTGCCATTGCCATCGCAGGCAGCGTGATCTTACGAGTACTGTGTGGTACGAATTCCAGACCCGATACCCTGCAGGCTCCCATTATCGTAGCATTTCTGGTAGCCTGTGTGGTAGCCATGCTCTTCGGTGCCTTTAACGGTGCCCTGGTAGCATATTTCAAGATCCAGCCCATGGTAGCAACCCTGATCCTCTATACGGCAGGACGTTCCATTGCAGCATGGATCAACAACAACGAGCTTCCTATTGTAAGTGATCCGACCTTCAGCTATTTCGGTGGATTTATTCCGGGAATTCCCATTCCCACACCGTTCTTCATTGCAGCGGTCTGTGTACTGGTGATCTTCCTGGTATTGAAGTTCACAACACTGGGACTTTACACCCAGTCTGTTGGTATCAATGAGAATTCCTCCAAGTTAAACGGACTGAATCCCACATTTATCAAGTTCCTGACCTTTGTGATCCTGGGACTGTGTGTAGCGGTAGCAGCACTGATCAAAGTAAGCCGTCTGTCCTCCATCAACTACTCCGTTATTGCAAAGGATATCGAGATGGATGCCATCCTGGCAGTAGCTCTGGGAGGCAACTCTTTAAGCGGTGGTAAGTTCAACATGGCAGCTTCCATTCTGGGTGCTTATGTCATCCAGTTCCTGACCACCACCTTGTACAAATTCGACGTACAGTCCGATGCACTTCCTGCTTACAAGGCGGTAGTGGTTATCCTGCTGGTAGTCTTAAGTACTCCCAAGGTAAGAGAATGGCTGTCCGCTTTCGGCAAGAAGCTGAAGCAGGGCAAGGCTGTAAAGGAGGTTGGCTGATATGGGTAAGAAGTTAAAAAATATGACAGATACCAATCTGCTGCTGACCATCACGATCGTAGTATTCTTCGTAATGTATATCGGAGCCATCGTGTTCCAGGGAAAAGGCTTCTTAAAACCTCAGACATTTTTCAACATTCTGAACGCTAACGCAGCACTGATCATTCTGTCCTGCGGCATGAGTTTAGTCATGATCACCGGTGGAATCGATATTTCCGTCGGCGGTGTGGTGGCACTGGTCAGCATGAGCTGCGCCGTATATCTGGACTTCGGCGGCGGTAATGTATTTGTATCCATGTTACTGGCAGTAGCCATTGGCCTTGCTTTCGGTATCGTACAGGGCTTCCTGGTAGCATACCTGGATATCCAGCCCTTTATCGTGACCCTGGCGGGTATGTTCTTCGCCAGAGGTATGACAACGATCGTAAATACCAAACCTTTCAACGTAGCCAACGAAAGTTTCACTGCTTTGAAGGAAACCCGTGTGATCGTTCCAGGAATGGGCTCCGTGAACAAACTGGGCAATTACGTCAATGCTTATGTGGAGATCGGTGTGATTGTGGCACTTTTAGTAGTCATTCTGATGTTTATCATGCTTCGCTGGACCAAGATGGGCCGCAGCTTCTATGCGGTAGGCGGTAACAATCAGAGCGCGCTGATGTTAGGTATCAATGTGAAGAGAACCAAGTTCATGTCCCATCTGCTCTGCGGACTGTTGGCAGGTATCGGCGGTTATGTGTACTTCCTGCATGTAGGAAGCGGATCTGCTTCTCATGCCAGCGGCATGGAGATGAACGCCATTGCATCCTCCATCATCGGCGGTACGATGCTGACTGGTGGTGTCGGTAATATCATCGGAACCTTCTTCGGTGTATTGTCCCTGAGCACCATCCAGAATATCGTATCCAGTGCAGGTCTGGATCAGGCATGGTGGACCGGTATCACCATTGCAGCTATGCTGTGTCTGTTCCTGGTAGTACAGAGTGTGGTCATCGCAAGAAAAAAGAAAATGCTGCAGAACAAATAAAAGCAGCTGAAAATAGGGAGGAGCGGAAAGAGCGTGGCTGGTGTGCAGTCACACTCTTTTTCCGCTAGTAAAAGGAATCCACCGAATATCAGGGGGTAGAAGTTATGAAAAAAACGAAGGTAAAAAAGCAGAAAACTCTGAAAAAGCAGGGATGCAGCCTGTTCCTGTTGTTGATGCTGCTGGCACTGGCACCGGTAGTTTTGGCAACAGTGATCCTCAGTACCACATCTTTGCGTCTGACCAGAACGAATCTGGAAGGCAGTGTGCAGACCACACTGCATGTAACTGCGGATAATCTGGCAAAATACTGTAAGGAAAATGAGATCACGGCAATGAATGCCAGCGGTTATTATGAGTACCTGGACAGTCTGAAGGAAGAAGACCTGGAGATGGCCATTCTTGCAGACGGCATTCCGGCTACCACATCCATTAAAAATGAAAATGACTATCGTATCCGTGAAATCCCCATGGATCAGGATCTTGTGTCCGCCGGTGGGACGGAGGGATATTATGATAAAAATGTAGTGATTGAGGGAAATACTTATTATGGTTATTATATCCCGATCATGAATGACGGACGCATCACTGCGGTGGCCTTTGCAGCGGAACGGAAAAATGAGATCACCGATGCCCTGTGGGAGATCAAGGTTGTATTCCTGGTCTGCGCAGTGGGCATGGTGATCCTGTTTGGTGTTATCTGCTTTTTCCTGAGCAGAGCACTGTCGGGCAAGATGAAAGAGACCGGCAGCAGGGTGGATGCCCTGGCGGAAGGTGATCTGAGTGCCAGAAAAGAATCCGACAGTATTGTCCGGGAGATCCGTAATCTGTTACGGAATACCTCACAGATGCAGCGGAATCTGGCACAGGTCATCGGCGGTGTACAGGAGGTATCCGGAGAACTTCTAAACAGTGTACGGCAGGTGGCAGAGGGAAGCGATGCCACCACAGAACAGGCTGGACAGATCAGTCAGGCGATGGAGCAGCTGTCTTCCGCAGCGGAGGAAATGGCGGAAAATGTGCAGAATATCAGTGACCGTATGGATGAGATCGGAGAGGCGGTCAATGACATCAGTGTCAGTGCCGGACAGCTGCAGAAGGATTCGGAAGAAATACAGGACAACAGCAAAAAGGCGGGGGAAGGCATGGAAAAGATCATGACCGGCAGCAATCGTTCTGTGGAATCCGTGAATACCATTACAGCGAAGATTCATGAGACCAACGATTATATCGAAAAGATCGATGAGGCGGTAGCTCTGATCTTCTCCATTTCCGGACAGACCAATCTGTTAAGTCTGAATGCCTCCATCGAGGCCGCCAGAGCCGGAGAGGCGGGCAGAGGCTTTGCCGTGGTGGCGGAAGAGATCCGCAAACTGTCGGAGCAGAGCGCTGCCGGTGCCGAGCAGATCAAAAATCTGGCCCAGGGCATTATGGAGAAATCCGGTGAGACTGTGGAACAGGCGGATGTGGTAAAGGATATCATCCGGGAGGAACAGGATCACATTATTGCAACCAGAGAGCAGTATCAGCAGTTAGAGCAAAGTATCAGACATTCTGCGGAAGAGATCCGCAAGATCGCCGGAGAGACCGGACGTCTGTCACAGCAGAAAGAGGATATTCTGGGCAATATCGGTAGCCTCAGTGCTATCAGTGAGGAAAATGCTGCCAACAATCAGCAGGTGAATGCAAACATTGAGGAAATTCTGACACAGATACAGACAGTGGGCGCAAACTGTGATAAAATGAAACAGATCTCCGGGGAACTGGAGAGCTCTGTGGCGTATTTTCATACAGAGAAAGAACCTGCCGGAAAATGAGAGAATGACAGAGCGATTTCCGGGCGGGAAGTATGACAGAACAGGATGACATTACAGATATGAAGAAATGCAGAACAGGAAGACGATGGATGGCGGGTCTGCTGCTGGGGCTGGGAATCCTGCTTGCAGGATGCGGCGACAGACAAAGCACTGCGGAGGATATTGCAACACCAGAGGATACACAGACAGACCGTATTGTGGTGGGATTTTCCCAGGTGGGAGCGGAATCCGACTGGCGCAGTGCCAACACGGAGTCCATGAAAAGTACCTTTACAAAAGAGGCCGGGTACGACCTGATCTTCGAGGATGGTCAGCAGAAGCAGGCCAACCAGATCCGGGCCATCCGAACCTTTATCCAGCAGGAGGTGGACTACATCGTGCTGGCACCGGTGACGGAGACCGGATGGGACACGGTGCTCAGGGAAGCAAAGGATGCCGGGATCCCGGTGGTCATCGTGGACCGTAAGGTGGATGTGGAGGATGACAGTCTGTTCACCTGCTTCGTGGGTTCGGACTTTGAACTGGAAGGCCTGAAAATGTCGGAGTGGCTGAATTCCTTTTCCATCAGCAAGGGAATTGCACCGGAGGATCTTCATATTGTAAATATTCAGGGAAATATCGGAGCTTCCGCCCAGATCGGACGTACCAGAGGATTGGAGCAGGGCGCGGCAAAATACGGTTGGGATCTGTTAGACCAGGTATCGGGAGAATTTACCCAGGCCAAGGGGAAGGAAGTCATGGAAGCTTTCCTGAAAAAATACGACAATATCAATGTGGTCTATTGCGAAAACGACAATGAGGCCTTTGGCGCCATGGAAGCGATCCGGGCGGCGGGAAAAAGGGTCGGCAGCAATCTGGCGGCAGGAGATATTATGATATTGTCTTTTGATGGTGTCAGCACAGAATCCATGGACTGCGTGCTGAAGGATGAGATCACCTGCATCGGAGAATGCAATCCGCTGCATGGCCCCAGGGTGGAGGCTTTGATCCAGATCCTGGAAGATGGCAGGACACCGGAAAAATTTTCTTATGTGGAAGAAGGATTGTATGCCCACGACGATACGGTGACCGCCGTGACGGTGGGAGACAAGACCTACCGGGTACGGCGGGTAGACGATGAGATCCGCAACGAAAATGCATATTGACAGATTTTGTGACGATTCGGACGTTCCCCTGCAGGCGGTCCGGATCGTTACTTTTTTTCCATGAGGGCTAAAGTAATTGTAAATCCGTCCGATACATATTGTGAAACATCAAAAGACATTCGGGAAGGAGGAGTCGATATGCGTATTGAAGCGTATACACAGGTACAGCAGCTGTATCAGTCACAGAAGGTCAGCAGAACTCAGAAGACTCAGACAGCGTCACACACGGACAGACTGCAGATCAGCAGCCAGGGCAAGGATTTCCAGACCGCTAAGGCAGCAGTGGCAGCAGCACCTGACATCAGGGAAGAGTTAACGGCTCCCATTAAAGCAAGAATCCAGAACGGTACTTATGGAGTGGATAATGCAAGCTTTGCGGAGAAGCTGCTTCAAAAGCAGGAAGAAATGAGGTAGTTCCTTGGCTAGTTTAATGGAAAACCTGATAGATGTACTGGACAGAGAGAGTACGGAGTACGAAGCTCTGCTTCAGTTATCACAGCGCAAGACACCGATTATTGCAGGCGGTGATCTTGCAGAGTTACAAAAGATCACGGACGAGGAGCAGGAGCTGGTCAGCAGGATCCACAATCTGGACAAGCAGAGAGCGGGAGTGACTGCGGACATAGCCGATGTATTGAACAGGGATGTTAACGACTTGAAATTGCCGAATCTGATCACTATGTTATCTGCACGGCCTGCGGAACAGCAGGCACTGGCGGATTCCCACGACAGATTACAGGCAGCGGTCCGGGGACTGAAGCGCGTGAACGAGCAGAACAGTGAACTGTTAAACAGCGCGCTGGAGATGGTGGAATTCGAGATGAATCTCCTCCAGGCATCCAAGGCTGCACCCGAGACAGCGAATTACAACCGGGGAGCTTACAATGCAGGCAATACCATGGGGGTCATTGACCATGGATTCGATGCCAAGCAGTAAGACCGGATCCCGGGGATCTGAGGATCCCCTGATACAGAGGTGAAAGTTTATGCCATTAATGGGTAGTTTATATATAGGTTCGTCCGGATTACAGACAAGTCAGAATGCGCTGAATACCACAGCGCATAATCTTTCTAATGTGGACACCACCGGCTATACCAGACAACAGGTACAGCAGTCTAACAGAGCTTATGTCACATTATCGACAGACCCTAAGTCTATTTCCAACAAACAGACAGGTCTGGGTGTCACATATTCCCGCGTAAAACAGGTCAGAGATTATTTCCTGGACAAGACATACCGCAAGGAATCCGGACGTAGTATGTTCTATGAAGTGTCCACAGAAGTCATGGAAGAGGTAGAGAGCCAGCTGGGAGAATTGAACGGCGAGGCATTCCAGACCACCATGACAGACTTCTGGACCGCTATTCAGGAGCTTTCCAAGGATCCCAGCAGTTCTGTAACACAGGGCATGCTGGTGCAGAGAGCGGCGGAATTCGTACAGAGAGCCGGAGCAGTATACAGCGGATTGAGCTCCTACCAGAACAACCTGAACACACAGATTAAGCAGAATGTAGATAAGATCAATAAATACGGCAACCAGTTATTAACGCTGAACGATCAGATCCGTGCCATTGAGAGTGGCGGCATTGAACATGCCAACGACCTGAGAGACGCGAGAAATCAGATTCTGGATGAACTGGCAGAGCTGACCAACATGACCTTTTCCGAAGATCGATACGGCAGTGTATCCGTACAGATCGAGGGCGTGGATTTCGTAAAGGACGGAACCTGTTATGAGATCGCTCTGAAGACGGATGAAGCCACCGGCTTCTACACTCCGTTCTGGCCGCAGGATGCCACCTACACCGTCAGAGCTGACGGCACCAGAGATTATAATATTGACGGCGCAGAGGTATTTGATCTCTCCGTGGAGATTTCTTCCGACCTGAACACAGATGTCGGCGGACTGAAAGCCATGCTTCTGGCAAGAGGAGATCACAGAGCCAATTACACGGATCTGGCCGAAGGAAAATATGACGGGGTATCCCAGTCCGTTGTCATGAACATCCAGGCAGAATTCGACCAGATGATCCACAACGTGGTGACGAAGGTGAACGATATTCTGGCGAAGGCTGCAGGAGTACAGACCGGAGATCTGGAGTTGGCAGACGGCACTAAATTAGAAAATGCCCGTTACTGCACGGTAGACCCGGACGGTTACATGCGCATGGAGGATGGCAGCCCCATCCAGCTGTTCACCAAGGTTACAACGGATGGGTATGAGAAAGTAAGTGTGAAGGAAGCGGACGGATCACTTAAGGACTACTGGGTCATGAAGAAAGAAGATCCGGACAGCCCTGAGAGCCTGTATACCATCGGCAATCTTCAGGTAAATCCGGCGCTGACGAAGGAGCCTTCCAAGCTTGGATTCCGTTTGGCAGACGGTTCCGAGGATAAGGAGACCGCAGATGCTTTGAAAGCGGCATTTACCGAGGAAGCCTACACGCTGAATCCTAATGTACAGAAAAAGACTACTTTTGTAGATTATTATACCGACCTGGTATCGCAGGTATCCAATTCCGGCTATGTATTCCGGAGTATTTATGAGAATCAGGTCAGCACCGTGGAAGCTACACAGAGCGCCAGAGAACAGGTTATCGGTGTATCCACGGACGAGGAACTGTCCAATATGATCAAGTTCCAGAACGCATACAACGCATCCAGCCGTTATATCAACGTGATCAGTGAAATGTTGGAACACATTCTTTCCACGCTGGGTGTGTAATGTGTAAGAAATAGGAGGTAAGTTATGCCCTCACAGTTTTTTGGATTAAATATTGCATATACGGGACTTCTGGCCAGTAATGCTGCCATGAATACCACTTCCAATAATATCGCCAACGTTCAGACGGAAGGCTACAGCAGACAGCAGGTAACACAGCAGGCATCCAATGCCCTGCGTGTATTCCAGACCTACGGCTGTGCCGGTGCCGGTGTAGAGACACTGGCCATTGAGCGTATCCGGGATGAATTCTATGACGGAAGATTCTGGGATAACAATGCACAGCTGGGCGAATACGATATGAAGCAGTATTACATGCAGCAGCTGGAGACGTATTTTGATGATGACGGCAAGAGTACCGGATTCAAGACTATCTTCGATCAGCTGATGATCACCGGTATGCAGGCTCTTTTAAAAGATCCCAACAGTGCCACAGCCAAATCCCAGTTCGTAGGCTATGCCGGAGCTTTGACAGAGTATTTCAACGGTATGGCGGGCAATCTGGAAAAAGTACAGAAGGATATCAACCAAGAGATCAAACTGAAGGTGGATCAGATCAATTCCCTTGCCGGTGAGATCGCCTCCCTGAATAAACAGATCAACACCATTGAACTGGCTGGAACAAAGGCCAATGAGCTGCGTGACCGCAGAACCCTGCTGATCGATGAATTATCCAAGATCGTGGATGTGGAAGTCAAGGAGACTCCGATCATCGATGCCAACAACGAGAACCGTGAGACTGGAGCCAACAGATACATGGTCAAGATCGCCGGAGGCCAGATGCTGGTAGACGGCAGTGATTACAACGGTCTCGAATGTGTGGCAAGAACCTCCTATGAGAAAGTAAACCAGACCGATATCGACGGTCTCTATGAAGTCTACTGGGCGGACGGGCAGAAGTTCAACCTGTACAATGCATCCATGGGCGGTGATCTGGCGGGACTGATCCAGATGCGTGACGGTAACAACGGCGAGAATTTCACCGGACAGGTGACCGCCACCGGCACGACGACCACGGCAGACGGCAAGACCCACGATACCGTAACCGTAAAAGTAACCAAGGCTTATCTGCAGGACCTGAATAAATGTAATCTGTCGGATCAGGGCGGTATCATCGATCTGGGCAATCAGGAATTCTATTATGATTCCTGGGAATATACCTGCGAATATGATGCGAACGGCAACGCCACTTATACGTATACTTTTACCTTATCGGACAGTGAGAAGAATCCCCGGGGAATTACCAATGACCGTGTAGGGAAAAAGGCAGAGATCGGTACCGACCTGTCCTATCAGGGCATCCCTTATTACATGAACCAGATGAATGAGTGGATCCGTACCTTCTCTCAGAAATTCAACGATATTCTCACCTCCGGCTACAGCGGAAACGGAGATCCCGGCGTGAAGATGTTCACCGGCAATAAGGCAACCAGCAGTGAGCAGTTTCTGTTGGATGATGCAGCCAAGAGATATGACAAGCAGGAGAAGAAAAACAGTAAAGTTACGGTAAAAGTCAACGATGACAGCTACTATCGTCTGACAGCGGAGAATTTCGATATTCTGGATGCCATGGAGCAGGATCCCAGCCTGATGGCAAACCGAAAAAATGCATCTGACGGTGTGGAACAGAATGACCTGCTGAACGATCTGAAGAATCTTGCCACAGATAAGAGCAAGATGAGCTTCCGCGGATGTAATGCTTCCGAATTTTTACAGTGTATCTTATCGGATGTGGCATTGAATGCTTCCAGAGCCAATACTTTCTATGCAAGCTTTAAAGACATTTCCAATACCATCGACAACCAGAGAATCTCCATCTCCGGTGTGGATGAGGATGAAGAAGCTGTGAATCTGGTAAAATACCAGAATGGATATAATCTGGCATCCAAGATGATCCAGACACTGACGGAGATTTATGACAGACTGATTCTGGAGACCGGAGTCTAAACTAGAAAGGAGGCAGCTATTCGGATTCCCACATATGTTCGCAAAAACGCACGTATCCGTGCTTTCTCGCTGCTACGCAGCTAATTTTGCTCACGTGTGTGGTGACTCTATTCGAGTCACCATTCGAATCAGAAAACTGTTACTTATATGCAAGCATAACATACCAGTTATTCTGATTTTTAGAATCCTGAATAGTTACGGAGAAAATGAGAATTACGAACAAGATCATGCAGCGTAATAATCTGTCCAATATCAATACGAACAAAGTATATCAGGATAAGCTGAGCACCCAGATGTCTACCCAGAAGAAGGTCAGCCGTCCTTCCGATGATCCTGTGGTATCCATCCGTGCCCTGCGTTTACGCAGCAATGTGACCGAGGTGACGCAGTATTACAGCAAGAACATTCCGGATGCGGAGAGCTGGCTGGACGTAACCGAGGATGCACTGAAGAACCTGACAGAGATCATCACGAATATGATCACACAGTGCACCAAGGCATCTAACGGAGATCTGAAATCCGCAGACCGCCAGATCATTCTGGAACAGCTGAAAGCCCTGGGAGATGAAGTGTACAGCACCGGCGATGCAGACTATGCGGGCCGTTATGTGTTTACCGGATATCGTACCGATACTTCTCTGAGTTTTGATAAAGAATACAATACGAAATATGAGATCACCGAGCAGCTGGACAACAGCTCCATCACACAGCTGACAAAGGTGAATACCGGAAAACTGCTGGATATTACGGCGAATAACTATAATGATCAGAATCAGGACTACAAGGATATTACGGAAAATTCAGTCAGCTCCATAGATGTGTATCGTATCCGGCTGGCTTATGATGACTGTAAAGAGGGGGGCAATGTCAAGATCAAATTCGGTACCACCGAACTGTCTACAGCGGATACCATTAGAGCGACAACATCTACCGCGAATCCCGATCCATATACAGACATCAAAAAATATCCGAACGGTGCAATCTATGTGGCAGATACCGGAGAACTGCTGATTGGAAAAGACCTTTACAATCAAATGATGGCCTGCAAGGATGATCCTGCAACTTCCGATAAAAATGAAGGTGAGATTCAGATAACTTATGAAAAGGATCACTGGGTCAAGGGTGATCTGAGACCCGAGCATTATTTTGCATGTACCAGTACCGATGCAGACGGAAAAGTAACGGATTATAACAAGTCCTATCTTGACGGCAAGAGCGAAAAACAGGTCATCGAATATGATGTAGGTTTCAACCAGACCATTCAGGTGAATTCCACTGCAGATGAGTGCTTCCAGCACGGTATCGGACGTACGGTGGACGATCTGGTACAGGCCATGCAGGATGTGGTGGATCTGGAGAATGTGAAGACCAAGATCGAGGGACTGCAGGAGACTGCTACCGGTACGGATGCAGAGACCCTGACGAAGCAGATGGAAGCAGTAGAAAAAGCACTGACTCTGGCAAAGGACAAATGCCAGAAGATGTTCGAAAGCGGCATTACTACGTTCCAGGGATATCTGGATGATGCCAACCTGTGCGTTACCAACTGCGGTACCAGAAGCAGCAAACTGGAACTGATCGATAACCGCATGAAGAGCCAGAAGACCACCTTTGAGACCTTAAAGAGTGAAAACGAGGATATCGATGTTACCGAGACCGCCATTGATCTGAAGAGTGCGGAAATGACCTATGAAGCGGCACTGATGGCTACCGGTAAAGTAATGCAGACCACACTGTTGAATTTCATCTAGAACAACAGGTTACGGAAAGGCGTAGGTATTTTATGAAGATCAATACAAAATTTTTTGGAGAAGTTGAGATTGCGGATGACAAGATCATCACTTTTGACAAAGGTATTATCGGATTCCCGGAACTGAAGCATTTTACCATGCTCCACGATGAGGAGAAGGGCAGCAACGTAGGAATCCGCTATTTACAGTCTCTGGAAGAACCCGGATTCGCCATGCCGGTCATGGATCCGTTGCTGGTCAACCCTCAGTATGATCCGGAAGTGGATGACGAACTGCTCACTAGTGTAGGCAATCTGACTCCGGAGAACATTCTGGTCATGGTTACTGTGACGGTGCCTGCTGACCTGACGAAGATGACGGTGAACCTGCAGGGTCCCTTTGTGATCAACGTGGAAGAACGCAAGGCCTGCCAGATCATCCTTGAGGGAGATAAATACCCGGTAAAATATCCGGTATACGACATCCTGAAATCCGGAAAGGCGGGTGAGTAAGATGCTGGCATTGTCCCGTAAGAAGAACGAAGCAATCGTCATCAACAACGATATCGAGATCACCGTTCTGGAGGTCAAAGGTGATCAGGTCAAGATCGGCATCACCGCACCCAAGGAAGTGCCCATCTACCGCAAGGAAGTCTACCTCCAGATCCAGGAGGCCAACAAGGCCGCTGTGGATGCTGAAGGTATGGCAGCACTGAAGAACCTGTTGGGGTAAAAATAGGAAACGAAAGAGGCTCCGGATGCATAAATCCGGAGCTTTTATCCATTGTTGAAAAATAAGGGCACATTTTCCTAAAACTGTAAATATACGCATTGATACACCTTCGGAAAAAAGAACTTGAAAAGACGATAGGGTTATGCTATAGTTACAACATCTAAAGAATTCTTTATGACAATTTCTGACAATATCTTTTGTGTGTATTTCGGGCTTTTCGCCAAAAATTCAAACAAAATGACAAAACATAAGCAGGCGGAAAGGGAAATAGTGCATGGAACGGTTTCAGTTTTTCCTGCTTAGGTAAGTTTAGTGTGCTTAAGGGAGAAAAAATGAGGGAAAACAGAGAGAAAAATGACCTTGTTACAAAGAATTTCGAGACATTTCCAGATGTTGCTGCAGACATTATTAATGCGTTGCTGCATAATGGAAAGCTTGTTGTGACCAAAGAAAATCTGTTGCCGGCACCGACGGAAAGTATTTATACGAGCGGAGAAAACAGGCTGCGAAACCAGTTACAGGATGTGGTGAAATACGAGATGGCAGGGGAACGGATCAGGGCACAATATATGATTGCCAACCAGACAACCACGGATGCTAAAATCGTATTGCGTAAGGCTGGTTATACCGGAGGGGGATACAGGGAGCAGTATGAAGGAAAAACAATAGATACCTTCCCTATTATAGAAATGATACTATACTGGGGAAGGGAGCATTGGGAGAAACAACCGGGAATCCATGAATTATGCTGTGGAAAAGTGCCGGAAGAACTTCGAAAATATGTGGATGATATCAAGGTACATATCTGGGAAATGCGTTACCTGCCCCAAGAGGTGCGGGAGAGATTTCATAGCGATATGAGAATTGTGCTGGATTATCTGGCAGAGGGCAATAATCTTCGTTCCGACCAGAAGGTGATACACAAAGCGGCATTGATCAGAATGATCAATGTATTATCCGGTGAAGAGGATTCCACAACAGAATCTGCTATTTTAAAGGAAATGAATATCAGAGAGGAGGATGAGATCACTATGTGTGAATTATTTGAGCAATATATAAGGATGGGAAAGCGCGAAGGGAGACAAGAAGGAAGACAAGAAGGAAGACAAGAAGGAAGACAAGAAGAACGGCAGAGTGGTATTAAGGCATTGATCATAACATGCATTGAATTGGGGGCGGATTATAATACTACGGCTGAGAAAGTAAAGACTCGATTTCAACTGTCAGAAGAAAGCGTTACAGAGAATATGAACCTGTATTGGAATTAGAAAATAAAAAAATAGGAAATTAGCATAGGAGGTGCAAATTTTTTCATCTCCTATTAATTTTTCAGGAGAATTTACCGATACCATTCTTAGAAAACAAAGGTCGTGCGCCCACGGAAGGCGCTTTCATATCACACGGAGGTGACCATTATGACCATAGAACCGATTTCCAGTGTCATGACAATGCAGGCACAGAATACAGCCGCTGCCAGGAACACTGTGACAAAAGTAACCACAGAGGAGAATCCCTCAGAATACAATCCTGCCAATGTAAAAGCAGCAGATAAGATTGACCAGACCACATCTGTTGTAGAGAATGCCAAGGGCAAGGAGCAGAACAATACTTCTTCCAATCAGAGCAATGACCAGCAACAGCAGATCACGAACGAACAGATCAAGAAAGCGGTAGAAAAGCTGAACAAGAGCATGATCTCTCATTCCGAAGCTGTCTTCGGCATTCATGAGGCAACGAACCGTATAACGATCAAGATCGTTGATAAGGACACCAAGGAGGTCATCAAAGAGCTGCCTCCCGAGAAGACTTTGGATATGATCGCCAAAGTATGGGAGATGGCAGGCATTCTGGTGGACGAGAAGAGATAGGAGGATACCGATATGGCATCATCGACAATGAGATTGACCGGACTGATGTCCGGAATGGACACAGAGAGCATTATCCAGCAGCTGGTGTCTGCGAAGCAGACCAAGGTGGACGATGCGAAAAAGGCACAGACCAAGCTGGAATGGAAGCAGACCGCATGGAAAGAGCTGAATACCAAGATCAAAAATCTGCAGTCCAAATATATCAGCACCATGCGTTTTTCCACTGCATACAGTAAGAGAACCACAAAAGTATCCAACAGCAGTGCAGTAAGCGTTATTACCGGCGAGAATGCGGTAAAAGGTGTACAGTCCCTGAAAATCAATAAGCTGGCTAAGACAGGATATCTGACCGGCGCAGAGCTCAAGGGAAAGGACGGCAGCCTGACTGCTGCATCCAAAGTCAGCGATATCGAAGGCTTCTCCGCAGGCGGTACCTTCAACATTACATCTGGTTCCAACAGCGTGGATGTGACAGTTACGGAAGATACCACAATTTCCGATGTACTGAATAAATTAAAAGAAGCAGGCGTGAATGCCAGTTTTGATGCGAAGAATCAGCGATTCTTCGTCAGTGCATCTGCATCCGGACTGGATAACGATTTCAGCATTACAGCATCTGACAGTGCCGGAGATGCTGCCTTGTCACTGCTCGGACTGAAGACCAAGATCGGATCCGGTGAGGGCGAAGATAATGCAACTTATAAAAAATATGCAGAACTGGCAGCGTTTTATGTAGAGGGTGACAAGAGCGCTACACTGGATAAGATCAATGCTGATGGCAGAATCACGAATGCCATCAATTCCCGCGTGAACAGCTATCTGGAGCAGTACAAATCTCTGCTTTCTTCCAGAGACAGTGCGCAGGGCAAGATTAATGAGATCAATGAAAAATATAAGAATTCTACTCTGAAATCTGTAGAAGATTATGCAGATGAACTGTCCAAGAAGCAGGAAGCCAAGACCAAACTGGAAGAAGAGATCCAGGGCATGGAAGATGGCGACGATAAGACCGCAAAACAGGCAGAACTGGATGCACTGAATGAAGAGATGAGTGCTTTGGCTGAGAAGAAGACAGACGCTCAGACTCTGGCAAGTGCTACGAAGACCGTGGAAGATTCTACAAGTCAGATGAAGGATCTGACAGATAACTACATTGATGTTACCTCTACGACGGATGCAGACGGCAAAGTAACTTACAGCGCAACCGCAAAAGCTGCACTGACTGCTGAAGTAGAAGACAGTTACTACAATAGTGTGCAATATGCAGCGAAGGTAATCGCTGACGGAAGCGCTTCCGGTGGAGCTACCAAGGTCAGCGGACAGGATGCGGAAATTGTACTGAACGGTGCCACTTTTACCGGGAACACCAATGTATTTGAGATTAACGGCCTGACCTTTACCGCACTGAGTACGACCGCAGCGGGCGAGGAGATTACCGTTACCACCGAGGATGACGTGGATGGCATCTACGATATGGTGAAGGGATTCCTGAAGGAGTACAATACCCTCATCAATGAGATGGACAAGCTGTACAATGCGGATTCTGCCAAGGGCTATGAGCCTCTGACAGATGATGAAAAGGATGCCATGTCCGATACCGAAGTGGAAAAATATGAGCAGAAGATCAAGGACGCACTGCTTCGGAGGGATAGCAATCTGTCAACCATCAGCTCCGCTTTGAAGGAAGTTATGTCCGCTGGCATTGAAATTAATGGTAAGACCATGTATCTCAGCAATTTCGGAATCAATACCCTGGGATATTTTGAAGCAGCTGACAATGAGAAAAATGCTTACCACATCGACGGTGATCCGGACGATACCAGTACTTCCGGCAATGCAGATGTGCTGAAGAGCATGATCAGTACAGATCCGGATACAGTAGTATCCTTCTTCAGCACATTGTCCAAGAACCTGTATGACAAAATGTCCTCCCTGTCAAAATCCGTAGATGGTTATCGTACCTTTGGTAATTTTTATGATGACAAAAAGATGAAATCGGATTATGATGATTACAAGACGAAAATATCCGAGCTGGAAGAAAAGCTGAATGACTACGAGGATAAATGGTATTCCAAGTTCTCCAAGATGGAGACAGCCCTTGCAAAGCTGCAGAGCAATTCCAGTGCGGTTACAAGCTTGTTAGGAGGTTCATGATATGGCGTTACCTAATGCCTATACGCAGTACAACAACAGTAAGATTCTGACGGCATCCCCGGCGGAATTGACACTGATGCTCTATGAAGGTGCCATTAAGTTCTGCAATATTGCAGAACAGGCAGTAGAGGAAAAGGATATTCAAAAGGCGCACAATAATATCCGGAAGGTTCAGAACATCATTGGATATCTGCAGTCTACACTGGATACCCGGTATCCAGTAGCACAGGACTTTATCAATATTTACGACTATCTCAGCAAACGTCTGGTGGAAGCCAATGTAAAAAAGGATAAAGAGATCCTGGAGGAGATCAATATGCATCTTCATTCTGTGCGGGACAACTGGAAGGAAGTCATGCGTATCAATCGCGAGAAAGGGGCTAACTGATGGAAAGCCAGCTGACGATATTGTCTGAAAGCCTGGATAAAAAGTTGGAAGTATTGCAGAAGATTCAGGAATACAATAAGCGACAGGAAGAAGTATTTTCTGCGGAAAAAGTTGATATGAGTCTTTTTGACGATGCAGTGGAAGAAAAGCAGCGCCTGATTGATGAAGTGGTTCGCCTGGATGACGGATTCGAGATCATGTACGAAAAGCTTGCCAGAGAACTGGAGGGCAACAGACAGCGCTACGCAGCACAGATCCGGGAATTGCAGGCAAAGGTGGCAAAAGTCACGGAACTCAGCGTATCCGTACAGGCCCAGGAAGCCCGCAACAAGAAACTGATCGAAAGCTATTTTGCCAAAGAGCGTTCTAATATCGGACAGAGACGCAAGAGCGCCAGGAGTGCATTTGATTACTACAAGAGCATGAGCAGCACCGGCTATACCCAGCCGCAGATGTACGACAGCAAAAAATAATATGTGAGAGATAAAGGGAAGCGGATAGAGATATCTGCTTCTCTTTTTTATGAATAAAAAGTAGATGTGTCGGCTAAAATATAATCAGAGTATAGATTGGCCGAAAGAAGGATTGATTTCCGAACTGTTTTCGGCTAAAATATAATCAGATTAAAAAATGCCCGAAAAGAGGAATTGCTATGAATTATATAAAAAGAAATCTGGAAAAGATAGTAAGTCAGGTAACAAAGGAATATCCGGTACTTCTGGTCACGGGGCCAAGGCAGGTAGGCAAAACAACAATGCTTCAGAAACTAATGGAGGGAACGGACAGAAGCTATGTATCTCTGGATGATTTAAATGAAAGGAGTATAGCAAAGACAGACCCTGAATTATTTCTACAACTGCATAAACCACCTGTATTGATTGATGAGGTTCAATATGCACCGGAATTGTTTACTTATATAAAGATGAATGTAGATAAAAAACATGAGCCGGGAGCATTCTGGCTTACCGGATCTCAGGTGTTTAAGCTGATGCAGGGAGTACAAGAGTCGTTGGCAGGAAGAGTGGCAGTGCTTTCTCTTACTTCTTTATCTCAGGCGGAAATATCCGGTGGAGACGTGGAACCGTTCACGATAGAAATGGAGGCATTAGCAGAAAGAAAGAAAGGAAGAAAGGAAGCTGACACCAAGGAGATTTTTGAACGGATCTACAAAGGAACCATGCCTGCAATTGTGAGTGGTGCGAACAGCAACAGTCAGATTTTCTATAGTAGTTACCTGTCTACTTATATTGAACGGGATGTAAGAGAATTATCAGATGCCATAGATTCACTTAAATTTCTCAGATTTATTACGGCGGTGGCTGCCAGATGCAGCCAGATGGTCAATGTGGCAGAAATTGCCAGAGATGCAGACATTAATCAAATACAGGCCAAGAACTGGCTGGCAATTTTAGAAACGCTTGGGATTATTTTTTATCTTCATCCGTATTCTAATAATTTATTGAAACGGCTTGTAAAAACACCCAAACTATATTTTTATGATACAGGCCTGGTATGTTATCTGACAAAGTGGAGCAGTCCGGAGACATTGGAAAGCGGTGCTATGAATGGCGCAATTCTGGAGAATTATGTGGTGGCGGAAATTATGAAAACTTACCTGAATTGCGGAAAGGAACCGTATATGTACTATTATCGTGATAAAGATGCCAGAGAGATTGATATTGTCCTTGAACATGATGGAGTACTGAATCCTATTGAGATAAAAAAAACGTCCAATCCCGGAATAGAGCTGGTAAAAGTATTTGAATTGCTGGATAAATCATCAATACCCAGGACAAAGGGTGCGGTCATTTGCATGAAACCGGGACTCAGCGCAATCGACAGAGATAATTATATTGTGCCGGTCTGGATGATTTAGAATAAGAAAATCTAATTTTTTTTCAAAAAAGGGGTTAAGTTTCCAAAAACCTCTCCGATATACTTATCAAGTAAAGCAAATAAAACAATTGCTTACCTAACCATTCTTCTGAATTAAAGGTTTCGCACGCCGGAGAGACGGAAGACAATGGCGATGAAAGTGACAGGATGTGCGAACTTGAAGCTGACATTGCCAAAGCAAATAACGGAGCGCAGGGAAGCGCTCGTCAATTCAAGGAGGAATATATTATGGTAGTACAACACAATCTTACAGCTATGAACTCTAACAGAATGTTAGGTCTGACCACCGCAACTCAGGCTAAGTCCACCGAGAAGTTATCTTCCGGTTACAAGATCAACAGAGCAGCAGATGATGCAGCAGGTCTTTCTATTTCCGAGAAAATGAGAAGACAGATCAGAGGTCTGACACAGGCTTCTTCTAACGCTGAAGACGGTATCTCCGCAGTACAGACCGCTGAAGGCGCTCTGAACGAAGTTCAGGATATGTTGCAGAGAATCAACGAGCTGGCTGTTAAGGGTGAGAACGGAACTCTGACCACTCAGGATAGAAGCTACATCGGTTCTGAAGTATCCCAGTTGATGCAGGAAATCGACCGTGTTAAAGAGACTACTACTTTCAATGAGCAGAGCCTGTTAAACGGTAAGTTCGATGCTAAGCTGCAGGTAGGTGCAGAGTCTTCCAGCGGCAACAAGATTGCTGTTAAGATTGCAAGCATGGGTACTTCTAACCTTGGTAAGACCACTTACACCAGCAAATTGGCTGCAGTTGGCAATAGCGTAACCTCTCTGGGAACCGCAAGCAAAGTAGTTGCTAAGTTCGTTAAATACACTACTCTGAGCTCTTCCGCTAAGGTTAGTGCCGCAAATCAGCTGACCACTTCTATGTTCGCAGGACTGAATGTATGGGCTAAGGCTGCTATTCAGGACGTATCCGAGCAGAGATCTGATCTGGGTGCTATTCAGAACCGTCTGGAGCACACCATCAACAACCTTGACAACATCGTAGAGAATACCACCAGTGCTGAATCCGCTATCCGTGATACCGATATGGCTACTGAGATGGTTAAGTACTCTAACAACAACATCCTTGCTCAGGCAGGTCAGGCTATGCTGGCTCAGTCCAACCAGGCTAACCAGGGTGTTCTGTCCTTACTGCAGTAATTTTGAGGGCTTAACAGCTTAGAAAAATGTAAAACCAAAAAGGAATCGGATTTTTCCGATTCCTTTTTTCGTAAAAGGTGATAGAGATGAACTTTCCGAATTCGTATTTTGAAGATGAAATCAGAGCAGGATACTACGTGGATGCCAAAATGAAGAGTAGTTGGGCAGCACAGCTGGAAGTCCTGTTGGAAATAGATCGTATTTGTCAGAAACATCATATCCAATATTTTGCAGAATGGGGAACCCTCTTGGGAACTGTACGCCATGGGGGATTTATCCCTTGGGATGATGATATGGATATATCCATGAAGCGGGAGGACTATGAAAAATTTCTGAAAATAGCTCCGGGAGAATTCCCGAAGGATTACACCATTTTAAATTATCGTAATCAACAGGAATACTGGGATGTAATGTCCAGAGTATTAAATGCAGAATTTGTATGTCTGGATCCGGAATTCCTGGACCAATACCATAATTGTCCCTATGCCAGCGGAGTCGATATTTTTCCGCTGGACTATGTACCAAGAGATAAAAAGGATGAACAATTGCAGCGGGATCTGATTGACATGGTAAAGTGTGTTGCAGACCTCTGGGGACAGGGACAGTTGTCTGGCGAAGAATTGGAGAGCTGGTTGACTCATATAGAAGTGGTGTGTCGGCAGAAAATCGATCGTAAGGGTGATCTGAAGATTCAACTTTACAAGATTGTATGTGCACTTTATGCCTTATATAGCGAAGAAGAGTCAGACGAAGTGGCTCTGATGGCGAAATATCTGGAAGTTGGAGGGCACATTTATCCTAAGGAATGTTATGCAGATACCATACGGATGCCATTCGATTACGCTACCATTCCGGTTCCTATAGGATATGATGATATTTTACAGAAAAAGTATGGGGATTACATGAAAAATGTCCGAAAAGGGGGCAGTCATGATTATCCCAGTTACGAAAGACAGGAACAGTATCTTATTGAGCATGATATAGAGATACCCAAATATAAATATCCTGTTGAAGTCGTGGATTGGAAGAAAAATCCGTCTTTTAAAGTGGCTCTATACCAAAGACTTCAACTATTGACGCAGATTCACGAAAATATTAAGATGTTGTTATGCTGCGGAGAAGCAATGACAGCCAGCAAATTATTGCAGGAAACCCAGAATGTTGCCATTGGTATCGGTGAATCCATTGAGAAAAAATTTGGAGAAGGAACCGAGACCGTAAGATGTCTGGAACAGTACTGTGAAATTGCATATCAGCTCTATGAAGTGGTATCGCAGAACGAAGGGATTAATGGCACTGAAGTACGTGCTATTCTGGATCAGGCATTGGCTATGGTACAGCAGGCAGCAAAGACTATGCAGATTCCGAAAGAAATCGTATTTATGCCCTATCGCATAACGCAGTGGAAACACATGGAAAAAGTATGGAAAGCGGCCTGTGAGGAAGAGAACACAATCGTCCGTGTCGTTCCGGTTCCCTATTATTACAAGAAGCAATTAGGAAGAGAAGTCAGCGAGATGCAGTATGATGGGGATCAGTTCCCGGAGGAAGTGCCGATCACACCATATAATGAATATTTTCCGGAGAACAACCACCCGGATGTGATCTATATTCAGGCTCCTTATGATGAGTGGAATTACAGTGTGACAATCCATCCGAATTATTATGCACCGGAGTTATGGAAGAATACGGAGCAGCTGATCTACATCCCCTGGTTCAAGATCGATGAGATGAATCCCGAGGATGAGAGAGGATTGAAGAGCCGCAATTATTTTGTGCCGATGCCCGGTGTAGTATGGGCAGACCGGATCGTTCTGCAATCGGAGGCTATGAAGCAGAGCTATGTAGATTATCTCAGTGACTGGGCCGGCGAGGACACCAGATCTATGTGGGAAGAGAAGATTTCCGGAGACGGTGCCTGGATCTATGAGGAAGAATCGGAGGCAGCGGATCTGGAACTGCCCGCAGACTGGAAAGATAAAAAGGTGCTGCTATACTACATCAGCGGGAATGGCTTGATGGAGTACAAGGAGAAGATGCTTCGTAAGATGGAGGACAGTCTGAAAATCTTCCGGGAACAGTCAGATAAAATACATATTCTGTGGCTTCAGGATGATCTGCTGGAAGAGCGGCTGCAATCCAGAATCCCTGAGATTCTGCAAGGTTACAGGGAAATTATACAAAAATATCAGGGTGAGAGCTGGCTTCAGGTAGAACCTGCCGACCGGGAAGTTGATATTGTGAAGGCGGCGGACGCTTTTTATGGAGATGGCGGCAAGAGTGCGCAGCACATGAAAGAGGCTTCCAAACCGGTTATGCTGCAAAGTGTAGAGGTATTATCATGACGGGTAAGATGCCGGATACCTTTTTACAGGATGAGGTGCGCTGTGGTTTTCTGGTGCCGGCGGCAGTCAAACAGGCTTGGGCGGCGGAGCTGGAAGTACTGGCGGAAATTGACAGGGTATGCAGACTGCATGGGATCACTTATTTCGCAGACTGGGGCACTCTGTTGGGAACCGTACGCCACGGTGGATTTGTGCCCTGGGATGACGATATGGATATCGTGATGAAGCGCAAGGATTATCAGAGATTCCTGACAGAAGCTGTACCGGATATGGCAGAAGGCTTTGCTGTGCAGACCTACCGGAACCAGAAGGACTTCTGGCTGTTTATGGGAAAAGTCGTCGGAAGGAATCATTTTTGCTTTGAAAAGGAGCATCTTCGGAAGTTCCATAATTTTCCCTATATAGCCTGTGTGGATATTTTTGTGTTGGATTATGTGTATCCGGATGCAGAGAAAGAAGACCGGCGGAGAATCCTGTGCAAACATTTGCTGGGTGTGGCAGATGGCATTGCAGAGGGGAAACTCCGGCCAGTGGATCAGGAAAGGCATCTGCAAGCTCTGGAAAAGCAGATGGGAAAACGGCTGGAACGCCTTGCAGATCCGGTAGCTATGAGAAGAATGCTCTACGGAGAGATAGAGCGGTTATTTGCCGAGGTACCGGAGAAGGAAGCAAAGGAACTGACCCAGTTGTTCCCCTGGGGATTAAAAGGGAACGGTTATCGTTTCCCTAAGGAATATTATGAAGATCCTATACGCCTGCCCTTTGAGTACACGACAATGCCCGTGCCGCAATGCTATGACAGGATGCTGAGGATGCGCTATGGGGATTATCTGCGGCTGGTAAAGGATGCCGGAGCACATAGTTATCCTTTTTTCGAAGGACAGAAGAAAAATCTGCAGAAAGTATTGGATTTCGAACTGCCGGCATTTCACCCGGAGATGGAAAAAGTGTTACACCACACGGAGGAGGAAAAATCCCATCGACAATTTGCCTACAAGGAAATGCTACGAGAAGCAATGGAGGAACTACAACAGCGGACGGAACAGATTGCACCGGCAATCTACCGGGGAGATGCAGAAGCTTTTACGGAGATGATCACTACCGGCCAGCAGCTGGCCATCACCATGGGCAATCTCTTGGAACAAATGAGGGGAGAGCACTGTCCGATCGTACCACTGCTGGAGCAGTATTGTGAGGTGCTATATCACATTTATGAAAGTGCGCAGGACACAGAGATCCCGGCATTACAGCAGAACCTGAAAGAAATCAGAGAAGCGTTGGAAGAACAGGCCTGGTCACGGAAGACAGTGCTGTGCCTGCCGGTGAGGGCGCAGGACTGGAAACGTATGGAACCGATATGGAACCGGGCAAAAAAGGATCCTCAATGCGATGTGATCGTTGCACCGGTACCATATTATTATAAAGACTACGATGGATCCTCAAGGACGGATGCCATCACAGAAACGCAATTTCCGTCAGAGGTGGAAATGACGGATGCCGGAAAAATGACGGCAGAATATTTAGAACTGCTTCGTCCGGAAATCGTTGTTATCCAGAACCCGTACGATTCCTGGAATCCGGCCGTCAGCGTATTACCGCTTTTCTACTCGGAAAATCTGCGGAACTATACGGACCGGTTGATTTATGTATCACCTTTTGCCCCGGAGGAATATAGCAGAGAGAATGCAAGAGAATATTCCAATATGAAATATTATGTGGATATGCCGGGAGTGGTGTACGCAGATACGATTGTCGTGGACTCGGAGAACCGGAAGCGGGTATATGCGGAACACCTGACGGAATTCATGGGAGAGGATACAGTAGACCTGTGGCAGGGCCGTATCCATGTCATGGAACAGGAAAAGGCTTCCGATAAGAAGGAGAAGGAATACAGAAGGATGCTCTATGGCATTGGACTGGGTACTTATCTGGAGGATCAGATTGCTGCGGAGCAAAAGCTTCAGGACAATCTGAAAATCTTCACGGAATACGGAAATAAAGTTCAGGTAGACATCTACCTGTTCCCGGAGACAGAAGCAGCATTTTCCGAGTGCCAATGTGAAATTCGGAAAAAAATAGCAGAATATCCGCAGATACAGGAAGTAAAAAAAGAGCACATTCACACAGAAGATTATGACGCTTACTACGGTGATGCCATGCCTCTTGTGACGGATTTCATGCAAAAGACAAAACCTGTAATGATACAAGACTATCAGCTCCGGCAACTGCTGTAAGAAAGCGGCGGCCGGAGCTTTCAACTTCCGCTTGCATTCCGGCAGACAGTGTGCTATTGTTAGTTCACAGAAATATTTCTGATATCAAAAACAATTCTTATTAATTCGCAAAATATTTTATTCCGGTGAGTCACCAACGATTTCATTGCACAAAAAAGGTATTAGTACGGATATTTTTATGTGTTGGAAAGGGAAAGGAGAAATTTTATGGGAAAAGCGGATGGCGTTACGAGGGCGTATATGAGAGAAAATGAGATATTTGCAGATGCATTTAACTTCTACATTTACAATGGAAAACAAGTGATTGATCCGGAACAATTACAACCGCTGGATACGGCGGAAATAGCTACTCCGTTTGGTGGGACGGAAGGTGAGGAGATCGTTCAAAAATACCGGGATGTTCTGAAAAGTGTAACAATAAAACAGGATGCGAGGACAACGTATTTATTATTGGGAATTGAAGATCAGACCAGAATTCACTATGCTATGCCGGTCAGAAATATTATCTACGATGCGTTGCAGTATGGAAAACAGGTTGAGGAAATAGCCAGAAAACATTTGAAGCAGGAGGATCATAGGGGACATAGCGGAGATGAATATTTGTCCGGACTCTATAAAGAGGACAAAATTGTTCCGGTAATTACACTGGTTATTTTCTTCGGAGCAAAGAAATGGGATGATCCATTGTCGTTACATGAAATGATGGAAGAACAGCCTCCGGAGATCATGGATTTGGTACAGGATTATAAAATCCATCTGATCCAACCGGCAACCTTAACAGATGAGGATCTGGAAAAGTTCCAGACCAGTATGCGGGAAGTGATGAGCTTTATTAAATATTCCAAAGATAAGGGAAAAATTAAAAGCTTGTTGAAGGATAATCCACGTTTTCGTGGCTTGAGGAGAGAAGCGGCAATGGTGATTGACGAATATACCAATATGGAATTCGCATTTGATGAAGAGGAGAGTGTAAATATGTGTGAAGGTGTACAGGGATTGATTGATGACGCAGTGGAAGAGAATATAGTTGAGAATGTTAAAAATCTTATGAAAAATATGAGTTTGACAATGGAGCAGGCTATGGATGCGCTGGGATTAAGTAAAGAGAAGAAAAAGATTGTGAGTAAGACACTACAAAGAGTCGAAAGGAGGAAATGAGACCATGTGTGAAGCGGTAGAGAATTATGCAAAAGAGTATGCAAAAGAATGCTCGATTAGAAGTTCAACAAATATTATAAAGAACACTATGGAGAACACAAATTGTACATTACAGGAAGCATTGGATAATGCTAAGATATTTGGAGAAGACAGGGATCTTATAATAGAAGAGATCTCAGAAAATTCATAAAAAGAGTATAAAGAAAAGTTTATCGCAATTATCATTTTTGCGATAAACTTTTTCTCTTATCGTCCGATATATGCTATATGGCATATTACAAGGATACAGGGAAGTATCCATAACTTCAGGGAAGAGGGAATTCTGAGATGATGCGGCGGGCCTTGCCATTTCTGAAAAAATGCGCCGCCAGATCCGTGGACTGACACAGGCATTCGCAAATGCACAGGATGGTATCTCCATGGTACAGATTGCAGATGGCGCTATGGCTGAAGTGCAGGACATGCTGCACCGCGGCACGGAACTAAGCATCAAAGCAGCAAATGGTACGCTGACAGATGAAGACCGTTCCTATATTCAGAAAGAAATTGCCCAGATCAAGGAAGAAATCAATGGAATCGGTAATAGGACAACCTTTAACGAAATTCAGGTATTAAAGGGAAAAGATATTCCGCCAATAGACACCACAAGTAATGTTGTGATCAAAGGTTCCATGCCGGCATGGGCAGCGATGGGCTCCAACGGAAATATGGGAGAAACATATACTACCAACGAGACCTATCAGCTGGCAGATGACACTACCGGAACCGCCTCCATTAATCATGAGGCTGCAACAATTGATTTCTCTGCATTTGATGGATCCCAGAGTATGATCGATGACTTGGTGGATAATGGATTCTATACGACCTGCTGTACCTGCACCAACCATTACAGTATCCGTTTTACGGATAGTAACACGAACAGTGTAGATACCAGTGGAGAACATTACATCTATAACATAGGTATCGAAGGTGCGACAGATGCAGCGGATCTGGTGAATCGTATCGTGCGGGGAACGAACAATGGAAATCCACAGGACCATTATACGAGATTAACTGCTGATCCGGCAAATTCTCAGAAACTGATCGTCTATGATGAAAGATTCAAAGACAGTGCACCGACAGGAACTAAAGGTGCCACCTGGCCGAATTGGAGAAATTCAGCTTTCAATGTGACAGCGCATGATGACTACGGGAAATTTGGTCAGGGCACGGCATATTCCGCCGATGATACCAGTCTGTTCCGGAATCCGGTAACCATAGAACTACAGATTGGTGCAGAAGCCAGACAGCATATGAAGATTGATCTGCCGTCTATCTCTACGGGAGCATTGGGAATCAATGGCGTGAATGTGAGTACGACAGCAGGCGCAGACAGTGCAATTACCTCATTCAAAAAAGCCTTGACTTACGTCAGTGAAGAACGGAGCCGCATGGGAGCCTACCAGAATCGTCTGGAGCACACGATTAAAAATCTCGATAATGTGGTAGAAAATACCCAGGCGGCCGAATCCAGAATTCGGGATACGGATATGGTAAAAATGATGGTAGAATATGCAAACCAGAATATTTTGACGCAAGTGGGACAGGCCATGATGGCTCAGGCAAATCAGAAGAATCAGGGAGTGCTGCAACTACTGCAGTAGCTTACCTAAAGAAATGTGACAACCGAACCGATATAATTAATAAGGAATAAAACCGAGCTGCAAGGATGGCAGCATAGAGGTGTGAAGGGAGTCACAAATAGCGTGATAAGATAAAACTTCACATGAAAATGTGAAGTTTTTTTGTGGAGAAATAGACATGGAAGAAAAAATTCTGGTTACAAAGTCGACAATGCCTGCTTATGAGGAATATATAGAAGCAATCAAGCCTTTATGGGATAGCCATTGGCTTACCAATATGGGAACGTATCATAAACAATTAGAAGAGAAACTAAAGGAATATTTAGGTGTGCCGGAATTATCTCTTATGGTAAATGGACACATGGCTTTGGAACTGGCAATTCAGGCATTTGATTTTCCGGAAGGGGCAGAAGTAATTACCACACCGTTCACATTTATTTCCACAACGCATGCGATTGTCAGAAACCGTTTAAAACCAGTATTTTGTGATGTGAAAACTGAAGACGGAACAATTGATGAAACAAAGATTGAAGATTTAATTACGGAACATACGGTAGCGATCGTACCGGTTCATGTTTATGGAAATGTATGTAATGTCGAAGAGATTCAACGAATCGCCGATAAATATAATCTTAAAGTAATTTATGACGCAGCTCATGCCTTTGGAGTGAAATACAAGGGAAAAGGAATCGGAAATTATGGGGATGCGTCGGTGTTTAGTTTTCATGCCACAAAAGTCTATAACACTATAGAAGGTGGTGCAGTAACCTTTTCGGATCACAAACTGTATGAAAAATTATATAATTTAAAAAATTTTGGAATACGAGGAGAAGAGTTGGTGACCTCTGTGGGGGCCAATGCAAAAATGAACGAATTTTGTGCCATCATGGGATTATGCAATTTGAAACATATAGATGAGGCATTTAAAAATCGCGAAGAACGATATAATTATTACATGAAAGAATTAGGCAAAGCAAAAGGAATACGTTTCTTTTTGAAGAGGGAGGGGGCAACGAATAATTTTGCTTATTTTCCTATTATAGTCGAGGATGATTATGGAATTAGCAGAGATGAACTGTATGATAGATTTCATGAAAACAATATTTATTCAAGAAAGTATTTTTATCCAATAACGGCAGATCAGGCTTGCTTCCGGAATAAATACAGAGAAGACAAATTGGATAATGCAAGAGATTTAGCCCAAAGAGTGATGACGATTCCGTTTTATGAAAATATGAGTTATGAAAATATGTGTAAAGTATTGGAAGTAATAACTGCTAAGAAGTAGCCAACAAGTTAAGAGGAAAGTATATGAATATTTGTGTGATCACTGATAATGAATATCTTTACAGAGAATTTAAAAAGTTAATACAGGCATATGATAAAAAATATAAATTCGATTTTTTCTATTCAGCGTTTAATAAAAAGATGAATCAAATTATGAAACAGAATTTTGAATACCGCCCGATAGATTTGCGAAAAGAGGATCATAAATTTTGGGATAATTATGAATTATTTTTATCTTTGCATTGTAAACAGATTTTCCCGGATGAATTGGTTAAAAATTATAGATGCATAAATATTCATCCTGGATTTAATCCATATAATAGAGGGTGGTATCCGCAGGCATTTAGTATTATAAATCATAAGCCGGTAGGGGTAACTATTCATGAAGTGGATACTCAGTTGGATCATGGATCGATCATTGTACAAGAAGAAGTTCCTATATATGAATATGAAACATCATATGACGTATATAAAAAAATACAGAATGTTGAGTTGAAATTATTAAAAACTAATTTATTAAAAATCCTAGAGAGAGATTATGCAATTCAACGTCCGAAAATAGAAGGAAATATAAACTATAGAGCAGATTTTGATAAATTATGTGAATTAGATCTTGATAAAATAGGAACATATAGACAGTTTATAGAGCAGTTAAGAGCAACAACATTTCCCCCTTATGATAATGCTTTCTTTTATGATATAAGTGGCGAGAAAATATATATATCCATAAATATAAAAAGAACTAATAATCAAATAAAAGAGGAATTGGATTAATGGATAGATGGTTTATATCAGCAGTTGCAGATGAAAAAAATATGTATTGGATCACAGAAATAGGAAATGATTTGTACAAAATGGATTTAGAGAGTAAAAATATTTCTTATATGCATCCAAGTAAAATGGCATCAGTAGAAAGCGGAGTAGCTTCAATTATATGCTACGATAAGTATAACTTATATTATGCAATTAACAGAGGCGAGTATATTGGAATTTATAATTTACATAGCAATGATTTTTCAGTATTGAACATCCAATGTCAGAATGAACTGATTAATATGTATAGTTATGCCTCGGTATCGGACGATTACTTAATTGTTTTACCGATATACAGTAATAATATGCTATATGTAAATCTAAAAACAGGAGATGTTCATAAAGAGATAATTGTGAATCCTATAGATGAAAAAAGAGAATATCCGTATTTTTCACTAAATTCGCATTGTAAGGCAGGAATAATAAAATTTATCTCAATAAAAACATGTGAATATATTGAGTATTCAATAGCTTTGAAAAAAGTGATTAACAAGAAGAAAATGCCAATTAGTGATGAAGAGATAATTAATTATGTTGAGTTAGATAAGGACATTATTGCAATTGATAGGAATAATCGTTTACTTAAATTATCAGACACAGGGGAATGTGTTATATGTCAATTAGATGAGAAGGACAATGGATATATGACTATTCATAAGTCAAATAATATTGTATGGGTATTTCCTTTATGTGCTGATAAGATTTATTGTTACAATATATTAAAAAATCAGATGTTTGTGTATAACAACTACCCACTGAAGTATCGGTATAATGCTCCTGAATGTATGGGAAAATTTTTTGGAAAATGTACGGTAGGGACTAAAACTTATTTTGCAATGCATGCAGGAACGCATATTTTTTGTGTGGATAATGTTACAGATGAAGGAACATTTATAGAGGCCAATTGGCCAAATGAGGACGAAGATATTTACGAATTGATTTGGAAAGGTAAAGAGATTTGGAACGAAACAGATATACCTTTAGCGGCATATGTGAAATACATCGTTAATAATTGAAAGAGCATCTGGAGGAAGAAAGTATGACGAAAAAAGTTTGTAAACATGGTTTGAATGATATATGGATAAACGAAGCAGATGGAAAAGTGAGGATGTGCGGTTGGTCTAATTTTTATATAGGCAAGCTGACTGAGCAGAGCATAGAAGAAATATGGAATGGTGAATTGGCAAATAACTTTAGAGAATCAATGCTAGATGGATCTTATAGATATTGTAATCCGTCTAAATGTCCTTACTGTGCGAATGAACAATTGAGTGATATGCTTGTTGAATACAAAATACCGGAATATCCCGAATTTTGTAGCCTGAGTTATCAGCTACAGTGCAATTATGTATGCAAATTTTGTCGCCATGATTATTATGAACCTTGTGATTGTGAAAAAAATAATTATGAAAAAATTGAGCGGGAAGTAAAAAAAATGCTTCCACATATAAAGACTTTTTCATCAAACGGTGCTGGTGAATTTTTTTGTAGCAATTCCATTTTAAATTTGATTCAGAATAATCAACTAAATCCGGACACTAATATATATATTGAAACAAATGGATCATTGTTTACACCGCAGAATTGGGAAAAAATAAAAAAAATGGGAGATCATAGATTGAAGCTATCGGTCACAGTACATAGCTTTAATGAACGTACATACCAATATTTATCAGGAACTAAATTGCCGATTACACAAATAATGGGAAATTTGAAATTTATAAGTGATTTACGCAAAGCCAATATTGTTAATGAATTTGAAATAGCAACAGTGATATGCGAAAGAAATTTTAGAGAGATGCCAGATTTCGTGAAAACATGTCTCGAAGAATTTGCAATGGATGAGATAAGATTGAGATTTTTCGAACCGTATGGTGTTATGGATTTAAACACAGAGTGGTTTTATGATGTCCGAAATGAATATCATCCGTACCATGATGAATTTGTAGAGATAATGAAAGATCCTATTTTTGAAAATGAAAAAGTATGGAAGTGGCAAGGGGAGACGAAATCGTTACAGTATGAATCTCCGTATGTGTTGGAAAAGAGAAACCTTATGGCAATGACCACCTTGATAGTGAATCAAAAGGCGAGACAGGCAATAAAAGAATATTTAAGAAATACAAAAGTAGTTGCATTATATGGGGCTTCCAATATAGGAAAAGCATACAGAGAAGTATTAGAGTCTATCGGTATTAAGGTGAACACTATATTTGACACATATGCGGAAGAACAAAAAAACGCCAATTATGAAATAATTCGTCCATCTGCCGAGTATGTAAATAAATATGATGTGATTATTATTTCTACGGAAACTTATAAAACACAAATTATAGAACAGCTGGAAAGATATTGTTACAACGGAAATGTAATCACAATAACAGAGATTTTACAGAAATTTTGTGTGTAATATTGTAAGGTAAGAGGAAAGACAGAATGGATGTAACAATTTTTTGCCTAACATATAATCATATCGATTACATAAAGTCTGCACTAGAGGGGTTTTTGATGCAAAAAACTCAATACACATATAATGTGTTGGTTTTTGATGATGCATCTACTGATGGAACATCGGAAGTGCTGAGAGAATATAAAAGGGAATATCCAGATGTATTTGATATATATATAGCGGCTGAGAATACGTACAATTTGCCAATTAGACAAAAAATTCTTAGGCAACTATATAGAAAATATGTAAAAGGAAAATATGTTGCCTGGTGTGAAGGAGATGATTATTGGACAGATTGTAATAAGTTACAATTACAAGTGGATTTCATGGAAAAAAATCCAGAATGTAGTATGACAGCGCATGCTTCCTGTTGGATTGATTGTAGAAATAATGAAACAACAGAGTACAGACCATATCAAGATAATAGGTACTTGTTGGATGAAGAAATAATATTACAACCCAATGGAAATTTGCCGACAGCATCATTAGTTATGAGAAAAGAAGTATTTCTTAGGGAAGATGCCAGCTTTCCAATATGTGATGTTGAGGATTTTCCAATGCAATTATTTGCATTATGTAAGGGGAAAATATTCTATTTCAATCGAAATATGTCAGTGTATCGTTATATGCATATAGGGTCATGGAGTTTAGAAAATGATTCATTGTTTGAAAAAAAGTCAATTCATACGTATGGTATGATAGATTTTCTGAAAAAATTTGATAATTATACAAGTAAAAAATATCATGCAATTTTGCGACAGAAATGTGCAATTTATTTATATGGATTGATTTATCCATATTTAAAATGGGGGCATGATTCCTACTATCAGCGATTAAATAAACTGGATAAAAGAATTCAGGAACGTTACGGAAGTTATATTCAAAATCAATACAGAGTGTTTAGAATACTGAAGGATCAATATTTATTACAAGCTGAAGATAAAGAGATGATTCAGAATTATAAGTATGTTGTTATTATGGGAATGGGAGAGTATGCAACACATATAAGCAATATGCTAAAAAAAAGTAACGTTACATACATAGGAAACATAGTTACAAAACTTCAAACGGACAGGGAGAAAATCCCCCATGCTTGGGAATTATCAACATATCCTTTTAACAAAAAAGAAACTCTTGTAATCATTGGTATTAGCCAAAAAGGAGAGCAATTTATAAAGAGAGCGTTGGAAGCAAACGATTTTAGTAATTTATTTAGCCCTGTATGGATTTATTAGTATAATCCATGCGTAATTAAAATATTTCAAAGATAATTGATTGGTTTTGTAGAAAATAGTATGGTAAAGCATGAGAATATAGTTAGAGCCAGTATTCAAGCAAGGGTACTTCTAAATAAAAGAACACACTATTTTACTGTATGTTCTTATAGATTTACTCTTTCGCACTTAAATGTATGATATTTTTCTGAGGTGTCTTGGATTATCGGAAAAAATCAGCAGGAAAGTCACGGTTTGTATCTATCAGTGAATGATTATTTGGGTAGTAATAGCCATACTATAATAGTGAGAATCAATAGAATGATAGATGGAGGATTGGGTAATATGGCAAAATTAACGGTTGTAGTCCCAATGTATAATCAAGAAAGATATATTAAAGATTGCTTAGAAAGTATTTTGAAACAAGCAAACATTGCTGATATTGAAGTTGTTGTAGTTGATGATGGTTCATTGGATAATAGTTACAGTATCTGTAAAGAAATAGCAAAGAAGGATGTGCGGATAAAAATTATTCAGCAACAAAATAAAGGTCTGTCCGGCGCTCGCAAAGCGGGATTGGATAATTGCAGCACTCAATATATAACATTTGTAGATGCAGATGATTTTGTTTCTTCTTCGGCCTATATTTTCGCAGAGGACTACATGAACCGTGGAATCGATATGATTTTCTATGAAATCACAAGATTCTATAATGAAAATAATATAAAGTGTGAAAAACATATTTTAAGTGAAGGGTATTACACCAGTGATAGAATAATTAAGGAAGTTTATCCACGGTTGATATGGGATTTTGAAAGGGGAACCTCTGGAATAGAATGTAGTCAATGTGTCAGAATAATAAAAACAGATTTATTGAAAGAACAATATAGTAAAGTTCCTCAAGGGGGATTTTATTATGGTGATGATGTCGCTGTAACATATCCGTTATATTTAAAAATAAAAGATATGCAGGTAGTAGGTGAAAGTTTCTATATGCATAGGCAACGCAGCAGTGAAATTGCGCCGTATATAAATAAAGACTATTTTTTTGAAGAAGTATATGAATTGTATAGATATCTACTGGATTCCTTCCAAAATTCAAATTATTACGATATATTCAGAAAACAGATAGAATATTTTTATATGTATTCCGTTAATTTACGAAAAATGAAATACAACGATTATTTTTATTCCCGGGAGTTCCTGTTTCCATTTGAAAAGGTTCCCAGGGACTCCGATATTGTTTTATATGGGGCAGGTGCGGTTGGAAATACCTATTATAAACAACTGGAGAAATCAGGATATTGTCAGAATGTGATATGGGTGGATAAAAATGCGGAAGCATTAAGAAATGAGAGGATAAAAAGCATCGACAGTGTAGATAACAATAGCTGCGATTATGTTGTGATAGCTATAGAAAATAAGAACATCTGTCATTCTGTACGGGAATGGCTGATTCAAAAGGGAATCGATGAGAATAAAATAATATATTAGGAGCTAATACGATGAAAAAAATATTTTTATGGGGAACTGGAGAAAGAACAGAATATTATATTTTGATGGATTATTTTCAGAATTGTAACATAGCAGGGTACATTTGTTCCGAAAAAGCGGAAACAACTTATAAGGGAAAGCCGGTGCTTTCTTTAGAGGAATTAGTAGAACATCAAGAGGAAGTTGATTACATTGTAATAGCAAATGAATTTTATGAAGAAATAATTAAAGAGTGTGATGATAAAAAAATCGATTTGGACAAGATCGTAATCACGGATAATATTCCGTTAGAACCATACAAGACATATTATCAACGCGTAAAAATGGTATCAGAAGATTTATATGATTTATTAGAGAAGTCCCCATTTATATTAACGAGATCAAACGAGTATGATCTGTTGGATAAATCCATGTGTATGGGAAAGGACAAATACAACAGATCTATCTATATGCAAGACTATTTTAGATACAGAACATTTGAATTGGCAGCAAATCAAATAAAGGAAGAGAAAATTCCCGGAGCGGTAGCGGAATTAGGAGTTTTCAGAGGTCACTTTTCTTCCTTGATTAATGAACACTTCTCTGATAGAGATATTTATTTATTTGATACATTTGAAGGGTTTGATCAAAAAGAAGTAGAAAAGGAGTTGGCAAACGGTACCTGTGATGAACGATTTGTGAAAGAGCATACAGACACATCTGTGGAAAGAATGCTTAAAAATCTTCCACACCCGGAAAAGGCAAAAATATTCAAAGGTTTTTTCCCAGAAACTGTAACGGAAGAGGCGAGCAATGAAAAGTATGCATTTGTATCTTTGGATGTAGACTTAGAGGAATCAATGTTGGAAGGACTAAGATTTTTTTACCCAAGAGTAATGAGTGGTGGAATTATATTTGTTCATGATTATAATACTTATTATTTGGAGGGAATCAAAAAAGCAGTAAAGCGATATGAGAGAGAAATAGGAAGAAGGCTTAATAAAATACCGATAGCTGACAGAGCTGGAACATTAATTGTGTTAAAGGATTAAAAATTATGAAAAAGCTAATTTTATTTGGGTGTGGCCATATAGGGAGAGAAGCGTTAGAAATTCTTGGCAAGGACAATGTCTATTGTTATTGTGATAATCATGTTAAGAATGAAGAAATAGAAGGAAAACCGCTTATTGATTATGGCAGACTGCTGGAAATACATAGTAATTATATTATAGTAATAAGCCTTAATGAAACGAATACGGATAGCGTGATCGCCCAACTTGAAAATGATGGAATTACAGAAAATATTCCGTATTTGGGCGTTGCGGGTCGCAAGACAACGGCATGGGGAAAGAATGATGTGCTTGAGTATTTGAATCAACCGGAAAATCAATATTTGGCAAGGACGAATTATTATAAAAATAAGTATTTTCATGAAAAAAATAAATTGCAATATTTAATGGAACATAGTGATATTACCAAATTGCTTCCTGCAACAGGAGAATTGAGGAGGCGTCAGGAAAGGCTGCTGGAGTTTGTTCAGGATTTCTTAGACAGTATAGAAGAACTTAATATAAAGCCTTTTTTATTGGGAGGAAGTCTGTTAGGAGAATACCGCCATAAGGGATTCATTCCCTGGGATGACGATTTTGATTTTGGCTTGATGCGTGGAGACTATGAAAAGCTTATCCAATATTTTAAGGAAAAAGGCAGAGCCTTTTATTGTGACATTCCATATAAACAACAAAATGGTTACAACAGGCATGAGTATATGGCTGCTTTAGAGAGAAAATATCCGAATGAATGGTTAATGGATATTGATGTGGGAAAAATTGTGATATATAAGGGAGAAGACCGGGGGAGAAGACTTTGGATCGACTTTTTCTCGTATGATTATTATGCAGATGATTACACTTTTAAGGAATATAGAGACTATTTATCAAAATTACGTCTGCAAATGGATCAGATAGAAAAAACGGAAGATATCGTAAGTTTTCTGAATGAAGAAATAGAGAAGAACGTTAAAATATCAAAAACAGAGACTGGACAATTGGCTTCCGGAATAGATAATGATGAGAGTTATACAGCAAGTGTTATGAACAGGGTAACAAAGTGGATGCAGGCATCAGAGATATTCCCGTTAAAAATGGCTGGTTTTGAAAATAAACAATTCCTTGTTGCACGAAAGGAAGAAGAGATGCTTGAGTATGAATATGGCAATTATATGGAATATCCTCCGGACTTAGGCGGGGAAAAGCATGGTGGTCTGGGGGATTACTTGTTTGAGTAGAAAGTGAACAAGCAATAATGAAAAAAATATATTTATACGGCAGTGGCAGACGCTGCAGGATATTGTTAGAGTTGCTCCATGATTCAGATTATCAGGTAATCGGTGTTATTGATAGTGACAGCGAAAAATGGGGACAAAAAGTGCTGGACTTTATGATTACCGGTCCGGAAATATTGAAAGAACACTCAGACATTTATGTGTGTGTGACGTTTTACAGTCCGCTGGTGCAGGAACCGACATGGGATAAATTGGCTCATGAATACGGAATTGCTTATGAAAGACAGCTTTCTTTCCATGATGTATTGTGGGATATCTATCAGAAGCGGATAAACGGATGCTTGTCTCCTGTCAGTGGGAACGATAATAAGACTTTTTTTGATGCGTCCTGGGGACTGGGGCTTGGAGGCGTTGAGTCCTGGTTAAAAGATATGATCATATGGTGTGACCGGGCCGGATGGGAGCATTTTTACCTATTATCCCCTAAAAACCAGGAAAACATGGATAGTGTGGTGGAGAAACATATAGCTGATTTTTGCTATGAGAACACTTCATGCTTTTCCCCGGAATATATCAACAGGGGTATTAGATTCTTAGAGCAAAACGCACCTTGTACACTTGTCTTTTCCAGGGTGGATGAATTGTTGGTCTCGGCATGCCTGCTAAAAAAACAATATCCTAAGCTGTATAAAATTATTATGGTAGATCATGGCTCCAGTGATGGAATGTACAGAGATATATTAAGTTACCGCGAGATGATCGATACTTATGTTTGCGTAAGCTTGGGAATAAAGGAAAGATTGGTTTCTTATGGAATCCCTTCAGATCGAATATTTTCAATGACAATTCCGATGCCGCATGAGAAGACGCTGAAAAGAACTTACTCTTTGAAAAAAGCGGAAGTGATTCGGTTGGGATATGCCGGGAGACTGGAAGTATTTGAAAAACGAATGGACGTTATGCCGCAATTAATACAAGAGTTAGAAAATCGTAACATAAAATATATCTTAGAAATTGCAGGGGCGGGAAGCTATGATCAAGTGTTGAAAGATTTCATACAAGAAAAAGACATTGAAGACCATGTGCATTTGATAGGACAGTTGCCAAGAGAGGAGATGCCGAAATTCTGGCAGCATCAGGATATTGCCCTTAATGTTTCTGACAATGAAGGACGCCCTATTTCTAATATGGAAGCTATGTTAAATGGCACAATTCCGGTAGCTACAGAGACAATAGGAATTTTGGATGATGTACATGATAAGATGAACGGTTTTGTGGTTCCGGTGTGTGATTATAGAAGTATGGCAGACAGGATTGAATATCTGGAACAACATAGGAATGTGCTTCCGGAAATGGGAGAGAAAGCCCGTGAGGAGATTCTGAAAAAGACAGACTTGAGCGACTATATGAGCATGTGGAGTCGGATTGTCAACGAATGATACAGAGGTGGAGAACAGAATGCTTCATTTACAAAATATAGCGTTTGAAAGTTTAGGAGAATATGTAAAAGCCAGAAAATTGAGAATTGTTGTATATGGAGCAGGTATGATTGGAAAAATAGTCATCCCTGATTTGATTGTAAGATCCGGACTGTTGGATTATGTAGACTGCTATGTAGATGCTGACATAAGAAAACAGGGAGAGTATATCAGAATGAAGGATAAGTTGATACAAATAGAATCTCCCACTGTTTTAGAAACGATAGCCAAGGAAAGCATTTTGTTTATAACCAATAGTAATTACGGAGCAGTTTTATCCATGCTTGATGAAAAAGCACATCTGGATAATATGGATGCGGTGATTATTCCGATTGTGCAGGCAATAGAAGTGAGGAATCGGAAGGATGCCTGTAAAGTGGTATTACCGTCTGGTTCAGAGGATAAAATACCTAAAATTATTCATTACTGTTGGTTCTCGGGAAAGGAATTACCGGAATATTTAAAAAAATGTATAGAATCCTGGAAAGAAAAATGCCCGGACTACGAAATCATACGATGGGATGAAAGTAATTATGATATTCACAAGAACCCCTACATGGAGCAGGCGTATCAGGCAGAAAAATGGGGATTTGTACCGGATTATGCCAGACTGGATATTTTATATAATTATGGAGGATTTTACCTTGACACGGATGTTGAATTGATAAGATCTTTGGATGATCTGCGAAACCAAGGTGCTTTTTGCGGTGTGGAAAAATGGGGCAACATCAACATGGGAGGATGTAGCGGAGCAGTGAAACAACATCCAATGATTGGCGAGATGCTTGCTTACAGAGAGAATATTCCATTTATATATCCGGACGGAACAATGAATCTGGAGACTTGCGGCATATATGAGACAAGACCTTTTATAGAAAAGGGAATGAAGATTAATAATACTACACAACGAATAAATGATATGACAGTATTTTCATCTGATTTCTTTCATCCTTATGATTATATGAGCGGAGAGACCATCCTAACAGAGAATACTTTTTCTATTCATCATTTTAACGGAGGATGGCTTAATGAGCAGGCAAGACAGGACAGAATAAAAACTATGGAAAAATATAAACAGATGCTCAAAAGAATGGAAATAGAGTATGGAGAAATATAAGATATCGGTTGTTGTAACAGTATTTAATGTGGAGCGATATTTAGATGACTGTATACAGAGCATTTTGAATCAATCTTATAAGAATTTAGAGATAATTTTGATAAATGATGGATCAACCGACCGGAGTCTGGAAATTTGCAAATATTATGAAAAAAATGATTCAAGAATTATCCTAATCAGTCAAAAAAACTGTGGTGCTGTAATGGCTCGAAAGAGCGGGATAATAAATGCATCTGGCGAATATATTACTTTCGTGGACGGTGATGACTGGATTGATGGAGATGCTTATAGAAGTGTTATCGAAATGTCCGATGATGAAGATATCCTCATGTATGGTTTGGTTGAAGAGTATGGGTACAAAACGATAAAGCGCCTTAATGCACAAAAAGCAGAGGCAAACATATTGAGATATATGTTATGCGATGGTATATTTTTCGAATTTGGAGTACTGCCTAATCTCGTGTGTAAAATGTTTCGGACTAATATTATGAAAGAAATTGCTTTCGGTATATCAGATACGTTGACTATGGGGGACGATGCAGTTTTTGTATATAAAGCTTTGGCAAAATCTACAACAGTAAAAAAACTGGAAATCACCCCCTATCATTATCGTCAACATAGTAATTCCCTTGTACGTAGAGAGACTTCTTCGGAGAGCATATTATCTTTATATAGAAATATGACAAAAATTGATATTCCGGAGTATTTGAGAGAACAATGGGATAGACAGGTCAATGCATATATGATGTTTATTCTTCAATTAAAGAGTACGGAGGTATTGGTTAAAAATATCCATTTCTATAAACAGTTCTATGAAAAGAGAATAGTAATATACGGAGCCGGTAATTACGGCATGGCAGTCAAAAATGTTTTATCACAAAATATGTCGGTTGAAGTAGTTGGCGTTGCTGATCGGGATTACCGGGAAATCAGTAAGAGTTATCCGGAGGTAATAGCTCCGGAAGAAATTTTGAATTTAGATTATGATTATATATATATAGGAATTCTAAATGAAAAAGTATGTGCAGCAGTAAAAGAACAGTTGGTTCAAATGGGAATCCAGGGAGATAACATCTTATATTACAAGATGCAGGACGTGAACGCTGATGATGTAAGAAAAGTATTGGAGAGTATGAGCAAATGAAACGCCTTATATTGTTTGGCACTGAAAAGTACGGCATGGAAGCAATGAAGTTCTTCGGAAAAGAGAATATATTGTTTTT